>Ga0315541_1001510_pt1 | contig 21429 bp, 16 predicted proteins | sample SalMarSW160190MG_FD_203095 | JGI IMG/M metagenome (GOLD analysis project Ga0315541, IMG submission 203095) | Salt marsh sediment microbial communities from the Plum Island Ecosystem LTER, Massachusetts, United States - Salt Marsh Sediment SW1601-190 ...
GATGAGCCTATTGTGCCGGGCCAGTATACATTGCCGCGACGAGAACGACTCACGCGCCGCAAAGAATTCTTGCGCGTATACCGCGAGGGCGAGAAACGGGTGGGCCGTGGATTCGTCTGTTATGTGGCCCGGAGGGACGGTCAGGGAAGCAAGATTGGCTGTGTCGTATCGCGCAAGATCGGCGGGGCCGTGGTGCGTAACCGTATCAAACGTTACATCCGGGAAGTGTATCGCACCCATCGATCTAGTCTCGAGCCCGATGTCCATGTCGTCGTCGTAGCAAGGCCAATCGCGCGGGCACTCGATTACCGACAGTGTGAGGCATCGATACGACAACTCTTCCGGAAGGGAGACGGAGCCGAGTGAATAAGGTTCTGGTAGCGTGTATTTGGCTATACCAGAAGTGTGTGTCCCCGGTTCTCGGTGCGCACTGCCGCTTTTACCCGACCTGTTCCCAGTATGCCATCGAGGCCATACGCGCGCACGGCGCGGTTGTCGGCGGCGGGTACGCCCTGTGGCGAATTCTGCGTTGCCAACCGTTGTGCAAAGGGGGCTACGACCCCGTGCCCCCACAGCGGCGTTTCGCCCGATAGCCTAGGCTCATCCACGTTCCTGGGAGACCAAGGGATTGTTGGATGATCAACGCGACAAGGAAATGATGCGCAATCAATTGATTGCCATCATCCTGATGACGCTTCTTGTGGTGGCGTGGTTTCACTACTATGGGCCGAAGCCGCCACGCCAACCTGCACAGCCCCAGTCCACCCCGGCGGACCGCCCGGCCACGGAAGACGTCCCTTCCGAGGCCGAACGAGGCGCCGAGCCAGCGGCCACGCCGGAAGCAGCCGCGGGGACTCAATGGCCATATTTGCCCCCCGTCCCGACGCAGGAAGACCCCGCCCAGGACGAGGTCACCATCGAGAACGCCCACCTCCGGCTGGTCTTTACCCGAATTGGCGCACGGCTCAAGCGCGCCTTTGTGCTGCTGGGCAACGATGGGCACGATGTCATCCAACTCGTGCCTACATATCCCGAGGACATACTGGATACCGAAGCGCTGTACCCAATGGGGCTGCGGTTCACGCACGAAACCATCGGCGACGCGCTCGACTGGCGCCGATTCGACGTCGAGCCCGACCCCTCCGGCCAATCGGTTACGTTTTCTCTGACGTTGCCGGACGTGGCCGTCGTGCGCAAGACGTTCGTCCTCAGCGACCGGCCCTACGTGGTTAACGTCCAGGTCGTGTACGAGAACATCGAGGCCGAGCCCCAAGTCCTTGGCATGGACCAGACCCCCGCGTTTTCATTGAATTGGGGACCGAACGTGACTTCCGGGGACGAAAAGAAGTTCGTCAAGCAGGCCGTGTACTGGTTCAAGGATGGGCTGCTTGAAGGGCAAAACACCGTCAAGCTCACCCCGAGAACGATCCACAACGCAGAATGGATCGCCATCAAGAGCGCCTATTTCGCCGTGGCTCTCAAGCCTAATTTCGACGACTCCCGGGCCTGGACGGCTGGCAATCCCAAACAGTTTCGCATCGGCCTGAGCGTCCCCCGATTCGAAGTGGCGCCGAGGCAAACCCACACGGCGGAGTTTGCGGCGTTCATCGGGCCCAGCCTGATCAAGGCCCTCGCGACGGCCTGGGACACCTTGCCCGAGGTCCAGCGGGTCTTCAAATCGGTAAATGTGATGGACCGGTTCGCCAAACTCTTGCTGACGATCATGAATTGGTTCTACGACCACGTCTTCCCGAATTACGGCTTTGCCATCATCTTCTTAACCGTGGTAGTGCGGGTCGTGATGTACCCGCTGACGCTCAAGAGCATGCGCAGCATGAAAAAGATGCAACTGCTCGCCCCGGAAATCGAGACGCTCAAAGAGAAACACGGCAAAGACCCACAAGAGATGAACAAGAAGATGATGGAGCTCTATAAAGAGCGGGGGGTGAACCCGATGGGCGGGTGTTTTCCAATGCTCTTGCAGATGCCCGTGTTCATCGCACTGTACCGCATGCTGGCCATCGCCTTCGAGCTGCGCGGCGCGCCATTTGTCTTTTGGATCACCGACCTGTCCGAGCCGGACCAACTGTTTCACATACCAGCACTGGCCAATATCCCTTTCGTAAGCATGTTAGAGTACATCAATCTGCTGCCGATTCTCATGGGCCTCGCGATGGTCCTCAGCCAGAAGCTCATGCCGGTTTCTGGGGCCGCCCAGAACCCGCAGCAGAAGTTCATGATGACCTTCATGCCCATCTTCTTCTGCTTCATCTGCTACAGAATGGCCTCCGGACTCAGCCTGTATATTCTCACCAGTACGCTGCTGGGTATAGTCCAGCAGAAGTTGACCCGTGCCGGTGACGTGGATATTAAACCCAAGAAGAAGACCCCTAGAAGACATCAGCATTTCTACACCGCAGCCCAAGAGCGCAAACGCCGGTTGGCCCGAGAAGCCAAGCACGAACGAAGAGGCAAGCAGGCGGGTTCCAGCGGCGCAAGCATCAAAAACAAAGGGTTGTGGAAAAAGGGGTCTTAAGTCTCGATCGGCTGCTGAGACACCCGATCGCAATATAAGGAGAGGCAAAATCATGCAATCACAGGAAGCAAGTGCCAAGACCCGAAAAGAGGCGATACAGAAAGCCTTGGACGAATTGGGCGTGGAACTCCATGAAGTCGAAATTGAGGTGCTCGATGAAGGCAGCCGCGGATTCCTAGGCCTGGGCTCGCGCGATGTACGGGTGCGCGTAACCGCCGAAGGCCTGCCGGACAGGCCACAGTCGCACAAGAGGCCCAAAACATCGCCCGTGTCTGAGCCCATCGCCAACGAAGCCGCGGCCCTACTCGGCGAAATCATCGCCCACATGGGCATTGAGGCGAACGTGACCTGCACCACAGGCGAGGAGGGCAGTACCCTGCTCAGCGTCGACTCACCCGATTCCGCCCTGCTGATCGGTCGCAAAGGGCGCAACCTAAACGCACTGCAGTATCTCATCAACCGCATGTTTCTCGCTGACAGCGCCACCGGCGCCTCCGCACGCCTTGTGGTCGACATCGAAGGCTACCAGGACAGGCGCAGGCAAACTCTCGAGGACATGGCCCAGCACCTGGCCCAGCGTGCCAAGCGGACCGGCCGGGAGATGCGCGTTAAGCCGCTCAACCCTCAAGAACGCCGCATCATCCATGTCGCCCTTCAGGATGATCCCGATGTCCGGACCTTCAGTTTGGGAAACTCACTGCTGCGGACCGTAGTTATTTCGCCCAAAACCAACGGCAATCAAACAAAACCTTCGCGCGGTGGTGGGCATCGTCGCAATCCCAACGCCCGTGGAAACCGGCCGGCTTCGGGAGAGCGATCCCGGCGTTCCTGAGTACAGCTCATGTAATAAAGTGTAGGGCAAGCAAAACGGGGACTGTCCTCGCGAGTCTTCGAGCAGGGACTGTCCCTGCTTTGCGGGCGCTGCGCGGAGCGTGCTTTGAGGCCCGAGCTTTCTTGTGCCGAAACACGGACAAACGAGTTTGTCCGTGGCACCCGAATGTGTATCCTTTATTCTGTTGAGCTATACTAAGAGAACAGCCTCCACAACGGTATACGCGGTGCAAGCCAGTAGCCTCGAAGATACCATCGCAGCCATTTCCACCCCGCCCGGTGAAAGCGGCATCGGCATCGTTCGTCTAAGCGGTGACCGAGCCGTCGCGATTGTCGCCCAGGCGTTCGTATCCTCGCGCGGGCGCGACATCCGCAGCGCTTCCCAGCGAGTATTCCACGGTCATATCAAGGATGCCCAGGGCGCCACGATCGACGAGGTGCTGGTGCATGTCATGCGCGCGCCGCACAGTTACACTCGCGAGGACGTAGTCGAGATCAATTGCCATGGGGGTGCGGGCCCGCTCAACGCGGTGCTTGAGCTCGTCCTGACATGTGGCGCACGACTGGCCGGGCCAGGCGAGTTCACCCAGCGGGCCTTTCTAAACGGCCGCCTCGATCTGGTCCAAGCAGAGGCTGTCATCGACCGCATCCAGGCGCGCACCCGGGCGAGTCTCCGCGCCGCGGCAGCCGCAGCCGACGGCGTGCTTTCCAGGGCCATCCAGGAAATGCACGACGTTCTGGTCGACGCCATGGCACACATCGAGGCCGCCGTGGACTTCCCGGACGAAGACCTGCCCGACCTCGTCGACGACGCCCTGCGCACACAGCTCGAGGACGTTCGCATGCGCATGTGCGAACTCCTTGACACCGCGGAAGTAGGCCGCCTTTATCGTGAGGGTGCCAGCGTCGCCATCGTGGGCCGGCCCAATGTCGGCAAATCAAGCCTCTTCAACGCCCTCCTCCGCGACGCGCGCGCCATCGTCACTGCCCATCCCGGCACCACACGCGACCGCATCGAAGAGGTGATCACCATCGCCGGCGTACCCGTTCGCCTTATCGACACCGCGGGCCTACGCACCGCCCACGACGAGGTCGAGAAGATCGGCGTCGAAGTCGCCCGCGATGCTCTTCAGCGCGCCGATGTAATCCTGTTCCTGCTCGATCTCTCCGAGCCCATAGCCCAGGAAGACGGACGCCTCGCCGAAGAACTCACGGGACTCGATCAGCGTGTTTGGCTCGTGCTGAACAAGGTCGATATCACACCGAACGCTCAAGGACCCGATTGGACCTTCAGTGGGACTTCCCGTATATCGGCCAAGACCGGCGAGGGACTCGACGGCCTGGAAGCCGCATTGGCCGGCTTACTCTTGGGCGACGCATCCGTCGCCCTAGACCAGGGCATGATTACACGCGCCCATCAGCGCGACAGTCTCCGTCGTGCCGAAGCCGCCCTCGGGCAGCTCCTCGAAAACTACGACGCCTCGCCCGAGTTCCTCAGCATCGACCTCCGCGAAGCACTCGACGCACTCGGCGAGATCACCGGCGAAACCACCCCAGAGGATATCCTCGAGCGGATTTTCTCCTCCTTCTGCATCGGAAAATAGCCGTCAGCACCGTGGCGATCCTGAAGAAGTGAGTCGTTTCGGTTTTCCCAGCGAGGTGGCGGATAAGCACTGCATGAAGCCAGCTTTGGAGTGTGCTCGATAGGAAAAGCAGGCAAACCGCTCTCAAATAGTCTAAAATGGGGGCTTGAGAAGAAACATTAACGAGAAACGAGAGGAGGACGTCATGCGTATTGCGTTGATCACCGGGGTGTGTTTTGCGGCGCTGTGTGCCGGCGCCGAGGAGTCGTGGCGGCTGCCTTTGGCGGAGAAAGAGCGGATTCTGGAAGACAATATCGCGGCGCGGCACAATATCCTGGGCCTGTACCCGTCTCAGGTGGAGGTGCCCCTGGACGGCAGTGCGGTCGATACCTCGACGCAAGGCTGCGCAAACATCGCGCACTCGGTATGCTGGACTGCGAATTACCTGGCGGGCGCGTCGTACCGATACGCGTATCTCAACAAGGCCGGCGCGCCGGAGGCGGACGTGGCCAAAGCCTTGGCGCGGGCGGACGTGGCCAAAGCCTTGGCGCGGGCGGACGAGCTGTTCGAGTCGGTGTACCGCTGCCAACTGGTCACCGGGGTGCGCGGGCTGCAGTCGCGCGGCTACGTGATCGGACACGGAGAGTCCTATGAGGAACGGGATGGCGCCGGCACGAGCGATGAATGGCACCAAGGCGCCGGGGAGTACAAAGACCTGCGCTGGCGCGGGTCTCCCAGCCACCATAACTACAGCGACTCGACGCACGGGTTGATGCAGTATTATGACCTGGCGGCCCAGGGGATGCAGAAGCAACGCGCCCGAGACGCTATCGCCAACCTCGTCGGCTACTGGGTAGACAACGACCTCAGAATCCCACATCTGAACCCACGGCGGAAGACGCCTATCCTGGGCTTCACAGATGGCGAAACACCCAATACGCGCATCATGATGGCCGTCGCCCAAGCGAAGTACGGCCATTACGTCACAGGCGAGGAAAAGTTCAAGACCACGTACGACCGGTTGATCGCCCAGTACGGCATTCGCGGCATGACCGAGTTTAAGGTGCATAAGGGTTTTGACGACGCGGAGCACGTATTCTGCCATCTCGAGAACCTGTTCCGGATCGAAGAGGACCCCGAACTGCTCGCGGCCTACCATGTCGTGGCCGACGCGCTTTGGGCCAACCATAAGAACGATGCCCACAGCTTGTTTACGTATATTTACATGAGCATTACGCCCGCCGCGCCCGGCCGCGAAAAGGCCCTGAGAGAGGCACTGTTTTCATTACAGAGCTGGCCGACGGACATGACGCTCAAGCCGCGGATGAGCAGCCTGCGCCCAGACCTCAAGCCGCCATATCCACTATACGCCGCGGCCTGGGATAACGAGTACATATGGAAAGGCAACCTACTGCGGCCGGACGGTTGGCTCAGCCGGACCGTGGTAGACGTAGCCGTGCCCGCGGAGGACCCGATGGTGATCTACGCCATTGACGAGTCGGGCGACGTGTACCAGTCGCGGGACGGCGCGGCCACGGCTGCCCAATGGTTCCCCATCGACGAGGGGTTGTATGGGGCGACCGCCCGCAAGATTTCCGCCGGGCCGCGGGTCAGCCTCGTGGGCGCTGTCTGCGACGATGGGTTATATGTGTCCACGACCGGCGGCCACACGTGGCAGCGCTTGCGCGACCCCGAGGAGGGCGCACAACGCTTGGCCCTGCGGTTTGACCCCGAAAACCCCAAGGTCATCTACGCAGTAACGAACAAGGCGGTGTACCGCAGCGAGGAACGGCGCAGAACGAAATTCGGTGACCGGTGGGAGGTCTTCGAAGGGACCCTCCCGCCTCTAAAGAAGCTCTCCGTGTTCAAAGGCGCCCAGACGGAGCCGGCGGTCGACTTTTACAATCCGGCGATCCTGTATAAGGCCGGCGAACGCGAGGGCGTGCTGAAGAGCGAGGATGGGGGCCGGACATGGTCGGCCAGCACTAAGGGACTGGACATCCCGCTCGTGCGCACGGTGATGGCGCCGCCCAACACGACCTGGGTCTTTGCCGGGACCCCTGCGGGGCTCTTTATCTCGAAGGACGGCGGCAAGACCTGGGAAGAGGGCCACCTCGTGCTCCAGTTCACCAAGAACACGAGGCGCGAGATCGGCGGCGCAGCCTTTATCGACGCCTACTGGCGCGCCCGCTACTACGGGTTCATCGACGAGGCGATCGCCACAGCGCCGTATACCGCCGAGAAGTAGCGCGAGGTGCGAAGCAGAGAGTGTTGTAGGCGTTAAGTACAGCTCAACGCAAATAACGACACACTTTCAATCGGGGCTCGTGGCACCCTCAAGCGCTAGCTTGAGGGTGTCTTAAGGTGTTGCGACTACAGACCTTACACCCTCAAAACGAGTTTGAGGGTGCCACGCATGCCCATTTTGTATTCGGTTACCCTTTTTGTGTTGAACTGTACTAAGCGGCGGTTTCGCTCATAGACGTAACCCCCCAGGCTTCACAAGGCATATGCCTTGTGAAGCCTGGGGGCGCTTGGCGTCCGCGGCGTGAGCGGTTGGTATTGTACTGCTGCCTTATCCCAAAGCGGCTAGAGCCTGCGGCCAAAACGGGCGCCGCCGGTCGATTACCCGCCGAGGAGCTGCAGTGCGGTCTGTGGGACGATGTTCGCCTGAGCCAGGACCGATGTGCCCGCGCTCACGAGAATCTGGTTGCGGGTAAACGCAATGGTTTCGTAGGCGATGTCCGCGTCGCGGATGGCAGACTCGGACGCGGCCGAGTTCTCTTCCTGAATGGATAGCGACGCGATGGTAATGTTCAAGCGATTCTGCGCGGCGCCGAAGGTGCTGCGCAGACTCGTGACCTTTTCGAGGGCGGTATCGATCGTGCTAATGGTGGACACCGCCTGCGCCATGCCCGTGATGGTGACCGCGCTAACGCCCAGGTCGCTGGTCTTGGCGCCTCCAACCACGATCTGCAGGGTCTGGCCGACCTCGGGCCCCCGTTGCAGCGTGACAGTCAGCGCCGCACTGAGGATGTAGACACCGTTAAACTGGGTATCTACCGCGATGTCGTCGATTTGGTCGAGCAACTGCTGGACCTCGGCGTCCAACGCCTTGCGGTTGGTGTCGCTATTGGTACCAGTGGCTGCCTGAACCGCCAGTTCACGAATGCGCTGAAGGGCGTTGGTGGTTTCCGTAAGCGCGCCTTCAGCAGTTTGCACCAGGCTGATCCCATCCTGTGCATTGCGCTGGGCCACCCGCGAACCTAAGACCTCCGAGCGGAGCCCTTCGGCAATAGCCAGACCGGCCGCGTCGTCGGCTGCCCGGTTAATGCGAAGGCCGCTGGATAAGCGTTCGAGGCTGCGGTTGAGGGCCAGTGTGGAGCGCCGCAACACGCGCGATGCGTTGAGTGCGGCAATGTTAGTGTTAATGCGAAGTCCCATGACGTGTTTCCTCCATGAGTTACGCCACCTTTGCTTCCTTGCATCGGTTTGTGACCTCGGCCCTGATTGGCCTTCGGTCACGTAGTTACTATCGGCAGGTCCCCTGCAAAGCTTTAGCGCCTCACAACGGCGGGACCAGGGTGAGCGTCAATCCCGTGTAGAATCGAAAGAAGCAAGCTTGCTAAGCGCCCTGGACAGCGCGCGACCGGCATCGTCCGCTGATTCCAAGTGCTCGAGAACCGCGCGGGCTTCCGCGCTGCGGCCGAGCCGCACCATTTGATTCACATACAGGTCCGAGGCCGCGACGGAATCGGGGGACGCCTCGACGGCCCTTCGCGCCGCCTGCGCAGCATCCGCTAAACGACCGGCCTTATCCAGCGCCACGCTGAGATACCGAGGCCCATCGGCCCAGTGCGGATCGAGGCTGACCGCCCGCGCGAAACAGTCCACCGACGCAGCCCACTCTTCCTGACCGGCATGGATCACGCCCAGGTTGCGCCAGGCTTCCGCCAGGCCGGGATCGCATTCAATTGCAAGTTGGAGCGATTTCTTCGCCTCTGCGTCACGGTGGATTAGGTGCAGCATGCCGCCCAGGTCTTTCAATACGGCCGCGTTCCGTGGACCGTGCTTGAGGGATTCCCGATAGGCCGCGACAGCAGTGGTGTAATCGCCCAGGTCCGCATACTGGTGCCCGAGCTCTGCATGCGCATTTGGGTCCTCGGGGTGCGCCTGGGCCTTCTCCAACCCGAGCCGGAGATAGAGCCGCTCCTTTTCTCGAATCCGATGCCCATCGCGCAGGAAGGGGTAATGATAAATCACGACATCGCTCTGGACGACCCGGATACCATGCTCCTCTAATGACCCCCGGATGAGTTCATGGACTTTGCCCTCGTAGCGCGCACCTGGGTGGTTAGGGAACATGCGCACCTTCCAACTCGGGAACCACCCCGCGAAGCCATGGGCATGGGGACTGCCACGGCGATTGGGGCGAAACTCGCTGACGCCCTCCGCGTTAGTGTAGTTACGGGTCAGCATGCGGTAGCAGCACGCCAGAGGGCCGTCGGCCAGCGTCCGGATTTTCGGCACATCGGCTCGTGCGAGGCGCTCGTCGGCGTCGAGCATGAAAATCCAATCGGCGGAGCACAGCCGGAGCGACTCGTTGCGGGCTGCGGCAAAATCATCACACCAGGTGAACAACCCGACTTGGGCGTCAAAGCGGCGGGCAATGGCCACAGTGTCATCGCGCGAGCCTGTATCGAGGATGCAAATCTCGTCGGCGATAGCGCGTGCGGAGTCCAGACACCCGGCGAGATGGGCCGATTCGTCCTTTACAATCATAGCGATTGCAAGCGACCGGGCCACCGCTTATCCCTCGGCCTGTTCCGTAGCCAGGCCCCCATCGTGTTGTGCAGGCCTCTTTTCCTTGCGCACCGGCGGAGAGGCCGCCAGAATTGCACCCGCAGCCAGCAGCGCTTCGTAGGTTTCCCGGTCGACGGTATCACCGCTGGTAACCAGCCGTGTCGACCCGCCCACGGTTACGGCGAATTGGCATATCACGCCACCGCGCCGCTTTATCACGGCTCCCTTAACCATCATGTCGAACTCGATGGGATAAAACTCGGCGCATGGCGATGGTCCCGGGGAATCCGCCTCTACATGCGGCGGCGCGCCGCCACGCCTTCGGCGCTTACGGAATATCACAACGTGATGTCCTCTCCAACCTCGCTCACGGGCCCGGCCCCGGCCTCTTTTTTCTCGGCCTCCCGGGCCCGTTCGAGCGCTTCAATGACGCTCGCAGCGCTGGCGGCAATCTCGCGAACGTACTCGTCTGGGTCCTTTTCAGCGGCCACCTTCAGCGCGGGAACAGCAGCAGGGTCGCCGGCCCTGCCCAGCGCCGCCACGGCCAGCCGGCGTATGGATACATCCACTTCAAAATCCTGCACAACTTGCGACAAAAGCGCCACGTTCTCCTTGTCATGATTTACGTCATTGGCGAACACCCGGCCAATTTCCTCGCGTTCCGACAAGGTCGTCTCCGGATCGTCCCAAAGGTCCATGAAGGCCTGGCGTCTGTCTGGATCCCCGCTCATGGCCAGCCCGCGCAATGCCGCAAACCGCACCCGCCGTTCCGGGTCCGCCACCAGCTTCTCCAAGAGCGGCTTGGCCTCGGCCGTGCCAATCGACCCAAGGAGGTGCGTCGCGCAGGCACGTGTCGTTGCGTCGCACTTCGCATCGACCAACGGCATCAGCGGCGTTATCATGATAGGATGCACCAATCCCTTAAGACACTCCACCGTCATCACCTTGATGTACGCGGTTTCCTCTGGGTCGGCCAGCACGTCGACAAGTGGCAAGAGCGCTTCCGGACCGAAATCACGTAAATTCATCGCGATCACCGTGCACTCTTGATTACCGACGTTGTCCTTCACCGTCTTCTTGGCCGCTTCATGCCATCTGGCCACAAGCTCTGCTTGCTTTTGGGCCTTCTCCTCGGGGTCATCAGGAACTCTCATTGGGGCCACAAACATGACCCCCGGGGATATCATCGTCCCACTCGGGGAAGGCGGCGCCGCAGGTTCAGCGGGCCGCTCCTGGACCGGCGTAGCCGGCGCCGGAGCCTGTGTCTTTACCTCAGGCTCGGGGGAACCACAGCCCACCGCAAGAGCGGTAGCCAATGGAACAGCGAGCAGAACTAATGTATTATATCGCCACATGGTCCACCTCCAATTCGTTGCGTGTCAGAAGCTGTTCCGACGAATCCAGCGTTGTAATGCTAGCCGGCGTAAACCTTCTTCATGTCCTCGATGGTTACACACTCGTAGTCGCCGGCATGTCCCGCCTGCCCAAACGCAATCATGCGCGCTTTATAGACCTCGTAAGCGGCCTCGCGGGCCGGTCCCAGATACTCGCGCGGGTCAAATTTCTCCGGCGACTCGGACAGGACCTTGCGAATGGCGCCCGTGATGGCCAGGCGGCTATCGGTGTCCACGTTGACCTTACAAACCCCGTGTTTGATGCCTTCTCGAATATCCTCAATTGCGACACCGGCGGTGTCAGGCATCTTCCCGCCGTATTTATTGATGATACCGACAAGTTCCTGCGGTACGGAACTCGATCCGTGCATAACCATGTGGCAGTTCGGCATGCGATTATGAATCTCGCGGATACGGTCCATGGCCAGCCGCGGCGGCATGATCTGCCCCGTCTCGGGGTCCCTGCGGGCGCCCTTGTAAGCCCCGTGGCTTGTCCCGACAGCCACTGCCAGGGCGTCCAGGCCCGTTTCCGCCACAAATTCCTCGGCCTGCGCGGGATCGGTAAGATGGGCTGCCAGTTCGTCCGCACCGAGGTTCGCGCCTTGGCCATCCTCAATGCCGCCGAGGGCCCCAAGTTCGCCCTCCACGGTGATGCCGAGCGGGTGCGCAAGTTCCACAACTGTCTTGGTAATGGCCACATTGGCTTCGTAGCTATTGATGGTCTTGCCGTCTTCGGCGAGCGAGCCGTCGATCATAACCGAGGTGAAATCGAGTGCTATGGCCTGTTTGCAGGTCTCGACGCTGTTGCCGTGATCGAGGTGCATGGCCACCGGAATCTCGGGATACTCTTCGAGCGCCGCCTGAATCAGGTTGCGCAGATAGACCATCTTGCTGTATTTCAGGGCGCCCCGGCTGGCCTGGATAATCGCGGGGCTATTAGTCTCATGAGCCGCCTCCATGATGGCCTGGATTTGCTCCATGTTATTGACGTTGAACGCACCAACACCATAGCCACCCTTGGCGGCTTCATCCAAAATCTGACGCATGGGTACAAGTGGCATAGTTTCATTCTCCTGTGACAATCACCAATTGCGAGTAAGTCTCGTCCGGTCTGAGAAAACTTGGGCGAAAAATCACGCCGAGTATACCACGTTTCACTTCGCAGCGCAAAAGCAAATATCAGAACCCAAATCCGCACGTAAGGCTTAGCGGAGAAACGGGGACTGTACCAAGCGAGCGACCGACAGGGAGCGAGACGGGACTGTCCCCGCTTCTCCGCGATCAAGCGTCCCTTGACTCGTCCAGCGTGGCCAAGGTGCGGCACAGAAGGAGCGATCTCCGCCATCGGGGGTTTTACGTGCGGATTTGGGTCAGAACCTACATCTCGACGCCATGGGGTGGCTTTCTGATGGGATGGCAGTCCTCCATTGCGCGAGCGGACAGCACGGCCTGTCCCTGTCAAGCTACGCTGGGCGCGGCTATGCTATGATGGGGCGCGAGGGACGCGTATGCGAATTCTAATGGCGAAACCGCGGGGATTTTGCGCAGGCGTCGAGCGGGCCGTACGGTGTGTCGAGCGGGCTCTCGAGCGTTGCGGCGCGCCTGTATACGTGCTCAATCACATTGTGCACAACGCGGCGGTGGTGAACGGTCTGGCGGAACAGGGGGCGGTATTCGTCAAGGACCTGGACGCCGTGCCGCGCGGCGCGCTGGTGTTGTTCAGCGCCCATGGGGTCGGTCCTCAACAATGGGAGAAGGCCCGCGAGCGGGGCCTTGAGGTGATCGATGCGACATGCCCTCTGGTCGAGAAGGTCCATCGCGAAGCGCGTCGATTCGCCGAACAGGGGTATACCATTGTGCTGATCGGGCAGGCGGGCCATGATGAGGTGACGGGGACGATGGGCTGGGCGTCGGACCATATCCAGGTGGTATTCACCGAGGAAGAAGTTGCCGCCTTGAAGGTCGCCGACGCGTCGAAGGTCGCGTATGTAACCCAGACTACATTGAGCGTGACCGACTGTGAGCAGGTGGTGCGCGCGCTGAAGCAACGTTTTCCACGCATCCACGGGCCGGCCGCAGGTGACATCTGCTATGCAACGCAAAACCGGCAACGGGCGGTCCAGGTGCTCGCCCGCCAGGCCGGCCTCGTGCTCGTCGTAGGCGACCAGGCCAGCGCCAACGCGGTCCGACTGGCCGAGATTTGCCGCGCGCTGGGCAAGACCAGTTACCTGATCGGCTCGGCGGCGATGATTGAAGACATCTGGCTCGAGGGCGGCGGAACCGTGCTGATCACTTCGGGCGCCTCGGCGCCGGAGGCACTTGTGCAAGGCGTGATCGAACACCTGAAGTCCAAAGCCCACTGCCACGTGGAAGAATGCGAGGTCGTTCACGAAGACATCCATTTCCCCCTGCCGGAGGAGATATGGAGATACGAAGGGATATGGAGATATGGAGATTGAACCTCCAATTCTCTCCCCATATCCCCAAAAAGTAGGACCAGATGAACCATAGTCAGCAACGCGCGTTGGCCGCGGCGGATTGCGAGGTGCGATTCGACGCGCTGACGCGGCAACTGTACGCAACGGATGCGTCGATCTACCAAATCGAACCGTGTGCCGTGGCATTTCCACGCTCGGCGGCGCAGGCCGGCGCGCTGTTACGCGCAGCGGGGGACGCCGGCCTTTCCATAATACCGCGCGGCGCAGGCACGGGCCTGGCCGGCGGGGCGGTGGGCGAGGGCGTGGTAGTGGACCTGGCGCGATACACGCGGGAGATCACGGACCTGAACCTCGAGCGGCGCACGGTGCGCGTGGGCCCAGGCGTGGTGCTCGATCAGCTCAACGCCATGCTTGAGCCTCATGGGCTTTGTTTTGGACCCGACGTGGCGACGAGCTCGCGGGCCACCCTCGGCGGGATGATCGCCAGTAACTCTTCCGGCGCCCGTGCGCCGGTCTACGGCACCACGATCGACCACGTGGCCGCCATCGAGCTTGCGCTGCCCGACGGCCGCATAGAAACCGCCGGGAAGGGACACGACGCCCTGCCCGAGGAGCGCGCGGCGATCGACGCGCTTGTGGCGGAGCATGCCGACCTGATCCGTAGCCGTTTCCACGGGGACCTGGTCAAGCGCTGGCCGGGCTATGGCCTCGACCGCTATCTACGCGCACAGGGTGACCTCACGAAGATCATTGGCGGCAGTGAGGGAACGCTGGCGGCCATCACATCCGCCGTAGTGAACCTCGTGCCGCTCCCGAAACAGAAAGGGGTCGGCCTGGTCTTTTTCGCATCGGTCCCTGAAGCGATGCAGGCCGCAGTTGAAATGCTCGACCTCGAGCCTGCGGCCATCGAACACATCGACCGGCTCCTCGTGGACCAGACCAAAGGCCACCGCGCATTTCAAGCGGTGCGTGCCTTGCTGCGGGTTGACGAGGAGCCTTGCGAGTCGCTCCTGATCGTCGAGTTCTACGAGGACGTCGAAGACCGGCTCGCCGCGCTGGCCCAGCGAAAGCTCGGTATCCGCAATTACATCTGCGCCGACGCCGGGGAGATGGACCTGGTCTGGGCACTACGGAAGGCGGGGCTGTCGCTGCTGACCAGCCGCAAGGGCGCCGCCAAGCCTATCGGGGGCCTCGAGGACGTCTGCGTGCGCCCGGCACAACTGCCCGAGTTCGTCACCCGCCTCGAAACACTGCTCAAGCCCCTGGGCCTGGAAGCATCGTTGTACGGCCACGCCGCGTCTGGGCTGGTGCATGTGCGCCCCATCGTGGACCTACACCGCGCCGAGGATATTGCCAACTATCGCCGGTTGGCTCAAGAGGTCTCGGCGCTGACGAGTAAATTCCGGGGCTCGCTTGCGGGCGAGCATGGAGTCGGCATTGCGCGAACCGAGTTCATGGACGAGCACCTCGGTCCGGAAATCATGGGCGTAATGCGGGGCATCAAGGCAACATTCGATCCGAGAAACCGCATGAACCCCGGCAAGATCATCACCGACGGCCGCTACCGCATCGACACGCACCTACGTCAAGGCGCTGGGCACAAAATCGAGTTGCCCTTCGAGCCGGTGCTGGCCTTTGCCAGGAGAGACGCCTCGTTCGTAGGCCATCTCGAGCAGTGCAACGGCTGCGGCGACTGCCGCAAGGATTCGCCCACCATGTGCCCGACGTTCGCCGCCACCGGCGAGGAAATTATGTGCAGCCGCGGCCGGGCTAACACCATCCGCGCCGCGCTGGAACTCCGGCTGGGCGCCGATGGCAGCGTGCTTACGCTTACATCGCTGGACGAGGCACTGAGTAATTGCCTCTCGTGCAAGGCCTGCCAGGCCGAATGCCCCTCGAGCGTGGATATAGGGTTGCTTAAATCGGAGCTGGTCCACGCGCGACATCAAGTCGAGGGCGTCACGCTGCGTGAGCGCTTGTTCAGCCGCGTCGACATCCTCAACGCCCTGGGCTGCCTGACTCCGGGTCTGGCAAACTTTATGATCGAGGCGCGTTGGGTGCGTGTGATCATGGAGAAAGCCCTGGGCATTTCCGCCAAACGCCCCCTGCCACCCTATGCCAAGCAGCGCTTCGACCATTGGTTCGCCAAGCGTACCAACACGCGGACCGCCACCAGGGGCAAAGTGTTCCTTTGGGACGATTGCTTCGTGCGGCACAATGAACCGAACATCGCCATCGCCGCGACGAAGGTGCTCGAAGCGGCGGGCTACGAGATACTCCTGCCCAAGGGCCGGGCCTGTTGCGGCCGGCCCGCGTTCAGCATGGGGCGGCTCGACCTCGCCGCGCGCTTTGGGCAGCGGAACGTGGCATTGTTCATGCAACAAGGCGGCGACGAACCGATCGTCTTCCTTGAAGCATCGTGCTACTCGATGTTTGCGCAGGACTACCGCGAATTGAAGGTCCCCGATGCCGAACGACTCGCCGAACGCTGCGTGTTGTTCGAGCCATTCGTCTACGGCCTGCTTGAAAAGGAACCCGGCGCTATTCGCTTTGCCAATCGGCCGATGAGGACGGCCATCCACGCCCATTGCCACGCCAAGGCGTTGACCGACGTCTCAATCATGGCCAAACTCGCCCAGTGCCTGCCCGGGAACACGGTGCATCTGCTCGACTCGGGCTGTTGCGGCATGGCCGGGGCCTTCGGTGCGATGGCGTCGAAATACGAGTTGTCGCTCCAGGTGGCCGAGCCGTTGGTCGAGATGATCAACGCGCTCGAGTCTGACACGCCCGTCGTGGCTTCGGGCACGAGTTGCAGGCAACAAATCCGTCATCTGACCGATGTGAACCCATTGCACATGGCCGAACTGCTCGAGCAGGCGCTGCCCGATGCGGCGCGCGCCAGCGCCTAGCATTACAGCGCTGGATTTCAGTCTCGACTTTCGTTTAAATCCAAACAGACAAAAGGGTTACGTAGGGGAGGGCGAGACTCCTGTCGAGCCGCACCCGCCCCGACGGCTCGACAGGAGTCTCGCCCTCCCTCACGTGCAGCGCTCGACGGCGAACAGGGTCAGCACCCGCGGTGATGGAAAATCCCGGACATCGAGTCGTTTCCAACGGAAGCGGCTTCCCGGCCCCCAGGCACGTGTGGGGCCATTGCTGAATCAGTGGACCGAAAGGAGACGCGCGATGAAAGCGCAGATGCAAACCCGCCGCGAGTTTTTGTCGAGCACGACGGCCCTGAGCGTGGCCGGCGCATTGGAGGCGTCGGGCGCGAGCCAAGCCCCCACGCCACCGGAAGGCATCGAGATTCCCGCCTGGTTCTACCAGCACCACGACGCGGACTACAGCCTGGACGTGCCGGAGGCGGGTTTCGGGGGATGGAAAAGGGCGCCGCTTATGTTCTCCCGCAAGCACACGGCGGTGGCGCTGATGCACGCCTGGGACACGGGCACGCGCGAGGAGTATCCGGGATGGCGCCGGGTCGTGCCGTACATCCCACGGGCGAACGCGATTTGCCGTGACGTGTTGCCGGGGCTCCTGGCGGCGGTGCGCGAGTCGGACCTTCCCCTGTTTCACGTCGTGGGCGGCGGGGACTATTACAAGGGCCTGCCGGGTTATCAGCGGGCGGTCACGTTGGCCGGTCCCGAACCGCCGGCCCCGAACCAGGTGGAATCGGACCCGATCCGCGACCAACTGGCCGCGTACAAGCGCGCGCACGGCTATCCCGGCCTGCACAACCTCGAGGATATCGACCGCGGCTTCGCGCGACTGGACTTCGCACCGCAGGCCCGGCCCGTGGGCGACGAGGGCATCGCCGAAAACGGCCATCAGTTGTTCGCCCTGTGCAAAGAAAAGGGCATCAACCACCTCATCTACGCCGGGTTCGCCATCAACTGGTGCCTGCTGCTGTCACCCGGCGGCATGGCCGAAATGCAGAAATACGGGCTCATGTGCTCCGCCCTGCGCCAGGCCACCACCGCCGTCGAAAACAAGGCTTCCGCGCCCGAGCAGTGGTGCAAAGAGATTGGGTTGTGGCGCGTCGCGCTCGCGTTCGGGTTCGTCCTTGACGTGGATGATTTCTGCGCCGCACTGCGCAGCCGACAAACAATTCAGACTGGATAACACCGGGAAACGTTGGTGTTCATCGGCGCTGGAGTTTCTTCCGGAGACGCGCAGCTATGCCTGGCGGGAGGAACGGGGCCGTGTCGCCGTCAAACCGCGTTACCTCCTTGACGGTTCGCGAACTCAGGAACAGATACGGCTCGCTGGGCATCATGCACACGGTGTCGATCTCGGGATTGAGTTTCTGATTGGTGATGGCCATGCTAAGCTCGAACTCGAAGTCGGACAGCGCACGCAGTCCCCGCACCAAGGCAATCGCATTGCGTTCCCGGGCAAAATCCGCCGTCAATCCGTTAAACGACGCGATCTCCACACCGGGGATGTCCTTCGTGATCTCGGCGAGCATCTCCAGCCGTTCTTCGACGGAAAACAGGGCATCTTTCATGTCGTTGACAGCCACGGCGACGATGAGCTGGTCGAAGATTCTCATTGCGCGTTTGATAAGGTCCAGGTGGCCTAGCGTCGGTGGGTCAAAGCTTCCTGGATAAATGGCGATCCGTTCAGGCATGGTCCATTTCTCCCCTAACTGCCGCCGCAAGCGCTTGTTCATACACGGCGAGCACGGGCACGCCCGCTTGCTCGGCCAGCGCGCGGCAGTCTTCAAACTCGGGCGAAGTTCGGCACGGCCGGTCTTCAAATCGGCCAATTTTCACACGCACCTCGCCCCACTGCGTTTTAACCGTTTCCCAGTCCCGTTCAAGGCAAACCCGCCGCTCGGTGCGGATGCGCACGCCCAGCGTCGTCGAGCTGCGGAAGAAAACCGCCACGATTTGTGCCAAGACGGCGTTGTCGCACAGCACCGTGACAAGGTAGCCCGGACGGCCTTTCTTGCCCACGACGTGCGTAATAAACGCGTCGCGGGCGCCTGCCTCGAGAAAGTCTGCAGTCAGTGGCGACAGCAGTTCCGGGGGCATGTCGTCGACGTTGGCCTCGACCAGTACAATCGGCTCGGTTCCAGGCAATAACTCCGTCGTTTCACCGACCAGCGCACGCAACACATTGGCCCGGTCGGGGATGTCGCGCATGCCACTGCCGTAGCCGATGGCGTCGATCCGCATCTCGGGCATGGGCCCGTAGTCCTCCGCCCATTGCGACACCAACGCCGCGCCCGTTGGCGTGACCAGTTCGCCCTCAACCTCACCACCGTAGATGGGTACGCCCTTCAGCAGCGCCGCGGTCGCCGGCGCGGGCACGGGCATCACGCCGTGCGCACACGCAACCGTGCCATATCCGACGTGCAGCGGCGACGCGAGTACGCGCTCCGCGCCCAGGCCGTGCAGCGCCAGGTGCGCGCCGACAATGTCAACGATCGAATCCACCGCGCCCAACTCGTGGAAGTGGACCTTCTCCGGCGTGGTCCCATGAACCTCGGCCTCGCATTGGGCAATGCGCCGGAACGTCTCCGCACTGCCGCGCTTCACAACCTCGGGCAGCTCGGCGCTATCTATGATGGCGATCACATGACCGAGGTGGCGGCGCGGAGGCTCATGGCCTTCTTCCAGGTCCACCCGGAATTGCGTCGCCATGATCCCGTGCTTGTCGACCTTTTCCACGGACAGGCTGAATCCCCCCACGTCCAGCGATTCCAACCCACGCTGAATCGCGTCGAAGTCCGCCCCTGCGTCGACCAGCGCCCCGACGATCATGTCCCCACTGGCGCCACAGAAACAATCCAAATACAGGGTTTTCATTGACGGTATCCTTTTTTAACAAGGATAGACAGGATGAACACGATGTTTTCGTATTATCCTGAATATCCTGGCAATCCTTGTGGGAGATATGGAGATATTGCAAGATATGGAGATATCCCCATATCCCCTTTTTCTTATCTCCATATCTCCTAACATCTCCATATCCGTCATCTTAGGGGCACAGTTCGCGCCGTGCCCCTACATACCATTAGCGATGCGGTTGACGATGCCGGCGAACATCCCCGCACCGTAGCCGTTATCGATGTTGACGACGGCTATGCCGGTGGAGCATGAGTTGAGCATGGTCAGGAGCGCGGCAATGCCGCCGAAACTGGCGCCGTACCCGGTGCTTGTGGGCACGGCAATCACAGGTTTGCGCACCAGACCCGCCACCACGCTGGCCAAGGCGCCCTCCATACCAGCGCACACCACGAGGGCATTGGCGCTTTGCAAGGTTTCGTGTTGTTCCAGCAGGCGATGGATCCCGGCCACGCCCACGTCATACACGCGACGAACCGCGCAGCCGACAGACTCACACGCCACGACAGCCTCCTCTGCCACGGGGATATCGCTCGTGCCCGCACATACCACCGCCACAAAACCGTCCAGCAGCTCGGGTGGGTCCACCGTGACGGTTACGGCCCGGGCCGCTTCGTGATACACGGCATCGGGGTGCGCGGCGCGAATTGCCTCGGCCACTTCGGGGCTGCACCGCGAAGCGAGGACATTGCTCCCGTGCGCGCGCATTCTCGCCACGATCTCCGTAACCTGCTCGGGGGTTTTGCCCGGGCAGAGGACCGTCTCGGGAAATCCCTTGCGCAGGCCGCGGTGATGGTCAACTTTCGCAAATCCGAGGTCTTCGAACGGCAACGTCTTCAATTGCTCGAGCGCCTCATCCGCCGCTACGGTGCCCGAAGCCACCGCATCCAACAGCGCTTTGAGTCTCATCTCATCCATCACGTAAATCCTGTGAATCCTGTCAAAAAAGGGTTGCTACTGCTTCAGAAATCAAAATTGTCGATGTTGTCCTTGTCAAAAATAATCGGGTCGCCGAGTATGATGGTGTCACCGTCGATCTTGCATTGTCCGATGTCTCCGGCCTGGAATGACGTTGCGCCGGGTTTCAGTTCGCCCTTGGCCGTCGCGACGGCGGCATAAACGGCGAGATACCCGAGGTCGACCGGGTTCCACAGCACAAACCGCTTCACGGTGTCGTCCCTGACGTATTCTTTCATGCCATTGGGTGTGGACAGGCCCGTCAAGAAGACCTTGTCGGCGGCGCGGGCCTTGCGCAGGGCCTCGGCCGCACCCGGCAGCGCCACGGACGTGATGGCGAAGATGCCCTCGAGTTCCGGATACGATTTGAGGCAGTCCATGATTACCTGCGTGGCGAGCGCCTGGTCCTCTTCGGAGGCCTTGGGTGTCTTGGAAAGGTTGGTCATGCCGGGGTAGTTCTCCTGGCGGTATTTCTCCATCTCAGCCATCCAGATGTTTTGATTGGCGGCCGTGAGCGACCCGGTAAGAATGATATACTTCGCCTCCGGGCTTACGGCCTCGGCCATTACGTCCATCAGGGTTCTGGCCACGCTCGAGGCGGTGCACTGGTTCACGAAGAAGTCGCGCGCATCGGGCTTGGAATCAGCGTCCCACGCGATCACCTTGATGCCGCGCTTGCGGGCCTTCTCGAGCATCGGGGCGATGGCATCCGGATCGTTCGGGGCAATGGCGATGGCGTCGTACTTCTTGGCGATCCAGGTCTCGAGCATCCGGGCTTGCGACTGGACGTCATTCGTTACCGGCCCGTCGAAGACCACCTCGACGCCGAGTTCTTCGCCGGCCCTCTTTGCGCCCACCTCCGTCGCGTTGAAGAAATCGATCCCGATCAGTTTCGGCATCACGCCGATCGTAAGCCTCTTCTGGGCGGCGGAAGGTTCTGGTAGCACCGTCGTTTTATCGCCCCGGGCTGGTTGCGGCGCTTTCCCGCAAGATATGCCCACGATCGCGACCAACGCTGAAACGCTTAGCAACAAC
>Ga0315541_1001512_pt1 | contig 21405 bp, 17 predicted proteins | sample SalMarSW160190MG_FD_203095 | JGI IMG/M metagenome (GOLD analysis project Ga0315541, IMG submission 203095) | Salt marsh sediment microbial communities from the Plum Island Ecosystem LTER, Massachusetts, United States - Salt Marsh Sediment SW1601-190 ...
AGTCCTGGAAATCCCCAAACAAATCATGCGACCAAAGAAAATCGTCATCACGAATGCCCAAATGTAGTGACTGAAAAATCGGGGTTCTCCTATATTCCTCACTACAAAGTGCGGAAGTTAGGCTAAATCCCCCTATCCCGCCCGTAAGAGGGGCATTACCAGCTTTCGGCCATCATGCCGCGCCGAGGCGCAGGCTGGTCGAAGGGGATGGATGCAACCGCTCGTCCCGATAGGCGCCCGGCGCACACGACCGATACTACTAAGCGCTTCCCTCGGGTGCGGGGGCGGAGCCGAGGTCAGTTTCCTCCTCGAGGCCGATGCTGAACATTCGCTCGAGGTCGTGCTTGGAGTAGGCTTTGAAGGCGATGAGGGTCATGGTCTGCTCCATCCCGTCGAGCTTAAGCATCTCCTCGGTAATCAGCTCTGCGAGCCTCTCGTTCTCGCCGACCCTGATGACGGCGACAAGGTCGTAGGCGCCGGCGACGGAATAGACTTCCGTAACCCCATTCAAATCCACCAGGTTCTGAGCGGTCTCGCTAATCATATCCCGGTTGGCGTTGATGAGAACAATCGCGGTGACCATTTTCTTTTGCCTCCATTCTGGTTTTTGCTCGGGTGCAATCATTTCTTCGATATTGTGCACCATTGCAGGTGGTTACAACTTCAGCTAACGCGACACATCGGGCAACCTCGCCGGACCGCACGTCCGTGCCGCATTTTTCTTTTAAGGCGACTCTTTTTTACCTCATTTATGCTACTGAGGTCCTCGACGCCACTGCCAGCGAGCCTGAAAGCGTGCAGCAGTCTCTCTCGTGCGTGAGGATTGTCTCGTTTCAATCGGCGTCACCACATCATTTCAACCCGGTAGAGTTTCTCGCGGCCGGCCGGCGAAGTATCTGTCCATGAGGTTGTTGTTCCCTGGGAGGGTATGGTTGTTTCCTCGTACCATTCGGGGCCGAGCGGGTCAATGGACGACCAGACCGTGTAGGTGTCTCCGGGACGGCTGCTCCAGGTAAGCTCAGCCTCGCCGCCGGGCGAGCTCCCAACTTCGATGATGCGGAAAGGCCAGGAGGCGTACTCGTAGGCGCCCATGTCGGCCGCGGTGGAGGACATCCCGTAGAAAATTCGTGGGTTGCCATCCAGGTCGAGGGCTTTCCACATCCAGTTCTGGTTCACGCCAGCATCAATACACGGCGAACCGGGCGAGAGGCGGTAGTCGTTATCGTCGTAAGTCGAAGCGATGTTATCGTGCCCGTCGCCGTCGAGGAATCGCGGATTATTGGAGATGTTCCCCACCCCGCCGCCAGTCCAGCCCTGAATGCAGGAGTAAGTGATTGGACTCGAATCGTAAACCTGAGGAAAAGCGGCAGCCTCATTTTCCCATAGGATGCAGTTCAGAATCGCCGCGTCGCACCAGGCGATGCCGCCGCCGCTATTAGCCGCGGAGTTGCCGATGATGGCGTTGTTCTGGATGGCGCCGTCGCACAAGGTCAGCCCGCCGCCCCAACCGGCGGTGTTGCCAGCGATAATATTGCTCCGGATGGAGCCGTTGCACCAGTGCAGCCCGCCGCCCCAGACTTTTGCCGAGTTCTCATAGACCTCGTTATTTTGGACGGCGCCTTTGCAATAAGCGAGCCCGCCTCCGGAGGAGCTCGAGTTGCCATAGATGACGTTGTTCCGGATGGGGCCGTTACAGCGGCCAAGCCCGCCGCCACGCCATACGGAGGAGTTTCGGCTGATGGTGTTGTTCTCGATGACGCCGTCGCAGAAAGCTAACCCCCCGCCCTCGCCGAATTGGTCGGTAGCCGAGTTCCTGGCGATGATGTTGTTGCGGATGGCGCCGTCGCAGAAAGCAAGCCCGCCGCCGTGGTCGGCGCGGTTGGAGGTGATGACGTTGTTCTCGATGGCGGCGTGAGTGTGACGATTCGGCGTCCCGCCGCAGATTCCGCCTCCGTAGGCAGCGCTGCCGTCCTGAATCGTGAAACCAGAAAGCATGCACGTTTCGCCTTCCGTTCCGGCGAATGTGGCGGCGGGGCCGGCTCGGTTGCCGCGAATGACGGTGCTGGAAACGACGCCGTGGTCGAGGGGATCGGTGCCACGGAGTATCAGGTTCTTGCCCCCGAAATGGATGTTCTCGACGTAGGTTCCCTGGGCGACGACCACCATGTCGCCCTCGGACGCGACGTTTATCCCCTCCTGGACCGTCTTTAGGGCAGTCTCCCAGGAACTTCCATCCCCAGAATATGAAACTGAGGCATCCACGTGCCATGTTCCTGTTCCGGGTGTCTGGAAGACACGCTCGTAGCACCCGATGTCCACCGTTAAGGAGGAGGTCCCGTAAGAGACGCGGGGATTGCCGTCGAGGTCAACCCCATGGAACATCCAGAACTCGGTTTTCCCTGCGTCAATACAAGGTGAATCCGCGCAGAGGCGATAATTGTTGTCCTCATAGGTTTGCAGATGACCGTCGGGACCAGCCGGGTCAACGAATTGCGGCTCTTCAGCGATGTTGCCCTCGCCGTCTCCGCTCCAATCCTGTATGCAACAGTAGGAGGGCATCCTCGATGCGTGGAGCTGATGATCCGTGCCCTCTACGGCCGTATTTCCCCAAAGGATGCAGCCGTAGAATCTTCTGCTCTTGCAGTCATCCACGCCGCCGCCGTCGTCCACAGCGGAGTTGCCTATGATGGTGTTGTTCTCGATGGTACCGTCGCATTTATACAAGCCGCCGCCGTAGCAGCGCGCGGAGTTTCCGATGACGAGGTTGCTCCGGATTGTGCCGCCGCAGAGAGCCAAGCCCCCGCCGTTGCCGAATACTTCATCCCGCCACACGAACGTTCCTTCGCTGGTATTGGAGGCGATGACGTTGTTCTCGAGCATCCCCCGGCACTCGTATATGCCTCCCCCCTCCCCTCCAGAGGAATTGCCCGTGATGCCGTTATTATGGATTGTGCCGTCGCAGTAAGCCAACCCGCCGCCGTGGCGAACCGAGGAGTTTTCAGTGATAGTGTTGTTCCGGATGGTCCCGTTGCACGAATATAGCCCGCCGCCGTACACCGCGGAGTTTCCTGTGATGGTGTTGTTCCGGATTGTGGCGATGGTGCTGTTGCCCGAGTTCCCGCCGCGGATTCCCCCCCCGAGGTCGGCCGCCCCGCCCGTTACCGTGAACCCTGAAAGGATGCAGGCTTCGCTTTCGCTCCCGCTGAAAGACACCGTCGGCCCCGCCGCGTCGCCATCGAGTACCGTCGAGCGCACGATGTCCGGATTTTCGGGGTCCGAGCTACGCAGGATGATGTCTACACCGCAAAAATGAGGGTTCTCGCAGTACGTCCCGCGAGCTACGACGACTTCCTCTCCGTTCACAGCGAGAAGGATGGCCGCCTGGATTGTGGGTAGGTCCGCGGGCACATGGACCGTCCTGGGAGGGGTCTGGCTGGTTGGGTCGCTCTCGCGCAGCATTTCCAGACCGTCGCGAAGTCCATCGCCGTCGGTATCCTCGCGGTCGGAACTCGTTCCGGCTGCCGCCTCGTCGGAGTCCGAAAGCAAGTCGCCGTCAGTGTCGGTGCCCGCCCCCCATTCGTAACATCCCATATCAACCCGCTTGCCAGCCAGACGGCAATTGCCCCCCATGTCGCGCTGAGGCCAGACGAACCAATAGTAATTGGCCCCTGCGTCTATGCAAGGCGAGTCAGGGCGGAGATGATAATCACCTCCCCCCGCGTCAACGAACAGCGGGTCCTCCGACGTGTTCCCCTCGCCCCGCCCCGGCGGGGTCCAGCCCTCGATGCAAGAATAGGATAGCGTGGTCAAGAGGTCGAGCTGGGGGCTGCCCGGGGCCATATTTCCCCAGACGATGCAGTTGCCCATCGTCCCTCGGCACGAATACAGCCCGCCGCCGTACGTTGCGGAGTTCTCAGTGATTGTGTTGTTCTGAATCGGCCCCCGGCATGACGCCAGACCGCCCCCGTAACCACCAGCCGAGTTCCCGGCGATTAAGTTGTTCTGGATGGCGCCCCAGCAGCCGGCGATTCCCCCGCCGTCTTCCTCGGCGGAGTTGCCTGATATGGTATTGCCCTGAATCGTGCCGTGGCAGTAATCAAGTCCGCCGCCGTAACGCTCAACCGAGTTTCCTGTGATGACGTTATTCTGGACCGTGCCGTCGCAACCGCTCAGCCCCCCGCCGAAGAACCCGTGGTTTTCGGTGATGATGTTGTTCTGGACAATGCCATCGCAATCGCTCAGGCCGCTTCCGTGGCGGGCCGAGTTCCCGGACACGGTGTTGTTTTGGATTGTGCCGTCGCAGTAAGCCAGACCCCCGCCCTCATTATTGGCAGCGGAGTTCTCGGAAATGCTGTTGCCCTGTATTGTGCCCTCGCAAAAAGCGAGTCCGCCCCCCTCGTAACTCGCCGAGTTAAGAGTGATGGTGTTCTTCTGGATTGTCCCCTCGCAAAGGGCCAGCCCCCCGCCATATTGAGCCGAGTTTTCGGAGATCGTATTGCTCTGAATGGTTCCCTGGCAAAAGGCGAGACCCCCGCCCTTGTAGCCGACGGTGTTTCCCGAGATGGTGTTGCCGATGACCGTGCCATTGCATCTGCTCAGCCCACCGCCGTACCGATTCGCCGAGTTTGCGGTAATCACATTGTTCTCGATAGTGCCGTCGCAATAACCAAGCCCGCCGCCATCTCCGAATGTGCCAGGAGCCGAATTCATCGTAATCGTATTGTTCTGGATTGTCGCATGAGTGCGATGTTTCCATGTGCCGCCGCAGATTCCACCCCCAACAGCGGTAGCTTCCCCATTTCGTATTGTGAAGCCGGCCAGAACACACTTCTCGCCCTCTGTTCCTTCAAAAGTCACGACCGCGCCGGCTTGGTTCCCGTCAAGGACAGTCTCGGACACTACTTCGGGGTCGAGGGGATCGGTGCTGCCGAGAACGATGTTTTTCCCGTTAAAGCGGATGTTCTCCACATAGGTCCCCCGGGCGACGATGACCGTATCGTCATCGGATGCGGCGTCTATCCCCTCCTGGACGGTCTTGAAGCCTTTTTCCATTGAGGTTCCGTCGCCGGACATCGGCACAGAGCAGGCCACGTGCCATGTCGCGCCCGAGGCTGGCGCCGCCACATGGAAGACGACTGAAATGCCCGCGAAAAGAAGAACCATACGCATTTCTGAGCTCCGTAGCACTCTGGGCAAGTCGCATCCCGCGAGCCCCGAGCGCCCGCATCCGCCTAAAGCCACGCTTTTGTCGTTCCCTCGTTGAGACAAGCAAAATCACGACGAACTGAATTCGCTATCGAGGGTGTCCGCAGTGCGCTGAAGCCTTCTGCGGTAGCGATTGAAAAAAATGCCGTTCTCCGACACGGAGACGGGAGCTTCCCTGACGATTTTCTCAATGTATTCCAGAATCTTTTCCCGAAACTCCAGCGGGTCAATGCGGCTGTGGTGCAACGCCATGTTCAAGTCCGCGTACATGCACTCGAAATCCTCGTCCCTGACGAAATGCAGATATGTGCTGAAGGCGTTAAACGTTTCCTCGATTGTCCCAGACACCGCAGGCTTTCTCCTTTCTCCGAGCGATTTTCCCACCATTCCGATGTCTTTGCAAGACGAATCGTGCGAGACGGTGCGGCCGTTTCTCGCCGGCAAGAAAAAGAGAGAGAGGGAGAGGGAGCTTAACGCAGAGACGCGAAGGCGCAAAGGAGGAAACGGAGGCGCCTGCAGAAGCCCCTCAGAAAATCGCACACCCCCTCCGCGCTCTCTGGGCTCTCTGCGGTGAGTTCATCTTCCCAGAAACCGACGGACTGCCCGCCGAACAGTTTTCCCTTGAAACGCCGGGCGGAGACAGTATGATTCAGTCCATTTCAAAGGCTCTCGGAAACAATCCTATCAACAAAAAGAGAGGAAAAAGATGGCGGACAATATAAGAATGGGATTCATCGGCTGCGGCTCGATTTCGCACCTGCACGCAAAGCAGTTGCTCTCCACGGGGCAGGTGGAGATAGTGGCGCTGGCGGACCCCAGCGAAAAGAGCGTCACCAATATCAAGGAAGACATTCCTGCCACGGCGAGCTGCCGCGTCTATGGGAATCATGAGGAGATGCTGGACGCGGAAGAGCTTGATGCGGTGGCCATCATGACTCCTCATACCCTGCATTTCGAGCACGCGATGGCTGCTTTTGCGCGCGGCCTGCACGTCCTCTTAGAGAAGCCGATGGTTTGCGGTGTCGAAAAAGCGAGAAAGCTCATTGCCAAACGCGATGAAGTCGGCAAGGTTTTGCTCATCTCGTACCAGAGGCACTATCAGCCGGAGTTCCGGTTCATGAAGCAGATGATTGAGTCGGGGGATTTCGGGCAGGTGCAATTCGTGTCGGCGATGCAATCTCAGGATTGGAAAAGGGCGACCGCCGGCGCCTGGCGGCAAGACCCTTCGCTTTCCGGCGGGGGGCAGCTCAACGACTCCGGCAGCCACCTCCTCGACATCATTCTGTGGCTCGCAGGAGCCCGTGTGGAGTCCGTTTACGCCCTCATTGAGAACTTCGGGCTCCCCGTGGACATCAATTCCGCCATATCGCTGCGGTTCGAGGGGGGCGCCCAAGGGAACGTATCCGTCGTCGGAGAGGCCCCCGTATGGTGGGAGGACATCACCATCTGGGGAAGCAAGGCAGCCTTTTTCCTCCGCAACGAAAAGCTGAGCGTCAAGGCGTACGGAGCGGACGATTTCGAGCCTCTGGTTCTGCCGGAGGGGAGCAACCCCGACAGGAACTTCGTTGACGCCGTCCTCGGAAGAGCAAATGTGCAGTCAACCGCCGAAGATGCGCTGCGAGTGATGGAGCTGACAGAAGCGGCGTGGCTTTCGGGGAAAACAGGTCAGGTGGTACACCTCCCCGGGCCGGCTCCCTCGCTGCAAACGGGTATAGATTGACCGGTTCAGCCTTTCGTCGCAGCCGCACTACTCCGTGGCAAGCTGCAGGCGGAGGAACATCTGCCGGACGCCATCAAGGCGACCGCTGTTCCAGGGCGGCGCGGTAACGTGCTCGGGACCGTCGCTCACGTAGAGCCAGGACCCGTCCGTCAAGGACACTTTCTTCAGCAGCCTGTAGTTCTCGTCGCCGGCATCCCAGGTCACCGTTAAGGTATCGGCGTCTTGATCGTGCGAGAGCTGTATGACGGGGAGGGAAGGCCGCTCTTCGTAGGTGATGGCGAAGATGCCGGCTGTGGCTGTAGAGGGGCCGGAGAAGCCGGTGAGAGTGATGGAGGAGAGCTCTTTCCCCGGATCGCATGAGAGGTTCTCGCTGTAGAGGTTCGGGCCGAGGCCCTCGATATGCTGGGGAGATTCACCGTAACGCGTCAGGTCGGCAGCGGCTTTGACGACGCCTGCCGGGAGGTTCTCATTGCGTTTGAACCAGTCGGGAATGGTAAGGGTCCTGGTGTCAGATTGCCCGTCGGCGTAATTTAGAATCACCTCGAGCGTCGTGTCTCCATTGGCGGATGCGTGGAGGAATGAGAGGCGAACGCATTTCTTCCCGACGGGGATGTTGACGTCCGCCGATTCGCCGGAGAGAAGAATGCAGTTCGGCCCGGTATATTCCCCGAGCATGAAAGAGCCGACGACGCGGTCCTCCGGCAGTCCCTCATATCCATCCCATTCCTGGAGGTCAATTCGGCTCTGAGAGACCCAAAGCCAGTTCGCCTCCCGGTCGAAAGGCGAGTTTGCGGAAAGGTCTTCTCCATCGGTCCAGATGACATCCGCCTTGAACTGGAGTGTGAGGTCGAGACTCGGGCAGGGGAAAAGCTCCAGATTCTCGGAGGTGTCGAACCACGTCGGTATTGACCACTCGCTCCACAGCCCGCTGTCGTCCTGATACCTGACCCGCCAGAAGTATCTTTTCCCGAGGGAGAGAACCTCGCCGGGGGCGTAAACGCTCGTCTTGCGACCGGCGGTTCTTCCTGACCAGACGCATTGCGAGAAACTGTGGCCGTATTCCCTGATTTGCCATTCACATGCCGCAAGGGTGTCCCACGGGTCCGGGTCGGAGAAGTTCGACCCCGTGAGCCGCACGGAATCGAGGGAGACGACGGCGCCGGATGGTGGTGAGACGTTCGCCGGCCTGTCGGGCGGTGAGATGCTTGGAAGATTAGCTTTTATGAAAGCGATTCGATTTCGCACGAAGCCCTTCAGCTCCTCAACGCCGGAGGTGAAATCTTTTCCGGTCATGGACCCCCACTTGGCGCGGTCCATCGCCACTTCGTCGGCGAGCATCGTGTAGTGACGGTTTATCTCTTCCAAGATATTGTCTTCCGTGTAGAAGGTGTTGAGGCATTCGGACAGGCGGGAGTAATAGAGGTTTCGGTACGCCGGCACTGAGAGGAACTTGTCAATAACCCGGTTCCACCATCCGGACACGACCGTGTGGTTGCGGTCACCCGCGAGGAGAGGGAGATCGTAAGCGCTGAAGCTGCCGTTCCAGTGGTCGCCCATTGTGCGGTCGAGGTCCCAGGGCGCCTGCTCCCATTTGCCGGTGCCTTCGGTGTCGCAGAGGTTGTAGTGGTTGCGAATGACGTGGTCCCAGTTCATGATACACGCGTTCGCAGCCATGTAGCCGGAGAAGCTCTCAATGTTCAGATTCTCCTGAAGGAACTGTTCCGCGTCGTCGGTGGCGTTCAGCTCCTCGATGAAGGTTATCAGGTCGTCGTACGGCTCCCATTCGCGGCTGTGCTTATCGTAGGCGGCGACGTATTCTTCGTAGCTGCCGAAGACATGCTCATCCCTATCGTTGGCACCCGGATTCGCTTTGTAGAGCGAGCCGTTTGCGCGGTTGTTTCTCCGCATGTACCGCTTGTCGGGATGCTCTATATCCACGAAGATCCCCCAGAACTCCCCGTTGAGTTGAAGGCGAACGAACTTCGTCTCGCAGTAGGGCACGCCCGCCCACTTGAACACGTCGTATGCCATTTTCTCTCTCATGAACGCCGGGTCGCGGTAGGAAGAATTGAGGTTGAGAGTTCGCTGGTCCTGAAAGTAATGACCTTTGTTGAACTTGAATTTCCAAGACTTTTTGTGCCACGACCTCGCCCACGCCCCTCTGTACCGAACCCCGATGCCGTCGTAAACGTCTCCGTCGTGGATGAAGGTCGCCTTTACAAGGTCGTTACTCTGCGGATTGCTGTCGAGGCGTTGAAGGTTGGAAGATGAAATCAGGAGATGGTACACCGGGAAGTTCGAGACTACTGCGGCGGGTTCCACGTAATAGGCATAGTTCGGAGTCGGCTCCCCCGCCTCAGGGCTTTCTGCGGTTAGCCCGAGGTTGTCTTCGGCGGAGAACTTGTACCGCACGAGCGTCCCCGCCGGAAGGGGGTCAATCTTCGCGGAGTAAACCTCGTCGCCCGCTGTCTCATCGCCGCTCATGCCGTCGTCGTGCATAGCTATCGCCTGATAGCCCCCACCGAAGTCTATGTGCAGCAGAACGGTGCTGACCGTGTCATCGTCTCTGACTTTGGCGGAAACGATGACCGGCTCGCCGGGGGAGGGCTGCTGCGGCGAATGCGAGGGGCTGGAGATCAAGGGCGGAGGGTTCTCCGCGCGAACGCTGTTTTCGCGGCCGGGGGTGCCCTGACCGCTCTGCGAGAGGAGGTCGGTGTTGCCGCCGATGCCGTTGCCGGAAAGGCGAGAGTAAAGGTTTTGTTCGCCGGTGAGATGTTTCGCCCAAAATGAGAGCGTGTAGCTCTCCCCATTCACAAGACCGGGCAACAGATACTGGTTCACGCTATTGTCGGAACTTTGCCCGCCGCCGGTGGCGATGAGATGCAGACAATAATCGCCGGAGTAGCTTTCCTCATCTGCGCGGAAGGAGGTCGAGTGATTGCCGGTCGGAGTCCAGTTCGTCGCATCGAGGACTTCCTCAAAGCCGCCGTTCACGACGTGCTCCTCGCTTCCACCGGCGGGAACGATGCTCACGTCGTCAATGAGGCATTCGCCCGCCCCCAGAAGATAGATGTATAGCCGGGAAGAAGTTGCCGTGCCCGTCCGCTCGACGTGAATCCACTGTGCTGTGGTCACGCTCGCCCGCCAGTTCAGGGGGCGACTGTTGTCGTAATTCGGGTTGATGCACTCCAGCGTCGAGCCTAACCCGTCCGCCAGAACCGACCACGCATTGCGGTCGTTGTACTTGACGTACTCAACCGGCAGACCCTCCGTGTTGGATAGGATCAGTTTTTCCCCGCCGTTGTCGAGCTGCCCTGAGAAGTTTCCGAGCGTGATGTCCGGGCTCAAGCCGTATGCTTGTTGGGCGACGGTTACGTTCGCACAGAGTACCAAATATTGTCCCGCTCCGAGAACTGTCCCCGAAGAAAAGGTGTAATCCACCCCCGCCACGAACCGCCATCCGCTCAGGTCCACTTCAACCGCCCCGCCGACGGCGGGGTTGAACAGCTCGATATACTCGTAATCGGGGTCGTCGTTTGGCGGGTGGTACTGAATCTCATTGATGACGACGTTGAGGTCCGCAGGGTCGAGGATGCCGGGGCTGTACTGGCTGTTCTGCCTGCCCGGGGTGCCGTGCTCTTCCGAGGGCGAGCTCGCTTTCCAAACGGTAAACAGCGAGTTATCGGCGTTGGGGTCAATCAGTTCCAGGGAACTGCCGCCTCCGTCGGCGAGAGAGTCCCACGGTCGGCTGTCGCCGTATTCAACCTCATCCACTATGCTGCCGGAGGCGTCGCTCAACGCGATGTTCTCCCCATCATTGCCCAGGCGCTGCTCAAAAACGCCGACGATGTTGCCGATTCCATATTCCCCGACAATGGCGGCCTCGTTCTTACAGACGACCAGATACTCGCCCGCCGCTATGCTCACATCGCCGAACGTGAAGGCGATGCCCTCAGTGAACTCCCAGCCATTGAGATTGACCCCGACGTCGGCGGGGTTGTATAGCTCGACGTATTCGTAGTCCGCCTCCTCAAGGCCCTCCGCGACCTGCGGATGGTACATGATTTCATTGATGACAATGTCATCTTCAGAAGGGAAGGCAAGATTACTCTTCACTGCCCCGACAAGAAGCGGTGGTATCAGAAAGAGCGCTCGCCCTAATCGTAGTCGCATAAGTTTTCGCCTTGTTCCTTTCACCATTTTCTCTCGGGCACGCTGACTGAGCTTTTTCAAGTTCCCTCCGCCTATAAAGACAGCCCCTCGCGTCCTTTCTGGCGAACACCGGGGGACCGAGGAGTCTTCACAATTTCGGAAGCTCGCTTCGCGTTCGAGGAAAGCCGGACCACCATTTCGCCGTTTGCCGTTTTTTGAGCCTTCCTTAAACATATAGCAGAAGTTCGCGTCGGCGGCAAGGGCCACCGTCGGCAAAAGCTGTGCTTGAGGGACGGGAGAAGGTTCGGGCTTCAGGCTTCCTTTTGGCGCGCGAGGTCGCGCGCCGCTTTGCGACCACGCCGAAGGCGTGGCTTTCTCCCGTTTCTCACGCCAAGACGCAAAGAGCCCAAAGGGAGATCGAATGGTGGTCGTGTTGCGTGCGCCGCTTGTCAGCCACAGCCCGGCCTCTCAGTCTCCATCCGGTTTTTTCTTATGGCGCCGCTGGCGCCACTTTGCGAGAAGCCTCTTCTCCTGCCTGCGGGCAGGCACGTCGCGCTTGACATCGCTCCAGAATTCGGCATAATGAAAGCCGGATCGAACGACGTAGCGATTTCCCAGGAAAAAGAGCCCGGATTTTTTGGGGACATAGGAATGAGCGACACCACACCCCCGCTGCCGACCGTTTACATAGAAACCTCGATAGTGAGTTACTTGGTGGCACGTCTCACTGCCAACCTCCTGAGTGCAGCTTGCCAACAGGTTACGGCTGAATGGTGGGAAGGAAGACGTCATCTCTACGACCTTTTCACGTCTGAGCTTGTCATTGCTGAAGCCAAAGCCGGCGACGCTGACGCCGCGGCAAGGCGGTTGGAATTACTTCGGGGAATCCCGGAGTTGACGATCTCCGACGACGTCAAGCGCCTCGCATTGGCTTTTATAGCGCAAGGAGCACTTCCAGACAAGGCTCAGCCAGACGCAATTCACATCGCCGTTGCCGCCGTTCACAAACTTGATTATCTCCTTACGTGGAATTGTCGCCACATTGACAATCCGGCGACAAAGCCCGCCGTGAGGGCAGTTTGCACCAGCGAGGGGTACCGCTGTCCGGAAATATGCACACCCATCGAGATGATGGAGGCCATCAGCGATGAAAGATGAGATTCTGACAGAAGTGTGGCGAAACAGGGATGAGTTCGCTAAGCGACATAATTACGACATCGAGGCAATGGTGGCGACGCTTCGGGAGATGGAGCGCCATCCGTGGAGCACCGTCAGCGACAGGAGCAAAGAGACACCGGACAAACGCCCCCGCACGGATGCCGCTTCGCGGCGCCGGTGAGCCGAGGTCATTGGGATCCCGATACCTTTTCCACCACGACGCACGCGGCGTTGTACTCGGGGGGAGAGGCGAAAAGATAAGGGACTATGGGAAAAGGAGGTAGGCAATGGGAGACAAAGGCAAGAAGGATAAGGACAAGAGTCGGAAACAGAAGATAAGCAAACAGGACAAAAGGGCAAAAAAGAAGAAGGAGAAGCAACAGGGAAAAACGCCCTGACAGAAAGCATGCTCAGGTGTCCGCCTCATCCATGCGGTCAACATCGTTATCTCCCTTGATGGACCGCCAATGGCGGACGCGGGAAGCCTGGTTCTGATTTTCCGTTTTTTTCCTGCTCGAACACTCAGTGGGCTTTGTGGCCTCTGAAGTTGAAACTGCTGTCCCGCTCAGCGCCCAGGTTAAACCGGAACGACGTGGTGATCGATGAGAACAGTTGATCCACTTCTCGCAGGGCGATTCGGGCAAGCCTTCGCGGCTGCGCGACAAGGCTTCTCGGCCAAGGAGATCCCCAAGTTTTTCTCGGGCTACAGCGGATCGGTGCCGACAACGAAGAGCTACGCGTTCAATGTCACGAAGGCTGAGATGTTTGCCGACTGCCTCTCGAGTCTGAGCCCGGAGGATCAAAGGCAAGCGCTGTACGACCTGTGCGACGACCCCCCGGCGTCTCGGCACCCCATGCCTTCGCTGGAGACGAGGCGCCAGCTTCTCTCACTGCTGGTTGCTGCGGACGGGCGCTCTCCGTTGGGTCTGGAGGTGTCGGCCCTAACCCTCTATGGAGTCCGCGCGTCCTGGTTTACCGCCGCGTCCCGCGTGCCCGAGTCGCCAGCGGGAGCCATCACGGCCGCCCGCGCCCTCCTCGAGACTACGTGCAACACGATTCTTACCGAGCTTCAGGAAGCCCCTGACAGCACAGGAGATCTGCCCGGCCTCTACAAGCGGACGCGCACCAGACTGGGACTGAATCCCGCGGCCGGTGCAGAGCAGGCAGTCAACCAAGTCCTCTCGGGGCTTATCTCCTGTGTCGACGGAATCGCCGCCTTGAGCAACCAGGCCGGCGATCGTCATGGCTTGGCGGCGGGGGCTAAGATATCGGACCTCAGCTACGCCGGTCTCGCTGTCCATGCGGCTGGCACAACGGCCGTCTTTCTGGTGCGAGTCTACAGGGATGTTACGCGAGGGCCGTCATCCTGAACGGTCTAACCCCGCTCAAGCGGACGGGGCCGCCTCGGTGGGCTTTCCCGTTAAACGGGCAGGAACGCCTACGATATACGGGAATTCAGAGGTGCAAAGATGAGATACAAGATCGCATTGAGAAAGACCGAACAAGGATATAGTGTGTCCGTTCCCGGGTTGCCCGGGTGTTGGTCTCAGGGGGACACGGAGAAGGAGGCGATTGCGAATATTCAGGAGGCGATTAAGGAGTATCTCGCGGTGGCTGAGGAATTGGCGGGCGACGCCATCGTGAAAGAGGTGGAGGTCCCCATTTAATCTTGGGAAGGATCCAGGGAGTCAATCATCGTCGAGCGGTTCGGGCACTGAAGAAGGCTGGCTTTCGCGTTGCCCGGGAGGGGAAACATATTGTGATGACCGATGGGGTCAGGATTCTTACCATTCCTCACCGCAATCCGAAACTCGTCATCCGTGAAAGGCTCAGGAGGTTTATGCACAAGAGAACAGTCTGCCTTTGCCGGATTATGCACACTGTATAATCATTGTTCGGGAGCAACCTGACCCCAGTGGTTGTCCAACTAAATGAACGGCGTAACAAAAAAAGGAGGAAGGCATGAACTGATATCTTGAGGTTTTGAAGAAGTATGGGGTCTTCGGAGGGCGCGCACGGCGAAAAGAGTACTGGTACTTCCTGCTGTTCAATATTCTTATCGAAATGGTGCTGGGCGGGATCGACCGTGTGACTGGATCCTTCAGCCCGGAAGCTGAACTTGGACTGTTAGGCGGTCTTTATTCCTTGGCAGTCCTGATCCCTGGCATCGCAGTGTCAGTCCGCAGGCTCCACGATATTGGAAAGAGTGGGGGCTGGATCTTGATCGGTTTGGTGCCACTCGTCGGAGGCATTGTGCTGTTGCTCTTCATGGGGCGAGACAGTCAGCAGGGCGAGAATCAGTATGGGCCCAACCCGAAGCTGGTAGAAGCATAGCTGCCCGACAAGGCGCTCCGGCGGCGGCGCACCGCGCGCGCCGCTGAGCTTGATGAACTCGCGCATGATCGCCCGTTATACGGGAACCGTATAACCCCAGGCAGAAACCCGTGAGGGCTGGCCAAGCCGTTGAGAACGCGAACGTTGAAACCGAAGAGGCGTGGCGTGTCAGGCCGACAGCGGTGCGGCCTAAAGCTGTTATGAAGAAACTGCGTAAAGCATGGTTAGGGGGGAGGCCAAACCCGAATAAGTCGCGGATGAAAATAGGGATCAGGTTATGAGACAAGACTGGTTCGAGATGGCCAACATTTGAAGACGGTGCTTGGCTAAAGCCGTGTGGATTCCGCTTCGAGCCGTTAATACGATCGAGGAGGTCGGCAATTACGGAAAAGTTGGCTATAAACGAGAGTTTTATGGTGCCGGATCCTTAGCCGTACCAATTGAGAACAAAGGGAAAGCCAAGGAGCTTGGATGGATGCACGTAGGCATTGGCAATGAACATCGTCCCTACGTTGAGTCAGGTAGGTATGTCCCATCAGATGTTTATGAGCATCACTCTGGTGAGATGATTGGGATTCCACTTGTTTTACAACAGCGGACAAACTGTGAAGAGGTTCGTGTCTGGCATTTGCATCAAGATTTTGTCATCGCACTACGTCTTTTAGGAGAAAATGATACCTGGGTGTGCCCTGATGAAGGCTATATAGAGGTAGCTCGCCTTCTGCGGTACCCAGACGGACGGCCGTACCTTCTTGAAGTCAGAGCAGAACATCTGAGGGATTATCTCTGTGCAAGAAACATGTCGCTCTATGTCACGTCTTATCGAAGTCGTGAGGCGGTTGTAGAGGACGCCAGCCATATTTCATGGCAAGATAATCCTGCAACGGAAATATCGGATATGGATCGGTGGGAAGGTCGGGTTGTCGCTATACATGAAGGAGGTCGTGGGTACGGAGCAGAAACTGCTGTATTTCACGTGGCACGTACGGACGTTGACCCGGGGGAAGACGTGCCAACGTTCGATTTTCCTTCTGATGATAGCGTTTCCTCAAAGTCATGGGTAGTTAAAGATAAGGGTAGAAAGCTGTTTTATGTTCAGGGTGAGCTTTGGCGCAATGAATGGATAGATCCAGGTGAGCTTAGCCCCCGCATTCGGGAAGATGAAATTCCGTCCACAGTCTTTTTCATCACAGACGCTGCAGGAAAGAGGGAGTCAAAACATACTCTGGTACGTGGCAGCCGTTGGCTATGGTTCAGACCGGCTGCGATTATGGCGCTTTCCCATCGCCGTGGTGGCTCATTGCGCTGGTACACGAAGGACACAGGTTCCGTGAAGTGCTCGCCAGATTACCGCGTCCATTTTGGAATAAATAAGTTAGGTCTGGTCAATGTCTACGCGAAGGATATCGGCCTCCTGCCTGAATGGCAGCAACGGATTTGGGCTGGCTTTAATATTTCCCCTGAAGGCGGGGTGTCTGAAGAACTTCTCGCGTCGCAGATGAGGGCTATGCCTGCGCGCACGCAGGCTCCAGAGGGATTTCTTTCTGACGCTTATTCAACGCTTAATAAAGTTGTAACAGAAAAGACGGGAAAGCCCCTCTTCCGGGAACACGCGCAGCGCGCTGACCTATTGAGACTTGCACATAGATTTCGAGCCGCCGACCAAGCGGGACTTTTGTCATTGGCAAAAGACCTTGCCAGACTCACAGCCGACAGTATCGATACGAAACTTTTGCAAAATATTGTAAGTCCACCTAAGGATGAAAAGTGGGGTTCTCTAAAGTCTCTGGAAAAGGTTCTCGCACTAGTAATTTCCCCTGAACAAGCGCGGAAAACTCTATCGCCTTTGGTTGGTATATACGAATTAAGACATGCTGATGCGCACCTACCGAGTAGTGATGTAAGTGTTGCCCTTGCGTTAGTCGGGATTCGCTCTGAGAGTTCGACAATTGAACAGGGTTACCAGTTACTATATTCGCTCGTTTCCGCCTTGTATAGGATAGCTGAGGTAATTGGCAAACTAAATCTAGTGAAAGATGGTGGCCGATGAATCGAAACCTATGCGTCTTAATTGCTCCTAACAGGTCAATTGAGGGGATGCACCAAACTGCACCGCTGATTCCGGACGTTAGGCGAAGCGCGGCGCTTCATATCCGGAGGGACGCCGCAGTTCCCTGGTGAACGTTTTGCGGGAGCCCCTGCCTGCCGCGTTTCACGTCGCAGTCCATCCACCTCTTGGAGTTCCGTTTTCTCTCCCCAAGACGCCAAGAGCGCAAAGGAAGATCGAATCCTGCTGGTGTTCCGTCCGCCGTTTGTCCCCCTCAGCCTGGCCTCTGAGTCTCCATCCGCTTTTTTCTTATGGCGCCGCTGGCGCCACTTTGCGAGAGGTTTCCTCTCCCCTTTCTTCTCACGCCAAGACGCCAAGAGCGCAAAGGAAGATCGAATGGTGGTGTTGTTGCGTGCGCCCTTTGTCAGTCACAGCCCGGCCTATCAGTCTCCATCCGCTTTTTTCTTATGGCGCCGCTGGCGCCACTTTGCGAGAGGCTTCCTCTGTCCCGTCTTTTCTCGCCAAGACGCTAAGAGCGCAAAGGAAGATCGAATGGTGGTCTTGTTGCGTGCGCCCTTTGTCAGTCACAGCCCGGCCTCTCAGTCTCCAGCCGCTTTTTTCTTATGGCGCCGCTGGCGCCACTTTGCGAGAGGTTTCCTCCCTTCCTTCTTCTCTCCCCGAGACGCAAAGCATTTTCTTTATGTGACTCCTCTTACGCGGAAGATGGGTTGACCGGACGGTCGGGAAATATGTTGTTCCGACCCCGCTTTTGAGTATAATGCTGTCTATCTTCCGGCGGGCGACATGATGCAGACGGTTGTGGGGCGCCGGCGCGCGGAGCGGGGATGACGTTTCTCGCCGCGGCTCTACGATATTCTGGCGAGAAACGGGGACATTGGAGAGTTCGTCTATGGTATTCGCAAGCAATCGAATAGTTGAAAAGAAGGTTCTGGCGCCTTCGGTTAAGATGTTTGTGGTGGAGGCGCCGAGGATCGCCCGGAAAGGCAAGGCGGGTCAGTTCGTGGTGGTGCGGATTGGCGAGAAAGGGGAGCGCATACCGCTGACTATAGCCGATTCCGATGCGGAAAGGGGTGTCATCACTCTCATCGTTCAGGAGGTCGGGAAGACTACTGCACGGCTGGGAGCTCTTCGGCAGGGCGAGAGGTTGCTGGATTTGGTGGGGCCGCTCGGGATACCATCGCAGATCGAGCGTTTCGGAAAGGTTGTGCTGGTCGGCGGGGGCATCGGGGTTGCGCCGCTCTTTCCGATTGTGAGGGCGATGAAGAATGCGGGAAATTTTGTTATCTCAATCATCGGAGCAAGGAACAAGGAGCTGCTTTTCTGGGAAGAGAAAATAAGGGAGTTCAGCGATGAGGTCGCCGTCACCACAGACGACGGTTCCTTCGGTCACAAGGGCTTTGTCACCGACGCTCTGCGGGAGGTTATCTCGCGGGAACCGCATGTTGACCTTGTGATGGCGATAGGCCCCGTAGTGATGATGAAAGCGGTAGCTGAAGTGACGAGGGAGCCGGGAATAAGGACGATAGTTAGCCTCAATCCGATTATGGTGGACGCTACCGGGATGTGCGGTGGATGTAGAGTGACGGTCGGCGGCAAGCTGAAGTTCGCCTGCGTGGAGGGGCCGGAGTTCGACGGGCATCTGGTTGACTTCGACGAGCTTATGAGGCGACAGAGAACGTATCTCGAGGAGGAAAAAGCCGCCGTGGAGGCCATGGGCGGAAAAACGCCGCGACGCGGCGAAACGGCTGTGCTCGGGAACGGGGTTGATTGATGGAAGATTGGAGGAAACATAGGCAGCCAATGGCTCGCCAGGACCCGCGAGTCCGCATGAAAAACTTCCGGGAGGTGGCGTTGGGCTACACGGAGGAGGAGGCTGTGCGGGAGGCTGAGCGGTGCGTTCAGTGCAAGAATTCCCCGTGCGTGGCGGGGTGCCCTGTGGAGATTGACATCCCCGGCTTCGTGAAGCTTATCGGGCAAGGGGATTTTCTGGGCGCAATACAGAAAATCAAGGAGAAGAACGCCCTTCCAGCGATATGCGGGCGGGTCTGTCCACAGGAGGACCAGTGCGAGAAGGTGTGCGTCCTCGGGAAAAAGTTCGAGCCGGTGGCTATCGGTCGGCTGGAACGGTTCGTTGCTGATTACGAAGCGGCAAACGCGGAGATACGTGTTCCCCCGCAACAGTCTTCCACGGGAAAGAAGATTGCGGTTGTCGGTTCCGGGCCGGCAGGTCTGACCGCCGCCGCGGACCTCGTGAGGCTGGGGCATTCTGTCACAATTTTTGAGGCTTTTCACAAGGCTGGGGGTGTTCTCGTCTATGGCATTCCGGAGTTCAGGCTGCCGAAGGCGATTGTGCAGAGGGAAGTGGAGTACGTGCTGAGCCTCGGGGTGGAGTTATGCTTGAACGAGGTCGTCGGTCGGACGACGACGGTGGATGAGCTTTTTTCCGACGGGTATCATGCCGTCTATATCGCCATTGGGGCGGGTTTGCCTCGTTTCATGAACATTCCGGGAGAGAATTATAATGGCGTCTATTCGGCCAACGAGTTTCTCACGCGTTCTAACCTCATGAAGGCGTATCGGTTTCCGGAGTACGACACGCCGATAAAGAGGGGCAAGCGCGTGGCGGTCGTGGGGGGAGGGAATGTGGCTATGGACGCGGCGAGAACGGCCTTGCGGCTTGGCGCCGAACACGTGTATAATATATACAGGCGTTCACGCCGCGAGATGCCCGCAAGAGACGAGGAAATTGCCAACGCTATTGAGGAAGGGATAGACGTCCGATTTCTGACCAATCCGGTTGGCATCCTCGCCGATGACGAAGGCTGGGTGCGGGCTATCGAATGTGTGAGGATGCGCCTCGGCGAGCCGGATGACTCGGGCCGCCGACGCCCGATTCCGATAGAGGGCTCGCAGCACACCATTGACGTTGACGTCGTGGTTATGGCGATAGGTAGCGGAGCTAACCCGCTATTGCCTTCCGCCACACCCGCGTTGGAAACGAACAGATGGGGCTACATCGTCGCCGATGAGGAAACCGGTCGGACCAGTATGGAGGGAGTCTGGGCTGGTGGGGACATTGTCACAGGGTCGGCGACCGTTATCCTCGCCATGGGCGCAGCCAGGAAAAGCGCTCGGGACATCCACGATTATCTCGCGGGAAAACCGCAGTCATGAGCGGCGCCTCGCCGTCGAGACGAAGAACTCGCCGCGAGGACGAAGTTCTTTCAATGGGCTGGAAGGGCGGACCGGGAAACTGCAGCAAGGGCGTACAGGATCCGCGAACGGCCCGCGGTGCAATTCCTGCTCCATAAGGTTACGCGGTTATGTCTGGTAGGAGGCGAGAAAGATGAGAATTGCGATACGTGTGGCAACGATTGTTGTCGGGGGAGTGCTGCTGTTCGGCTGGACTTCGGGAGAGGAGAGCTCGTACAAGGCTAATTTGTCGTATTCAGAGTTGATAAGCTACGGGATGATCAGTGCCTATTCCACGAACGTATTGGTGCGGACCTCCTTCGAGGGGAAGTGCCTGACAGAATCGGAGGCGCTCGATTCTGTCAAAAGGAACCTCGCGTTTGTGAAGGTATTGGAACGGTACTCCCAGAGCCTCAAGCGAGGTTCGGCCAGCGAAAACGAAGGAATGAAAAAGCTTGTCGCGGCTATGTGCGAAGTGACAACGTATCTCGAGTTGCAAACTGACTCGCTGAAGGACCTTATTGGCAACCCCGAGAGCAAATCGACAAGAATCCTTTACGAGCAGCACTCCAGCAAAGTGGAAAAGGGCATAAACTCGATGTTCGAGTAGGCAGCGTTAACCCTGTTGGCCGAGCAGAAAAGTGTCGTCGAGCCATATCCAGGCAAAGCTATTCATGGGCGTGCTCGCTTCGTCACAGGAGGCGCTGGAACAAGCCAGGCGCCGCGTGGAAGCGAAGTATGGTTCCATAGACCTGGAAAGCACACAATTTTCTTTCGCTCACACGAGCTACTACAATGCGGAAATGGGGGAGGGGATTATACGGCAGTTCATCGCGTTTGATAACCTGTTTGAACCGGGTCAGTTGCGAAGGATCAAAGGAGAGACGATAAGTATCGAAAGGGAGATGTCGGTCGGGGGCAAACGAGTTGCCAACCTCGACCCGGGCTATATGAATCTATCTACGGTAGTGCTTGCTACGACGAAAGATGCGAGCTACAGGGTTTATCTTGGCGGCGGAATCTACGCAGAGGCGACGTTGTCTTACCGAAAGGGAGTGTTTATGCCCTTCGAGTGGACGTACAGGGATTATCGGGAGGAGGAAAGCCTCAGGTTTTTCGAAGAAGTTCGCAAAAAACTGAAGGAGCAGATGCGTGCAAGAAGAACGTGATTTGATAGGGACGTTGGCTTAGCTCGGAGGTAACACGCGAAAACATAGAAAAATCGAAAAAAGTTGTTGACAGGAGGGGAGGTTCGTATTACATTTACGAACCGACTCTTCGGGCAGAGGGGTTGTATCGTCGCGCGAGCCCATCGGCCGGCTCTCAGATACGCCCACGTAGCTCAGTCGGTAGAGCACTTCCTTGGTAAGGAAGAGGTCTCCGGTTCGATCCCGGTCGTGGGCTCACCGGTGCCTCCCGCGCTCGCCGCTTTTGCTTCACTTTTTCAACGAGAGGGTTGAAATCATGGCTAAGGCGAAGTTTGAAAGGACCAAGCCGCACGTAAACGTGGGGACGATAGGACACGTCGATCACGGCAAGACGACGCTTGTGGCGGCGATGACGAAGATACTTTCTA
>Ga0315541_1001515_pt1 | contig 21372 bp, 17 predicted proteins | sample SalMarSW160190MG_FD_203095 | JGI IMG/M metagenome (GOLD analysis project Ga0315541, IMG submission 203095) | Salt marsh sediment microbial communities from the Plum Island Ecosystem LTER, Massachusetts, United States - Salt Marsh Sediment SW1601-190 ...
TTTACCGGTATTCTTTAGTTTTCCTCTTTCTCTCTTATTACGCAGGTAGCTGTCTATATCGGTAATGGCTTTTCCAAATACTTTACGGGCTATACTCTGTAATATTTCAAAGAGCATATCCTCCAAGATATCAAAGGTTAGACCTTTAATAGGTATTTTAACCTTGACCTCGGGAAAAGTTATTGTTATAGTATCCATGGGTGTAGCTTACCTCCTTTTTTAAAGGGTTTTGTATATATAGGTAAGCCTGCCCTGTTCAGTAGTTTTTTACTTAGCAGGGTCTACACCTTTTTATTATTTTTTTGCAATCCTTCTCTTGTTACTTGTCTTATTATTAACTAAAGAAAGTATTATTAATATACAATATTTTTCTTCTAACTACCCCACTAAAGTTTACACTAACAAATATTCCTTCAGCCATATAGTTTATTCTTGCATAAAGAAAGTTATTTGACTATCCTGATGTTTTTAGATTATTCTGTAGTTATGAAATGTTTTTTAATTATAGACCCCTTTATTTCCTCCAGGTTAATGAAATTGTAAAAATTGCTGAGAACAATAGAATTAAAATAGATTTTTTAAACAATAAAACAACGAATTATTTCTCCATTTCTACATAATTCATAAGCAAAGCTTCAGATATACTAAGCACTTTTTCCTTATTCCAATATTTTTTAAGCGCAGCATAAGATTGAGCATCTGAAGTTATTACATAATCGACATTTGCATCCTTAATTTCAATTATTCTACGTTCGGCTAATTTTTTAAGAAAGTCCTCGGATATACCCAAAGGGTATACAGCCGAAGCCAAAGGTCTTGCTTTTTCTTTGTTTGTTCTGAGTTCTTGATACTGAGTAAATAAAGATTTTATAATCATTCTAGGTGCATCATAATTCTTCAGGTATCTTGCCATAAAAGAACCATCGTGATAAGCAACAAGTTTATCCGTCTTAATAAAATTCTGCAAATCATAAGGTCTTGACTTGTATTCATCACAAGGCACTATGAATAGACCATAGAAAAAATCAATCTCCAGAATAACTTCTTGCTTAATCTTAATGCCTAATTCTTTGTACCATTCTTTAATAGCATAGTAAGTCTTAGGTGATGCAATAACCAGTTTATTTGCACTAGACTTATTTAAATATTCTGCCATTTTCTTGGCCATAGATATTGCCTCTTCCAGAAAGCCGTTCGCTTTTAGATCATAACCACTCTCAAACCTGTCTGAAATAATAGGTTTAATATTCTTTTTGTTCATTAGGGTAATCGCTGCTTTGGAAGCTTCAGAATTAATCATTAGTGATTCTGCATCTACAAGGTATATAATACCTACTTCTTCTCCTTTAATATTTGAATCTTTCAATTCGCTAAGAGCAATAGATACATCCCCGTATAGATTCCCGTATTTATTTATTCGGACTTCGGCATCTTTTACATAGTCAAGTTTAATGCCTCTTTTAATAATCTCATATCTTGCTTTATGAAATAGGGGTATTGGATCCCTGGGATCACCTTTTATCCCGTAAACACAATAAGTTTTACAAAGTCCACAACTGCAGCACTGATAAAGACTTTTTGCTAAACTTTCAGTACAATCAATCTCATTCCTTGCAAGACTGTAAGCTAAATATACTTTTCTACCAGGGTAAACAGTAGTTGTTCTATTAATAGTAAAAGCTGGACAGCCGTAAACACATTGATCATTACACATTGAACAATCTTCCATTAGTTTATTGTATTCATTAAACATTTGCTTCTCCTCCCAATCCAAGTACAGGTGGATTCATTATATTATTTGGATCAAGTACTTTCTTAATTTTTTTCATTACCTCAAAACCATTATTATGTTCAGCAAGCATCCACTTACTTTTAAGTGTGCCAATTCCATGATGGTGCGAAACAGATCCACCAGCAATTACACAAGCGTCTAAAGCCTTCCTAACGCATTCGAGAAAAATCTTTTCTGCATCTTTTGGATTCTCGCCACGTATTGTATGAATTATACAATATAAATTACCTCCAGTATGATACACATGCGAGAAGTGCACATGGATTAATTGGGCATAGGGCGCCAGAGCGTTCCTCATAGCTAACCAAACATTCTCTAATTTATCCCACGAAGCAGAAACTTCTAAAGATTCGGCTGCACCATTATAAAGATGGGTAGTATCAAGACCATATGAAGTATCAAATCTTTCTCTTTCCCAATGCTTTGCCGCCTCATCCCCCTTATAAATTCCACCTTCTTTAAGACAACATTGATCACTTATATTGATGTCAACTTCAATCTGGTCTTCTCTACCTTCAAAACCTAGGTAGAGTAAAGCATAACCCTTTTCAAAGTTGAATTTATTAATCGTAAATACAGATTCAAATTCATCGTATAACCGCACAACAGCTAGAGTTGATAGGCTCGTTGCCATAATTCTTCTTATTGCTTCAAACCCGTCATGAGTAGTTTTAAATGTATAGACTGAATATTCTCTTGCTTCTGGTTTAGGCCAAATTTTTACAGTCACTTCTGTACAAATACCATATGCTCCTTCAGAACCGAGGAATAAATGGTTTAAGTTAATTCCAGTTGAAGCTTTTGGAGAATCTTTAGTATACATTATTTCTCCAGTTGGCAACACAGCTTCTAGAGCAATAAGCATGTCATCAAATTTACCATACTTAGTAGAGAATGTACCAATTGCATTCGTGACAACAGAACCAGCAATAGTAGCTGAATACATAGACTGAGGAAAATGTCCCATTGTAAATCCCATCCTGTTCAGTTCATCCTCAAGTTGAGCAATATTCCAACCGGCACCTGCACTAACAGACATTCCTTTCTCGTTAAAAACAAGTTTCGTAAATTTTTTCATATCAATACAGATCCCACCATTATAGAAAACAGACCCCATAACAGCGCCAGAACCCCCACCATATGGTATAACAACGGTTTTATACTTATTTGCAATTTTCAGGATCTCTGAAACTTGTTCAGTAGTTTCTGGCCATATTACTACATCGGGAATATAAGGATATTTCCCTGATTGAATCCATTTATATTCTACATTAAAAGCCCCATGAGCAACTGCTAACCTATCAATGATATCAACAGAAACAGCTTCATCAGGTATTATTTTTTTAATTTCATTAAGAATTAATTCATTAAAATTACTTTTATATACCTCTTTTTTCATAGTCCAACTCATTCTCCTTTCATAATCATTATATTGTAACGTTAAAAAACTATATCAATTTATTTGGATACAAATACTCAATACATCAGATCAGAACTCGACCAATTGACATACTCCAAATTTTTTAAGGGAGTATATAAACTGGTCATTTGACATCAATTTCTCCTTTCTTTCTAGATTATAAACAATTTTATAACCTCTTTTGTGCTAACAATTTTAAAAGATTTTCCAGGGTTAAGTTTTAATTTTCAATTGTTTTTTTCACTGATAAATAATTACCTCTCAATAAGCAATGAAATATGCTATATAAAAATTTATTATCTTTTTAATTCCCTATTTTGGTAATACTCTGGCAAAATGTGTATTTAATTGCCTTTCAATAATTGAAATCTATTAATAAGTATTCTTGTTCAAGTATTCTACTTCCCTCAGAAAGAGTGAAAAACAGGACTTGAGGGAAACCTTATATTTATAAAGCTAATTATTAATAAAAACAATTCTCTTATGGGATTGTTAAGTAATTATCCCAACCAAAAATGAATACATTTAAGAACAAACCATTGTTACCATAAAAAATCTCTATTATTGTGTACCGGGTACTATAGAGTAGCATTCTCTCTTAGCCGGGAAAAAGTAATAAAGTCAAGCTTCTTCAATTACTCTGAAAAATAACAAGGATATTAATAATCGCAGTCGTTCTTTTTACCTTTTTATCTAATTTATTCACATCGAATATAATTTTATGATCTAAATCTCGCTTTAGAGAGATTTAAGTTTTTAGATAGCATTTTCACTAGATAGCCATCTGAGTAGCTTGAACCATCTTAGAATAGTTGATTAATTGCAAAAACCAAAAATATAAGCCGGTATACTTAAATAGAAAATCCTAAAGTCAATCTTTTCTTCCCAAAGACAATACTCGTACATTCAAATGCTTCAGATTTAACTATTACTTTTCTTAATTTTCCTTAATTTACATATTGTTCATGATACTATCTAAATTAAAAAGTAAGATAAATAATTATTTGTCTTTTTGTTTAATTAACTTATTTCTTATAAGTTTTTAAAAATATTCATTCGACTGTCAACTCATTGTAATTGTTTTTTTATTAAAACTATTCAAGGTCTAATTGATATCCTTTTTTTATTTCCTTTATTTCACAATCATTTTCCGGTGTTCCACTTTTAAAAATAATTAATGTTTTACAAATCTCTTTTTCTATCGGAAATGGCGCCCAATGCCAAGTTTTTTTGTTAAGTACAATTGCTTGGCCTTGTTTTAAATAAAATGCCTTAATATCCTTTATTTCATCATTTTGGGTGGAAGATTTTGCTAGAAATATTATTGAATCATTTTCTAATTCAATAAGAATTTCAATTGTTTGTTTATGTCTTTCTAAGTATTCCAATTTTATTTCTCTTTCGCGACTACTCAATATTCCGACGGCCATCTGTTCTTCTGCTTGAAATTTATATACATCTTCTATATAGTTAAACTGTTCGTTATCAAGCTTTGGTTTCTTCGTACTTTCATGTAACAAATACCCATAATCCTTAATGCTATTTTCTGATAATATAATTGGTTGCATTTTTACTGCTTTTCTCCTTTATTTTATTCAATTAACACAAATATAAAGTACTTATTATTAAAGTAATATTTTACAAACATTGACCTTCAAATTAAGTTTCAAGAATCATTCCGATTCTAATTGATAAGGTTAAAAAAATGATTATAGTTTGGTTTATATAAATTTTGCAAATGAAAATATCTCTTAAAATACTATTTTTTATAAAACAAAAAAGAAATATTGCAAGTAGATAAATAATACGGAACATATTTCAAACTAAATCATAAAATAATTATCGGCCGATTGAAAAGATTAAGCAATCTAATATTATGACTATCACTTTGTAATATTAAAGAAAAGTTTAAAATTATTCTGATATTATAGCTTGAATAGAGACCCTGATTATTTGGAGATCCGTAAATCATAAAACAGGGCATTTACCGACAAAGCAAGAAATAAGCTGAGGGTACGTCTAGGGAAATATTTCTAGCATTAACTATAGAGAACCATAAATGAATTTATAGGAAGCCGTAATTCGAAGCATTTATTTTTTATATTTAAATATTTTTCTATAGAATTTTCAAAGTGCTATCGGGTTATTAAAGCTTTTAAAAGAAATATTTTCTGGATAATTTTTATTGAAAGATAACTAAAAAATTATTTTCCAGCAAATTCTTTATATTTTTTGAATATTAAATTATATTTTTCATGATTCTCGATATTGTATCCAATTTTTTTACTATTTTTTAAACTTTCCTTAATCTTAATCTGAGCATTCCAAATTCTAGCTCCCTGTCCAGCCATCAGCGCCACACCATAAGCTGCATCGCAATATTCTGGTATTGTAGCTTCCTTGCCTAACACATCTGCTAAAATAGAAATCCATAATTTGTTTTTGGTTCCACCACCAACAAAAAATAACTCGTCTGTTTCTTGAAATTCTTTCACCGAGTTAATTACATCTCTAATAGAAAATGATACCCCTTCATAAGCAGCTCTTACAAAATGCATTCTTCTATGTCCAGCATTTATACCATTAAATTTTGCTCTTAAAGAAGAATCGAAATAAGGCGCGCTCTCTCCTGAAAGATAAGGATGGTACAAAAGTCCTTCGGAACCAATAGGAATTGTTTCTGCTTCTTTATCCATTAAGTCATATGTCTCTCCTCCTAAAGGTTGTTCGCTATAGAAAACATCTCTAATCCATTTAATAGATGCTGCACATGAGGTTGTATATCTCGAAATCATCAAATAATCTCGCATAACATCTCGAATTCCTGGTAATATTTCTAGATGCCTAAATTTACTAATATCAACAACCATGCAAATATCAGCTGCAGAGCCCAACCTAATTTTCATATTAGAAGTTCCTGCAATACCAATAGAATAACTTTCTGTACTTCCATCACCTCCACCAGCTATAACAGGCACACCCTCCTTAAGTCCTGTCTCTTTAGCCGCCTTTTTTGATACGGTCCCCATAATATCAAAACACCCTGTTAATTCTGGAATTTTTGACTTTTCTATACCGCATAGACTAATTAATAGTTCAGACCAATCATTACCTTTAACATCATTTAATCCGGAAAAAGATATATTGCTTTTATCGGTGGTTATCCGATTTGTCAGCTTGTAAGTTATATAATTCGAAGCAAATGTAAATTTGTATGTTTTTTTCCAACTGTTATGTTCGTGCCTTTTTAACCAATTTATTTTGCTAACAGTTAATGCTGGGGTAACAAGAAAACCAATTTTTTCTTTAAAATGCTTACCAAACTTATTATTTAATTCATTTTTTTCAATTTCACTTCGAATATCATTCCATAGAATTGAATTTCTTACTGGTTTCCCATCATGTCCAATTAATGTAATACCTTGCATTTGTCCAGTAACACTAACTGCAATAATTTTCTTTAAATCAATTTTACCACTTTGGCTAAACTTAGCTAAACAAGAAATAGCTGCTTCATACCATTCATCTGGATTTTGTTCTGCTGTGCCATCAGCTCTTACAATCGGAGAATATTCTTGTGATTTACTTAAAATCGGATTAGCATTTTCATCTAATATTACCGATTTACACCCACTGGTTCCAATGTCGATTCCTAAAATGTATTCCATTAGTACCTCAACGTTAAATATATTTATTTTCTTTTTATTAAAAAATGTAATTTTATATATTCTTTTTTTCTTTTAAATATTTACTTATAACTTTCACCATTTCCCAATCATGTTGCGCTCCTGTATGTGCAGTTAATCCACCATCAACAACTAGATTTATCCCGGTAATAAATGATGCTTTATCTGAAGCGAGAAATAAGACTGCATTAGCGACTTCCTCAGGAAATCCCACTCTCTTCATTGGGTACACCAAAGATGTTCCCAGATCTAATATATCTTTTCCGCCTACTGCATCGAAGAATTTACTATACATCGGAGTTCTTATGGATCCAGGTGCTACTGCATTGACACGAATATTATATGGTGCATAATCAAGAGCCATATTTCTTGTAAGATTTGCTACAGCTCCCTTAGAGGCATTATACGAACAAAAAGTATGATCAGCTTGTAATCCAGACATTGAAGAAGTGTTGATAATTACGCCACCGCCTTTTTCTATCATCTTTGGAATAAAATATTTTGAGGAGTAAAACATTCCATTCACATTCACATCCATTGTATGTAGCCATTCTTCGGTTGGAATTTCATGCAGTATATTTGGATCTATTATTCCAGCATTATTATATAATATATCGCATCCACCATATTTTTCATTCACATATGACGCAAATTCTTGAACCTTCTTTTCATTAGTAACATCTAATTGACTATAATCAATTTGTTTCAATAATTCATCAGGATATTTATGGAGATTGATATCTTTTTTATCTTCTATTCCGGTAAAAATTACATTTCCTCCTGATTCTAAGAATTTCCCGACTGTAGCCTCTCCTATTCCACTTGAGCCACCGATAACTACAATTATTTTTCCATCAAAACGAATATCCATGATATTCCTCCCTTGGTTAATTTTTTATAACAATAAATATCAAATGCAATATCCACCTATTTCCGGTTTGTCTTTTGCATAAAAAACTCTAATACAAAAACAATCATTCTGTTAAATTAATAATAGATTTAGGTGATTTATAATTTTTTTTATCTTTCTCTAATTTAGGTCTTTGTAAATTAAACTTAGTCAATTTTAACCTTTTTCAATTTTCTTTGAAATTTCTTTCAAATTTTTCAAACCTTCTACTGCTAATGCTTCCCCTGAATCAGCAAATTTTCGCCATATTGCACATAAACTGTTTAATTCTTCAAAACCAGGATCAAAAGATTCAATAACTAACGGACCAGTATATTTTATCTCTTTTAATGCAGTAAAAAACTCTTTCCAAGGCACAAGTCCAGTTCCGGGTATACCTCTATTACTTTCACATACATGTACATAACCTAAATATTTTTTCCCACAAGTTTCCACTGCTTCTCTAAAACTTCTTTCTTCTCTAATCATATGAAAAGAATCTAAATGTACTTTTGTATTATCAAATCCAACATCCATACAATATTGAACTGCATCTTCGGCAATATTTAAAAAATGTGTTTCAAATCGGTTAATGCATTCAACTGCAATTACTAATTCTCCTTTTTGTTTTGCATAGTTTGCCACTTCTTTCATAGCCTCAACCGACCAATTCCATTCTTTCTTTGTCCTTGGTTTTCCAGTAAGATATCCCCAAGCAGCATAATTTACACCACCTAGAATTTTTGAGCCTAATTCAATATTTATATCCACTAAAAGCTTTAGATTTTCTATACCATTCTTTCTAACTTGAGGATCGGGTGAAATTAAATTATTATCTTTGCTTAATGTAGTGGTTGTTACGATTTCGAGTCCAACTTTTTCAATTTCTACTTTTACTAATTGTATAGGAAAAGTCTCTGGATGAGCAATGGCAATATCAATAGTCTCAAAACCCAATTCTTTTGCTTTAGGTATGATCCATAAATCGTCTTTTGAAAAATTTTCTGACCAAATAAAAGAGTCAACTCCAAATTTAAACATCTTCTACACTCCTTTTTTCATTAAGAATTATTTTAAAATGATAGATTTTTTTCTTTTTATTTATTTTACTTATAGAACATAAAATATTAAATTTAAGGAATAATTAAAACTTTTACTGAATTATAAAGGTCTTCTGCTTTTTTAAAAGCCTCAGACCACTCTTTTAAATTGTATTTTGAGGTAATAATTCCTTTAGCAGATATTTTTTTCCTCTCGAGTAAATCAATTGCTATAGGATAAGTGTTTGGACTTATATGAGCACCCAAAACATCTAATTCTTTTTTCTCACCAATAATACTCCAATCAACATTGGTTTTTTCTTTAAAAACACTAAACTCAATAAATTTACCTTTTTTCCTTATCATTGATAAACCTTGAGTGACGCCCAGAGGATTTCCGGTTACTTCGATATAAACATCACATCCATAACCTTCAGTCATGTCAAGAACCACTTTATTAGCATCGCTTTTTAAAGGATTTAAAACTATATCAGCACCATATTTTTTTGACAACTCCAGTCTATTTTCATTAATATCCAGAACAATAAGTTTTTTAGGATTTTTTAAAGCAACAAGTTGAATGACAAACAATCCAATTGGTCCTGCTCCTGCAACAACTACAGTGTCGCCAAAATCAATATTTCCCCTTTGAACTGCATGAATAGCACAAGATAATGGTTCAATTACCGCAGCTTCTTCCAAAGTTATAGTTTTTGGTATTTTATGGATAATTGAATTATTGTACAGTTTCATATATTCCGCCATTCCTCCTTCTGCCACACCTTTTTGAAATCCATACATATTATGAACCATACATAGATGATAATCGCCCGAAATGCAATATTTACATTTCATACAGGGTATTATTTGTTCTGCAATGACCCAGTCTCCTATTTCAATATTGTATTTTTCTTTGGAACCTTGACCCAATTCCACAACTTCTCCAAAAAATTCATGTCCGGGAGTAACCGGGGCTAACATCCATGGATCCATAGTATCATCTCCCCAATAAGAAGCCGCACCGTGATAAGCATGTATATCGCTCCCGCATATACCACAAGCTCTTACACGTATTATTACTTCTTCTCTTCCGGCCTTTGGTTTTTTCACTTTTTCTAATCTATAATCCTTTGGCCCATATGCTACTAGAGCCAATATTTCTGATGACAAATTATTCATAAAAACCTCCTATTTTAATAAATAAATTTGTTGAAATTAATAATTATATTCTTTCAATATTGTTCAAAAAAATTACCTGTAGAAATATATCTTTTCTAATGGTTATCCAAGAATCAGTATAATCATGCTATGCGTATAATTCCTTTGAGTTTAATTTGGTATACCATAAGCAAAGGGGTTTTTCTGGAAAAGCAATCAGTAAAAATAATAACCTGCTTTAGATTTTAAAAAAATTAAATTCTTTCAAATGGTATTACTTCATTTTTACCCAAAATTATTTTCAAAATTCATCAATTAAAACATACTTGATAACTAATTTACCCTACCAATAGTTTATGAATTAAAATAAACAATCACATTAAATAGTTTTATTTAACAAAAATAACTTTCTCTCTTTCAAATGATAAAGATATAATAATAATAAGCACCAAACCTTTAGCTAGTTGTTGGTATAGTGTTGGAACATTACATAATACTAATCCATTATTTATTACTGAAATGGTAATTGATCCAAGAATAACCCCTAATAATTTACTATTAGTTCCACCAGTAAGAGGCGTGCCTCCTAATAGAACGGCAACTAATACATCCCATTCAAAAAAATGCCCTGTAACCAGAGCTAACGTTCCTGCCCTAAAAACACCGAATAAAGCACAAATACCTCCTAATGTACCTGAAATAGTATAAGCTAATATTTTCATTTTTTTAACAGGTACTCCAGAATACATCGCCACCTTTTCGTCAGCACCGATTGCTTTGCAGTATTTTCCTATTTTAGTAAATTCAAAAATATAAAACATTACTAAAATTATAAACAAAACAATAGGAATTTTATATTGTGTTTTATCTATTACAAAAAGATTTATCGGAATAAAGATATATCCTCCAGGAATAAAATCCCAAAGAAAATATGCTAAATTTCTTAAAATAAAACTTAAGCAAAGAGTCGCAACAAAAGAAGGTACCCTAAGAATGGAAAACACAAAGCCTGTAGATAACCCAATTATCAAACCCATCAATATTACAGCAGGAATAAATGATCCTGGGATAATATTTTCAACAAATATTCCTATTAAAGGGGCTAAAACTAATATTGAACCTTGTGTAAGATCTATGCTTCCTTGTGACATTACAAAAATTACACCCATGCCGCTGATTATCAAAGCAACACTTTGATTCAAGATGTGTTTAATATTAACAAGATTAAAATTTTCCCCTTTTGAAATAATAAAAACCACAATATTAAAGAGAATAAACACTAAAATAGGTACAAATCTTTTAAATTTTCTTAGCATTAACCTTTTTCTTTCCTTTCTCATTAACATTTTTATAAAATATTTTTATGAACCTAATATTAATAAACCATCCAATCAAATCATATAATTTATTATTTCTTCCTCTCTAGGCTTTTCTTCTCTTTTAAAAACTTTTGAACCAATTATTCCATCTTTCATAATCAGTATTCGATCTCCCATCCCAATCAATTCAGGAAGCTCTTCAGAAATTAAAATAATTGATTTCTTTTGTAATCTTAGTTTTTCTAAAATTATATATATATATGCCTTAACGCCTACATCAACTCCCCTAGTAGGACAATCTAAAATCAATATTTCACTCTCCCGCACCAGCCACTTTACCAAGCTAACTTTTTGTCTATTTCCACCACTAAGACCGATACAAAATTGGTCAATATTGGGCGTCTTTATTTGTAATTCTTTAATGGCGTTTTTCGCTACAGAAATTTCATCTTTTGAATTAATAAAAGCAAACCCTCGTTGAATCCGATCTAGAGAAACAAGATTAATATTATCTTTCACGCTCGCTAGCAACATAATTCCTTCAGAATCCCTATCTTTAGGCAAATATCCTATTCCTTGAGTAATTGAATCAACTGGAGTATGGTTTTTTAGAAGCTTATTTTTTATGGGTAAATAGATAGTTCCTGCATCAATCTTTAACAAGCCAAATATAGCCTTTCCCAATTTTGACATTCCACATCCACTTAAACCGCCAATACCTAAAATTTCACCTTCATGTAGAGAAAATGAAACATTAGAGAATGCATTTTTTGAACTTAAATTCTCTATTTTTAATACTATTTTTTCTTTATTAAAACTTCCTTGATAGTCCTCTCTGTAATAATTAGATTTTAGCTCTCTACCAACCATCATTTTTTTTAAATCGTCTTCCGTATGACTATGCGAATCGATAGTATCAATTATTTTTCCGTCTCTCATAATTGTAATTCTATCAGTATTATCCAGTACTTCCGAAATAGTATGAGAGATATATAAAACAGAAACTCCCTTTTTTTTAATTTTTTCAATTATTTCCCATAACATTTTTTTGTTGTCTCTAGAAAATGCATCAGTAGTTTCATCTAATATAAGTATTTCCGGATTTAAATATAAAGCTTTGATTATTTCAATTATCTTTCTCTCTTCAAACGAATAATTTTTTACTTTATCTTCAGCAAGCATTTTTTTGGTTTTTAATATTTTAAATATTATTTTATTAGCATCCTCATTCATCTTTCTAATATTTAAAAAACCGGCGCTTGCAAATTCCTTTTCTCTCCCTAAAAATAAATTAGCTGTAATTGACAAGTCTTCAATTAATCCGCTTTCCTGAGTTACAATTCCTATTTTATTTTCATAAGCATTCTGTATATGTTTTGGATTATATTCTTTACCGTCCTTCATCATTGTTCCGTGATCTTTTAGAATAATCCCTGAAATTATTGAAGCTAGAGTAGATTTTCCGGAACCATTTTCTCCAACCAATCCTCTAACTTCACCTTTTCGTAAGCTAAAACTAACATCAATTAATGCTCTTACTGGCCCATAATTTTTACTAATATTCAATGTTTGGAAAAAAACACTTTCATCCATAAAAATAATAATTACCTCTTTTTTTTACTTAATAATATCACCGGCATTACTTCCACGTGGTCCTATAGCTACAACAAATATTAATAGTCCACCCATAACGATCTGCTGAATAGTGGTGGGTAGTTTAATAATGATTAATCCGTTCATTAATAAATTTAGTGTTATTTGACCAACTGCAACTGCAATAATTATATTCACTTTTTTACTTATTGCTAAAGCATAAAAAAATCCTGTAAGTGCTGGAAATAATAATACTAAACTCGTTAATCCAATTTGGGGTTGCACAAAATGACCATAGCTTTGATACATGACTCCCCCTAATCCTCCAAAAACAGCACAAATTAAAAATCCCATAAATTTAGTTTTATTCAAATCGACTCCACCATTTTTAGCAATTTTCTCTGAACTACCTAATGTTTGAATATGCAATCCTATTATTGTCCGATTATATAAAAAATATGCTATGGTGCCTCCAATTATCCATAAAATTAAATTATAAGGAACATATGACAAGCGACCGAAAGTATCAGGAAGATAAATGCCTCTGCCATTAGAAATCATACAAGATAAGATTTCATATATCATTACCAATCCAATTGTTAAAATAACCGAAGGTACTTTAAATAATAAAAAACAAAATCCATTTAAAGTACCAATAATCATTCCTGTCATTACTCCGCCAAATATTAAACCAACATATCCATATTTTATAGCCATAATGGTGCTAATCATAGAAGCTAAAATTATGGTTACTCCAGGAGACATATCATAGCTGTTCATAATCATCACAAAACAGATTCCCCATACTACTAAAGAAGGAGCAACAGATTGTTGAATGATATTAAAAAAATTATTTAAAGAAAAAAATCTACTTCCTCCAAAAATGGTAAAAAAAATAATTAATAATACCGGAACTCCACAAATTGAGTAAATCATACTTAAATATTTATTTTTAATTTGCATGATACTTCCTTTAACTTAAGCTTGTTTAAGTATTAATTTATTAACCCGAAGAGCAGAATACCACGGGCTTGCCCGTGGTATTCTGCTTTATGTATCAAATATTTTTTTGGAGGGGAGTAATCCCCTCCAAAAAAAAGTTTTCTACTGAAAGTCAATTCCTATATCTTTATATTTTGGCGGGAAATCTTTTCCTGCTTCTTTCTCTTTCATTCTATTTTGATAAATTGACTCAATAGTTATACTTTTTGCAATTTCTTTAAATTTTCCCATGTCCATTTCAGGATTGAATTTTACTATCATATTTTTTATTTCATCTTCGGTAAGAATAGGTCTATCAACAAACCAATCTTTGTATTTTTCTGCAGATTCGGCTGAACTTATTTGGAACATTTTTACTTCAACTTCATCAGTGTTAGAACCTAATGGATTACCTGAGACTGCATTATAAGCCCTTATAAGCGAGAGACCACAGCTGATCCAATGACCACCTGAAACCGCAACTGCACTGCCTTCTTTTATATTATCGAGCACACTTAGTGAAAAATCAGTGCCAGTCACAAATATTTTACCTACTTTGTTCAGTCTTTTAACTGCTTCTATAGCACCTACAGTATACGGACCACCAGTTCCATAAACACTATCAATTTCAGGATGCGCCGCTAGTAAGGATTCTAATGCTTTTGCCGATTCTTCAGCCGTATATAAATCCCATTGAATTGCCAGCACTTTTCCACCACCATTTTCAAATGCTTCTTTGAAAGCCTCAGCCCTAACTTGATGCACAGTACCATGTTCTGCACTCAAAACTACTGCATTTTTACAACCTTTCTCTAATAAAACATCTGCATTCTGTTGTCCAGGTACTTTATTATCTGCTCCAATATTTCCAACATAATATTTATTTTTATAAAGCACTGGTTTTATTGGCAAAGGAATATCCTGATCATATGTTCCATAATAAATCTTTGCATTTCCTAAAATTTCAGCACATTTCGGAGTTATTGTTCCAGATGGAGCCCAGGAAAAAACAGCATCAACTTTACTTGAAACATAGTTTTCCATATTATTTATTTCATCTTCCGGACGCACATTATGATAAGTTACTACTAATTTACAATTAAGTATATCTGCAATATAATTAGTAAAGTTTAAAGCTTGTATAGACCATGGATGACTACCCCCCCAAATAGTAACTCCAAAAGTATAATCAGGTTCAGCTGCCATACTTACAGAAAAAATACTAAATAACAATACAAAAGCTAATATTAAAGCAATTTTTTTAATTGTTTTCATAAAATAAATCTCCTTTATTAATTATTTTAAAAAATTTTCACAAAACACTTAAGCTATTTATCAATCACCTCCTATTTCTTAATTTTCCGATTATATAAGCAGGTTAACAGAATCAAAGATATTCATAACCGGAATTATCTTTATAGATGTCCTTTCAAAAAAATCCCTGTTGAGGTATTAAAAAAATAAATCAAAAGAGAAAGTTTCTCGATCATCCCTACTATGATAACTAAAACCCAATATTAAACAGATACTTATTTCTCTAATGAGATTTATTCGACCCGATAAAATATTGAATTTCTTTAGTGAAAAACTCGAAATTGGTATTGGTCTATTGGGAAATTTGTAAGGATGGTTATTATGTTAAAGAACAACAACAAAAGTGTGAAATCTTGCCCCAGGCATTAATATTCATTAGTGTGGTAAATATTTGCATCAATTTTAAAATTGTCTTATTTTTCTATTTCTCTGGATAAATTAATATCAATTAAAGAATTAGTTAAAAGTCTTATTATAGAATCTGCCATTGACCTTAGTATTAAGCAGCTTGAGACTGCCCCTACATCTAAAAAACCTTTAGAACGTTCTCCAAGTCTACTTGCTCTTCCTACTTTTGCAATAAGTTCTTTGGTAGATTCTTTTCCCTTTTCAGCCGCAATTTTCATTTTTTCCAGAGCTTCTATAAAACTTTTTCCATGGTTAATGGCAGTTTTATAAGCTTCTACTGCTGGGATAAGGGTATCCATCATTGTTTTATCACCAATTTTTGCTTTACTTAAATCAATTTCGCTCAGCTCTGAAACTGCTGCTTCTAACATATCTTTAAACACAATTGAATCAATTTGTTTTTTATTATTACATGCATTTGACATTCCCAAAAAAAACATCCCATATAAGGGCCCCATAGCACCCCCTATTTCGTTAAGTAGAATCTCGCTTAAAATGTTTAACGCCGTAGATAGGTTGATTTGCTCAGCAATTAATCTCTTTTCGCACAGTGTGAAGCCCTTATTCATATTAATTCCATGATCTCCATCACCTATGGCACCATCTATTTCACTCAGATATAGTGCATTGTCTTGGATTATTTTAATTAAGTCATAAATAATTACTACACCTTCATCGTTTAAAAAATACTGCATCTCTCATCTCCTGCAATATTTAATATTGTTTAAAACCCATTGAATTTGCACTAAGATCAATTAATTCTTTTAATTCATTATCAACTTTCATAAGCGTAACCGTTACTCCCATCATATCAAGAGAGGTAAAATAATTTCCAACATACGGTTTATATATTTTAATATTTTTGTTAGCAAGAATTTCAGCTATTTTAGCATATAGTATATAAAGCTCCATAACAGGGGTTGCTCCCAATCCTGAAATTAATACAACTACTTCGTTATTAGAAACAAAAGGCAGGTCAGGAAGTATAATATCAAGCATTATTTCCGCCATTTCGTCAGCGGTTTTAAGATCGGTTACTTTAATTCCGGGCTCCCCATGATGTCCAATTCCCAATTCCATTTTACCTTCTTCAATTACAAAATTAGGTTTTCCTAATGCAGGGATTGTGCAAGGGGTAAGTCCTATCCCTACACTTTTAGTATTATCTATAGCTTTTTGTGCTACTGATATAACTTCATCAAGATTTCCTCCAAGAGCGGCTTTAGCACCAGCTATCTTCCACATCAAAACTTCTCCGGCTACACCTCTTCTTTTATTTCTTTCCTCTTTAGGAGCAGAAGCAACATCGTCATTAGCTATTACAGTTTTCACAGCTATACCATCTTTTTCTGCCATCTTAATTGCCATTTTTACATTCATGTTATCTCCTGCATAATTTCCGTATAAACAAGCGACTCCTTTTCCTGAATCTGCAGTCTTGAATGCATCGTAAAATGCCTTTACAGTTGGAGAAGAGAATATTTCCCCAATAGCCACAGCATCAACCATGTTTTCACCAATATACCCGATAAAAGCTGGTTTGTGTCCCGATCCACCTCCGGTAACAATTCCAACTTTATTTTTAATGGGTGCTTTTTTGTATTTTAAGACTCTATTATTTTCAGTCTTTTCTATTATATCTTTATGGGCTTTAACGAAACCATTTATCATTTCATCAACAACATCGTTTGGATTATTTATAATTCTTTGCATTTTTTCTCTTTCTCCTTTTCTTATTTTTCACCTTTAAATTTACTTTAAGAAAAGCTTTTCATATTCCCGTATTTTTTCTACCTTTTTTGTTGAACCTTTCCCTTGAAATTCGCTTTTCAACCAAGCGTCTACTAACTTCTTGGCTAATTCCGGACCTACTGTATATCTTCCTAAAGTTAGTACATTAGCATTATTACTCTCTTTTGCTCGTTCTGCTGAATAAATATTATTACACAGAGCAGCCATTATTCCAGTAATTTTATTAGCGGTTATCGACATACCAATTCCAGTACCACAAATAAGGATTCCATATTGATATTTCCTCTCTCTAATTCCCAGGCAACCTTTTAAGGCAATTTCTGGGTAAATGGTTTCATCATTTTCTGAATAAACTCCTATGTCGTCAAATTTTATTCCTTGGCCAGTAAGATAATCAGTAATAATTTTTTTCAAAGGATAACCAACATTATCAGAGCCTATGAATAAATACAATATCTTGTTCTCCCTTTATGTTTCATAAAAATCTCATTATAGTAACAAAATAATTAATATTATATTTTAGAATTATAATATTAATTGTATTATCTTTCTATTACTTTTACTTTCTTTTTGAAGTAATTATTTTTGTTATTTTTTTCTTTTATTAGATTATCATTAACTAACGTAATTGTCAAACAATTTTTAAACATTGTTATTTACAAATTAAAAGTGCACTATTTTCTTGACGATTTACATTTCAAAAGTGCACTAATAAAAACAATAAAAAAGATGTAATCTAGAACTAAATTCTAAAGAGAAAAGAGGTTCTAAATTATGTCTAAACAATTACATAAAAACTTTGTAGATGAGCAAGTTAAATTACTATTAAAAAGTTATGTGGATAAAGAAATCAAGATTAACTATATCTTATCAATTCTCGGAATCAAAAGAAGAAGATTCTTTGAATTGCTAGCCAGATATAAAAAGGATCCGGATAATTTTTCTATCCAGTATAACAGAAAAACAATTAATCGAAAGATTGATAAAGCCATTGAAACAAATATCATAAAAGAATTAAAGATAGAAAAAGATTTAATTAAAGCCAAAGCTGTGCCGATTAGATGTTACAATTACAGTTATATAAAAGATATCTTGGTAAATGATTATAACCAGAAGGTATCTCTTTCTACCATCATCAACCGGGCAAAAGCAAATGACTTTTATCTTACAAAGCCAAAGAGAAAAGTACATGAGAAAGAAGTTATAACTAACTATCCGGGAGAGCTTATTCAACATAATTCTTCTCATCATCAGTTCTCTAAATATGCGAATAAATGGTATCTTATTACATCACTTGATGATTACAGCAGGCTTATCCTGTATGCTGTTTTGGTAGAAAGAGGGACTACCTGGACTAATATTATTGCTTTAAAGATAGTAATCTTAAGGTATGGTATCCCCTATTCTTACTATGTAGACAGCTATTCTGTCTACCGCTTTGTACAAGGGAGAGATAGCAACTGGAGAAAGCATTACAAACTTACTGATGAGGTTGAACCACAATGGAAACAGGTTTTAGATGATTGTGGGGTAAAGGTAACCTATGCGCTCTCTCCCCAGGCCAAGGGGAAGATTGAAAGACCCTATAGATGGATTCAGGATAGATTAGTAAGGGCTTGCTATAGAAAGAGAATCTCTGATATCAAGCAGGCACAATTAGTCTTAAATAGCCTTATCCAAAAATATAATCATCAATGGATTCATTCTACTACCGGAGAGGTACCTTATATTAGATTTCAAAGAGCGTTAAAGGAAAATAAATCCTTATTTAGAGAATTTAGGATAAGACTACCATATAAGTCAACCAAAGATATCTTCTGTTTAAGGGCAAACAGAATGGTAAATTCTTACCGCAAAGTCTCTATAAATAATTTAGAATTAAGGGTACCTAAAGCACCACTACACGAGAGAATACAACTTCGGATTACTCCAAATAAAGAATCTGGTCTAACAGAAATAAGATTCTGGCATGAAGACAAGTTTTTAGGTACACAAAAAGTTAAAAATTCTGACCTTAATCTAGCGCAATTTTAACTTTCAACTGATAAGTTATTCGCCTCTAAATAGTTGTAAAAAAATAGTATATTTTTAGTCTTTAAAGAGTGCACTTTTGATTTGTAAAAGAGTGCACTTTTGAAACGTAACTAACAACAATTTTTAAACATTATTTTAATATTGGTTGGTACAAGATTTGGCAAGATAGCAAGTAAAAGAAATAAGGAACGATAGTTATAATAAAAATTTCTTTCCTTATTTTCTTTTTCTTTCTTTTTGTTTCTATTTCTTTCTTTTTTCGCATTGACATTTTTATTTTCTAGTATTATTATATAAATAAGCTGTTACTAAACGCATTCAAGTTAATTCACATTTATTAATTGGTAAATATATGATATGCTGACTTTCAGGTTAATAAAAATTAAAAAGGAATAAATTTATGTTAGCAATTACAAGAAGAAATAAAATTCTAGAACTATTAAAAGAAGAGGGAAGTGCAAGAGTTCATAAATTAAGCAAAATATTTAATGTTTCAGAACCAACTATTCGGCAAGATTTAGAAAAATTAGAAGCTGAAGGATTTATTATACGTGAACATGGTGGAGCTTTCTTAAAAAGCGTATCTTATCAAGTTAGAACTCTTTCTCTGCAACATCTTGAAAATATGGATAAAAAAATTCTTATAAGTAAAAAGGCTATGGAATTTATTGAAAGTGGAGATTCTATTATATTAGATTCGGGATCAACAACTACAGAAATTGCAAAAAATCTAATTAACGAACACTATAATAAAAAAAATCTAAAAATTATAACCAATGCATTAAATATTGCACTCTTGCTTGGATCAGAGTATACATTTGAAGTGCATATGACTGGGGGTAGTTTTAAGGCTCCTACTCTTTCCTTAACAGGGGAAAAAGCGGCTGTTTTTTTTAATCAAATTTACGTAGATAAACTTTTTTTAGCTGCAAGTGCTCTCTCTTTTGATGCTGGCCTAACATATCCGGGTTTTAACGATTTATATGTAAAAAAGGCCATGATAGAATCTGCTTCAGAAGTTTATCTTGTTGCAGATTCTACGAAAATTGGACAAATATCTTTTGCATCTCTTGGGAGTGTAGATTTAGTTAACACCTTTATTACTGATAACGGAATTAGTAACCAAGATAAAAAATCATTCGAAGAAAGGGGCATTAAAGTAGTAATCGCTTAATGTTTTTTTATCAGTTCTCCCTCAAACTTTTGTATCATTTTGGTATTTTCATCATTTATAATTATATTCTACAAAACTATTAAAAATCCTCTTTTTTGTAAAAATAAATTGTCATCGACCATCGATTACGGTTGCAAGGTATGAGGAGCAAGGTGCGAGATGTGGGTTGGAGGGAAAAGTTTTCGGTTTTTAATTTTCAGATGGGATATATGGCGATACGCCCCTGCAAGGAAGGAAAATTAAATATTAGCAGTAGGTGGGTTGGGAGCTTGGAAGACTTATTAAATCAATCTAATAGCAAACTCGGGACATATCGGGTTACAATACCCACACAAGATACAGAATTTATGGTCAACCATTGCTTTTCCATTTTCTAAAGATAGGGCATTATTGGGACATACCTTAACACAGGTGCCACAACCTTTGCAAAAACGCAAAATAAATAATCTCTTACCGGGTTTAATTTTTTGAGTCAATAGCTCCTGAGAAATTTCTTCATCATTAAATATTTTTAAGTTTAGTTCTAATTCTTCTTGATTAACCATGCCAACTGCTATAGAACTAATACCTTTAATATTTCTTACGAAATTAAAAGATTCTTCTAATTGATCAATCAAATGTCCTCCGGCTAAGGCCTTCATAGCATATAAGCCTTTCCCCGCCTTATCAGCTTGAGAGATAGCTTTAATCATATCGGAAGCATTACAGTCTTCTCCAATGCAAGATGAGCCTGAAAGAAAGAGTCATGCTGCTAATATTTTATCAAATAATTTATCCCTTTCCAACTGTACTTTTTTAGCCATCTCATTATC
>Ga0315541_1001517_pt1 | contig 21367 bp, 17 predicted proteins | sample SalMarSW160190MG_FD_203095 | JGI IMG/M metagenome (GOLD analysis project Ga0315541, IMG submission 203095) | Salt marsh sediment microbial communities from the Plum Island Ecosystem LTER, Massachusetts, United States - Salt Marsh Sediment SW1601-190 ...
GTCGAACGCCGCATCCTCGATGTGTGTGTCGTAATTCGTTGAGACCGCGGCTTCAATCCCGCTGCAGAGCAGGAGGTCAGCGATCGCGGAGTGTCCGGAGTTCGGCTTGCGACGAAACGGAGCCCAATCGACCAGACGCTGGATGAAGAGTGTCCGTAGTTGGCCTCTCTCCCATATGAACTTCGCGAGTGCCTCCAAGTCGTCGTGCAGTCTTGGGTCAAGTGCATCCCCAGTAATGGTCTCGTACAGGCGTGCTGTGGAGGCTGCGAGTGCCTTGGCCGATGGCAGACAAGTGGGGCGAGCCATCGACAGACCGGCACCGCATATCACCACCAGGCGGTTGGCAGCGATCGAACCGAGGAGCCCTTGTCGAATGTCAGGATCCACGTTGCGATGATTGTCGGGCGTGTCGCCGAAACGAAGGGAAGAGGAGTCTGCTGAGCAAGAAGGCCTGCCACCGGGAGAATCCTCCACGACGCGAGTCGCGTCAAGAGCGTGTACCCAACGCTGGGTTAGCATCCATCGGTCCCCCACAAGCTCCGGCACCTAGAAACGAATGCGTGGCTCACTCAGCCCCATTGCCCGCACGAATGCGTTCACCACTCTTGGAGGACCCTCCGGATGGGACCCGTTGGACCCGGACCGCCCCCTGCCCGGGCGCGTCGTCATCAACGCGCTCATCACTAACCACCACGGGCTTCCCTAGCCAACGCCCTGTAAGTACCGCCACGAAGCGTGCGTCATCGAAGGCCAGCAGAATGCTGCACTGACGCCGATCAACGCCAAGCCACCTTCGGCTAAGGCGGCCACGGTATGGCCGCAGAAACACCGTTACAGCGCTTCCGAAACTCTCGAAGTACCGTGCGACCGCAGCGCGTTCGTCAGGTGAGTACAGGACCCCTCCGGTGCAAACGAAACGGGTACGCGCTGGTCACCGCTTCCCGAGCGCCATGACTCGTAGCGGCACACTCGCGACGCGTCTCGGAGAGCACTGCGTGCCTTGGTGATTTCGCGCCACCAGCCCGGCTCGGAGGGCAACTACGAGACAAACGCCGGGGGTCCGGTCTCGCCTGAGGTAGACGGAGCCACAGTAGCGCCCCCGCATCGGCGCGGCCAGAGGCAGCGCAGAGGAGTACTTGGCGCCGTCCGGTGACGAAGACGCGACACCGTCCGGACCCGAGCGCTCAAATCGCCAAACTGTGCCAGAAACTGTGCCAAGACCTGTCACCGGTCACCGCTGCACACCGTCGCTCGAGACCCGAAAACCCGCATGATTACTGAAAGAGCCCCAGCGGACCGGCGCACCTCTTGAGCTTCCCAAGCTGAGGGTCGCCAGTTCGAACCTGGTCGCCCGCTCTCTGGAGGAAGACGAAACCCCGCAGGGTCTCACGGCCTTGTGGGGTCTTGGCGTTCTGGAGGTGGGAGAACCGTCGCCGCCAGCTCTCAGAAGTAGCTGCGGAGCACCCCGAGAACCCGGGTCCGAGCCTCCGGCACCACCGTTCCCACCGCCCCGAGGGATTGGGGAAAGCTCCAGACGTGGGCCAACTCCAGCTGGGACTCCTTGGATGAACCCGGCATCCGTACCTCTTCCCGGGCCAGGAGAGGCGTGAGTCACTATGAACGCCACCATGTCCTGATCCGCGCCCAACAGCCCCTCCTCGATGCTCAGCGCCCGCCGCAGGAGCGTATCCGCCTCTTCCGCTCGACCGCGTGCCAGCACGGTGGCTCCCGGCGCATGGAGCGCATGCGCCAGCTCCTCGTCGCCCGGTTCGAGGGCGGCTTCCTGGAGGGAGAGGGCACGACGCAGGCCCTCCTCCCAGGCCTCGAGATCCCCGCGGTTGCGCTGCAGGACGCCAAGGCGGCGGAGGCTCTCGGCGATCTCCGGGCTCCCCGGAGGCAGGGCCTCCTCCCGCAGGGTGAGGGCCCGCCCGAGCAGGGGAAGAGCGTCCTCGTAGAGCCCGGGCCCCTGGTAGACGGTCCCCATGGCGGCGAGCATCCGGGCCTGCACCACGGGCTCGTCCTTCAGCTCCTGCTCCACGCGGCGCGCACCCCGGTCCAGGATCTCCCGGGCGGTGACGGTGCTCCCCTGTGCTTGCCCGGGGTCGTTGACCTCAAAGAGGTCCACGAGGAAGTCGGCAACGCGGCGGGCCGTTCGAGCCTGCACCTCGGCCTGGGCCTGGGCGCGCGCGGCCGCCGCCGAGCCATGGCGCCGGACCAGCTTCCCGAGGCGATACGCCGCGGACGGCGCGTGAGCGACGACCGGCTCGTCGTCCAGGACCCTGCGAAGGTCCATGGCCAGGCCGTTGGCGCTCTCGTAGCGTCGGGCCCGGTCCTTCTCCACCGCCTTCATCACGACCCACTGGAGGTCGCCCTCGAGCGCCTTCCGGAGCGCCTTCGGGGTGGTTCCCCGCGCTCCGGCGAGGCGGTCGATCCCCCCGTCCGCGTCGAGGCGGGCTCGGGGCAGAGGCACCATGACGTCCCGGGACACCAAGCGGGCGAGGAACCGAGGCACACCGGTCTCGTGCGGGTCCACCGGGACGCGGCCCACCAGGACCTCGCAGAGCATGACGCTGAGGGAGTAGATGTCCGCCCGGGTGTCCACGTCCAGCTGGTCCCCCTCCGCCTGCTCGGGACTCATGTAGGCGAGGGTCCCCATGGCCACACCCAGACTGGTCAGTCCCGGCGAGTCGCTCAGGTGGTGTCCCGTGGCCTTGGCCACTCCGAAGTCGATGACCTTCGGAATGGCCACACCGTCCTGCTCCGCCACGAGAACGTTGGACGGCTTGAGATCCCGATGGATGACACCCTTCTGGTGGGCGTGCTGCACGGCCTGGCAGAGCTGGATGAAGAGCTCGACGCGCTCACGGACGGTGAGCCGGAACCGGTCGCAGTACTCGTCGATGCGGACACCCCGGACGAGCTCCATGACGGAGAACGGACGGCCGTCCTCCGAGACGCCGGCATCCAGAACCCTCGCGATGCCGGGGTGGTCCATGACGGCAAGGGTGTGTCGCTCCGCCTCGAAGCGGGCTACGACCTCTCGCGAGCCCATCCCGGGTTTCATCATCTTGAGGGCGACCCGCCGACGCACGGGGTAGAGCTGCTCAGCCGCGTAGACCACGCCCATGCCCCCTTCGCCCACCAGGTGCACGATGTGGTAGGGTCCTACGACGGTGGGGTGCTCGGACACCGCAGGATCGCGCTCGGACATGGGGACCTTCCTGGGAGGGTCTGAAGGCGGGTACTATGCGCTCCCCAGGGGGTCGAGCGCGAGCCTGTCGTCGTGTGCCAGGTGCGCCGTCGTGGCCGTCAGGGGAGGTGTGCGCCGCCGCCCGCGGGGCGCACGACCATCCCCGTCGCCAGCGTGGTGCGCGTCTCAGCGGGACGCTCGGCGGGCTCGGTGAGGTGAGCGGCAACGTACCCCTTCGTCCCGCCGGGGAGCCGTACCCGGTACCATCCCCCCGACCCTCCCCAGACGCGCAGCGCCGTGTCGGAAGCCAGCTCCGCAACGACCTCGGAGCCGAGACCGGGAGCGCGGCGCAGATAGGTCCCGTCCTCCTTCATGCGGACCCAGGCTCCCAATCGGTCCAGGTCGGCGGTGAGCTCCTTGAGGATCCCCCGGGGACGCCGCAGGAAGGGTGCAGGGTCCACAGGACCCTCGCCCCGCCGGTACAGGCCGAAGTGCAGGTGGGGCGGGGTAGTACGGGCGTTCCCCGTGTTCCCTACGAAGCCGAGGGTGTCGCCGACGCCGATGGGCTGCCCAGGCCGGACGGCCTGGCTGTCCAGATGGGCGAAGTAGAGGCTGGCGTTCCGCACCGGGTCCCGGACCCACACGACCTTCCCCCCGAGGTTCGTCACCTGCACACGGCTCACTTCGCCGTCCGCGGCCGCGAGCACGGGGGTTCCCCGGGGGGCGAAGATGTCCACGCCGTCGTGGCTTCGCCGCCCGCCGTCCCGGGGCAGACCGAAGGTGCTCTGGATCGCGCCCTCGTCGTGGTCCTCGACCGGAAAGGCGAGCTGAGCCTCAAGGCGGAGGACCACCCGGTAGCGTCCACCACGGAGGAGCTCGGGCTGAACCCGGAGGATGTATTCCCCTTCCCGCCAGGGCTCGTACCGGAACTCCCCTGGAACCGTGTCGACGGAGAGGACCGGCCGGAGCGGGTCCGTCGGCGCCTCGGGAACCCTGAAAAGGTCTACGAAGACCCGGGCCCCCTCCTGGGTCTCCACGCCGACCCGACCCTCGAGGCGTTGGCCCCGTCCGATGCGGAGGCGGTACGCCATGGCCACGGCCTCGTCGGAGGCGATGAACCCCTCCTCCTGGAAGGGGAGCACGACCAGGGGTGCGCTCTCCACGGCCTCGCGGCTCACGGCGATCCAGTCCCGGACCAGGGCGGTCCGGGACAGCCCGGACGCAGCAAGGGAGGCGAGGTACACCTCGTGGGGCGTCTGTTCCCGGAAGCGGTCCTGGACCTGCTCGAGGCGCTCGCAAGCCGATGCGAGGAGCCCCGCAGCCAGGAGCACGGCGAGGACTGGGCGCGAGCGCTGCATGACAAGAGGGGTCGGAGGGCCGTGTCGGATTCTTCCGGGGGCACTGCGGGAGTTCCCACCGTTTCCGCCCCAACGTCGGGCCCCGGGCACGCTCCGGCAACCCACCGGTATCCAGGCGCAGGGGAGGAGGGAAAATTGTAGGGCAGGGGAGCCCCCGTTAGCTTTTTATGCTGTACCCTCCCCCTGGCACCCCCGGAGTTCCGTGATCCGCATCGCCGAGATCGAAGCCGGCAGCATCGCCGAGGAGCTGAGCCTCGAGATCGGCACGCGCATCGTCCGCATCAACGGTGAGCGCGTGCGTGACGGCATCGACCTGACCTTCCTCCTGGCCGACACCGAGCTGGAGCTGGAGGCGCTCACGCCGAACGGCGAGGCCGTGGTCTACGACATCGAGCGGGACCCGGGAACCACGGTGGGCATCGTGCCGGTCCCCGACACCGTGCGCGAGTGCGCCAACAAGTGTGTGTTCTGCTTCATCGACGGAAACCCGCCGAACGTGCGCGACTCGCTGTGGCTGCGCGACGACGACTTCCGGCTCTCCTTCACGTACGGCAGCTACGTCACGCTCACGAACCTCGGCCCCAAGGGGATGCAGCGGCTGGTGGACCAGCGCCTCTCCCCCCTGTACGTGAGCGTCCACGCCACCGAGCCCGAGGTGCGGGAGCGGCTCGTGGTCAACGAGCGCGCCGGCCTGATCATGGAGCACCTACGCTTCCTGCTGGACGGGGAGTTGGACGTGCACACCCAGGTCGTGCTCTGCCCCGAGTGGAACGACGGCACACACCTGGACCGCACCCTCGAAGACCTGTGGAGCCTGGGGAAGGGGATCCGCTCCCTCTCCGTGGTCCCCGTGGGCCTCACCCGGTACAACCTGGGGCGTCCGGTCAGGCTCCTGCGCGCCGACGAGGCCTCGAGGGCCATCGCGCAGGTGGCCCGGGCCCGGGAACGGGCCCGGGCGGAGCGCGGGTACGGGTGGTGCTACGCCGCGGACGAGATGTACCTCATCGCCGGGCAACCCCTGCCGGAGGCACCCTACTACGACGACGGCGCCTTGTACGAGAACGGCGTGGGCGCGGTGCGCCGTTTCGTGGACCTCTTCGACGCCGGCCTCGGGAGCGTGCGACGCCTGGATGGCCGGCGCGTCCGCCTCGTCACCGGACGCTCCATGGCGCCCTTCCTGCGCGAGCGCGCTGAAGCCCTGGCGACGACGACGGGCGCCGCCGTGGAGGTCGTGGAGGTGGTCAACGACCTCTTCGGCGAGACGTGCACCGTCGCCGGGCTGCTGGGCGGCGACGACATCCTTCGCGCCCTGGGGGCAGGAGAGGCGCGGGACGTGGTCGTCCTCCCCGCCGAGGCGCTCAATGCCGATGCGCTCTTCATCGACAGCGTCCCACTGGCGCGCCTGGAAGCGACGCTGGAGCCCGCCACGGTCGTGCGCGGGTACGAGATCACCGAAGCCCTGAGGCACCTGTGAGCCGACGCCTTCCCGTCGTCGCGGTGGTGGGCCGCCCCAACGTGGGCAAGTCCACCTTCTTCAACCGGCTCCTGGGGAGCCGGATCGCCATCGTGGACGACCGGCCCGGCGTGACCCGGGACCGGAACTTCGGCAGGGCCGACTGGGCTGGCCGGGCGTTCTTCGTCGTGGACACCGGAGGCGTCATCGAGGGAAGCGAGGAGCCCCTGGACCGCGCGATCCGCCAGCAGGCCATGGCCGCCGTGACCGAGGCCGACGTCATCCTCTTCCTCGTGGACGGCAAGGCCGGCGTCCACCCCCTGGACGAGAAGCTGGCGGAGGTGCTCAGGAAGGCGGACAAGCCCGTGCTCGTGGTGGTCAACAAGATGGACAACCTCCCCAACGACCCGGCGCACCACGATTTCTGGAGCCTGGGGATGGGCGAGCCCCTCCCCGTGAGCGCCATCTCGGGGAAGGGGACGGGGAACCTCCTCGACCGTGTGCTGGCCAAGCTTCCCGAGCCCGGCGAGGAGGAGCTCGAGGAGGGCATCATCCGCGTGGCCGTGGTGGGGAAGCCGAACGTGGGCAAGTCCAGCTTCGTCAACCGGCTCTTCGGCGAGGAGCGCATGGTGGTGAGCGACATCGCCGGCACCACGCGCGACCCCGTGGACACGCCCTTCAAATACCACGGCAAGACGCTGGTCTTCGTGGACACGGCGGGGCTGCGCCGGCAGTCGAAGATCACCGACTCGCTGGAGTACTACGGCGCGCTGCGCACGGAGCGGGTGGTACGCGAGGCCGACGTGTGCGTGCTGCTCGTGGATGCAGCCGAGGGCGAGTTCCACCACCAGGACATCCGCATCGCCGAGCAGGCCTGGGAAGCGGGAGCGGGCGTGATCGTGGTGGTGAACAAGTGGGACCTGGTGGAGAAGGAGACCATGACCGCGCCGGACTACGAGAAACAGGCCCGGCAGCGCTATCCCTTCCTTCAGTGGGTGCCCTTCGTGTTCGCCTCCGCCCTCACCGGCCAGCGGGTACGCAGGACGTTGGACCTAATCGTGGACGTGGCGGACGAGCGCCAGCGGAAGATCGAGACCCACGAGGTCAACGAGGTCCTGGAGGAGCTGGGCCGCCGCCAGCCCGCGCCCCACCATCGCGGCCGGCCCGTGAAGATCAAGTACGGCACGCAGATCGGTACGGCTCCGCCCACGTTCGTGCTCTTCGCCAACTATCCCAAGGAGATCCCCGAGCACTACATTCGGTACCTCCTCAACGGGTTCCGGGAGCGGTGGACGTTCACCGGAGTGCCCGTGCGCCTGCGCCTTCGGGGAAGCCGCGAGTCGTGACCTACATCTTCCTGGCCCTGTCCTACCTGCTCGGCGCGATCCCCACGAGCTATTGGGTCGGAAAAGCGTTCCACGGCATCGACCTCCGGCAGCATGGGTCGGGCAACCTGGGAGCCACCAACGCGTTCCGGGTGCTGGGGTGGCGCTCGGCCGCGCCTGTCATGGCCGTGGACATCCTGAAAGGGTTCGTGCCGGTGTGGCTCTTCCCGGGGCTGGCGGGTGCCTCCTTCGCCTGGACGCTGGCGTTCGGCGCCGCGGCCATCGTGGGGCACATGTTCTCCGTGTGGGTGGGCTTCAAGGGCGGGAAGGGCATGGCCACCAGCGCGGGGGTCTTCCTCGCCCTGGCGCCGTGGGCGTGCCTCGGCGCGCTGGGGATCTGGATCCTGCTCACCTTCTCCACCCGGATCGTGTCGCTGGCCTCCATCGCGGCGGCCGTCGCGCTCCCCATCCTGGTCGCCCTCCTCCCGCACCAGGGAGGCCGGGGCCTGGTGCTCTTCACGACGGCGCTGGCCGCCTTCGTGATCTGGGCGCACCGGACCAACATACATAAGCTCCTCAAGGGCGAGGAGCACCGTTTCGGCCGCCCCCACCGGGAGAGCGCCGATGCGTGAGAGCGTGCGCGCGGCCGTGGTGGGCGCGGGGGGTTGGGGCACGGCACTGGCCGCCCTCATGGCGAAGCGGGGACACCAGGTGGTGCTCTGGTCCTTCGAGGAGCACGTGGCCGCCTCCATCGAGCGCAACCGCGGCAACCCCTACCTGGACGGCGTGACGCTCCCCGAGTCCCTCGGCGTGACCACCGACCTGGCGACGGCGGTGGGCGGCGCGGAGCTGGTGCTGTCTGTGAGCCCGTCCCAGTTCGTGGGACGGGTGATGGGAGCCGCAGCCCCGCACCTCCGCCCCAACGCCATCGTGGTGAGCGCGTCCAAAGGGATCGAGCTCGACACCCTGCGCAGCATGGACCAGGTGCTGGGGTCCTTCCTCCCCGCCGGCATCATGGACAGGTTCTGCGTGCTGTCGGGCCCCAGCTTCGCCGCCGAGGTGGCCCGCGAGACGCCCACCGCGGTGGTGGTGGCGAGCCGGAACGCCGAGGCGGCGCGCCGGGTGCAGGCGCTCCTCCAGACCGAGCACTTCCGCGTCTACACCAACCCGGACGTGGTGGGCGTCGAGCTCGCCGGCGCCCTGAAGAACGTCATCGCGGTGGGAGCGGGGATGGCCGCCGGGTTGGGAGCCGGCCACAACACCCTCGCCGCGCTCATCACCCGGGGGCTGGCCGAGATCACCCGGCTGGGTGTCGCCCTCGGCGCCGAGCGAGCTACCTTTTCCGGGTTGGCCGGCATGGGGGATCTCGTACTCACGTGCACGGGTAGCCTGAGCCGCAACCGGACCGTGGGATACCGCCTGGGACGGGGTGAGAAGCTGACGGAGATCCTCGCGGACATGACTGCGGTGGCGGAAGGCGTGAAGACGGCGGAGGCGGTGCACGCGCTGGCGGCACGTCACGGCGTGGAGATGCCCATCTCCGAGCAGGTCCACGCCATCGTCCACGAGGGCCGCAGCCCGGTGGATGCGATGCGCGCCCTCATGCTCCGGGACCCGAAACCGGAAGAATGGTCATGAACCGCCCGAGCGGGGAACAGCATCCGGACACGGGACCGCGGGTCCGGGCCGTGGCCGCCTGGGATCCCGGCACGCGCCGGGTGCGCTGGCGCAGTCCGAGAGGAGGAACCTGGATGAACGAGCCCATCGCGAAGAAGGCCTATTACTCCATCGGCGAGGTGTGCGACCTCACCGGGCTGAAGGACCACGTGCTCCGGTACTGGGAGACCCAGTTCGACGTCCTCAACCCGACGAAGAACCGGGCCGGCAACCGGGTGTACCGGCCCAAGGAGATCGAGCTCGTCCTCCTGGTCAAGCACCTCCTCTACGAGGAGAAGTACACCATCGAGGGGGCGCGCAAGAAGCTCCAGGAGATGCGCAAGGCAGGCGAGCTGGCCGAGGAGCGGCAGGAGATCCTGGAGCCGGAGGTCGTGGCGGGGATGAAGGCCGAGCTCAGGGAGCTCCTCGACGTGCTCACGCCCCCGGCGTCCACCGGGTAGCCATGGACATCCTCTGCACCAACGACGACGGCTACCTGGCCCCGGGGCTGCGCGTGCTCGCTTCGGCCGCCCGCGCCCTGGGGTCCGTCAGCGTCGTGGCTCCCGATCGCGAGCAGAGCGCCACCAGCCACTCCCTGACCATGCACCACCCGCTACGCGCCCGGCGCGGCACGGACAGGTCGTGGGTGGTGGACGGGACGCCCACGGACTGCGTGATCCTCGCGGTGAGCGAGCTGCTGCCGAAGCCGCCGGACGTGTGCGTGTCGGGGATCAACCACGGCCCGAACATGGGGGAGGACGTCCTTTACTCCGGCACGGTGGCCGCGGCCATGGAGGCCACGGTCATCGGGATCCCCTCGGTGGCGATCTCGTACACGGGGGACCGCCGTGAGGAGCTGGACGCGTGGGAGGGCCTGGTCGGCGCTCTCCTGCAGCAGATGCTCGGCCGGCGGTCCTTCCCGGAGCACACCCTGTTCAACGTGAACCTGCCGGCGTGCGCTCCCGCCGCGGTGCGCGGGATCCGGGTGACCTCGCTGGGCCGCCGCCGTTACTCCGAGTCCATCACCCGGGCCCTGGACCCCTCGGGGCGGGAGTACTTCTGGATCGGCGGCGGCTCGGTGCACTGGGAGGGCTCGGAGCACTCCGACTTCCAGGCCGTGCGCGACGGGTACGTGTCGGTCACGCCTCTCTCCCTGGACCTGACGAACTACCGACTCCTCGAGGAGATCCGCGGGTGGAATCTGGGCCTCTAGACGACACTACGTACGTCGGTTACCGCCGCCGCCTCATCGAGGAGATCCGCGCTCACGGGATCGGCGACCTGGAGATCCTGCAACTCTTCGATCGCGTCCCGCGGCACATCTTCCTGCCCGAGGGGATGTGGCCCCGGGCCTACGAGGATGGGCCGCTCCCCATCGGGTACCAGCAGACGGCCTCCCAGCCGTCGCTGCAGGCGCACTACCTCACCCTCCTGCGCCCCACCCGGGACGAGAAGGTGCTGGAGATCGGAACCGGGAGCGGCTACCTGACGGCGCTGCTGGCGCTGATGGCCGACCGGGTCTACTCCGTGGAGCGGGTGCGCGAGCTCTCCCAAAGGGCGCGCAGGGCCCTGGACACCCTGGGGCTGAAGAACGTGGCGCTCCTGGTGGGCGACGGAACCATCGGGTGGCGGAAGTACGCTCCCTTCGACGTGGTGGTGGTCTCGGCGGCCTCGCCCTCCATCCCCTCCGCGCTGGTGGATCAGCTGGGGGACGGCGGCCGCATGCTCATCCCGGTGGGCTCCAAGGACTCCCAGGAGCTCCTCCTCGTGCGCAAGGACGGGTTCATCGTCACTGAGGAGGTCGTGAAGGGGGAATGCACCTTCGTGCCCCTCCTGGGAAGGTTCGCGTGGAAGGACGAGGCGGGGGCGTGAGCGCGGGAGAGCAGGGCGAGGAGGCGCGCGCCGAGCACGTGGGAGCCGTGGCCCACGGCCACGGCCGTCCCGGATGGATCCGCCGCCTCTACGATTGGGTGCTCCACTGGGCGCACACGCCCTACGGCCCGGCGGCGCTCTTCGCGCTCGCCTTCGCCGAGTCCTCCTTCTTCCCCATCCCCCCGGACCCCCTCCTCATCGCCCTCTGCCTCGGGGCGCCGGCGCGCGCGCTCCGCTTCGCCGCGATCTGCACCGCCGGATCGGTCCTGGGAGGGATGACCGGGTACGCCATAGGCGCCGGCGCCTGGCACATGGTGGACCAGTGGTTCTTCGCGTACGTGCCCGGCGTCACCCCCGAGGCATTCGGGATGGTGCAGGGCCTGTACGACCGGTACGACTTCTGGGCCGTGTTCATCGCCGGGCTCACGCCCATCCCCTACAAGGTCTTCACGCTGTCGGGGGGGGTCTTCGGGATCACCTTCGCCACCTTCGTGCTGGCCTCGACGCTCTCCCGCGCCCTCCGGTTCTTCGCGGTGGCCGGGTTGATCTACAAGTTCGGGCCGCCCATCGCCCGCTTCATCGACAGGTACTTCGATCTGCTGGCGGTGGCGTTCGTCGTCCTGCTGGTGGGCGGGTTCGTGGTCATCAAGTTCGTGCTCTAGGCTGGGAAGACCGTCGTTTCGCGGGATTTCGGGGACCCGTATATTGCGGAGAGGTGTGCGGACGAGACGAGCTCGATCCGCTGGTCCAACGGAGATGGGTGCGCCGGCATGAGTGGAGACTTCAACCCCGACGGCGGCCGAACGTCGGCTCAGGGCCCTTCGGGGGACGGGCAGGATGGGCGGCGGCTTCCTCCGCCTGCGTTCCCCCCAGGTGCGAGGAAGTCGGCGGTGCAGCGTGCCGGAGCGACTTCGGACGACCTGTCGTCGGCCATGATCCTCCCCGACGATCCCATCCCCGAGCGGACGGGCGAGGTGCCGGAAAGCGCCTTCATGTCCCCGGACGAGCCCATCCAGCGGGTGGCGGCGCGAAGCGACGACGACGCCTTCATCTCCCCGGACGAGCCCATCCGGCGACGCGCGCCCCTCACCGGCACCGTCACCGAAGCCGACATGGACCTGGACGAGGTGGTGGTCACCGGGATCGGTGACGATGCCCACATGGAGGCCGACGAGCTGGCCCTGGGCTTCGACCCCCACGTCGTCGAGGTGGTGGACACGGTGGGAAAGCTCGCCGAGGCCCTGAAGCGGAAGGGCGAGGCCGGCCTGAAGGCGACGCCGGACATGACCCGCCTCGAGATCACACTCCGGTCCTACATCGTGGGGTACCTGGCGGGGCGGAGGGCGGCGGACGAGGAGAGGTGAGGGCGGCGGTTCCCACCCCCAAACGGAGCGGCTATCTTCCCCTCGCCGTCCCCGTAGCTCAGGTGGATAGAGCGGCTGCCTCCTAAGCAGCAGGTCGTGCGTTCGAGTCGCGCCGGGGACATTCCGAAGAAGCCAAGCACCGCAGGGACCTTGGTCCCCCTGCGGTGCTTCAGCGTTCCAGCCGCGCGCTCACGTAGCGAGCGAGGAGCTCCATGGCCCTGTCCGCGCGGCGCACCACGGGAATCCCGGCGCCGGTGAGGAGCGCCACGAGCGGGTCGTAGCGGGGCCCTGCGTCCACCGCCATCACCCACGCCTTCGCCGTCTCTCGCCATAGCTCCGCGAGGCGCGCCGCGAGCGCTCCGGGCCCGGCCACGTCCTCGTCCCCCGGGAGCGTGCGCAGGGCGGGGGTCAGGGGTACGCACCCCACCACCGCCACGTCCACGCCGGGGTCGTCCAGGACGGCGGCCACCGCCGCGGCAAAGGCCGCGTCCCCGGTCATGGGGGTCAGGTCCAGGGGGTTGGAGGGCGCGACGATCTCGCCCAGGCGGGCGCCGGCGAGGATCCCGCCGAGACGCGTCTTCGTCGCTTCCGTGAGTCCGGCCCGCCGCAGGGAGCCCAGCGCGTCCGCCATGGCCACGCACTCGAAGCCCGCGTTGGAGACCATCCCCGCGCCGGGGCCTTCCACCCGCCGGCCCCCAAGCAGGACCGCCAGCGAGAGGAGGTCGTTGAAGTCGTCCACCGTCTCCGCGACGAGGACGCCGGCGTCCTCCGCCAGCGCGCGCGTCACCGCGTAGTCTCCGGCCATGGACGCGGTGTGGGACGCCGTGGCGTCCTGCCCTGCGGGCGTCCGGCCCGCGCGGCAGAGGACGACCGTCCGTTCCTTCGCGCGGTGCGCGCGGGCCGCCTCCAGGAAGCGCCTGCCGTCCCCGGGCCTGAATCCCTCCACGTAGCATCCCACCACGTCCAGACCGGGCTCGTCCACCAGGTGCTCCACCCACTCGCCCACCGTCACGTCCAGCTGGTTGCCGACGGTGACGACGATGCTCGGGTTGAGCCAGGACACGGCGCTCGTGCGGGCGATGGCGAAGGCACCGCTCTGGGTCACCAGGGCGACGGGGTGGGGAGGGACGTCGGGAAACGCCAGCTTCTCCGGGGGGATGAAGAGCGTGTCGTAGCAGCCGGGGAGCGACCGGATCCCGAGGCAGTTGCCGCCGTTCAGCGCGGGGGCGCCCGGCCGCCGGAGGAGCTCCCGCACGCGCTTCGCCGCCTCGCCGTCCGTGCTCCCCTCACCCAGCCCCGCCGAGGTGAGGACGACCCCCTTCGCTTTCGCTCCCGCCACCGCCGCCTCGAGGACGGAGGGCACCTCCCCGGCGGCGACGCTCACCACGAGCACGTCCACCGGGTCCAGAGAGGCCACGTCGGGGACGCACCGGCACCCGTCCAGGCTCTTCACGCCGTCCTTCACAACGGTCACCGACGCAGGGTCCATCCCGGCGGCCAGCACGTTGCGGAGGATGACCCGGCCGGGGTTGGCGCTCCGGGCCGAGGCCCCGACGACGGCGACGGTGGCGGGACGGAGCAGGGCGGCCAGGGCGGCGCGGCGGGCAAGGGCCGCGGACGCTGGCAACGGGTGGGTTGAACTCCTTCCCGCTGCGGAGTCCTGCCCGGAAGCGGGCGCGACCCGCACCAGGGCGTCCAGCGCCACCGGCCGCCCCCCTGCGAAGACGAGGGGATTGACCTCAATCTCCAGGAAGCGACCCGGCACCACCTGCGCCGCGGCGGCGGTGAACTCGGCGGCGAAGGCTGCCAGTTCCTGCACCGTGACCCGGGGGGCTCGTCCACGGAGGCCTCCCGTGAGCAGGCTCCCCAGCACCGAGCCGGACAGCCCGCGTTCGAGTCGGGCGACGCAGCCCTCTCCGGCGGCCCACACGAGGGATGCCACGCCCGGACGGGCCAGGGACGCCAGAGCCTCCGCCGTCACGCCGCCTGGGGCCAGCGTGAGCACGACGCCGAACTCCGGGCTCCACCGCGCGCTCAGCAGGAGCTCGCTGCCGAGCTCGTGGTCGTGGGAGACGAACGCCTGCACCAGAAACCGGGTCGCCGGATCCGGGCTCAGTCTCTCCAGCTCCTCCACCGCACGCACCACGGCGTGGGGCGTCCGCTCCACCACCCGGACCCCTCCCACCTCGGTGCGGTGGGCCACGAGCGGGGAGAGCAGCTTCACCACAACCCGCTCCCCCGGGAACTCGTCCATGTCGGGTATCCCACCCGGCCCATCCACCACCACCCCCAGGGGCACGCCCACGCCCAGGGCGGCAAGGAGCTCCATGCCTTCGGGCTCCAAGAGCAGGGCGCGCCCCTCGGCGTGCGCCCCGGCCGCCAGGCCGGCGCTCACATCGTGGAGCGACACGGGCTCGCGGCTCAAGTCACCCCACGACCGCGGCCGCAGCCGCCTTCCCCGAGTCGAAGGCCTTCAGGTTGACCTCCTCCAGGCGCGCGCTCCGACCTCGGAAGTACTCGCCCACCACATCCCGCAGGAGGGACTCGGGAAAGGGGAGGAGCGCCGCTGCCGCGCCCAGCATCACCACGTTGTTCGCGTGGGCCGAGCCCGCCTGACGGGCCAGGGGGTCGGCCTCCACGACGATGGAGCTGGGAAGGCGGGAGAGCGCCTCCAGGACGTTCGCCATGGGCGGATAGTCCGGGATGTTCTCCACCGGGCTCGACGAGGTCACCACCACGCCCGAGTCCGCCAGGTAGGGGAGGCACCGCAGGGCCTCCACGGGCTCGAGGCTCAGGATCATGGTCGCGGCGCCCCGGGGGATGAGGTCGCTGGCCACCGGGCCCTCGGCCATGCGCAGGTTGGCCGTCACGGCTCCGCCCCGCTGGCTCATCCCGTGGATCTCTCCCTGCTTGACGGTCAGGCCCGCGCGGCGCGCCGCCTCCGCCAGGAGCCCGGCGGCGGTGAGGACGCCCTGTCCTCCCACGCCCGCCAGCACGATGTCCGCCTTGGTCACGAGGCACCTCCTCGCTCACGGCGCCTCTCCTCGGCCTTGTGCTTCCGCGCCGACTCGACGCACTCGCGCACCGCGATGATCACCGACAGCCCGGGGTGGGCGACCTCCCGCCGGATCACTTCCGCCACCTCACCCACGCGCTTGGGGTGGAGGTCCACCACGTGCAGGTGTTCGGCGCTCACCCCCGCGCCCCGCACCAGCGACTCGATGGTGGAGTGAGGGGCGGCGGTGGGCTGCTGCCCGGTCATCCCCACGGTCCCGTTGTCCAGGATGAGCACGGTCATGTCCGTGTCGTGGGCGACCGCGTCCAGGAGGGGCGTGATCCCCGAGTGGAGGAAGGTGCTGTCGCCGATGACCGCCACGGCCGGGCGGAGCCCCGCGTCCGACGCCCCCTTCGCCATCCCGATGGACGCGCCCATGCACACGCACGACTCCAGGACCTGGAAGGGCGCCAGCGCCCCCAGGGTGTAGCAGCCGATGTCCCCGGTCACCAACGACTGCTCCTGCCCTTGCAGCGCCATCTCCATGGCGTGGAAAGCGTCCCGGTGAGGACAACCGTTGCAGAGCTGGGGCGGCCGCCCGGGGAGCACCAGCCCGGTGGTGAGCTCCCGGCGGGCGGGGAGCCCCAGCGCCCTGCGCACCTCCTCCGGTGTGAGCTCGCCGGTCATGGGCAGGTCTCCCGACTCCTTGCCCCGGATCTCCAGGGCCGTGGGCAGGAGCCCCCGGATCCTCCGCTCCAGATAGGGCTCGCCCTCCTCGAGGATGAGGATCTCGTCGACCTCCTCGACCAGGCGCAGGACGAGCTCCCGGGGCGCAGGGTAGGCGCCGATATGGAGGTGGTGCCGGCGCTCCGGCACGTCGTCCTGATTCTCCAGGAGGTAGTTCCTGGCGATCCCCGTGGTGATGACACCCTTCCGCACCGACGCATCACCCGGCTCCAGCCGGTTCCAGGGGGACTCGAGGGTGCGGCGCCGCACCTCGTTCTCGGAATCGAGGAGGAGCTTCCGGAGGCGCCGGGCGTTCCCAGGCAGGAGCGTCCACTCCCAAGGATCGGCGGGCTTGGACGGGGGGAGCGGCCGCTCCGGCTCGCTCGCCACCACCTCGGCCTTCCCGTGGCAGAGGCGCGTCACCATGCGCACCATGACCGGGACCCGGTGGCGCTCCGACCAGGAGAACGCCTCCCGGGTCATGTCGTATGCCTCCTGCTGGTTCCCCGGCTCCAGGCACGGGATCCCGGCGAAGTCCGCCAGGATGCGGGAGTCCTGCTCGTTCTGCGAGCTGTGCATCCCCGGGTCGTCGGCCACCACGACCACCAGACCTCCGCGGATCCCCACCAGGGCGGAGTTCACGAAGGGGTCCATGGCGACGTTGAGCCCCACGTGCTTCATGGAAACCAGGGCCCGCCCCCCCACCATGGAGACTCCCAGCGCCTGCTCGTAGGCCGTCTTCTCGTTGGCGCACCAGTAGGCCGCGATGCCCATCGCCCTGGCGCGGGGCTCCAGGTACTCGAAGATCTCGGTGGACGGGGTCCCGGGGTACGCGTACGCGGCGGAGATCCCGGCGTGGAGGGCCGCCAGCGCCACGGCCTCGTCCCCGAGGAGGAGCGGCGAGCGCGGAGGGAAGGTCTTGAGGGGCAACCCGGGGGCGGGCCGGCCGCCGACAGCGCCGTCGGACATGGTGCTCTCCAAGCTAGGCAGGTCTCTGCAATCTACCCCGGCTCAGGGCCCGGATGTGTCGGGAAAACCCCGCTGGACGCCGCAGAGAAGCCCTCCCGAAGATCCCGGGCCGCCGGGACGGAGGCTCCAGGTCGGGGGCGCGATCCAACTCCAGCCACGGTGCCCGGGAGGGCCGATGAGTCCGGACGGTCCCCCGCACGCGTTGCGCCCGATCCCGGCAGCCGGGATCTTCCCGGGACGTCCCTTCCGTGGAGGATCCATGCGCCGTCCCCGCCCCCTCGCCGTCTCCGCCCTCCTCGCCGCCCTGGCCGCGTGCTCGCCCGACGCGCCGGACAGCCGGTCTGCCCCGACGGCCGGGGCCGCCACCTCGGGTCCCTCGGGGACCCAGCGCGCCGAGGCCGTTTCCCTCCTCGGGGACACCCTCCTGGCTCCCCCCCTCACGGAGACGGTGGAAGCGGAGCGCATGGCCCGGTATCGGGAGGCGGAGGAGGCGCTGGCAGCGGATCCCGGCAGCGCCGACGCCCTCATCTGGTTGGGGAGGCGCGCGGCCTACCTGGGGCGTTACGGCGAGGCCATCGACGTGTTCAGCCAGGCCCTCGAGCTCCACCCCCAGGATGCGCGCCTGTATCGCCACCGCGGCCACCGCCATCTCACCATCCGGAACTTCGACGCAGCCATCACCGACCTGCGCCGGGCTGCCGAGCTCACGGGGGGAAAGCCCGACGAGGTGGAGCCCGACGGGATGCCCAACGCCGCCGGCATCCCTACCAGCACGCTTCAGTTCAACATCTGGTACCACCTGGGTCTTGCCCACTACCTGAAGGGCGAGTACGCTGCGGCCACCGAAGCGTACGCGCAGTGCGCCGCGGTCTCGGTCCACCCGGATTCCAAGGTGGCAACAGCCTACTGGCAGGTGATGACCCTGAAGCGCCTGGGGAGAACCGCCGAGGCCGGGGCCGTCCTGGATGCGATCACCCCGGGGATGGACGTCATCGAAAGCGGCGGGTACCTGGACCTCCTCCTGCTCCACAAGGGTGAGCGCTCCGTGGAGGACCTCCTGGGACCTGAAGGCGCAGCCGCCACGCTGGAGAGCACCACCACCGGATACGGCGTGGGCGCCTGGCTCCTCATCGGAGGAGACACGACCCGTGCCGTGGACGTCTTCCGGCGGGTCGTGGGCGGACGGGACCAGTGGGCCGCGTTCGGCTACCTCGCCGCCGAGGCCGAGCTGGCGCGGCTGGGCCGCTGATGCGCCCGGGCGACGCGCGCGGAGAGAACATCCTCTCCACCCTGGACTTCGGCAGGGCCCGTTCGGCGCTGGTGGGGCTGACCCGGGTGACGCCCCTTCTCGAGGTGCCTGCGCTCTCGGAGCGCATCGGCCGGAGCGTGCTCCTGAAGCTGGAGAGCCTCCAGGTGACGGGGAGCTTCAAGGTGCGGGGCGCCGCATCGCGCCTGGGCGCCCTGGAGCCCTCGGAGCGGCGCCTGGGCGTCGTGGCATGCTCCAGCGGGAACCACGGCAGGGCGGTCGCCTGGGTGGCCGGCCGCCTGGGCATCCCCGCGACGGTGTGCGTCCCGGACTGGGTGGACCCGGTCAAGCTGGACGGGATCCGAGCCTCAGGCGCCCAGGCCGTCCTGGCAGGGGCCACCTACGACGAGGCCGAGGCCCACGCGACGGAGCTGGCCCGGGCCTCCGGGCGCCCCTACGTGTCGGGCTACGACGACCCCTGGGTCATCGCGGGGCAGGGGACGCTGGCGCTGGAGATCCTCGACGCCCTGGGCGAGCCCCCCGCCGCGGTTCTCGCCCCCCTCTCCGGAGGCGGCCTCATAGGCGGAATCGCGGGCGCGCTGCGGCAGCGTCTGGGAGCGCGCGCCCCGACGGCGGTGGCGGTCACGGCGGAGCGCGCCGGCGTCATGCTCGCCAGCCTCCGGGCCGGCCATCCCGTGGATCTCCCCGAAGAGGACACGGTGGCGGGGGCCCTGTCCGGGGGGATCGGGCGGGACAACACGTACTCGTTCCCGCTGGTGAGGGACCTTGTGAACGAACATGTGGTGGTCACCGAGGCGTCCATCCGCCAGGCCATGGCGTTCGCCTTTCGGGAGGTCCGCCTGGTGGTGGAGGGGGGCGGAGCCACCGCCCTGGCCGCGCTCCTCTCGGACGCGTGGCGTCCCAGCCCGGAATTCCCGGGCCCCGTGGTCGTGGTGGTGAGCGGCGGGAACGTGGCGCTCCCCACCCTCCTGGAGATCCTCGGGGACCCCGGCGCCGCTACTTGAGCCGCACCACCCAGAGCTTGGCCGGAGCGGGCATGTCGAGCTGGATCTGGGCTCCCGTCCCCGTGCCGTTGGACACGAAGTCGTGGATGCGCATCCCCGTCGCCCCGATGGGGCCGGAATAGTCCGCCGTCTTGAATGACGCCGAGGGGTTGGACGACTCCTTGACTCGCGTCGCATCGCAGGGCCCCGAGGACGCTGTGCCCGTCGTCGTTACCGGCCACGGAAAGACGCCCAGGGGATCCGGGTTACAGAAGATCTCCGCCGCCGTCACGAAGTTGTACGTGGTGAAGTTCAGCGTGGGTTGCGCCGTGGCCGTCTTGTGCAGCGAAACCGTCTTGGTGAACTCGTCCACCAAGTCGAGGAAGCTGCGCCCCGTCTGGGCGCTGATGCCGGCCGTCCCCGCCGCCGCCATGGAGTCGTTCAGGGCCCGGAAGAAGGACGCGTCCCCCTGGGGAGCCGACGCTGCGCTGCCGAACGCGTCGCCCAACCACCGGTGGAAGAGCCAGCCGGAGCCGTACACGCTGGCTCCTTCCTGCGCTCCGGTGGGGGTCACGATGAGGCCGTTGGGCTGGCTCGAGAGGTACCACGCCGTGCGGGCCAGCTTGATGGCGACCCCGTAGTTGTCGGCCGTGATGGACCCGGTGTTCACGAAGCTCTGCCTCGTGACCTCGGCGTTCACCGCCGGTCCGCCGGCCGCAGCCCAGGCGATGCGCGACGACATCTCGCCGGCGATCTCCGCGGTGCCCTCTTCGATCCAGGTCGGATGGTACTGGTCCGACCCGGTGCGGAGGCTGGCCGCGATGCGGTTGTAGAGCGACACCACGTGCTTCATCTCGTGGGCCAGAGTCTCAAGCGCCTGGTATGTGCGCTCGTCCGGCGGCTTCTCCATGGCCAGAATCATGTCGGTGTTGAAGTAGATGAGCTCCCGCTCGTTGGAGGCGTTGCACGACGAGGGGGTGAGGAAGTCCCCGCTCCACACGAAGGCCGCCACGTCCCCGGTCACCACCGGGGAGGCGAACACCACCACCTTGCCGTTCCCGTCGATGTCCGAGGGCTTCCCGAAGTAGGCCTCGATCATGCCCTTGGCGTGGCGGGTGTAGTAGTCGGTGAGCTTGGTGGCCTGCGACACGGTGATGGGCTTCGTGGCGTTCTGCGTGCTGTCCTGGTAGACGGCCAGGTTGTCGTCCTCGTGGATGAGGAGCGCGGTCCGCTTGGCGGCGTCGCTGGTGGTGCACCCCGAGGTCGTGATGTCCAGCGCGATCCTCGAGGGCGAGGACGCCTGCGCCGGGCCCGCGGCGAGAAGCGTCGGGCGCTCCCGGGAAGGAGCGAGCTTCAGGGTGCCCGGCCGGGCGTTGGCCAGGAGGAGCCGCTCCCGCTCCCGGAGCTGGACGTGGAACCGCTCGGTAGCCTCGGCAACCCGGATGGCCCTGCGCACCGCCTCGGGCGAGAGGCCGGGGATGTCGGGGAGGGCAGCAGCCACGGCGGCCGGGGCGGGCTGGGGAGCGGCGCTGACGCCGAGGCCCACGACCTTGAGTGTGGCCGTGACGGTGTCCGACTCGTTCGCGGTCTCCGTCGGGCGGAGGACGATGACGCGGTAGCGATCCCCGGACGCCCCGGACGGGAGCACGATGCAGTCCGAGGAGGCGAAGGCCGACCCCTGCCCGGGCGATAGGGATACCGTGATGGGGTTGGCGCATCCCTGGGAGGGCGGGGCGACGGTGACCACCGACGTCCCGGCCACGCCCGACACCGTGGCGGTGATGGAGGCATTCCCGGCGGCGACAGCCGTGACCAATCCGGAGGTGCTGACCGTGGCCACGGCCGGGGCCGACGTGGACCATGCGGCGGTCTTGCCCGCGATGACGGCTCCTGACTGTTCCTTCGCAGTCGCCACGAGTTGCACCGTCGCGCCCACCGCCGTCAGCGTGCTGGTTGCCGGCGTGACGGTCACGGATGCCACCAGGGGCTCGGCGGGCTCTGTGGGGCCGTCATCCCCCGGACAGGCGGCAAGAACGACCGTGGCGGCGAGGGCGGCGGAGCGGAGCCAGGGCGGGAAACGCATGGGAGGAGGCGAGGGGAGGGGGGAGACAAGCTACCGCAGAGCTTGAGTCTCCCGATACCCCTCATCCCGTCCCCGGTTCAGTCCAGCAGATCGGGGAGGAGTCGGGCGGCGCTTCCCCGCAGAGTG
>Ga0315541_1001518_pt1 | contig 21310 bp, 25 predicted proteins | sample SalMarSW160190MG_FD_203095 | JGI IMG/M metagenome (GOLD analysis project Ga0315541, IMG submission 203095) | Salt marsh sediment microbial communities from the Plum Island Ecosystem LTER, Massachusetts, United States - Salt Marsh Sediment SW1601-190 ...
TAAGCATATTGCACCATTTCCTTATGAACTTCCTTTTAGATTAATTAAAGCTTTTAGTTATATAAGTGAAACTGTCCTTGATCCATTTGTTGGTAGCGGAACTACTCTATTATCTGCTACAGATCTAAAAAGAAACGGAATCGGTTATGAAATAAATCCTGAAATAACCTTTGAAGCAGTAAAAAGTTTAGAAAACTATAAAATGAAGGTGTTTATGAGGTAAAACAATGAAACTAAAAAGAAAATAGTTCTTATCAATTATCAATAAAAGTAAATTCTTTAGATGAAACCAGATATGCCTTATTCGCAATAAACTTACTTGAAGACTTGATTCAAGATATGATTTTTTATTATTCTGTATCGGAGTTAAAGCCAATAAAAAAGATATATGAGAATGTAGAAAATATTGAAAAAACTTGTGAATTGCTTAAAGATGCAAAATAAAATGAGAAGGAAAAACAGTAGAAATTCAAAATAAGGATAAAGCAGTATTAGCAAAGGGAAGTGGGAAATATTTTAGGGTAAGGATATAAAATTATATGGAATCATCAGATTATAAAAAAAGAAAATACCTTTCAGCGATTGAATCCGCTAAATATCTTAATATATCTGTAAGAATGCTTCATGACTTTGTAAAGATGCAAACTAAATGAAAATAAACTCACCAAAGGTTCGTATATGCAACCAAATTCAAATGAATTAATAAGCGTAAACGAAATGGTTCGTTTATACAAACGTTATCGGAAATCGCAAAAATATAAGGAGGCACAAAAATGAGAAAATATAAAGCTGTTGATGTATCGGAAACACAACTAGAAGATATGGTAAGGAAGGCTCCAGATTTAATTGAAGAGGGTTTAAGGTATATAGATCATCAAAAAAGAACAGCGCGGGGACCTCTAGATGTTCTACTTGCTGATTCAGGCAAGGCTTTAGTTGTAGCCGAACTTAAAGTGGTAGAAGATGATGGTATGCTCGTTCAGGGCATGGACTATTATGATTACATTACAAACAATATTGAAGGCTTTGCAAGGGCATATAAAGACAAAAAAATTGACCCAATGCAAAAGTTAAGGTTATTTTTGATCGCCCCCAGCTTTTCTATACCACTACTCAATAGATGTAAATGGATTGATATTCCAATTTCTCTCTTCACAATTCAGTGCATTGCATTTGAGGACAATCCAAAGGAAATCGTACCAATATTTAAAGAAATAACAATCCCCTCGATGCCTACTAAGGTAGAAGTCTATACTCTTGAGCAGAGACTAAGCTATATGACTGATAACAAAGTCAGAAAGACGGTTGAGAACTTGTTGAGTGAGATAAAAGAATGGGACAAAGATAATATACTAATTGAGCCAACAAAATATGATATTTCCATAAAAGTTTCTGGAAGACTATTTGCATATATTTGCCCTCGAAGAAAACACTTTATGATTTATACTTACGATACTGATGGTGAGTGGAAAGGTTTCCCTGTAAAATCAGATGAAGATTTAAAAGATGTAACAATACTGGCGAGAAGTAACTATGATAAATACAAATAGGGCGACTTCCGATAACCCAACATATACGGCTCACTTCTTTCGCCCAAATTTCGGCTATGCCAAAACTTCGTATATGCTGGAAACGTTAGACAAAAATATATGATGAATAATAAAAGTATACTTTATATCCTTACAATACTGTTTATTTTTACATTAATGTCCTGCTCAAAAAGGATTCCTGAATTCAATGGTGAAAAAGCCTTCCAATACTTAGAAAAGCAATGCTCATTCGGTCCAAGAAATCCAAACTCAGATGGTCATCTTCTATGCAAAAATTATATTATTAACTTTCTTGAAGAGAATGGAGCAGAAGTAAAAACTCAGGAGTTTTCTGAAAAAGTTAGAGACGAAATCTACAATCTCACAAATATAATCGCTACTTATTATCCACAAAGACGAACGCGAATCATTATTGGCGCACATTGGGATACCCGTCCCTGGGCAGATTTGGATAGTTTGGAAGAAAATCGAAATCTACCCATTATGGGTGCAAATGATGCAGCATCAGGTGTATCAGTTCTTCTTCATCTTGCAGAAATTTTGAATAATTATGAGCCACCATTATTTGGTGTAGACCTTCTCTTTTTTGATGGAGAGGATGCTGGAACTCCTGGCTCAAATGATGAATGGTGTCTGGGTTCAAAATATTTTGTCCGCCACCTGGCTGATAATGGAATAGAACCTGCATCCGTTATTATTATTGATATGATTGGAGATAGTGACCTCAATATTGACATTGAACGATATTCATACCAAAATTCCACTGAATTAGTAGAACAAATCTGGAAGATTGCAAGGTCACAAAATATATTAAATTTTAACACAAAAATTTCTGATTTTATTTACGATGACCATTATCCGTTTTTAGAAAAAGGATTTAATGCCATTGATATAATTGATTTTGATTATCCATACTGGCACACTCTGCAAGATACTCCAGACAAATGTAGTCCGCTAAGTCTGCAAATAATTGGCGATGTGCTAACAGAATTCATTTATAAATCAAACGAAGGGTAACAAATAAATATAATGAATAAAATTTTTACAAAAGATGAACGAAAAATCATTGTTTTCCTAATTGCATTTCTTGCTCTTGGGTTAATTGTTGTTAATGCAAAAAATATTATTCAAAATTTGAAATCAGATAAAGAGAAAACCAATGTTGACAGTTTGGAAGTTATCATAGAAAAATCTCACACTATCCCAAAAATCAATATAAATGAAGCAGATATAGAAACTCTGTCTGAATTACCAGGAATCGGACCGGCAAAAGCAAAAACTATTTTTGATTATCGCGAAAAAATTGAAGCATTCAAATCTTTAATTGAGCTGACAAAAGTAAAAGGAATTGGCAAAAAAACTCTTGCAAAATTGCTTCCTTATCTTGAAATGATTGGAGATTCTGCAGAAGTAAAGTCTTTTCTGACTGCAGAAAAGTCAGTAGAAATTGCTGGAAAGATAAACATAAATACTGCCTACAAATCTCAATTGATGTCTCTCCCCGGCATTGGCGAAGGTAAAGCAGATGCAATAATTGAATATCGCAAAACTAATGGTCCATTTAAATCTATTGAAGAAATAAAAAATGTGAAAGGAATTGGTGAGAGCATTTATCAAAAAATAAAGGATAAAATTGAAGTATATATGAACAATGTAAGTGAAAGCATTAAGGACAAAGAAATTATTCAGGACAGTCTGGAAATAAAAAAATCAAAGGAGGCAAAAAATGAATAAGAAAATGACGAAAAAGACAAAAGGAGCCATTATTATCTTGGTTTTAATTCTGGTTGTCGTAATTTTACTAATTATAGGTAACAATTTGCGGCAAGCTTCACAAAAGAAAAAAGAATTTCAAGAAGGTATGGAGAAAGTTGAAAAAGAAACAGAAAAGATTGAAAAGATTGATATTAACAAAGCAGATATTGAGACTTTATCAAAACTTCCAGGAATTGGTGCTGTAAAATCTCAAGCAATTGTTGATTATCGTGAAAAAAATGGAGAATTCACATCTCTAATAAATTTAACAAAGGTAAAAGGAATTGGTAAAAAGACTTTGGCAAAACTACTCCCTTACCTAGAGATGATTGGTGATTCAACAGAAATAAAGGGTTTTCTGGCAGAAGAAAAGCAAGTATCCGCCAGCCAGCGGATTGGAAAGATAAACATCAATGCTGCTTCCTTATCTGAACTAACCACATTACCAGGTATTGGTAAGAAAAGAGCCCAGGCTATAATTGAATACAGAGAAAAAATAGGAAATTTCAAAAGCACAGAAGAAATCAAAAATGTAAAGGGAATTGGTGAAGGCATTTATCAAAAAATCAAGGATAAAATTGAGGTAATTGACTAACCTTTAATCTGGTCATAGAAGAAATGAAATAAGTCATCCACTAGCTTGCGGACACACAAAAGTACACGGAATAAACTCTATTAAATTTGAACTTTCTGTGTCCGTTTCGTGTCCCCTATGTTTCGGGGTGGCTAAATAATTCATAGAAGGAATATGAAAGCACTGAAAGAAATAAAAAATATCTTGTTACAGCATAAGGAAGAAATTAAAAAAGAATACAAAGTTAAAGAGATTGGAATTTTTGGCTCGTATGTACGAAATGAACAAAAAGAAAAAAGTGATGCGGATATACTTGTAACATTTTATGAACCCATCGGATTATTTGCATTTATAGATTTAGAAGAATATATTGGAAAACTAATAGGAATAAAGGTTGACCTTGTTTCAAAAAATGCATTAAAACCTATTATTGGAAAATATATTTTAAACGAGGTAATCTATATATGAAAAAACGAGTGTATAAAGATTATATTCAGGATATTATTGAATCAATAAACGATATTGAAGTTTTTACAAAAAATATGTCTTTAGAGGATTTTATTAAGGATAAAAAAACCATAAATGCTGTTGTAAGAAGTATTGAAGTTATTGGTGAACCCCGTTAGATGCTTGCTATCTAACGGGGTGAAGCATCAAAGAGAATTCCAGAATCTATAAGAAAGAAAAATCCATCTATTCCCTGGAAGAAGATGGCAGGTATGAGAGATAAGCTAATTCATGAATATTTTGGAATAGATCTTGCAATTTTATGGAAAACAGTTAGAAAGGATATACCTTCACTAAATTCATTTATTCAAGACTTATTAAAAAATGCGAATGAATAAACTATAAGAAATACTTTCTTAAAAATGTCTAAAAAATCGGTAAGGTAAAAAATGACAGAAAAATCTAAAGGGTCTGCCAGTAGTACGAAGGATTTCATTCCAACGCCCACTTTGGCAAAATTGTATGAAGAACAAGGTAATTACAAACAGGCATTGGAAATATATCAACAACTTTTGGATAAAGAGAAGGATGATGAATTCCTGCAAAAAAAGGTTGAATACTTACAAGATATAATTCAAAATGTAAACAGGAAAGCACACGATGACATAGAAAGTTTTATCTTAAATAAGAAAAATAAGAAATTCTTCCAGATTTCAGAACCAAATAATAAACAAGAAAAACCAAACCAAAATGAACTTAATAAACTTATGAAAGCAAGTGGAGATTTATCAAGCTATCTTGCTGACAGATTTTCTGATTTAACTATTGACCAATTTTGCTCATTCCTTGTAAGTGTTCTGGGGAAAAATAGGAAATTGAAAGATATAAAACTCTCTGAAATACTAAATGCTTTGGAAAGAATGTAAAAAATGACAAATCTGAAAAAAATGATGTATATCGGCTTGAAAACGGGAATGTCTTCATCAATCCTGAAAAAATCAAACTAATCATTTTTGACAAAGATGGCACTTTATCAGACCTTGATATGTGGCTTGATATTATTAAACACCGTGCAAGACTGCTTGGTAAACACTTTAATTTATCAAATGAGCAAACCGATGATATCATCCGAGCAATGGGAATTGAACCATCAACAAACAAAATTTTAGACATTTCAATTCTTACTCAATCAAGACCCGAGACAGAAAATATCGTGGCAAAAGAACTTGTTAAATTGGGTTATGATTTTGAAGTAGGATTTGAAGCAACCCATAGAATCTTCGGGGCTGTGGATAAAGTTACAGATTTAATGGCAATAGCAAAACCACTTGGAGATTTGAAAGGATTATTTAAACATATTACAGAAGCTGGAATAAAAATCGCAGTTGCAACTTCTGACCTTGAAGAAAGATGCGAAAAAATTATGGAAGCATTTGGCATTCTTGAATATATTACTACAATAGCTGGTGCAGATAGCATCAAGAACGATAAGCCTGCACCTGATATGGTGCATAAAATATGTGAGAATGTGAAAATTTCATCAGCACAAACTTCTGTGGTTGGCGATAATGTCTGGGACCATCAAATGGCAAGAAATGCTGGATGCCCTCTTTCAATTGGTGTTCTCACAGGAAAGGATGATTATGAAACGATGATAGAGTATGCTGATTGTGTGGTGCAGTCCGTGGATAATATAAAAATTGTAAATTAGTAAATTAGTGAATTGGTTGAACTAGTTGAATCAGTTGAATAGGTTGAAGCAATTAAACCATTTTGTCCATTTCAACCAATTCAACCATTTTAGCTATTTATCTCTGTGCCTCTGTGGCTAAAAAAGGTAAATCATGAGAAAAATAAACATTGCAAAAGAAAAAAACAGAATCATATCATTTATCAAAAATTATGTTCATAATGCAGGTTTCAAAAAAGGAATAATCGGCTTATCCGGTGGATTAGATTCATCCGTTTCCGCTTACTTAACAGCAGAAGCTCTTGGAAAGGAAAATGTCATTGTTGTTATAATGCCTTATAAAACACTTTCTTCAACAAATGTTGAAGATGCAAAACTCATCGCTCATAATTTAAGCATAAAATATTACATTTGTGAAATCTCTCCAATGGTTGACAGCTATTTTAACCTATATGAAAAGGATGCAAATAAGCTTCGCCGCGGTAACAGAATGGCACGAGAAAGAATGTGTATCTTATATGACCTTTCTGCTAAGGAAAGTGCTCTGGTCATAGGAACAGGAAATAAAACTGAAATTTATCTTGGTTATGTGACACAATTTGGTGATTCTGCGTGTGCAATTGAACCACTCGGACACCTTTATAAAACTGAAGTTTTGGAAATAGCAAAATTCCTGAATATTCCTTCCAAAATTATAAGCAAAACCCCAAGTGCAGACCTGTGGCAAGGTCAAACTGATGAAGATGAACTTGGAATCACATATAAAATCGCTGATGAAATTCTATACTACATATTAGACGAAAAACTTTCAGATGAAGAGATTGTACAAAAAGGTTTTTCTGTTGATGAAGTAAATCATATAAAAAATCTAATAAAAAAATCAGAATTCAAACGCAGAATGCCATTGAGCTTGGAATAAGCCACAAAAACACACAAAAAATCACAAAAATATAATATAATTCTTTTTAGGTGTTTCGTGTCAGTCCGTGACTAAATAAATAAAATATGAAACATACATGTCCCGAAAACAAATCGGAACACACCCGTCTGCCCGTCTTGGCTCGCCAAGCCGAGACAGAGGCGCCGAGCCTGAAAGGAGTATGAAAATAAGATGCAGCAATATGAGCAGGGGATAATCAAAAAAGAAAATAAAAATTTTCTTTGTGTCTCTGTGCCTCTGTGGCAAGGTATTTTCATATGAAAAGATTTATCGGAATATTTCCACCGAAACGATGCCAGATTTGCAAAAAACATCTGGCTACCAGAAAATGTCTGAAAGTAAAAAGAAATATCTGCTTCCATTGCTGTAATCAAATACGAATAAAGATGGTATGCCCGACAGAATGCAAATTTGCACTCAGACAATCATCAAAAAAACATGAATTAATACTCAATAACTACTCCGAATCAATTGCAGAACAGCAGGAACTTATGAATCTACATATAAGAAAATGGATACACACAAAAAATCCCCTGTTCAATAATATGTCCCCTGTAAAACTTGCAAGAACAAAGAATGGCAAAAGTCAAATAAATGAATTCCTTGAAAAATATGAATCAAAACTTAAATCAACTCTCACCTACAATTATGTTAGGGAAAAACTTTCAATACCAATTGAAAAGAAAACCACTCTTAATCATGAAGAAATGGCTGAAAAATTTCTAAACTTAGTAATAAATTATGACTATGAAGAATCAACCCAACTTCTTATTAATAGTAAAATATATAATAGTGAAGAACTTAAAACAAATTATCTTAAAAGAAACTTTCAAAATAAAGCTTTTAAGGCAATAAAAGTGTTTGACCTTATCCGTTCTGCTTTAAGCAAAGAACAAGACCAGGCGATGGTTGAATTTGAAATCAATGGTAAATATCCCCTATCAATCGTTTTGAAGAAAATCAACATTCAATGGAAAGTGGATAAAAAAGTATTTGGTGAATCTGGCGTGGTGCTTTCTGAAAATGAATCTATCCAACGGGTTGTATATAAATATGCAAGTAAAAACTTTGATGGTGCTTATTCAGACTTGAAACAAAATCTCAAAATCTTTCCAGATTCTCCTGATTTGCATTATTATCTCGGTATCTATTACTCTACAAAAGGCAAAATAAAGGAAGCCAAACAATACTTCTTTAATGCTATGGAATTAGACCCAGAATTTGTTGAAGCAAAATATAACTATGCGTTCCTTTTTCAATCAGAAGGAGATATGGAAAAAGCTCAACCAATCTATGAACAAATACTTCAACAAAAGGAAGATGTCAAAACATTAAATAATTTAGCGGTTATCTACGAGCATAATAATTCATTAGAAGAAGCAAAAATTCTTCTTAAACGGGCTTTAAAATTAAATCCCACCTTTGACTTAGCACAAAAGAACCTGGAGCGAATTAGTGGTTTGCTCACAAAGTTACATAAAAATATGAATAAAAACAATAATAGATGAAACTCAAAAAGTCTGTATTTTATAAAATAATAATCTCATCTTTATTCCTGATTTTCCTCTTCTATTTTGTGAAACCAAATCAAATTTTACAAGCTTTGGGACAAGCAAATCTTTTCTGGGTCCTTCTTGCACTATTACTACTTCCAATGAATTTATCTTTACAATTTCTAAGATGGAAATCATTAGTAATTATAGGCAACAAGAATGTTCCAAATAGTGAAATACTAAAATCAATATTTTACAGTTTTTCATATAGTATTTTTACACCAGCAAGATTGGGTGAAATTGGGAGAGCATTTCATATTTCAAATTCCAAAAAAGGTGATTTAATTGCCCTTGCTTTTTATGAAAAAATTTTTGCTTTTTGTTCACTTTTGCTCTTTGTTTTATTATCCTTAGTATTCTTCAAAAGTCGTCTTTATCTTTTTGGTTTATTTATTTTAGCTTTAATAATAGTAGAGTTAAAAAAAATTGTAAAACTAATACCCTATTTTAGAAAACACGAACAAATTATCCAAAAAGTTAACACCTTAAAGATATCTTTAGTATCTGTAACTTTAGTCTTTGTGTATATTTTTCAGTTCTATCTAATATTAAATGCTTTTAAAAATGTTCCATTTTTTCATTCAATTTTTATGATTTCATTAGTTATCTTTTTTAACTCTTTACCAATAACTTTAAGTGGTTTAGGCATACGAGAATTACTTTCTGTATGCTTTTTTAAAGTTCTTGAGGTTTCACCTGGAAGTGCTGCAAGTGCGGCTTTTCTAACATTTTGCATCAATATATTAATTCCAACTTTTATTGGATTTGTATTGCATTTAATCCCCAAAAAAAATTAAGGAAAGGATTCTATTTCAGACAATAATGGACGAATTTTTAGAGATTGCAATTACTGCTGCAAAAGAGGCAGGAAAAATCATAAAGAAAAATTTCCATAAACAGAAAAAGATATCTTATAAAGGTAAGATTGACCTTGTTACAAATATTGACAAAAAATCTGAAAACATTATTATAAAAATTATAAAAAATTCATATCCGAATCACAATATCCTGACAGAAGAAAGTAAACATTCGCAAGACTTACATCAAGAATTCTGCTGGGTAATTGACCCTCTGGACGGCACAACTAATTATGTTCATGAATTGCCACCTGTTTCTGTTTCTATAGCATTACAGAAAAATAGAGAAAGTATAATTGGCGTTGTTTATAATCCAATTAATAATGAACTTTTTTATAGTGAAATTGGAAAAGGCAGTTTTAGGAACAAACAAAAGATATCTGTTTCAAAAAACAATGATATTAGCAAAGCTTTCCTGGTTACTGGTTTTCCTTACAATATGGAGGATGAGCGGCAAAATAACATACATAACTTTACTAAAGTGATAAAGATAAGCCAGGGAGTACGCAGATTAGGTTCAGCAGCAATTGACTTATGCTATGTAGCTGCCGGAATCTTTGATGGTTTCTGGGAATTGGAACTTATGCCTTGGGATACTGCTGCTGGAATATTAATTGTAAAAGAGGCTGGTGGAAGAATTTCTAAGATTAATAATGAAAAATTTTCTATATTTGACAAAGAAATCGTTGCAACAATCGGTCTCGGCGCCCAGACGGAATGGTTTTATTCACAATGAGCTTTTGAATATTTTAGGAAATTGAGCAAAACTTGACAAGGAAATAGCAAAGGGATAAAAAATTCTGATTTGTTATTTGCAATTTGTTATTCGTTATTTGGTATTTGGTATTTGTAATTTGTTATTTGTTATTTGTAATTTGTAATTTTTGCTTTTTGATTTTCTGCCGGGGTGTAGCGCAGTCCGGATAGCGCGTTTGAATGGGGTTCAAAAGGTCCCGAGTTCGAATCTCGGCACCCCGACCATATCCTAATTTTTAATTTTTAATTTTTAATTTTTTTGTGGTGGATGTAGTTCAGCGGTAGAGCCCCGGATTGTGGTTCCGGTTGTCGTGGGTTCGAATCCCATCATCCACCCCATCTGGCAAAAACCCGAGTCGGGTTCTCCGAACTCTACTCGGGTTTTTTACTTCAGCAGACTGGACTTCATCCCGATTTATCGGGATGAAGTTCAGAATGCTGATTCGCACGACCCTTCAAGCCCAGTATCACTTCGTTCGTCTTTATCCCGTCGTAGCTCTATTGCTGGTTCAAGTATGTTACTTGAACCATTAATTTAAATGTTTAGGTTCATCCGCCAGCTGGTGGATGAACCAGCAGAAGAAACAAGCGAGTCCACATCGGCTCATCGTCGCTTTGCTCCCCCGATATGGTCATTCTTCCCTACTGGGTAAACTTACGAGCCGATTCCCACTACCTTCTAACATAAATATTGACACCTAAACCTTTCCTCTTTTCTTCTTGTTTTTTTAAGATTTTCGATCATAAAATACTTGTCACGGCATAATGTAACGAAGACGGAAAGGAATACTATGGAAATCAAGATAATAAAAAATGGTATGATAATAAAAATTATAAACTCTGCTAAAAAGATTTCTCCACTTGAAATTTTAAGAAAAGAAAAAATAAGCTCTCCAAAGGATCTACCTCTAGCAGAAAAATATATTATTACAGCTGCAAAGATAAATAATAAGATTGTAAGTTTAGAAAAGACAATTGAAGCAGACTGTACCCTTGAAATCTTAGATATTAGCACCAAAGAAGGAATGAGAGTTTATCAAGATTCTCTGTCTATGATTCTGATTCGTGCTGCGCATGAACTTTTTGAAAATGTTCAAGTTGAGGTTAAACATTCTCTCGCTGATGGATATTACATTGAAACCTACTCAAGATTTCTTCTTACTGAAAGTGATGCTGCAAAATTGAAAAGAAAAATGCAAGAATTAATCAATAATGATGAAAAGTTCGTTATGAATGAAGTCAATTTACAAGAAGCTCAAAAAATCTTTGCTAATAATGACATCAAGCTTAATCTTCTCAAATATTGCAGAAGTAAAAAAATATTGATATACAAATTTGGAGACATTCTTGACTTCTTCAATCCGCCAGCTGGCAGTCTTGTGCCATCGTCAGGTTATTTACAATTATTTGATTTGAAATATGTTCCTCCAGGCATTGTACTTAGATTTCCCAAGGTTGACAATCCAGATAGGATTGGGAAATTCCAGAGTCAACCAAATCTTCTAAAAATTTTTACTGAATACGAACGCTGGGGAAATATTCTTAACTTATCTTATGTTTCAACTTTGAACCAAAAAGTTGAAGAGTTTCAGATAGATGAAATCATTCAGATTTCTGAAGCCCTTCACGAAAAGAAAATCGCACAGATTGCCGAAGATATCTATCAAAAAAGAAACTCTATCAGAGTAATTCTCGTCACAGGACCTTCTGGTTCCGGTAAAACAACTTTTGCCAAAAGGCTTTCAATTCAATTAAAAGTAAACGGACTTTCTCCTTTTATGATTTCCCTTGATGATTATTTTCTGGATAGAACAAAAACCCCAAGAGACAAAAACGACGATTATGATTTTGAGTCTATTGATGCTTTAGATAAAAATTTGGTAAACCTGCATATCAAAAAGCTTTTAAATGGTGAAGAAATTGAAATCCCAAAATATGATTTTGTTGAGGGAAAAAGGGAAAAATTAGGTCAGAAAATAAGAGTTAACGCTGAAGATATCCTTCTTATTGAAGGGATTCATGCACTTAATAATCAAATCTGCCCTAATTTGGATAGAAAGAATAAATACAAAATTTATGTAAGTGCCTTAACACAACTTAATCTTGATAATCATAATCGTATTTCAACCTCTGATACAAGAATTATTCGCAGGATAGTAAGAGATTCTCTCTTTAGAGGATATTCCGCATATCAAACAATAAAAAGATGGGATTCTATTAAGGCTGGAGAACAAAAATATGTGTTCAAATTTCAAGAAGAATCTGATGCAATGTTTAATTCTGCATTAGTCTATGAAATGGGCGTTCTTAAAAAGTATGCAATTCCAACTTTACAAAAAGTATCATCTGAATCTTACGAGTATAGCGAATCGCAAAGGCTTATTAATTTGCTTTCTTTTTTCTTGAATATTTCTGAAAATTCTATTCCGAGAAATTCAATTATTCGTGAATTTATATCCGGAAGTGGCTTTAAGTATTAAAGAATAATAGCACACAAAAAAAATGCTGATAAAAGAAGCGGTAAATTATCATTCCTTGTAGAGCGTGGAGCAGAAAGCGTGGAGCGTAGAGCGTAGAACGTAAGATGTAAAGCGAATAAAGTCTATATAAATAGATAGAAAAAAATTACATACAGAGAAACGAATATAATAAATGGAACCTAAAAAAACGAAACTTATAAATAGTTCTAAAAATACAAATTTTGTCCAAGATTACACAGAACTTACCGTCTACAAGTTGGCATTTAAATCTGCAATGCGTATTTATGAACTTTCTAAGAAATGGCCAACCAGGAAAAAATACTCACTCATTGACCAAGTTCTTCGTTCTTCTCGCTCTGTATGTGGAAATATTGCTGAAGCTTGGCGTAAACGATGCTATCAAGCGCATTTTGTAAGCAAATTAAGCGACGCTGATACCGAGTCTGCAGAAACTGAGGTTTGGCTTGACTTTGCTTTGAAGTGTAAATATCTTGGGAAAGATGAGTATACTGAATTACATGACAATTATGACCACATTTGTCGGATGTTGGCAAAAATGATGGCAAATCCAGAAAAGTGGTTACTGAAATCTTACCTTAAAATCCATAAATAGTCTATCCTTTATTCGCTCCACGCTTTCCGCTTTACGCTCTACGCTTCACGCTCTTTGCTTATCTTAATAATTCTTCTTGCTCTTTCAGCCACTGGTTTATCAATCATTTTCCTTCCAAGAGATGCAGTCCCTTTTCCTTGTTTTTTTGCAATTTCAAGAGCTTCCAGAACTTTTTTGGCATACTCAATTTCTTCTTCTGTAGGCTTGAAAACTCTATTTATTATCTCAATCTGATTTGGGTGTATGACGCCCTTTCCATCAAAGCCAAGAGATTTTGCAAATCTGGTTTCAGATTCTAATCCTTCCGTATCACTAATATCAGAAAATACGGTATCGCTTGCCTGGATTTCATTTGCTTTTGCAGCCATTACAATCATTGCTCTTGCCCAAAACAATTCCTTGCCTTCTTTTGTTCTCTCTGCTCCAATATCACGAGTAAAATCCTCGGCTCCGAAACATAGCATAACAACTTTAGGGCTTGCAGATGCAATCTCATTTGCATTCAATACACCTTTTGCTGTCTCAATAATAGGCGATATCCAAATCGCTTTTTCGCCAATAATATCTTCCAATTCTTTGACTTGAGAAGCAAGCTCAGTTTTTGGCAAAAATATAATTTCTGCTTTTGATTCAACAGCCATCTTAGCATCATCTTTTCCATATGATGTATCAAGCGGATTTATTCTTACTCCCTTTTCTGAAACACCAAAATCAACATTCTGAAGAGCGTATTTTACAAGTATTCTGGCAGCATCCTTTTCTGAAGGTGCAACCGCATCCTCCAAATCCATTATAACTGTATCAGCAGAAAAAACTGCTATATTTTGTAAAAGGTTGGGATTATTGCCAGGCATATATAATCTCGTCCGTCGCAGTCTATTCTTCATATTTCTCCTATCTGTTGCCATTACCAAGCTGGGGCTTGGTAATGAGGATATATTGGGGCTTGGTAAAGCATCCCACTTCTCTTTAAAGCACCCCCCTTTTACCAAGCCTCCCGATAAATCGGGATAAAGCACCTCTTAAGCATTCTTCTCTTCCTTTCTCTTTACCAATCCTCCCGATAAATCGTCCCTTCTCTTTACCAAGCCCCAGCTTGGTAAAGCAATATAGAAGCCCTAGCTTCTTATTAAAACTCCAGTTTGTCAACATCCATTATATAATCTTTCCCTGCATAATTTCTGGCACTAGAATAAATCCAATGTTCTGGTTCTGAAACTAATCCTCTTTTTACAGGATTAAAATGGATATAATTTATCTTCTGATTTAACATCTCATAATCCTTAATTATTTTGGGGTGGCTTCCTTCTTGCCAAACCTGATATTCAGAATCCTTTTTCCCTTTCTTTTTATAGTACTTCAAAAGGTTTAAAATCCATTTTCTTCTATCACTTTTTAGTTTTTTTATTATTTCTTTGGCAGTATAACTTTTGAGATTTTTTATAATTCTACTAACAATGTTATTGGAAGAGACTATAAGATGTAAATGATTATCCATTATAACATAATAATGAATTTTCAATCCCTGCTCTCTTCTATAAAATTTTAAGTTATCTATCATTATATTATAATATCTCTTGTTAGTAAACATTGGTATCCATTCAACTATAGTGAATGTGATAAAGTATAACTCGGTAGCTTCATTGCTAAATTTATATGAACTTCTCATAGGCTACTCCATTGCCATTACCAATCTGGGGCTTGGTAATGAGGATATATTGGGGCTTGGTAATGAGGATATATTGGGGCTTGGTAATGAGGATATATTGGGGCTTGGTAATGAGGATATATAAGTTCTCTTTACCAATCCCCAGATTGGTAAAGCATCCCCTTCTCTGCACCCCCTTCTCTTTACCAAGCCTCCCGATAAATCGGGATAAAGCACCTCTTAAGCATTCTTCTCTTCCTTTCTCTTTACCAAGCCATCCCAAACTATCCCCGATTCCTGAGCTCGTCAGGAACGGGCTTAATCGGGGATTGATAAAGTAATACTCTATTCAGTCCTATTAAACACTCGCTCTTTGCAATGCACATTCCAATCTTGCTCTAATCACCCAATCAAGTGCACCATAATCATCTATCTTTATAAAAATCTTTTCAATATTATTTTCTTTTATAACTTTCCTAATTGTTTTTTCAATTTCTTTTCCAAACAATTTTTTTACTTTGCTATTAATCTCAATTTTCAAAGTGTCATAGGGCTCAATACTAACCAAACAATCAGACCTTTCAAACTTTCCGCAAGTTGAATTATGCTTAATCTTATTTTGCATATTCCTCCTTAAACTTTTCTCATTTTATCATTATAAATAATCTTATGTAACTGTAACTGCATTCTTATAGGAATTTTTTCCTCTTTTATCCATTCTGCAAGAATCCCTGGTTCTATCATATTATAAGCTGGAGAAAATAAAACATTATATCGTAGTAAATTATAATTTTTAACTTTTTCTATAGCCCAATCAAAATCTTTTTTATCAGTTATTACAAATTTTATCTCATCTTTTAAATTTAGATAATTAATATTCTCCCAATTCATTTTATGAGACATTTTACTGCCAGGGGTTTTAATATCAACAATTTTGATAACCTCTTTTGGAACTCTATTCAATAAAATAGAACCATTTGTTTCTAACAATATCTGATATTTTTCCTTAATGAGTTTATCTAAAAGAAGGTATATATCCTCCTGTAAAAGCGGTTCTCCACCAGTTACTTCAACCAATGATATAGGACTATATTTTTTAATTTCTTTTAGAATTTCATCTACACTAAGTTCAAACTCCTTAGTATAGGCGTATTTTGTATCGCAATATACGCAGAGAAGATTACATCCTGCTAATCTAATAAAAATACAAGGCAATCCCACAAAAGTGGATTCTCCTTGAATGCTGTAAAATATTTCTGATAATTCCATACAAAAGATTAAAGATGAAAGATTAAAGGTGAAAGATTAAAGGTGAAAAATTAATGATTAAAGTGCTGGAGAGATAAAAGATTAAAACAAGAATGCAATAAGATTGAACTTATTTAATTTATTTATAAATTATATTATTTCAAATCCTATCACTCTTTTACCTTTCATCTTTTACCTTTAATCTTGTTTTTAGAAGGGCAGATAACCAAAATGTTTCCTATATCCCAGCTTCTTTTCAATCTTATTTAAAATCATCTCTGGGTGTCCTATCACAAACATTTTTTGAGAATCTACTTCAAACAAATAGAAATTTTTTGCATCCCAAGAAAAATATTTCAAAAATTCTATCCTGCCAAAAATTGGTTTCCCGCGATACATTAACAGTTCAATATCTGAAAAATTAATCTTCAAAAGGTTTTCATAAGGCTCTTTTGCTAACTTCTTTGTAATAAGAATATTTGCATCCTTATTTAATTCTATTTTACCATTATAATTATCAAGCATCAATGCTTTTGCAGGATTTTCTGTAACCATTTTAAATAGTAGTGGTAAAGATACTTGCTTAAATGTTCGGTTTATGTAGGCGAGTTCTTTTAACAGATTTATACTACCAGACAAAGTTGAATCAGTCCCCACACATAGATTAATATCCAGGTTAAGCACTGTATCAAGATTGAGAGTAGTGCCAAGTAAAAATATATTGGAGTTTGGACACCATGCAATACTTGCCTCTACATCTTTAACTTTTTTCAATTGACTTTTCGTTAAAGCAGTACAATGAATAAGAATAGAGTTGCTTTTTAGCAAATCCATTTCTGTCAATCTATCAAATGCTATTTTAGCATCTTCATCAGTACCTTCTGCTAAATGTATAATAAAAGGCATAATATTTTTTGTTTCCTGCATCTCTTTTTTGAGGTCATCACCACCCCACCAATTCTTTAAAAGGATTGAATGCCCTTGCCTATAATCCGAAATAACTTTTATAGGAAAAGAGTTGTAGTATTCACTCTTTTGATTTGGAATATGGTCTTGAACAATTGAAACACCAGAAAAGATATTCTTATACACTCCCAATTTTGCCATTGCTATGCCATCATTTTCTGTAAGATCAACCAGAGTGCCTTTCCAGAATTTGTCTCTTTCAAGAACAGATTCAGAATTTTTCATATCCTTAACCCAAATAGCAGTATTCTTATAAGGTCTATTTGGAGCACCCTTTGGTAACCAATTTCCTACAAGATGGTCGTGAATATTTATTAATGAAGGGTAGGCAACTAAATCTTTGCAATCAACAAAAATATTATCACGGGACTTATCAGATATAAGACCATTTTCAATACATATATTCCCGACACCATTGTTTTTCCAATCTTTCACTATTAGTAAATCTGAAAATTTCATATTTCCAACCTTCTAAATTTTTATACTAAGTTATTTGATTAAAAACACAAATCATATTTTCGAATAAAATAATTAAAATTTTACTAATTAGTGTCAGTCCCTAAATGTAGAACGAGGTTCATAGCTCGTTCTCCGTCCCGATTATATCCATTCTCCGTAGTATCCATTCTCCGTAGGTTTACTCCGAAGGATGAATCGGGACTACGAAGCCCGCCTGCCAAGCATTGGCGGGCAGGGGTGAACTCGTTCTCTTAACGCACATTTTCCGAAAGATCTCCACCAGAGGCGGATCTGTCCTCCAAAGGAGGATGGCATGATGCCTTTGGAATGGAGAGACTATTTACATTAATGACCTTGGTCGGTCTCGGCGCCCAGACGGAAAGGTCGTTCTACAAACCCCCAATTAAATTGGAGGGACTTTACTGACAAACACTAATTAAGATTCTTAATTAATTCTGGTATTACTTCAAAAAGGTCTCCCACAACACCGATATCAGCAAATTTAAAAATTGGTGCTTCTGGATCCTTATTGATTGCAACAATTATATCAGAAGATTTCATGCCAACAATATGCTGAATTGCACCAGAAATTCCGCAAGCAATGTATATCTTTGGTTTAACAGTTTTACCAGTCTGTCCAACCTGATGAGAATATGGTATCCAGCCTGCATCCACAGCTGCTCTTGATGCACCAATTGCAGCACCTAATTTTGAAGCTAACTCTCTTAACAATTTAAAATTATCACTACATTTAATTCCCCTACCCCCAGAAACTATTATATCTGCTTCAGTTAGATTAACCTGTTGTGATTCATCTTTTACAAATTGTAACAATTTTGATACAATTTTTTCTGAATTAAATTCTACTTTCTGATTAATAATTTTGCCAGTTCTTGAAGTGTCTCTTTCCAGAGGAGTCATAACTTTATGCCTAACTGTAGCCATTTGTGGCCTGTTATTTGCACAACGAATTGTAGCCATAATATTACCACCAAAAGCAGGTCTGGTTTGTAACAATTCTCTTGAATTACTATCAATGGCAAGTCCTGTGCAGTCAGCAGTAAGTCCGGTTTTTAATTCAACTGCAACTCTTGGTATAAAAGACCTACCAATTGAAGTTGCACCACATAAAACAATTTCAGGTTTATGTTCTTTTATGATTTTTACAAAAGCCTGAGAGTATGCTTCATCAATAAAATCTTTTACTGTTGGATTATCAACAACATAAACCTTATCAGCTCCATAAAATATTAACTCTTCGGCTTGCTTTTCAATTTCATAACCAAAAAGCACGGCAGAGAGTTCTGTTTCCAATGTATTTGCCAGCTCTCGTGCTTTGCCTAATATCTCGTAAGTAACTGGCATAATCTCATTGTTTCTTTGTTCTGCAAAAACCATTACGCCTTTATAATTCTCTATAGACTCTGTAGGTGTAACTTCTTTTTGGATTATAATGGCGTCAAACGGACAAGCAGGAATGCAAGCTCCGCAAAGTGTGCACTTTTCCAGATCTATAACTGCATTCTCTGCTTCCAATCGTATCGCTTCATAAGGACAAGATTTAATACATTTTCCGCAACCTGTACATCTTTCAACAATTACTTCAATCAATACTACCTCCAAAGTTAAAAGAATAAAATAGAAATTTTTTAGTCAAGATACTTAATGCTGATATCATACATATAATCAAGCTAATTCATCATTTGTGAAATAATAAAATTACATATAAGATATAACAAACCACTAAAATAATTCCATAAACTTTACTGAACCTTTTACCAATTTTTGAGAATAGAAGAAATAATAATGATATTCCAAGACAAATTAATATATCAAAAATTACACTTGATTCTATTGATATCGGACTGATAGTTGCCGCAATTCCCAACACAAAAAGGATATTGAAGATATTGCTTCCCACTATGTTACCGATTGCAATTGATATCTTTCCTTTTGCTACTGCAACAATAGAGGTAACAATTTCTGGAATAGAAGTTCCAAACGCAACCACAGTTATCCCAATCACCTTTTCACTAACTCCCCACATATTGGCCACTATTCTTGCGTTTACTACTGCAAGATGACCACCCAAAGCTATACCTACACCACCTATGATTGTTAGACCTATCGCTTTGCCAATAGAATATTTTTCTTCCTGAGCAACTGTTTGTTTATTCCTTCTATCTTTAACAGCCATTCTTGATAGATAAAAAATAAAACCAACAAAAAGCAGTAGAAATATTATCCCTTCAACTCTTGAATAAGTGCATAAATGGGAACCTCCTTTTGAATAATTCAATCCAAAAAGTAGCATCAATACAGTAGCAACAATCATAAAAGGCATTTCTTTCTTGATTGTGCTTGACTCAAAAAATAAAGGTTTTATCAGTGCGGCAATTCCTATTGCAAGACAAATATTAGTGATATTACTTCCTATTACATTCCCAAGAGCAATGCCATTCACTGCAGTAATAGATGCCTTTATGCTGACAGCAGCCTCCGGAGCACTCGTGCCAATAGCTGCGATAGAAAGCCCGATGAATAGTTGAGAAACCCGACAATATCTTGCAATCTGTGATGCGCCTTCTACAAAGTAATCTGCACCTTTTGCTAATAAAATAAATGCAATAATTAGAAAAATATACGGAAGCATAATCTGTTTAAACCTCTATCCAATCAGTGGGTTTGTGCTGATATGCAACATAAAGATTACAGTCAGATTTTTTAGCATTTAAAATTTTTGACATTTCATCATGAGCGATTTCCGGTTCATTATTCTCCTCGCTTAGATGAGCTAAAACGATATTCTTTAGATTAGGATTAATAATCTCATCTATCAACTCACAGGCTTGAGAATTTGATAGATGACCATTTTTGCTCTTTATCCTTTGTTTTAACCACCATTCATACGGACCATTAATAAGCTTATCAAAATCATGATTACTTTCTAAAATAATTGTTGATGGGTCTTGTGTTTTTTCTTTTACAAGCTTGGTCGGATATCCCAAATCTGTCAATATTACAAGTTTTTGTTTAGAACCTCTTTCCTGAATTTTGAAGCAAGAATTATCCGCACTATCATGCGGAACGGAAAAAGGCTCTATCAAAAATTCATTAAAAGTAAAAGGTTTTCCATTTTCAAAAAACTTTACATAATCAACTTTTTCAAGACGATAATTTGCAGCATTAAAAGTTAACTGATTTATAAAAAGTGGGATATATAATTTTCGCACAATAGGACCTGCACCTTTTATGTGGTCAGAATGCTCATGCGAAATAAATAATGCCTTGATTGAGTTTTCATCTACTCCAACTTGATTTAATCTTTCTAATATTTTTCTGCAAGAGAGACCTGCATCTATCAAAATATTCGTCTCACTACCCGAAACCAATATTGAATTTCCCTTGCTACCACTTGCTAAAATACAAACTTTCATATGTAAATAGCTTTTATATTTGTATGGAGTAGTTCCGATATATCGGAACTGAATTCGGCAAGAGACTTGCCGACTCCAAACCATCTGAAATTTTCATGCTCCTTTGCGTCCCCGATGTATCGGGGACATGAGTGTTCATCTGAAAATAACCTTCAAATAAACGATCCAACACTCCCGATTCACCCTTCGTCCCGATTAAATCGGGACTACGGAGAATGGGTATATCGGGATAATGGTGTTTATTATTCTCAAATAAAGATTTCAAAGTTGAAATAAACAGGATTACAAATCCTGTTAGATCAGATGGTTTCATAATCAACTCTTTATACTTGATTAT
>Ga0315541_1001519_pt1 | contig 21300 bp, 43 predicted proteins | sample SalMarSW160190MG_FD_203095 | JGI IMG/M metagenome (GOLD analysis project Ga0315541, IMG submission 203095) | Salt marsh sediment microbial communities from the Plum Island Ecosystem LTER, Massachusetts, United States - Salt Marsh Sediment SW1601-190 ...
CGAGTTGTCAGAGGTGTTGCGGATATACGTCCCGCGCGGCCTGGTGTTTAGGCTCGACTCGGCAAAGGCATTCCTTCTCTATCTAGCCTTTGTGGAGACGATCGCCTCTATCGGCGGCGCCGGTGATGAAGTCTTCGAGACGACACACCCTCCTTGCCGGGTCCTCGATCCGGCAGACGAGCACAACGACGGCGATTTCCAGCGGGTCTACGCCGACGACGACGGGGCCGTTTGCGCGGTCAAATCGGTCGTCGATCACATCGACGGTGGGACCCACTCGATCACCGCGACCGTGGCCGGGAATGAGGATCATCGAGTCTGCTACGTTCCGCATGTGAACGGGCGGGTCGTGATCCGCGTCGAGTCGCCGCGGGGTATGGGTGAGTTGGCTAAGGCGATCATGGAGACCGATCTTAAGGGCTTGCACGCGATGAACCAGGGGCTTTTCAACCATCTTAACTTCAACGGGCTTCTGGGGCCGGACTATCAGCTCGCCGTGTACGTCGAAACAGCGGTTCAGCTCGCTTGGGTGAGCGGAACGACCGCTGGTGGGGTCAGTCTTCCGTTTGCCCGGTTCAAGATTCCGGTCATTCAGATGCCCGAGAGTGTGTTTTACCAGAAGGGTGAGGCTGATGAAGGGGCCGCTCTGCGAAAACGTGCTGACGCGATGATCGCCGCACGGTAAAGGAAAGGGGGTGCGCTCATGTCTGCACCGACCGATCCCGAGCTGATACGACGGTACACAAGCGGCGAGATCACCTATGCTCAGTACAAGGCGATTATGGACGAGCGCAGCGCTCGTCTGGAGGATAAGTACACCATCGCCGCGTTGCAGCAGCACGCCGTTTCCTCGGCCGCTCAGGGTAGCTCCGCGTGTAACGATCCCGATCAGGCGGCGAAACTTGTCGCCTCTGAGATTGCCCTGCTTGCGGAGGGCTCCAGACGCCGGCAAGAAGAGGCGGCCCGTAAAGCCAAAGAGCAGCAACTAAGAGATCAAGAGGCCGCCTACCTGAAGGCGCAGCAAGCCGAGATCGACCGCGCTCGCTCTGCAGGTGAGATCGGTTACCGACAAGTCCAGGCCGCAAACGCCGCACTGGAAAAGGAAAAAATGGCGGTGGCCGACGCTCAACAGGACCGCTATTTTGTCGAGGACTTCCGTCGCCGGGTCGAGAAAGAGCCGATCGAGTGGACAGACTTGCCGGCCGAAGAGCAGGGCTTCGCCATTGCCGAGGAGAACGCCGCGCGGCGTGAGTTTCTTGCGGCGCTGTTTGGGGATGAGGTTGTATCGACCGAGCCGGCATACCTGGCTCAACCGATCATGGATCCGGAGACGGGAGAATGGACAAACCCCGATTATATGGGTGCTTACACTCCAGGGAAAGTCGCGTCGCTGCTCGATGTTCTCCCCATTGGCCTCTCTGAGAAGGATCGGGGAGAGGGCGGTGAAACATCGACCTATCCTTGGTTCCCCGATCCCGCAGACTACTACGGCGAAGGGGAAAGACGCGACGAGTACGGGACTACCGATCCGGTGTTTCCAGAGCCAGGCGAAGGGGAAGGACGCGAGGACTACCTTCCCGATGGGGAGGGCGCCGGGGGTAACGGAGGCGGTGGATCACAAGGAGCTAGTTTCTGGGACTGGCTACGCGGACTGCTAGGTGGTGGTGGGACTACCCCGGCGGGCAATGGTGGCGGAACCACAGAGGGAGGCACAGAGATGGATGGGGAGGACTTGGCAGGGATGTTGGAAGGCATGGATTGGTTCCTCGATCTGTTGGCGCATGGAGGGACCGCGACGTGGGGACCGGGAGCCTCAGACCTTCAAGTCACCGGCGCAACGGCGCCGGACCTCTCGAAGTGGCTCATCATCGGCGGCGTTGCAGTGCTCGCCTGGTTCCTGTTAAAGGCGATTCTGTAGGAGGCAGGTTATGGTCAAACAACAAGTGAAGACGGAGATCCCGCTCGATCTTGATCAGGCGTTCGTCTACCGGATCCCGTATCTCGTCTTTGGTATCACGATCGACTACTTCAACGGTGACGCCGACAAGGTGTTCATTCAGGAGAGCGAGGACCCCAACCAGACTCTAACCCGAAACGCCTTGCGGCAGAACAAGTTCAAGACTTGGTCGAGCGCTACGCAGGTGTACATCGTCAACACACTGGCTCAGGCGGGAAAGAAGTTGAAAATCTCCCTGGTCGGTCAAGGGGAGGCGATCGAGTCCGGGCTTCACGCCGGACAGATCCAGAACTCCGATGCTGTGCTGATCGACCCGGCGACAGAGGAGAAGCAGGACGATCTTATCTCCCTGGTCGGGGAAGTGCAGGAAACGCCGACAGCATACACTCTCTTGGCGCGGCTCAAGGCTCTACGGACTAACCTGGGTGACTTGATAACCGGGCAGAAGACAGGGATAGGTTCTGGTGATGATGTCTGTCTGGTTGCGGCGTCAACGCCTGTTCCTGACGGGTTCGCCGTCGTCGTCAGGACTTTCACTGACGGCGCTGGCATCGTTTATATCGGCGCTGAGGGTGTAACGTCCGCAACCGGCTTCCCCTTGTGGCCCGGTGACGCGATCGCTCTTTTGGTTGACGACATAGCTTTGCTTTGGGCCATCGCGTCGGTTGCCGATCAAAAAGTGGCCTACGCCGTGGAGAAGGAAAGCGCGTAAGGTAAGGAGAAGCATGGCAGGAATAGGGAAGATGGTGAGGGCGCAGCTATCGGGGATTGACCCCTACACCGACCTCGTCTCATTCATGTGTGGTCATGCGTGGCGCATGAATTACAACTCGTATCTACCCACCACTCCCTGTGGGGCTACCCACTATGTGTGTGGTTCAGACAACGCAGCGGTCGGGATCGTGAATTGGAACGGTAGCGGGGGTCTTGCCCCAAAAGCGGGGGTCCTGCGCATCTACTGGGTGGAGATGCTCTTTCAGGGTGGTGTGGGCACGGTTCGAATGCGCCTCTATAACTACACGCAAGCGACAGAGATTTGCGCGATTCAGTCCGTGGATTCGGCATGGGTTGAAGAACGTGGAAACCCTTACGCGTCTCACAACGTTGCGGAAGGAGACTCGATAGTCCTCCAGGCTCGTTCGGGGGTTGTCCAAGGATCCTGTGATAATTATACGTACTTTAGGGGGATTGTTGTCGGTACGTTCAGAGACTCTTGAAAAGGAGGTAACTCATGGCAAGAGGTAACAATGGGCTTGTGATGCTGGTTCTAATCGCCGGTTTTGGCTTTCTGTGGTGGCAGATGAAGAAAGGCGCTGATACATCTAGTACAGATACGGGAACAACACCGGGAGAGGAGGTCGGCGCCGTGCTGAACGAGTTTCTCAGTGATGTCCAGGGTCTCGTTTCTGGACTAGGTGATCTAAGCTTTGCTCAGATCCCCGCGAGTAGCGGTCAATCCACTCCGGCAACGAGGGCGGCAGCGGCGCAAAGGTACGCTGCCGGCGCTCCATACCAGCTTGAAAACCGGCAGTATGCGACGCCGGAGCAGCAGGCCGCACTCGGTAACGGTTACTACTACCCTGGAATCCAGTGGAACCCGTAACAGGCGTGAGGGGGTGAACCTATGGCGCGACGACGAAGCAAACCTTTCTTTGTTCTGTTGATCCTTGCCGGCGTCGGCTACCTCGGCCTGGTGAAGACAGGGATTTTAGGGGGGTTCCTCGCACGATTGAAGAACATGGGGGGAGGCAATGACCAAGAGTGACCAGCGGTTACTTTTCACCGGACTCCTGTTGATGGGGGGAATCTATGTTGTGGCTCGTTGGGGTCCGCAGATAGGGGCTTTTTTTAGTGATCTCTTCTCCGGGCTCAAGGGTGGAGCTCCCAGCACAAACGGTGGCACAGAAGAGCTCTCGTGGCTTGAGAAGCTCCTCCAGCAGCTCGGGGGCGGTGGTTCTACCCCTGATAACCTGTCAAGCATCATCGACTCACTCCAGGACCTGCTAAACCAGAAGAACGGGGCCGGTCAACAGGATCTCTCATGGCTTACTACTCTCCTCGCAGGCGGTGGAGCGGCCGGTGGTACAGCCGCGGGTACAACCGCTGGTGCAGCCGCTGGTGCAGCCGCAGGTAAGGCCGCTGGTGCAGCTACAGCGGGGTCGGCCTTGTGGAACCTCTTTGGTGTATCCGTACCCCTCTATCTCGGACTCGCACCCTGGGCGCCTGGACAGGTCGGCGCGTTAGGCGACTTGATAGGCGAGACCGTCTTTGACATAGAGCCGTGGGAGCCCGGTCAGTTCACCAAGCGCAAAGCGACCCCTTCCGAATCCGAGCGTGCTTACTGGGCGGGGATGCTGCCAGCAGGGACAAGTCTTAAGGGCTTAACCAACGCACAGGTCAAGGCCCTGGCTCTATCCCTGCAATGAGAGAAGCGAGATGGGTAAAAAAAGACTCCTCGAAATAGTGATAGCGGCCGCGGTCGGCGCGATGATCGGCTTCTTCCTTGAGCGACTGCTCACTAAGACATCCACCCCCTACCGGGAGAGTGAGCCGTTATGGTAGAAAAAAAGAACCACAACAACCTCAAGGCCGCGCTGATCGCCTGCACGGTGACGCTCCTCCTCGCTATATTCGCCTTTGTAGCCACCTTTGGCGCACTTAAGCAGGAGGTCGTAAATCTCTGCCACGACGTCGAGATACTCCTTACAGTCAATCGTGAAATGCAGTCGCAGACGAGCGCCTTGTGTGAGCGCGTGGCAGCGCTAGAGGCACAGATTGAGGTGCTGAGGAGCTACAAGCTCGATGGCGCCACATAAGACGCACCGCTCGTGGTGGAGGAAACAAACGGCTTTATCTGAAGAACGGACAGATACCAAAAGGAGGTGCTAAGTCCATGACACGGAGGAAGAAGAGCACTCGCAAGAAGAAGTGGGGGAAGATCGGCGCTCCCCACTCGGCTAAACGCAAGGCGCACCTCGCGAGCATCAGACGCAAGCGACGGAAGAGGTAGCCAGGCTCGGCCGCGGAAAATAAGGAGACGTTGGAGATGATGCTGAAAAATCTTGTTGGATGGAATCGGACACTCGCCTTGGCAATCGGGGCAGGTGTAGGGGTGCTTTTCACCGCCTGGCTGATTCATGGAGCCAAGAACTGAAATCGATCTAATGAGAGGCCTCGTGAATCGCCTCAAAAGGATCGAGCGGGATAAGAGTACCGCTAGACGAGGTACCTTGGAAGGAGGGAGCGACTGAGATGGGAGCGGGCATTTTTTGGCTGATCACTGTCGGGGTATCCCTCTATCTCCTCGGGCGCGATACAAAACGCCCAAAAAAGGGCCGGAAAAAGAGAAAGACGGCTACAAAGAAGAAGTTTTGGAGGATCGTCGAGCGTGGATCCAGAAAGAAGTGTGATACCACGGCCACCGGGTACCGCAAGCGGGGGAGATCTGTGAAGGTCGGCCGCCTGGGGGATAGCTGGGTGGCGATGGTCTACAAATGAGAGCCTGGGAGCGCGATGAGCACTAGGAAAGGGATTTTAATCGGAGTGGGGCTGTTGCTCTTGATGGTCGCTGTCTCTGAGTTGCAACAACTGAAAGCCCAGGGAGAAAGTGACATCTTTAGAGAGAAGATCCCGCTCACCGACTTATTTGGCGGCTGGCTTGGCGTCTTCCCGCTAGATTCTCCCGGCTATCCCGGATCCGATTATGGGGAAGGCTCCGCTGGTGCCGGCTTCGGCGGCGGCGGCGGGGAGGGGTGGTGACGTGACAGCAATTTTAGTGACTCTTGGCCTGGCCGCTGCAGGTATCGGCGGTGGCTACTATCTCGGCCGTAAAACAGGCGGTGCAAAGCCCTCAGATATGTGGCTCTTGGCTGCGTTCGCGCTCGGTGTGGTTGTGAGCGCGACGCTTCTCAAGGACTAAGGGAGTGGCTGGTATGGAGCAGTTCGACCGCGAAGTTGAGGAAGTCTTAGTAAAGCTCGGAATAAAAGCCGGGACTGTAACCGGTCCGGCTACCCACGCCGACGCTAAGGTGCCACAGTGGGACGGAGAGGATACCAAGGCGCTGAAAGAGGGCCTCTCCTTCCTCGACGAGGACGATATGGCCTCGGACTCCGCTACCGCTCTTGCCACACAACAGTCGATCAAGGCGTTCGTTGACAATCACCCGATTAACGGTGGCACTTTTTAAAGCAGAAAACACTTAAAGGAGAACACAGAAATGGCAAATGAGATTAAGATTAAGCGAGGAGCAGCGGCAAGTCTGCCAGTTGGTGCAGCCGGTGAGCCTCTTTTCACCACAGATACATACCGGCTTTTGATCGGTGACGGCGCGGCAAACCACGAAGTGGTGATGCACGAGCTGTTCGATCCCAACTCAATCTTGGCGGCGGTTTCAGATAATACTCCTACGGCGTTGGCCCTTGCCGCTAGCCGGATTTTGGGGCGCAAGGCGACAGGAGATATCGGTGCTCTGACGGGTGCGGAGATCTTGGCAATTCTCTCCGGCCAGGCTGGAGCGGACTTTGCGATGAACACCCACAAGATCACTGGTGTGGTTGATCCAGCAAACGCGCAGGACGCGGCCACCAAAGCCTACGTTGATAGCATAGCGCAGGGACTCAGTGTCTTAGCCGACGTTGGCAATGCGACAACCGCAAACATCACCCTCTCAGGCGAACAGACGATCGACGGGGTTCTGACCTCAACGAGCAGAATCCTTGTCAAGGATCAGACCGATCCGATAGAGAACGGTGTCTATGTTACGGCAGCAGGTGCCTGGACGCGGGCGACGGATATGGACGCGGATGCGGAAGTCTCTCATTCGTTCGTGTTCGTGACTGCTGGGACTGTCAACTCGAATACCGGCTGGGTTTGCACGAACGAACCTGAGTCAGTTGTTATTGACACGGACAGCATCACGTTTTCACAGTTCTCCGCGGCCGGTCACATCGATGCAGGAACTGGACTTGTGAAGACGGGAAACCTTCTAGGCGTCGATGGGCTTCTTGAGGACCTTGACACGCTAGGTGCATGCAGTGAAGACGGTGAGGTGATGGTTGCGACGGGTGCAGGCGCTATGGCCTGGGAATCTGGTGCTACGGCACGGGCGTCTCTCGGATTGACCATTGTGACAACCGTTGGTGATCCCGGCGTTGATACCCAAGTTGTCTCAGAGCAGGGCATCCGCGAGGCTATTGAAGCTGCCATTGCTACAGAACATGATGAATTCACCGAGCTGACTGACACCCCAGCAAACTTCACCGACGCGGGTGGGAAACTGGTCGTGGTCAACACTACGCCAGACGCTTTGGAGTTCGTTGCAATTACGGCTTTCCTGGAAGGCACTCCGACAGAGGACCTTGCGACTAAGGCCCCGACTTCCGAGTGGGCTTTCGATCATAAAGCGGCTGCTACCCAGGTTCACGGCGCGGGCGCGAACACGCTTCTGCATAGTGGTTCAACGATCGACGGTGGTGCATTCGAGTAAACACTGAAAGGAGAAGGCGTATGACTGAAGCAGATCAAGCCTTGGATGGTGGGGAATTCACTCCTGAAGGAACGCCAAGCGGGGTTCCCTCCCTGGTGACTGTTGATGATCTCAAGCATGAGATTGGTGAGTGGGTGGCGGCCTGTCTCCAGAAAAATAAGCTGATCCGGCGAATGGCCATCCAACAACAAATTTTGATGAAAAAGCAGGTCGATCAAGAGACGAAGATCAAGCAGGCGGTGGAGCTCAAGGAGTCGAACGACCGGCTTAGTGAGCAGAATCGGTTGTTGGGCGACGAGTTGACCACTGTACGCGGCGAGTTGAAAAGCGCACAAGAGGAAGCGGTCAAGCAACGGCAGGTGATCGCTGCCCTGCAGGAGACCGAGACGAAATACAAGGGGCATAAGAAGAGGTCCTGATGCCAAATGTGATAAAAGTCAGGCGGGGAACTAAGGCAACCCTTCCCACGCTTAATCAAGGCGAATTTGGTTACTGCACTGACACCAATGAGTTATTTGTCGGTGATGGTGCCACCAATCACCTGATTCCAACCGATCCCTACACCCTACCGCTTTTCATCATCGATGGTGGTGGGACTGCGATCACAACAGGGATCAAGGGGGATATAGGGCCGTTCAATTTTGCCTGTGAGATCAAGGTTGTGTCTTTATTGGCCGATCAGGAAGGCAGCATCGTGATCGACCTCTGGAAAGATTCATACAACAACTACCCGCCAACTGACGAGGACTCGATCACCGCGGCGGCTCCCCCAACCATCTCGAGCTCCAACAAATCGCAGGATAGCACCCTGACCGATTGGACGAAGACCCTCGCCTCTGGCGAGATCCTGCGGGTAAACGTCGATTCCTGCGCGACCATCGAGCGTGTGACGCTGGCGATCAGTGTACAGAGGACTTAAGAACAATAGAGGTGAGAAGTGCCAGGATTAAGAAGAGTGCGCGACCGGGATCTTAGCAATGAAGTCAAGCAGGAACGGGAAATACGAAGGCGAGAGCATGAGATAGAGGTTGTCTTAGCGTCTGCCGTGGTCCGTGGTACGCCTCTTTCGACCGTCATGGAGCCACCCGCAGGGTTGATGGGGCCGGGGAGCGCGGAGCGATTAAACCCGGGGGATGACAAGAAAGAGAGGGCCTATATTGTCCAGAGGTACAACGCGCTCAAAGAGCAGTTCAACCGTGGGGTGCTCGATCACGAAGCTTACGGGCGCGAGAAGGAAGAGGAGTATAAGATCTGGGCAAAAGGCGCTGGTGTGCTGCGTGAAGTGACGGATGCGGAGCTGATTGCGGAGCACCAGGCTGAGGAAAAAAGATTGGTGCAGCAACTCAACGATCGCCGGGCGAAGCTTGGCCTTCCCTTAATCGAGCTGTCGGAAAAGCTAGCAAAGGAATAGAATGGCACAGACTTTTTATCCTATTACACCTGTAGACGTCACGCCAGGGACGGCTGGGTCCTGGCAGGACGTTGATCTCTCCTCCCATATCCCTGCGGGGGGAACGGGAGCCCTGTTTCATATTCTTGCCATCGACGGTAGATCTTTTGGCTTCCGCAAGAACGGCTCGACTGATGATCGCTATGTGGATTTAGGCGAGGATGTTCATACCTGGGCAGGGTGCGGGGTTGACGGGGACCGAATATGTGAGATCAAGGTACAAAGCACCACCAACGTTACTATCTATCTGGTCGCATATACGGTGGCTAGGGTGACATGGAATACCAACGGCGTTGATAAGACCCCTGCTACGGAGGATAGCTGGCAAGATATGGACTGTTCTTCTGAGGCTCCAGATGCAATCGGCCTGCTATTCGAGATTATTTCTGGAGCCGGAGTGCGCGAAGTGGGCCTCCGCAAGAATGGCTCGACTGACAACCGGACCACAGATGTAGTAGAGCATCACATGCCACTGGCAATTATTGGATGTGACGCGGGGCAAGTATGCGAGGGATACCGTGAGTCTGGTTTTGGAGGTGATCCCGAGTTTTACCTTCTTGGATGCATCACTGCCGGGGCAGTATTTAATACAAATGCCACTGATTTGAGTCTAAGCACGACTGGTTCGTGGCTCGATCTCTCTGCGCTTCCTGCTGGCGTGATGGGGTTTATCGAGGTAACTAGTAGCGCGGCATATGCGTTCGGTTTGCGCAAGAACGGCAGCGCAGAGACTATCTACTACGATGTCTACAAGCATTGTTGGGCGTGCATGGAATGTGACGCCTCTCAGCTCATTGAGGGGAAGATCGAGAACGTAGCGGTCGATTTCTTCGAGGTGGGACATGCGGAAGCGGGTGCCGTCTCTTCCACACTCGTTCAAGGTGTTCTGATCTGATAGTAACCGGCGTCAGGCCGTCTTCCTGACAAATCACTCCTAACTCGCTATACTAACCTCTGAAGGCTGCTTAAAGCCAGACTTTGGCATACTCTAGCAGCCTAGCCGTATTCTACTGCAGACCGGCGCGGAGGTGGGGTACAGTGCAGCTTGGAACCCTCATAACCTGTTTACTTCTCCTGTTGTGGCCGGCTGTGGCACCACCGGAGGTCCTCAGTGTTGACAGCGGCTTCGATCTCACCTGGGCCGGGGTGGTGTTCTACGTGGATCCGGTCTTCCTGATTTGGGGAGAAGGCGAGTCCATACCTCCTTGCAACGCCTTCACCGGCTACTCGGTGATCGTCGTCGATGAGAGATTCAGACAACCGGAGCGCAAAGAGAACTTCGAGTATCTCCTGGCGTGGGAGAAAGTTCGCATCGAGCAGTTCAGCGCTCTTGGCTTGCTTGAGTTCCCCCTGCACCGCGCCCTGGACGCAAGGACGCGGGAGGCCGAGGAGGTCAACTGGAGCGATCCTACGCAACCACGGCGCCTGTTGTGGATCCCCCCGGAGCGGTGGATCAACACCTATCACTTTCTGTGGATCAGGGTGTTGTAGAAATCCTCGAGGATTCTGGTTTACACTTTTCGAGAACTGTCTCACTGAGGGGAAACTCCTCCTGTGGATCCACACCCCAATAACCTGCGGGCAAACAGCTATAATACGTAGGTGCAACCGTTTAGCACTCTCCGTGGCTCGTTTAGCGCTTGACTGCCAAACTTGACTAATGTAACACTTCTTGCTATAGTGTCTTACTGAGGTGGTGTGTATGAGCGACATGGAGACAATCCGCGGCGCTGTGGCGTTGATCAAGCAACTCCGGGGCTTTCCGTACTGGGTCGACGCCTCAACTCTCAAGTCTAAAACCGGCGTGACAAACCTGGAGGACACCCTGCGCTTTGCTCTCCACCTTTGCCCAACGTTCGACTACGAGGTTAAGAGGATCGGTGATGAGGTCGTCTACTACCGAATCCACAAGCGCCGGCCGTCTCTATACCAGCAACCGCTAGTGAAGGAAGTCCCGGAGGTCCCACTGACACAAGGAGGGAAACGATGAAGGCGCTGTTTGAAGGGGTCAAACATCATCGAATTAAAGATGAATGGGAAACTCCTCGTTCCGTTTTTGACCCTCTGGATGAGGAGTTTCATTTTACCCTGGACCCTTGCGCGTTGCCCGATACAGCAAAGTGTGAAAGTTACTTTACTCCAGACGATGATGGGCTTGCGCAACCCTGGGCGCCGCATAGGGTCTTCATGAATCCCCCTTATGGTCAATTGCCCCAGTGGGTTGCAAAGGCTTACCGCGAGTCACTACGCGGTGCTCTCATTGTCTGCCTTTTACCTGCGGCAACAAGTAGTGAATGGTGGCATCGGTACTGCATGAAAGGGGAGATCAGATTTGTCCGAGGCCGGGTCCGCTTTGTTGGAGCACCTTCCAGCGCCCCCTTTTCAAACGTGATCGTGATATTTAGACCACTGACACAAGGAGGGAAACGATGAACGGGATACAGCTAATCAAAACGGCCTTTTTCTGCGCTGTCGTTGGCGAACTGTTACTCTGGTACGGCTTCGCAATGGCACTGGTTCAACGCGCATCGGGCGTTATGTGGAGCATCGGCGCCGGCATCCTGTTAGTGGCGATCGATGGGCTGTGGCACACATTAAGGACGGACGCGAAAAGGAGGGCCAGGGAGATCGCGGAGAGAAAAAAACACGAAGCCTGGGTCTTGAACGAAGTAATACAGAAGTTGTTGAAGGTGCAATCTGACGGAGAGGAGGTACCTCTTCCCTCATCACTGTGGTACCTCTTCCCGAATTATTACCTCCGAGCTGACCGCATCACTAGGGATGAGCTGGTCAGTACATGGTGCAAGCTCGTCGTGGATAGTGTTCCCATCGCTCTGACAAAGCTCGTTATTTCGTTCATGGGGGGAAACGATGAACGGGGCTAGAAGAGCGGCGGAGCGGATTGTGAACGGGCCGGTACTGTTCGGCAGCGTCTTGTGTCAAATACTGGCGATCAGCCTCGGTTTTTCGCCACGGGAAGTTAAGGCCGCGGCCATCAAGAGCTTGACTGAGATCATCGAGGAGGAAACCGGAAAGGGAGGGGATATAAGCCATGAGGATGACGTTCTCACAGTAGCACAGAAGCTGTTGGAAGCAGGAGCTCGGCGTATTGAATTCGGGGGAGGAGATGCTGTCGGGTACACAGTCTATGGGCAAGTGCGGGAGTACGTGGTGTCGGCAAGAGAGCAAACCAGACACTGTCTTACCGCTGCTGAAGCCATCGCGTTTTTAAGGAAGCGGTGGCAGTGGCAAAAGGAAGAACGGGAGAGAAATGATCATCCTCCCACGTAGCGAACAAGCGCGGATCCTTCACGAGCTCGACAAGGAGCTTGATCGCCGCAAGCAGCCAAACGGCAAGCCGGCCAATGAGGACCCAGCCCTCACCTTTACGTGGAACATGATCTCACGGTTAAGGACGTTCTGTGGCTTCCTCGGCTTCCTTCTCGGACCCGAGCAGATCATGGCAATGGAGAAGGAAGCGGCGAAGAGAAACATCGCAACACCCGGCGTCTTAGTCCTCGACCTCTACAGGGTCCTCACCAATCGAGAGAAGAGGGAGATGGCGCCGAAGTGGTTGAAGGACCTGTTTCCGGCAGAGGATTCGAAAAGTGCCGATGGATCGAAGCAAGTACCCGGATAACTGGGAGGAGATAAGTCACTGGGTCCGCTTTGAGCGAGCTCAAGGCGTCTGTGAGGGCTGTGGAGCTCGACACGGTGAGCCTCACCCCATAACGGGCAGCAAAGTCGTCTTAACGACCGCTCACCTCGACCACAACCCACAGAACAACAACCCCGACAACCTACGTGCTTGGTGTCAACGCTGTCACTTGCGCTATGATGCGCGGCTACACGCGAAACACGCCGCAAAGACACGCTACCTACGCAGACACAGAAACGCCGGCCAGCTCCCATTGATCCCGGAGGTGTTTCCGGCGTGGGTGATGGGAGATACTTAAGGAAGTTCGACTCGGGCGGCTGCGGCGTGGCAGCGCTGGGTTGAAGTAGCTGGGGGATGTAATAAGCCCCTCGGCAATGGCACCAGCCTGGGATGTACGGACTCGAAGCCCTGTCAGGCAACGAGGCAACGTCACAAACCGTCAGAGAAGCGAGTGCCTAGAGCCGCTTGCAGGAGCCGGGAGGGAGGATCCGGCCAGCCGCCCGAGGAGAAGGAGGAGAATGAAACGCACCCAGAACAAGGCGAGTGAGTTCACGCTGTCGCTTCGTGAGGTCCAGGCGATCATCAACGCGGCCGGCAAGCCGGATCTAACCCGACTCCGCCGTGATCCTGTCCGCGATCGTGTCCTTGTCAAAACCCTCTACTATTGCGCTTTGCGAGTGTCGGAGGCTGCAAGCCTTGACGTGAGAGACATCGACTTCGAGAGAGAGACGATCACCGTCACCGGGAAAGGAGACAAACAGCGAACGATCCCGGCGCCGCCCGATCTTCTCAACGAGCTCTACCCCCTGATTGCCGGTCGCCACGGCCCACGCTGGGGTCCGGTCTTCCTCTCCCGTCAGGGTGGCCCGTTAAGCCGGCAACAGATAAACCTCATCCTCGCAAGAGCGGCGAAGGAAGCCGGAGTCAAAAACCCTCACCCGGACCGGAAGCACGTCAACCCTCATCTGTTGCGTCACAGCTTCGCTCGACACTGGCTTGATAGAGGAGGGGACCTGAGAGCCCTTTCTCACATTCTCGGGCATCAATCGGTAGCGACCACGGCCGACACCTACGGGACGCCCTCACAGGCATTTGTTAAGAAGGAGTATGAGAAGATGACGCGTGGGGAGGATTAAGAGATGAAACCAGTTCTGAAAGAGATCTACCGCCTCTTACTCGATCGGCCTTACGAGACAGGAGTAATTAAAGCGATCTCGGTTACGGGAATGGCATTCAGTGGGGACGATTTTGTCTACATTCCTAGCGCTCCCCCCGATCTTGTCAACGAACCACCACGGCTCAGTGTAGGTGATACCTATGTTCTCTATGGCGGAAAGTTTCGACCTATCCGGGGGCTATTCATCAATGGCCGCTGTGTGTGGTATCTCACACCGGGCGAACAACGTAAACACTTGAAAGAGCAGCACAAAGGGGAACGAATGAGCGAGATTGTAATGCCGAAGGGAACCTCTTTACTGCAGGCTACACCAGCAAAGCCGGATTATATCTTTCAGCTCTTTTACTGTCCTTCCTGTGGCTTTAACTGGTGGGGGATCCGCCCCAGAAGGTGTAGGCGTTGTGGGCATCACAGGTTGCGTGTTACTACGGTAACCGGGCTCTATAAGAAAGCGTTGAAGGCTAGGCAAGCATGACGAAGAAAGCAGTGCGAATAGCTTGTCAAGGTGCAACAACACTGCCTTTGGGGAAACTAGAACCCTTCCAGGGAGATCTCAAAACGCTCTCCAAGGAGAATGCGGCAAAGCTGCGTTAGGCAATTGTCCCTCCTAAAACAGAGACAGGGCCACTGCTTTGGGGTTAACCCAGACAGGGCCTAAAGAAGCAAGCTTTTGCCTTAACTTCCCTCTAGACAATACCTGACCAGTATCGTATATTATAGATGTAGGAAGGAAACAAAAAGGAGGAAAGAGGAAATGCAGACAAACAAAAAAAGGATGCAAAAGTTCTGGAGAAAACAGGATACGAAAGAGCTGGAGACGCAATCTCTACATATTGATATCCCTGAGATACTTGTGCGCAAAGACAACGAAGACATCGAAGACTTGCTCGAATTGTATGCTGACACGATAGAACTGCGCGATGATTCTGAAGGTTTGCGTAAAGCATTGCGCGAAGGGCAGTTTGAGGATAAAGACAAAATCGGGCGGGATTTCCCGTTGCGCGGTTTGTGCGGATGGGCAACGGATTCAGATACCCCACCTGCAGGGGGTGCAGTCGCAAGTGGAACGAAGTACGCTGTGCTCTATGAAGGTGAATACATCGGTGATTGCGGGGATGGCGATATTTTTGTTCCTGAACAGGTTCTCAAGGTAGTGAAGATATAAGCATCATAATTAGGGTGGTCAGAGGATTAAAAAGGGGAGGAGATAGTGAGCCTTAAGAAGGAGAAACATGCAACTGTGCGGAAATACACGTTGCAGCTTAATACTGTGGCTGATGCAGAGGTCATTACCTATTTAGATGAGCAGTCTAACAAGAACGATACTATCCGGCAGGCGCTACTTAAGCAGATGAAAGAGAGAAAGAGGGTGGGAGAATGAAGGTGCTGAGATGAAGCGCCTTTGCGCGTCCGTTCTCCTTAAAGAGTTCCTCAAACGATCGGCTCAAGAACCCCGCTAGCATGTGAGCTGTCTTTACTGACGTGCCTTTGCCATTTTCAACTGCTGTGATGGTAGGATGAGAGATTCCGCTTCTCGCAGCCAGATCAATCACCGTCCACCCTCGTATAATCCGGGCAGTTTTGACCAGAGTTATGCCGTTAGGGGTCATCTTAGAAATGATTTTCGAGCGGTGGCGAGACACCTTTCCTTACCTCCTTGTGTTAAGTATTTAGCGACTTTAAGCAAAGTTCACGTGAATATCAATTCTTTGTCAGTTTAGTCACTCCGTCAAGGGAACGAATGTCCCGGCCTACCTCAGTGAGAAATTTTTTCTCATTTGTCATGGACAAGATTTGACAACCACCGACAAAGAAGCTATGATACTCTCCTCCGGGTGGTGAGAGATGGGGGTCAGAATCATCGCCAAGACTGAAGCCCTGGAGTCTATTATGGCCTCAAAGGGCGAAACGAGCAAGAGCCTAGCGCTCCGTGTCCATATATCCTGCACTCGCTTTTCATCGGTCTTGCACGGATCCCCGACCTCAGTAGCTACATCACGCGCGATCTGTCGGGAGCTCAAGACCAAATTCCGTGAGATCTTCGACATAGCCACGAACGGCAACGGTGAAGGAGAGAAAGGATGAGACTCCACCTCCTACGCCGCTTGTGGACTCAACCTGTCATCTTACGTCTTCCCTATCATGAGCGACACCCGCGCCGCTATCCCGGCGTCAAGAAGGCGACGATGGCATGATCGGGTCAGTCTACTCCTTGGTATACCGGCCGAATCTGTCTCACTTGCCACAGTCGGTGAACCTGGTCTACGACGTGGTGGCGGCGAGTGCCAACAGCCAAGGCTATTCGCGCATGACTTTGGCAGAGATAGGCGCGGTTATCCCATTCTCACGCAAGACGATCCGCCTGGCGCTTAAGCGGCTACTTGGGGGTCGATACTTCTCCCTGGTCCGCCGCGGCCGCTGGCGCGGGTCGGGGATGGTCATTTTTGTGCGCATCTTCCAGACGAGCCGAAAGCTGCTTAAAAAGGCCGTTTGTATAGCGAAGGAGTTTTCCACAGGGAAAGGGGTTACCCCTCTTTCCCCCCCCCTGCACCCCCCCTCTTTACTCCCCAGTGAGAACAACCTGAAGACACCCCGTAGTCGATCGAAGGGGCAAATCATGGGGGACGCCCGGGGTGTCCTTGAGAAAAATCCCGACATCGACGTGCAGACACGCCAAGTGATCCTGAGCACCCTCGGCCGGATGCTATTCCGCGAGCGTTATTTTCCGGTGCTTACCGCCCGGCCAGGGGCCATCGATGAGCTCCTTCACCGCTTTTCCGCCATCTCTGCCCGCCCGTTTGTCCGAACGGAGCTCGGCCGGGTCTATCGCTGGGCGCGGTGGATGATCACCGACGTGTTCGAGCAATGCCGGGCGACACCCGGGGCTGTCCTGATGGCAGAACTGGGCTTGACCAGCGATCACCTCCTTGAAACTTGTGCCGACGGATCGGCAGCAGCAACCCGATCACGGGGGGTAGGACTAGCTCACCCTACCCCCCGGTCCCCACGGCGGCGGTCGTGGTCAGAGCGGGGGAAGGTACCGAGCTGGGGAACTAAAGCCATTAAAAATCGGAAGGAAAGGAGGAAGGAACCATGACGATGCAGGAGCTAGTAGCACAAGCTAACCAGGAGATCACCTACCCTGGAGAGACCCTGTTGGAGAAGTACGCCCCGGCTATAGATCACGTCATCGACTACGTGATGGTTGGGGTGTTCGTGGTGGAGAACGTGTTTCGCGGTCAGGAACAGGCCGGGCCGGACAAGTCCGAGCTGTTGGTCACGTTGCTTTCCTGGCTGTGGGACATAGTACCGATCAAGAACGAGGCTTTTAGGACGTTCTTCGGCCCGATCTTCAAGTTCTCCATGCCGGCGTTGATCAACAAGCTGGTCGACTGGTTGAACGGGAAGCTCCCGGAAGGTCAACGCGACCTGACGGCGCTCGTCCCGGCCGCGACGTTCGAGGCACAGGATCTCGGGATGGACTGGCTGAAAAAAGCCTTCGGATAAGGAGTTGGCGATGGGAGAAAGCAAGCTAGGTAAGCTCAAGAGGTGGATCCGGGTCGGTATCGTGGCTCTCATCCCTGCGATAGCGGGGTTGTTCGCCCTCTTTGGCCGGAAGGGGCAAAAGAAGCCCAAAGTCACACCCGAACCGCAACCCGAGCCCGCGAATAGGCCGCCCGTGATCATCGGGGAACCGTTGACCACGAGTGGTGGCGGCTGGCGCGATGTAGCCCTGTTCGATGCGGGTGACCATGTGGACTGCTACGGGTATCTGTGCCGGGTCTTTGACCCGGACGGGGATCTCTTAGAATTTCTGTGGGACTTCGTGGGGCCAAACGAGGAGTTTAAAACCGTGCATTACAGCGTCTTTGACCCGGCCGGCCGCAACATCACAGGCCAGTACACGAAAAACAAGGCGGTCAAGGTGGTGATCGGGTGGACAAGGCCCGACACGCCTTTCCCGTTCTCCGCTTCGGTGAAGTGTGACAAACCGCCACAGCCATCACCGCCGACGCCACCCGGTAAAGCGGCCGCGATGCTGTGCAAGCTCCTCGTTAGAGACGGCCACAACGAGCCGGTCAAAAAAGAGTGGAAGACGCTGATACACGTGAGAACGTGTTGAGGGAGGAGGTGAGAACTTGATCGTACAAAAAGAGCTCTTTGCGGCGTACCCGGACATCGACGACAAGACGCTCCGGGGGATCGTGGCGAAACTTGAGAAGGAAGGGAAGGTCAAGCGCGAGCGCAACCAAGAGCAGCACAGGCGTATAGAGTACAGCGACAAACACGCCCAGGTCCTCAAAGGGGCGTTCGACCTTCATATGGAAGCCAGGGCGGGCCGTGAAACCAAAGGGTCCGGGACCAAGAAGACGCCCGGCAAGGGTGGCGAAAAGACCCCGAAAGTCGAGACCGAGCCCGGCCGGGAGGAGAAAAAGACCGACACGGGGACCGCCCAGGAACTACCCACTCGGGAGGAGGGCGGGGCTGGTGCCGGAACGCTCCTCGACCTGTTGCGACGTCGGGGGACGGAGGTCGCAGGACCCAAAGACACCACCAAGGAGACGAAGGAAGGAGATGGCGGAGAAGAGGTCGCAGCCTGGTACAAGAATCAATGGCTGTGGCTACTCCTGATCGCGGTCGTGTTGATCGGCGCTGTTTTTCTCATCGCTCACCGCGGCCAACGTCAACCGACAGCCCGAAGGCCGAAGGAACGACTCGCAGGGGGACGTCCTGGGAAAATTGACCTCTCTCAATCCGACGCAGAGATACTTAAGATGGTCGACGCGCTACCATGAGCGACGAAGAGAAAAAGCAGTCACAACCGCAAGAGGAGCAGCTTCCCGGCGCTGGTGAAGCTACGCAAGCTCAGACGGTCCTCGACCGGATTCCCGAGGAGGTGTTAGCGGATCTCCTTCTCTCGCAGGAAGGGGATCCACGTATCAATGAGGTTGTGCCAAAGCTGGTCGGGTCGGTCGCCTTTCCCAAAGAACCGGACCTAAAGAAGCAGTACGTCGACCAGACGACCCCGATCCTTGAGATCCTGTCGTTTCACACCTGTTGCGGCCCGGTAGCCACGCTGTCGCCTGGAGTGAGGCTGATCGCGTCGCTCGTGGCGATTGTCGGCGGGGTTGTCCTGATCAAGGTCGAACATCGAAAGGAGAAAGAGGAGAGTGAAGAAGAAACGCCTTCTGATCAAGAGTGAAGGCTTGCCGCATTTGGACAAGCGGCAAGCGGTCACCGCGATCATCCTCTTGGCAAAGAGACTCTCTAAGGTATCGGGCGCGTTCGCGGTGACGGTGGTAATCGACGGTTCGCCGGAGACGCTGGAGCCGTTCATCGAGGTGGCCGACGAGCTGGGGTTGCCTTATGAGGTGGTGGAGGAAGACGAGAGCGAGGGTAGTTGACGTAATGCCTCTATGAAAAGAAGCCCGTCCTGGAACCTCATCTCGTTAGTGTCTATGGTGCTACGAATGGGACCGCTGCTCTGAGCAGGCGTGAGCACGGGACCGCCAGGGCGGGCTTCATCTCCTCATCTATATGCTAACAATAGAGCCTGAACCGAGAAACATCCTTATTTTAGGCGCCGGCTGGACAGGCAAGAGCACCGCGGCCGGCTTTTGCGCGTCTCATATCAGCCGGTCGTTTGTGATCATCGTCAGCGGATCCGTTGACAACGCCTATATGCGCTACATTCAGACCACGCGGACGCGGTTCGTCAAGGCCACATCGCAGGGCTACCATATCACCCCCGAGCTGCTGGAGGAGACGCGCAAGGGAGCGACACAGAGTAACCGCCGCTACCTCTATATCACCGTCAAGGATCTCTCCCCCGAGCAGGTGCGCGACTTTCTCACCCACCTAATCGAGGCGGTGAAAGCCTCATGTAACCTTTGTTTGATCATCGACGAGGCGCATCTGTTCTGTGATCGCTTCCACGCTCCGGACGTGCTCAAGGGCTTCGCCAGGGGTGCGCGACACTACGGGGTCGACCTATTCCTTGTGACTCACCGCTTGCATGACATCGACATCTCTCTCCGCTGTGTCCTGACGCATCTAGTCCTTTTTCGCACGGTCGAGCCACGCGACCTTGAGGTGCTGTCGCTGCAGCTCGATCTCGGGCGCCGGGGGGAGATGCTGGCGGATCTTCCGGTACATTATTTCATCCTTGTCAACCGTCTCAAGACGGCCGTTAGTCCCCCGCAGAAGCTCTAAAACCTCCTATTCTCCCCTTGTTGTTAGCCCGATCGACCGCCTGGAGCCGATTTATGGCCCTCTCAGCGGATCGGTAGATATAAACTTAATGAAACTTTGTCGCTACAAACGCGCAAAGCCGCTTTAATCCTTGCTTAACACTGGCGCAACGTTTACTTAAACTTTATTGAATAGGTTCTCTTGACTTTCACCCTATAACGGAATATAATCCCTGCCTGATAAGCCCCCGTTGTTCGCAAAGCGAACGGCGGGGGCTGTTCGCTTTGCGGCAACGGGGGGAAACAAACGGAGAAAAGAGGAGGTTTAAGTATGAAGGCATTGAGCCTGTTGAGGCGTGAAGTGGACGTGCTTTTGGGCGTCCTCGCTGGGGTTTTACTCGCCCCGACGATCAAAAACTGGGCGCAGAGTCTTCTTGGGTCGGTCGCTGGGAGCTACACGTCAATCCTCTCGGATTGCGCGGTCGCTCTTGTGGCGCTGATGGTGCTCAAGAGTTGGCCCGGCGCCGCGGTCGCGTTCGCGTCGGTGTTCTTGGTTCAGGCGGTCCAGACAGGCATGGAGAGCTTCAAATAGAGGCTCTCTCATCTTTTTAAGGAGGAAAACAAAAGATGGCACAGATACGAAGATCAGGAGCGTTGAAGCTCAACCAGTCTAGTGCTGGGGTGACTCTCTTTAACTCGACCGCCGCTGTTCGTGGTTCTGTCTTTGAGTACCTCGTGCCGCGAGGAGTGGGGGTCGCTTTCAAGGGGACCTTGTTGCTTCGCATGAAGCTGTTGGACAGCGTGGGTGTAGAGATGCCGGCGACTTGCCAGTGTCGTTTCACCTACAAGACCCCGGAGGATTCCATTTGGGCACAGCCGATCGGCGCACCTTTCATTTACGAGCCGTATGGGACGCTCTCCCTTTCTAAGCAGGAGGATGAGCGTCACTACGACGCGGTGAGGGTGCAGCTCGGTTGTCAGTACATCGCGTTCATCGAGGATGAGACTCTCTGCCTTGAGGTCTACGACGCGGCTGGAACGGTCGACAAGACCTATACGGAGATCTACATCGAGCACGTTCAGGTGACCCCGGAGGAGCTCAAGCGCTTCGTGGATGCTCGCCGGGCGCTGTTCGGCAAGTAACAAGGTAGAAAACCAGATAAGGAGGTAAGTAACGATGCTAATCAGACGCCTTGATATAACGCCGGACAGCCTGAACTCAAACTACATCGTCAAGAGCGCCAACACACCAAACGAGTTGTCAGAGGTGTTGCGGATATACGTCCCGCGCGGCCTGGTGTTTAGGCTCGACTCGGCAAAGGCATTCCTTCTCTATCTAGCCTTTGTGGAGACGATCGCCTCTATCGGCGGCGCCGGTGAT
>Ga0315541_1001520_pt1 | contig 21296 bp, 19 predicted proteins | sample SalMarSW160190MG_FD_203095 | JGI IMG/M metagenome (GOLD analysis project Ga0315541, IMG submission 203095) | Salt marsh sediment microbial communities from the Plum Island Ecosystem LTER, Massachusetts, United States - Salt Marsh Sediment SW1601-190 ...
AAGGCATTAGAGATGGCGCTGGCGAACCTGACCAAGCGCTTTGGCGAGGGCACCGTGATGCGTTTGGGGGAAGCGACCCACCTGCAGGTCGAGGTTATTCCCACCGGTTCCCTGGCGCTCGACCACGCCCTCGGTGTCGGCGGTATCCCCCGTGGCCGCGTCACCGAGATCTACGGCCCCGACGGTGCGGGCAAGACCACCCTGGCTCAGCACATCGTCGCCGAGGCGCAGGGGCGGGGCGGCGTCGCCGCCTACATTGACATGGAGCACGCCATTGACCCGGCCTATATGCGGCGGTGCGGTGTGGACGTGGACAACCTGCTCATCTCCCAGCCCGACACCGGCGAGCAGGCGCTGGAGATAGCCGAGACGCTCATCCGCTCCGGCGCGGTGGACGTCATCGTGGTGGACTCGGTGGCCGCGCTGGTGCCCCGCGCCGAGATCGAGGGGGAGATGGGGGATTCTCATCCGGGTCTTCAGGCGCGTCTGATGAGTCAGGCGCTGCGCAAGTTGAGCGGGGCCATCAAGCAGTCGAACGCGGCGCTGGTGTTCACCAACCAGTTGCGGGAGAAGATCGGGGTGATGTTCGGCAGTCCGGTGACGACCTCTGGAGGGCGGGCGCTGAAGTTCTACGCGTCGGTGCGGTTGGACATTCGGCGCATCGCGGCCATCAAGGAGAAGGGGGAGGTAACGGGAAACCGGACGCGGGTGCGGGTGACGAAGAACAAGGTAGCGCCGCCGTTTCGGGTGGCGGAGTTCGACATAATGTACGACGAGGGGATCAGCAAAGCGGGGGACTTGCTGGACATGGCGGTGGAGTTGGGGGTGATTGAGAAGCGGGGCTCGTATTACTATCGTGAGGGAGAGAGCCTGGCGCAGGGGCGGGAGAACGCCAAGCGGTTCCTGCGCGAGCACCCCGACGTCGCCGCCCAGGTCGAGGCCGCCGTCCGGGAGAGGGTGGCTCCAGAGGGAGCCCTAGCGTCTGTTGCCGTGCCCGAGATCGAGGGGGCAGGCGAGGCGGATTAGCGATCTGGTGCTCTAATTCTATTTTATTGGCTGGAAGTGGCCACGGGTTGATCTCAAATGCTGGCGCTTCTCGTAAGAGAGCGCTGGGTGATAGAGTCTAATCCTTCTCTGATGCACGCACTTGCTTTGCGAGGCACTGTCCTCGTTTACTGCTCCACATAGGGATGCAGGGTTGCAGAGTGGTTTTTTGGCTGAGATTCAAGATAAGTGTTGGGAGCGGAACGAGGGGAATTTGTACGCACCGTAGCAGGGCGATTGCAACAGGCGCTCGTGCTCGATGTCTGGTCGAGAAGGTTATGTCTTGCCCTTAGCCGGGTGAACGGGTCGTTGGCTCCATTCTGAGATCAACGCTGACGGTTACGCGTCAACGTAAAGCCGTGGCTTTTTGAAGCCACGGCTTTGTTTTGTGATTGTTGTATTATGGCAGGAACGATTACGGCACTGCGATTTCAGAAGCGCCACAAAAATCGTGTCAACGTCTATCTTGATGGTCAATTTGCCTTTGGCCTGGCCGCTATCGAAGCGGCACGTCTTCGTGTGGGTCAGGCGCTGAGCGACGATGATGTCGCCCGGCTGCAAATGCAGGATGAGGTTGAGCGGGCCTATGAGCGCGCACTCAACTTCCTATCATATCGTCCTCGCAGCGAGGCCGAGGTACGCCGCAACCTGCGCAAGAAGAACGTGGAGGATGGGGTTGTCGAGGCTGTGGTCGAACGCCTGACGCGGGCTGTGATGCTGAATGATCGGGAGTTTGCCCGCTATTGGGTGGAAAACCGGCTGCAATTCAATCCCCGGGGAGTGCGTGCGCTGCGTCATGAACTGTGGGAAAAGGGGGTCCCTGCCTCTGTCATTACTGACACGCTGGCGGACTTCGACGAGGAAGCCGCCGCCCGGAAGGCAGCGGAGGCCGGTGCGTGCCGACTTCCACACCTGGAACCGCGCGATTTCCGCCGGAGATTAGGGGCATACCTGGCGCGCAGGGGCTTCTCATACGCGGTGATAGAGCCACTGGTTGAGGAAATGTTGGAAGCGGCACTCTGCGAGGCTATATCTGACATCGAAAGTGAGGGACAAGATGATGGGTAAATGGGGGATTACAGTAATAGCAACGGTTTTGGCGTTGGCTGTCGGATTCGGGCTGGGTTTCTTGGTCCGGCGTTATGTTGTTGGCGCCAGGATCAAGAAGCAGCGGCAGCAGGCCGGGCAAGTGTTGGAGAAGGCGGAGAAAAAGGCCAGTGAAGTCGTACTGGTCGCCAGGGACGAAGCGCTCAAGATCCGGAACGCGGCAGAGAAGGAACTGGAGCGGCGTCGCGCGGGCCTGCGGCGGGAAGAGGAACGCCTGCAGCGACGGCGCGAGAAACTGGATCATCGTCAGGAACGGTTGGAACAGCAGGAACAAGCCCTCAACAAACGCCAGGGTGCCGTAGACAAGCAACGCAACCAAATAGAGCGGCTGCGGCAAGAACAGATGGCGACGCTTGAGCGGGTGGCTGGATTGAGCCGCGAGGAAGCCAAACAGGAACTTCTAGAGGCCGTTGAGGAGGAGACCCGGCAGGATATGGCAGGGGTGATCCGCCAGGTGGAGGCTGAGGCCAGAGAGGAGGCTGATGCACGCGCCCGCAAGATTATCACCACTGCTATCCAACGTATAGCAAGCGAGCAGGTGGCTGAGGTAACGGTTTCCACTGTCTCGCTGCCCTCCGATGATATGAAAGGACGCATCATCGGCCGCAGTGGGCGCAACATCCGTGCCTTCGAGAAGGTCGCTGGAGTGGACGTGGTGGTAGATGATACGCCTGAGGCGGTCACCATCTCATGCTTCGATCCGGTGCGTCGCGAGGTCGCCCGTCGAGCGATGGAGCGGTTGGTGGTGGACGGACGCATCCACCCGGCGCGCATTGAGGAAGTCGTTGCGGATAGTCAGAAGAAAGTTGAGCGCATCGTCCGCGAGGAGGGCGAGCGAGCGGCCTACGAGGCTGGTGTCCCTGGGCTGCGTTCCGAGATCATTGAACTACTGGGACGATTGAAATTCCGCACCAGTTATGGACAGAATCAGCATGCTCATGCCATTGAGACGGCCAAACTGGCGGGAATGATCGCGGAGGAATTGGGCGCTGATGCCGATGTGGCCCGCGCCGGAGGGCTGTTACACGATATCGGCAAGGCGGTGGATTTTGAGACGGAAGGGACACACGCGCGCATCGGTGCTGACATCTGCCGGCGCTATGGTGTTCCAGAGAAAGTAGTGAATTGCATCGAAGCCCACCATCACGAAGCGGAGCAGAACTCCATTGAGGCTGTCATCGTTGAGGCCGCTGACGCCATCTCTGGTGCCAGGCCGGGAGCACGCCGTGAGAGTCTGGAACTCTACCTCAAGCGTATCCGCGCCCTGGAGGAAATCGCGAACTCCTTCAAGGGAGTGGCAGAGTCTTATGCCATTCAAGCCGGCCGCGAGATTCGCATCCTCGTCAGGCCTGATGAGGTTGACGACCTGGCGACTATCAGGCTCTCCAAGGATATTGCCAGCAAACTTGAGGAAAGCATGGAGTATCCGGGGCAAATCAAGGTGATGGTGATCCGTGAGGTGCGGGCGGAAGAGTATGCTAAGTAGCCCGCTCCCAAATCTACCAACCTACGGTAAATACGCCCGCGGATTCTGCTGCATGCCGTAGTAACGCACCTCGAAGTGCAAGTGCGGACCTGTGGACCACCCGGTGCTGCCCACCGCGCCGATGACCTGCCCACGCTCTACCGCCTGCCCTTCGAAGACGTAGATGTTGCTCAGGTGGGCGTAGTAAGTAGCAAAGCCATTGGCGTGGTCAATCACGATCAGATAGCCATAGCCTACGTCGGTCCAGCCCGCGAAACTTACAAAGCCACCATCGGCCACCAGCACCGCGCTGCCGGTGGAAGCCCCAATGTCAATCGCCCGGTGGCCGTACCAGTATCCCTGCGTGATCCTGCCCAGCACAGGCCACTGGAACCGCCCAGTGCCACGGGCCCCTTCCGGGACGGACCCGGCGTACGTGGTGACCACTTTGGGTACGTAAGGCTTCTCGCCCCCTGGTACAATGAGCCACATCCCTTCTTTAATTGAGTGGTCTGAGAGTTCCGGGGGATTGTACTCGCAGGTGGTAATTGCGTCGGGCTCTATCTTGTACTCTTCGGCGATTGACTCCAGCGTGTCATCCTCGGCGACCTTGTGGTAGGCCCCGTCAATGGGCAGGATAGTCACTTCCTGACCGATCCGCAGTAAGTCGGGGGCGTCCTCGATGGCCGGGTTCGCCCACATAATCGTGGTAGGTTGCAGGCCGAAGAGGGCTGCAATGGACTGGACGGTGTCACCTGCCTGGACAGTGTAAGTGACGACGTCCAGGCGCGGGCGCTCGGGGATGATGGTGTGGAGTTGGGCCAGTCGGGCAATGGCTCCATTGGCTCCATTGTGGCCACCGAAGGGGGCTCCCCCATTTTGCCTGTTGAACTGGGCCAGTACATCCTCCGCCGTCTCCTCGTTTCCCCCATCCCCGGCGGAGGCAGGGAGAGCAGGCATGGGCAAGGTGGAGGCGGCCTGCGCTGGCCACTCAACGTTGCTCAGCCCGACGGCGAGAATGGCCATGGCAACGACCGCCAGGTGTGCGCTAGTGCGCGTGAGCAGCGGACGCCAGCCAAGCCAATCACCAGTCAGCCGGTAGACCGTGGTCGCCAGCCAGGCGAAGGCACGCGGAAAACCCTCCTCGAACCAGCGGCGGAGGGGATGTCGTCTCTTTGTGTTGGACGGCCTGGTATTACGCCGTAGTAGTCGCATCGTTTTCAACACCCGATGTAGGCACATCCCCCGCTATGGCAGATAAGTCTGTGGGTTCTGTGGCACGCCGTTGTACCGAATCTCGAAGTGAAGGTGAGGGCCAGAAGACCAGCCAGTGCTGCCGCAATAGCCGAGTAACTGGCCTTGATAGACTGCCTGCCCGCATCCCACAACGATGTCACTGAAGTGACCGTAGCGGGTGACGAAGCCATTGCCGTGGTTGAGTTCGACCAAAACCCCGTAACCGCCATTCCATCCCGCTATGGTCACTACACCGTTGTCCGCAGCATATAGGGGGTCACCCAGCCTGCAAGCGTAGTCGAGCCCGATGTGTGTCGGATTGCGCGGGTCGTGGAAATACCATCCCGAGACGCGGGAACTACCGGTGGGGAGGATGAACCAGCCATTCGCGCCAGGGCCGGTGAACGTGACGCCGCTGCAGACCCCCCAACTCCACCGGGATGCCCCGGCTGCGGGATATGTGGGGCGTGGCGGTTCCAAGGACACTCGCTCGCTCTGGCCGCCGGGCACGACGAGCAGTTGTCCCTCGCGTGGCTGCTCTTCCTCTTCGAGATCGTTCCACTCGTTATACAAAACCTCCGGCTCCACCTCGTACTCCGCTGCGATACTTGCCACCGTATCCCCGGCGCGGACGGTGTGATACACGCCATCTACCGGCAGGATAAAGAGTTCAAGCCCCGGCTGGATGAGCCACGGAGCATCTTTTAGAAGCTCACGGTTGCTCCAGATGACCGTGTATACGTCCAGGCAGTACTGAGCAGCGATGATAGAGACATTTTCACCCGCCTGAACGGTATGGGTGGTGACCTGTGCCCGCGGTCGCTCGGGGAAGGTGGTGTGGAGGACGGGCATTCGAGCGATAGTATCGCTGACGGAGGGATGTAACGAATTGGTAGGGAGGGGTAGGGTAGGCAGCGGTGTTGCCTCTGGCCCCGTTGAAGAGCCCATCTCGACGGGGGGCACAGCGTCGGCCCTGGACGGACCTCCTACAGCGGCCCGGGGCGCTGGGATTCCCACGCCGCTGAGAATGATAGCGATCAGAGAGAGGGCAATAATACTCAGGTGGGCAGTTGCGCGGGTCAGGAAGGGGCGCTTGGTGCGCCAGTCCACACAAGTGCGCCAAACTGCGGTCGTGCACCAGGCCACGAAGCGCAGAGGGATGGAGCGTGGGTGGGGGGATGCATGGGTTATCGTGTCGCGCTCCCTTTCGATGGGGGTCGGGAGTGACGATTCATCCATTGAATTCAATCCGAGGTCTTGCAACGATTGTCGCCAACCTCATAAAATTATTATACCACTAAAGGAAGAGGATGACAACTCGACATCTGCGCGTCTAGCGGCGAGCAGGCGTTCCCTGCGCCAGCAGACGGCGGAATGTGGGCAGCGCTGACTCGACGGCCCGGGCACGGTGGCTGATGCGATTCTTCTCCTCCTGCGACAGTTGGGCCATCGTGCAGTTGTACTCAGGCAGGTAGAAGATCGGATCATAACCGAAGCCTCCCTGCCCGGCTGGCTGAAAAGCGATCAGGCCCTCGCATACTCCCTCGGCGCTATAGAGTTCCCCAGTGGGCGTGGCAATGGCAATCACGCAGCGGAACCGGGCCGTGCGTTGCTTCCAGGACACGCCGCGTAGTTGCGCCAACAGCGCTGCTGTCCGATCGGCGTCGTGTCCCGGAGCGTAACGGGCGGAATGAACCCCGGGAGCGCCGCCCAGAGCATCCACTTCGAGCCCCGAATCGTCAGCCAGAGTGAACAGCCCGGAGGCGTGCACGTATGCCAGGGCTTTTTGACGGGCATTATCGGCGTAGGTGGTGCTGTCCTCGGGGACCTCTACCTGTAGGTTTAGTTCGGACGGAAAGCACAGTTTTGCCTCCAGAGGCGCAAGTAGGGTCCGGAACTCTCGTGCTTTACCTGGGTTCTGAGTGGCGATGAGAAGTTCCATAGCAGTGTGTTTCTCCGCTGCTACCTTAGCACAAATGGGCTATTTTGACAACTGCTGGTGACTAGATGGGGTTATTCCAACCTTCTCCAGACCATTTTATGTATACTAAAGACCAAAAATCTTGACGGCAGTGAATAATTGTGTTATAATGCTTACAACCTATGAGCCACTGGCAGCCTCGCCAAGCCGGGTGCAAGGGATGGGTGACCACTTATTGACTGCATGGTGTTCTTTTAGCCTCCCATGATTGGTTTCGACGTTTCTGCTCTCATCAAGGCCCGGCTTGGTACGTCGCTCACCCTGAACGTGAACACGGGGCCGCTGAGCCTGACCGACCTGAAGGTGGATTTTCTTCACGGAGCTATCCAGGTGCTTTGCGTTCCAGGTGGTCTGCTTGTTCAAGGCACTGTGGAATCACAACTGAGGCTGGAGTGTGTCCGCTGCCTGGAACCCTTCGCGTTTCCCATCACGCTGGAATTAGAGGAGACATTCGGCCTGCCAGGAGCGGGCCAGAGACGGGACATAACCTATGTGGTGAGTGATGATGGCTGGCTTGACCTGGCCCCTCTGTTGCGCGAGCAGAGTTGGGTGGCTATCCCAATGAAGCCCCTCTGTAGTCCTGCTTGTAAAGGGTTATGCCCGCAATGTGGCGCGAACCTCAACTTCGAATCGTGTACGTGTGAGAGCACCAGGATTGATCCGCGCCTGGCAGTGTTGAAAGACCTGTTGTAGCCGGGGGAATGGATTAGGAGACCTATGGACGTAGTTGGAGAATTGCTAGAGAAAGCGGAAGCCCAGGGATACCTGACCACAGATGATATACTAGATTTATTGCCAGAGGCTGAGGAAACCCTGGAACAACTCGAGGAGATCTTCATTTGTTTGCACGAAGCAGGGATTGAGGTATACGATGATCAGATAGACACGGATGCTGAGGGAAGGCAGGCGCTAAGTGTTGCGGCCGGCGGATATGATACGGAGGATGACGAGACTTACGATCTGAGCCGGATCTCCAGTGATGATACGGTGGGTTTGTATCTTAGGGAGATGGCCCGTGTGCCTCTTCTAACGATCGAAGAGGAAGTCCGGCTGGCCAAGTCCCTCGAAGCAGGGCGCAGGGCCCAGCAGATTCTGAGCAATGATGGGTCTAACCCGGCGGGGCGCGAGGGGCTCGAGCTGCAAATTGAGGAAGGGCTGGCCGCTCGCGCACATCTAATCAAGGCCAACACTCGTCTGGTGGTCAGCATCGCCAAGAAGTACATGGGACGTGGCGTGCCGTTCTTGGACTTGATCCAGGAGGGCAACCTGGGCCTGATGAAAGCCGTGGAGAAGTTTGACTATAGCCGTGGGTATCGCTTCAGTACCTATGCCACGTGGTGGATCCGCCAGACGATCACGCGGGCGATTGCTGACCAGGGACGTACAATCCGCGTGCCGGTCCACATGTCGGACCGCATCCGGCGGCTCTACAACACGGCTCGACAACTGGAGCAAGAGTACGGTCGCCGGCCGACGCCGGAGGAGATAGCGGCCGAGATGGACGTGGAGCCGCGCAAGGTGCAGTGGATGCTCAAGGTTTCGTGGCGGCCGCTGAGCCTGGAGCGACCGGTTGGCGAGGACGAGGATAGCGAACTGGGGAGTTTTATCGAGGACGAGGCGACTCCTACGCCGACGCAGAGTGCCTATCAGCATCTGCTCGGTGAGAAGGTCGAGGAGATGCTGGCCACACTGAGCCCGCGTGAGGCGCGCATCCTGCGGCTCCGCTTCGGGCTCCTCAACGGGCGCAGTTACACGCTTGAGGAGGTCGGCCAGAAGTTCGGGCTCACGCGGGAACGCATCCGGCAGATTGAGGGTAAGGCGCTGCGTCGTCTGCGCCATCCCCGCCGCAGCCGCCAGTTGCGGGATTATCTGAGTTAATGTGATGGATGTGGCACCCTATCGCTTCATTATGATGATGTGCAGCCTGCCGTAGCGGGCAGGGGAGGGGGCTCCCTGCCCGCGATAGGCCGTCGCACCCTTCTGGCCTCACGGCAACACACCGCCAGCCTCGCTGGCGGTTTTCGTTTGTCATACTCTGTGTTAAAATATGTCCCACGCTCCAAGGAGGAACACCGATGTCCGAACACATTCTCGTCGCTATCGCCTGGCCCTACGCCAGCGCCAAAATCCACGCCGGCAACGTCACTGGCTCCCATCTCCCTGGTGACATCTGTGCCCGCTACCACCGCCTGGCCGGCGATCACGTGCTGATGGTCTCCGGCTCCGACTCGCACGGCACCCCGGTCACTGTGCGTGCCGAGCAGGAGGGCAAATCACCCCGCGAAGTTTTCGAACGCTTCCACCGTAGTTTCCTGGAACTGTTCCAGCGCCTGGGCATCAGTTACGACCTTTTTACTCACACCGATACGGAGAACCACCACCGTGTCTCTCAGGACTTCTTCCTTGCGCTGCTGGAGAAAGGCTATCTCTACAAGCAGGTGCAGGAGCAGATGTACTCCGAGGCGCAAAAACGCTTCCTGCCCGACCGCTACGTGGAGGGCACCTGTCCGGTCTGTGGCTGTGAGTCTGCCCGAGGTGACCAATGCGACAACTGCAACACGTTGCTGGACCCGAAGGACCTGATCAACCCGCGCAGCAAGATTGACGGCAGCACACCCGTGCTCCGCGAGACGGAGCACTTCTTCCTCGACCTGCCCAAACTGGCTCGGGTTGGGTTAGCCGAATGGCTACAGCAGGGGAAGGAGCAATGGCGGCCCAACGTGATCAACTTCGCCCACCGCTACGTGGGTGAGGGATTGCGGGGCCGGCCCATCACCCGCGACCTGGAATGGGGCATTCCGGTGCCCGTGCCTGGATGGGAGGGCAAATGCATCTACGTCTGGTTCGAGGCGGTCATCGGCTACTTCTCCGCCAGTGTCGAATGGGCGCATAATCGGGGCCAGCCGGAGGCGTGGAAGGATTGGTGGTATGATCCGGCAGCTCAAACACTCTACTTCATCGGTAAGGATAACATCCCCTTCCACGCCGTCATCTGGCCGGCGGAACTGATGGGGGTGGAGCGGCTCTACGAGGACGACCTGTCCAGGAAACTCAATCTGCCCTACGACGTGCCGGCCAACGAGTTTATGAACCTGGAAGGACAGAAAATCTCTGGCAGCCGCAACTGGGCGGTGTGGATGGACGAGGCGCTTGACCGGTACGACGCTGACGCGCTGCGCTACTACCTGACGATGGCGATGCCGGAGACGCGGGACACCGACTGGCTATGGGACGGCTTCGTGCACCGCAACAACGACGAACTGGTGGCCACCTGGGGCAACCTGGTCCACCGGGCGCTGACCTTCGCCTACCGGCGCTTCGGTGGGCGGGTGCCCGAGCCGGGGCCGCTGGAGGACGTGGATACCCGGCTCCTGGCCCAGGTCGAGGCTGGCTTTGAACCCATCGGCCAGTTGCTGGCCGGCTGCAAGCTTCGCGCCGCACTGGGCGAGGTGATGGCGCTGGCGCGGGAGGCGAACCGCTACCTGGAGGAGAAAGGGCCCTGGTTCCAGATCAAAGAGAACCGCGAGGCGGCCGGCACGACCATCTACGTCGTGCTCAAGGCCATTGATTCACTGAAGATACTCTTCTCTCCCTTCCTGCCTTTCTCGTCGGAGCGGCTGCATCAGTACCTAGGCTACGAGGGGATGTTGTTCGGGCGGCAGTACACGGCCACCTTTGAGGAAGGGAACCGCGTTCACGAGGCATTGTGCTACGACGATAGTGACGCGACGGGCAAATGGAAGCCCAGTGGATTGCCGCCAGGGCAGGTGCTGCGCCAGCCCGAGCCGCTGTTCAAGAAACTGGACGAGAGCGTGGTCGAGGAGGAACTGGTCCGCATCGGGGCCGGGGGGCCTTCCGCGTGATGCGATAGTTTCTTGGTGCAGAGGCACCATTCATGAAGGGAATATCGGCCTGGTGGTAGGCACGCCGGAGGACGAGCCCACGGAGGTCCACCTCGACAGCCTGGTGGTGCGTCGGCCGTGGCGATGTGATGCCCCGGTCGGCACGGCGACCCTCTCCTGGTGAGAGGGCCGCTTTTTTTCTGCGCGGGCGCGGTTGCCACCTGTGGCAACTTATGGTATCCTTCGTACTGGATACCGGATACTCGATACTCGATACCAGCAACCAGTATCCAGTGACCAGCATCAAGAAAGGGGACAGATGGCACGCTTACACGAATATCAGGGCAAGGCACTTCTGGCGCAGAAGGGCATCCCCATCCCCCAAGGCCGGGCGGCTGGCACACCCGACGAAGCGCATGAGATCGCGGCCGAGATTGGCGGGCCAGTCGTGGTGAAGATCCAGGCCTGGGTGACTGGCCGGGCTGGCCTGGGCGGCATCCGCTTTGCCAAGACGCCCGATGAAGCGGCGCAGGCTGCCGCCGACGTGCTGGGGATGCGGGTGGGCGGTTTCACCGTCGAGAAAGTGATGGTGGAGGAGGAACTTCCCATCAAGCGGGAGTTCTACGCCAGCATCATCGTCAGTGACCGGGAGCGGGCACCGGTGGTGATGTTCTCCAGCGTCGGGGGCACAGGCATCGAGGAGATCGCTCGCCAGCACCCGGACAGTGTCGCCAGCGCGGTGGTGGATATTGAGCATGGCCTGCGGGATTACCAAGCCCGCAACCTGGTGCGACGCACAGGCGTCCACGGCCGGTTGCAGCAGAACCTGGCCGGGCTGCTCGTGAAACTATACAGTGTGGCCCGCGCATGGGAGGCCCGCGCCGCCGAGATCAACCCGCTGGTGCTGACGGCCGACGGCAGACTGGTGGCCGCCGACTGCCGTGTCACAGTGGACGACTACGCCGTCTTCCGCCACAAGGATTTGGGGCTAACCTTCGCCCGCGAGTTGGACCGCCCGCCGACGGAACTGGAGCGCATCGCTTACGCCGTCGAGGAGGGGGACTACCGGGGCACGTTTTACTTCATCCAGATGATCGAGGACTTCCAGAAAGGGGAGGGGGTCATCGGTTTCCACGGCGCGGGCGGCGGCGGCTCAATGATGAGTATGGATGCAGTGGTCAACGAGGGCTTCCGCATCGCCAACTTCGTGGATACCTCGGGCAACCCTCCGGCCAGCAAGGTCTACCGGGCCGCGCGCATCATCCTCAGCCAGGGGCCGATTGACGGCTACTTCGGCTCCGGCTCAGGGGTGGCCAGCCAGGAGCAGTTCCACTCCGCCCGAGGGCTGGCGAAGGCGTTTCTGGAGAAGCCACTGGCGGTCCCGGCCGTCATCCGGCTGGGCGGCAACGCCGAAGACAAGGCGGTGGAGATCCTGGAGCGGGTCAACGGGCACGTCCCTGCGCCGGTGGAGGGATACAAGAAGGACGACTCCCCCCGGTTCTGCGCGCAGCGGCTCAAGGCGTTGGTGGAGAGTTACACTCCGCCAGCCGAGAAGCCCGATGGGCGCAAGAAGCCGGTCGCGCAGCGGCCCTATACCTTCGAGACGGTGACTGGCGGCGCGGTGACTCTCGATCACGCCGTCTGTGCCACCTGCGAGAGCAAGGTCTGTGTGAAGGAATGTGTGCCGCAGATCCTCACGCTCAACGAGGAGGGCTGCCCGGTGCTCAACATCCCATTGGAGGAGGCGGAGAAAGGGCGTTGCATCGAGTGCCTGGCCTGCGATGTGGAGTGCTACTTCCGGGGTGCGGGCGGGGGGTACGTGGAGTTGCCCATTCCGGGGTTGGAGGGGTATGGGTAGGTTGGAGAGGGAGGAACAGCAATGAGTCAATGGCAAGAATACAATCTGGAAGAGAAGATCACCAAAATCCTGTCAGATGTCCCAGATTACGCTCCGGATCATCACTTTGGCCGGCCATTCTTAACGGCCTATCAGATTGCTATTGAGTTTGCTCACCGTTACCCAGAGGATTTTGCCCGGCTGGGCTTGCCAGTCGGTGGGATTGGTATCGGTCAGAGAAGCAGTCTGGCCCAGTATTTGGCCAAGCGACTGTCCGATGGGATTAAGGCTGGACGTATTACCCACATCGAGGGTGGCTTTTTGTCCAACCAACATCTCAACGACATTTACTTTGACAATGATGGAGAGAGCATCCGCTCATCATTGACCGGCACCCCGTTCACGCTTTCTATGTTCCGTTTGCGTGATGCGTAGGAAAAGCTGGACTGGCGAAGGGGTGCAAGACAACGTGCTAATGCTGGAGATGATCGGCGAATGGGCCGTATACATCTACATTGACGAAAGCGGCTCTCTATCCGATCCACGCGATACGATTGTGACACTGGCGGCAATCAAAACGCTGTCGCCAAGACCACTGCGTTGGATCATCAAGCGAGTGAAGCGGGACGTGCGACGTAAGAAGCCGAAACGAGACACTCTTTCGGAGTTTAAGTTCTACACCACGACAGATAGTGCCCGCGTTGCGGTGTTGGAGGCGCTGGCACGAGAGCAGGTAGAAATATATGCACTCAGCGTCTTCAAGGGCGCTCAGATCATTCCCCACACTCCCGAAAACTATGGCGTCTTGCTGTGTGAATTGCTGAGGATGTGCGGGGCAGAGCACGAACACGTTGCTGAGTTGGTGGTTGACATGCCCTTCAACACGCCTCAGCAGCGGACGCGGTTGACCGCCATCGTACATAACACGCTCGACCTGGATGTATAACTTCGTTATGTAGATAGCGTCAAGAATCCTTACAGCCAGTTGGCGGATTTTGTGGCTGGGGCCATCCGCGCCAAGCACATGGGACGGAATTTGTCGCTATACCAGTTCATCCAACCACGAATGATCAGCGATCAACTGGTAAGATGGAAGGTGCTGCGACGCGAGTGGATGGAGGGCAATTGGCGAGCATAAACAAAGAGCGACAACAGCCGGAGGCACCTGTTTCGAGGCTTTATTTCAAGGGCCCTTAAGCCTCGGGTGGCCAGCCGCGAAAGTAGGCCAGCACTCCTCCGGAGTTACGTTGCCGTTCCAAATATATTCTATCACCATCAGACCGATTTGTCAAGCAGGAGTAACGGAAAATGTCCATTCTCATTGACGAAACCAAACGAGTAATCGTGCAAGGCATCACGGGCCGCGAGGGGCGCGCCCGTGCCAAACTGATGAAGGGATATGGTACCAATATCGTCGGTGGGGTGACCCCAGGCCGCGGCGGCCAGGAGGTCGAGGGGTTGCCTGTCTTCGACACCGTCGAGGAGGCGTGGGAGAGCCTGAGGCCAGTTGACGTCAGCGTTCTCTTTATCCCCGCCCCGCTGGTGCGCGATGCGGCGCTGGAGGCGATTGACGCAGGCGTCAAATTGCTGGTCATCGTGCCCGACCGCGTCCCCATCTACGACGTGTTGGAGATCGCCAAGGCGGCCGACAGCGCCGGGACGAAGTTCGTCGGCCCCAACACACTGGGGGTGCTCAGCCCAGGCAAGGGGGTGCTGGGGATGATCGGCGGGCGGGCGATGTCAGCCCGCGCCTGGTTCTTCCCCGGCCCGGTGGGGGTCTGCTCCCGCTCTGGCGGCATCACCTCCTCGATGGCCTACTACCTGGCGCAAGAGGGCATCGGCGCGACTACGCTGGTGCACGTCGGCGGCGACGCCATCGTCGGGCTGCCGCTGCCGGAGGTAGTGCGCCTCTTCCAGGCCGACTCGGAGACGAGGGGTATCGTGATGTTCGGCGAGATCGGCACCAGTCAGGAGGAGCAGGTGGCCGATCTGATCGAGCAGGGGGAGGTGACCAAGCCGCTGGTTGCCTACATCGGCGGGAAAGGGGCCAAGAGCGGCACCCGCTTCTCCCACGCCGGGGCGATTATTGAGGGCGGGCGGGGCACCCGCGAGGGAAAGGTGGCCCGGCTGCGGGGGGTCGGCGTGCACGTGGTGGAAGACTTCGGGGACATCCCCCACGTGACCAGGGAGGTCTTGCAGAGGATGGGGGCGCTGTAGCAAGGAAGTTGGCGGAGAACGCGGAATGCTCAAGATCGTTCTCGACTACGACGGCACGCTGACCGCCGAGGAGCAGCAGGTACCGGAAGTTACGCACCGCTCGCTGGCGGAACTTGCGGACGGGATCCTGCGCGTGCCGCTGGCGGAACTAGAGGCCGCGTACCGGGACACCGTCGCACGCCTGGGGGCCGCGCCGCACGAGTACCACTGGCAGGTGAACGGTGTGCGCGTCGCCTACTGCGACGAGGGTGCCTTCATCCTCAACACCGTCGCGCTGCAGACCATGCTGGCCGGGAACCCGACCTACGCGGAGTCGGTGGCGGCTCGCTTCCCCAACGCCGAATATGATCCCGTCGCCACCTGCACCAATTACCTGTTCCATACCCACACCGCTCCACTGGAGACCCCCTTTCGCCCAGCCGCGCCTGAGGTGTTGCGCTGGCTCATCGCTCACCCGGAGGTCGAGCCGCTGGTGCTGACCAACTCGCTGGGCGACAAGGTGGGCCGCAACCTGGCGCGGCTGGGCCTGCCCGCAGTCCGTGTGCTGGGCGATACTCGCCAGTACGATCTGGCCCCCGACTGGACGCCACCCTTCAACGGCGGCGAGCCGTTCCTGGTGGTGGACGAGGTGCACACGGTGGACCTGCGGCGGCGCATTTACTATGCAGCGCTGACTCGCGAGCAGGCCGACGGCAGTCGCCTGGCGGTGGTAGCCGACACGCTCTCGCTGCCCGGTGCACTGCCGCTGGCGATGGGCATCCCCTTCGCGCTGCTGCGCACGGACTACACCCCCGGCTGGTGCGCCTCCTACGTCGAACGTCACCCGCTGGGGATGGTGTTGGATGACCTGGCGGCGCTCTCCACCTGGGTGGAGCACGATATGACATTTCTCAGGAGCAACCGATGAGTGATCTACACTGGACTACCGCTATCACCTCCGTTCAGCCCAACGAACTGCGGCTGTGGGGGTACCGCATAGACGAACTGATGGGCCGCGTGACCTTCGGGCAGGCGGTCTACCTGGCGCTGAAGGGGGAACTGCCCTCGCCGGAGGTCGGCAGGCTGATGGATGCCATGCTGGTCTCCTCGATTGACCACGGCGCGACGCCCCCCTCGGCGCTGGCGGCCCGCACTGCTGCCTCCACCGGCGCGACGCTGAGTGCCAGCATCGCCGCGGGGGTGCTGTCCATCAATCGCTACCACGGTGGGGCCATCGAGGGCTGCATGCGACTTCTCCTGGAGGCCGTTGACCGGCTCGATGGGGAACACTCCCCGGCTGAGGTGGTGGCCAAGATGCTGGCCGAACTGAAGGCTCAGCGGAAACGCGCCCCCGGCTTCGGTCACCGCGTCCATACCGACGACCCGCGCACAAAACGGCTGCTGGCCTTGGCGGACGAACTGGGAGTGAGCGGCAATGGGGTGATAATGGTGCGTGCCTTCGAGGAGGCCATGGAGAAAAGTCTGGGGCGACGGCTGCCTCTCAACGTAGACGGGGCACTGGCGGCGTTGCTGGTGGACCTGGACTTCCCTCCGGAACTGGGCAACGCTTTCTTCATCATCGCCCGCGTCGCTGGCTTGGCGGCTCACGCCCACGAGGAGATGACCCGCCAGCGGCCGATGCGCCGCATTCACCCCACCGATCACGAGTACGATGGCCCTGCACCACGGGAACTGGGGTGAGGGAGTTGCAAGTTTACAAGTGGGCAAGTTTGCAAGTGGGCAAGTTTGCAAGTAGGCAGGTGGGCAAGGAGGTGAAAAGTGGACAAGGAATTGGTGCAGACGATCTTCGCCCGGCGTAGTATCCGCAAGTACACGGATGAGCCGGTCAGCGAGGCGGATATCAAGACATTGTTGGAAGCGGCAATGGCGGCCCCCTCGGCTTCCAACCGTAAGCCGTGGCACTTCGTCGTCGTGACCGAGCGGCAGACACTGGACAGTCTGGCCGAGGCCCATCCCCACGGCAAGATGCTCTTCGAAGCGATGTTGTGTATCGCCGTGTGCGGTGGCCCAGTTGCCTCGGAGCGCTTCTGGGTGCAGGATTGCTCCGCCGCCACTGAGAATCTGCTCCTGGCGGCCACTGCGCTGGGCCTGGGCGCGGTCTGGCTGGGCGTCTATCCCAGGGAAGAGCGGGTTGCCGCTATACGCCAGGTGCTGGGCATCCCGGAGGCGATGGCTCCACTTAACCTGGTCTCCATCGGTCACCCGGCGGAGGAGAAGAAGCCGCGTACTCAGTACGATGAGGCGCGTGTGCATCGTGAGCGGTGGTAGAACAGCGGATTGCAGGACAACAACGGATCAACAAGGAGAAAGGCGCGTGAACCTGCGGGATTTTGTCACGTGGGCTGGAGAGGCGGGCACGCTGGTCGAGGTTGAGCGCGCCGTTGACCCACACCTGGAACTGGCGCGCGTGATATACGCGCTCGATGGACAGCCGGTGCTGTTCCGCACACTGACCGGTTTCCCTGGCTGGCAGGCCATCTCCGGCGTGTGCGCACAGCGGCGGCACTTTGCGGCGGCGCTGGGTTGTGCGGTGCCCGATTTAGTCCACCGCATGGCCGACGCGCTGGCCCACGCAACCCCGCCGCCGATGCTCGACTCCGGCCCTTGCCAGGAGGTCATTGAGGAGCAGGTAGACCTGACTCAGTTGCCCATCCCCTGCTACCATCCAGGAGATGGTGGGCGCTACGTCACGGCGGGCGTGGTGGTCATCAAGGATGCCGACTTCGGGCGCAACATCTCTTTCCACCGGCTGATGCTGCTAGATGAGCGACGTTTGGCCGCCCGTCTCGTCGAGGGACGGGGGACGCACACTGCGCTGGGCAAAGCCGTGGGTGATTTGCCCGTTGCCATCGCCATCGGCTGCCCCATCCAGGTGCTCCTGGCGGCGGCGATGAGTCCACCCAAGGGAGTGGATGAGTTGAGCATCGCCCACGCGCTGGCCCCTGTGCCACTGGTCCACTGCCAGACGGTGGACCTGGAGGTGCCGGCCGGGGCGGAACTGATCCTGGAGGGTCGCATCACCCACATGCTGGCCGACGAGGGGCCCTTCCCCGACCTGACGGGGACGCTGGACGTCGTGCGCCGCCAGCCGGTGATCGAGATTGACTGCGTCACCCGTCGCCAGGAGCCTGTTTTCCACGCCCTGCTTCCTGGCGGCATGGAGCACAAGAACCTGATGGGCATGCCCCGCGAGCCGACCATCTTCGCCGCCGTCAATGAGGTCTGCCGTTGCGCCGGCGTCTATATCACGCCGGGGGGCACTTCCTGGCTGCACGCGGTGGTGCAGATTGAAAAGCAGCACGAGGAGGATGGGCGCAGGGCGGTTTGGGCGGCCTTCCAGGGCCACACTTCGCTCAAGCACGTCGTCGTGGTGGATACTGACGTGGACCTCTACGACCCCGCCGACGTGGAGTGGGCGATTGCCACCCGCTTCCAGGCCGACCGGGACCTGGTACTTCTCACCGATCAACCGGGCAGCAGCCTCGATCCATCGGCCACGCAGACGCTGGGGCAGAAAGCGCGCACGGCTAAGATGGGGCTGGACGCGACGGCCCCGCTGGGCGAGGCGCGGCAAGGGTACGAGAGGGTGCAGTATGGGCCGGTTGATCTGGCCCAGTATGGTGTGAAACGCAAGGCGTGAGGCGTTAAAATTGCTTGCGCAACGGTCTGTTTTGGTGTATGATAGCATTGAGCCGCACCGACAGAACTCAGCCGGACCAGGGCGGGTTAGGATGGATTCGCGGGCCGAGGAAGCGCAAGGAGGGATGCAATGGACATCATCAAAGTTGCGGCCACTTCTCGCTCGACGGCGGTGGCCGGTGCCATCGCAGGGGTTATGCGAGAGCAGGGGCGAGTGGATGTGCAGGCTATCGGCGCTGGAGCGGTCAACCAGGCGGTAAAGGCGGTGGCCATCGCCCGCAGTTACCTGGAACTGGACGGGATTGACATCGTCTGCCTCCCCTCATTCGTCGAGGTGATGATTGACGGTCAGGAGAGGACGGCGGTGCGGTTAGGAATTGAGAAACGGTGCATCAGCGCCGAAACCGAGTAGACCTGCATCTTCACAGCACGGCCTCCGACGGCGTGTTCACACCGTCGGAGGTTGTTCGTATGGCGCTGGAGCGCGGGTTGGCCGTGATCGCGCTCACCGACCACGATACACTGGGCGGGGTAGCGGAGGCCCAACAGGCGGCAGTTGGCACCGGCCTGGAGGTCATCACCGGCGTGGAGGTGAACTCTGAGGGCGACTGGGGTGATCTGCATTTTCTGGGCTACTATGTGGATCCAGAGAATGGCCCGCTGCGGGAGCGATTGCAGGCGATGCGGGATGTGCGGGTGGGCCGGGCTCGTAAGATGATCGAGCGGCTGAGCGAGATGGGGATGGCGCTGGAATGGGAGGAGGTGCGGGCGCTGGCTGGCGGCGACAGCGTCGGGCGTCCCCACGTGGCCCGGGCATTGCTCAATCGGGGCTACGTCAAGACGACGCAAGAAGCCTTCGACCGCTTCATCGGCAACGACGGCCCGGCCTACGTCCCCCGCCTGCGGCTGGCCCCGCCGGAGGTGATCCAGACGATCATCGGGGCCGGGGGTGTGCCGGTGATCGCGCACCCGGCGCACTCCGGGGCGGCGGCGGTGGAGCACATACCGGAGTTCGTGGGCTATGGGCTGCGCGGGGTGGAGGTGTATTACCCCCACCACTCGCCCGAGGAGATCGAAATGCTGCTGGGACTATGCCGGGAGTACGGGTTGCTTGCCACGGGCGGCTCCGACTTTCACGGGCCGGGCATCAAGGAGGGAGCGTCGCTTGGCTCGGTCTACGTGCCGCCGGAGTGCGTCGAGCGGCTGCGGGAGGCGGCCGGACGGCACAATAGCCCCGCCGGGGCATAAAGTGCCCCGGCTACGGACTACCACCCCGACGGCTGCATACCTGAGCCCGATTCATCGGGCGGAAGCGTCGTAGCCCGGACAAGAACTATCCCTGGCGAACACTACAACGGACTGGGAATAAAACGGATTTGAGTTGGGCTGTAATCCATTTTTTCTAAATCCGATGTTGTGTTTACGGGCGGGGCAAGTCGAGCATCAGCACCTCGAGGGTGAGGCGCGCGTTGGCATTACGCTTCAACCGGTCGGCCGCACTGCGCAAGGCTTCGACCATGGCAGCGCTCCGTTCTACCCCGAAGCGACGGGCGTGGCCGCGTAAGGGCGCGGTCACCGCGCCCCTACCCTGATAGTCCACGTTGGTCAGCGGCGCATCCGCCTCGGCAGCCAGCAGCAGCACGTCGCGCCACCAGCCGATCCACAGATCAAGCGTCTCCTGCGTGGCGACCGGATCGCGGGCCAGTTTCTCGACGTAGCGGAAGCGCTCGGTGATGGAAGCGCCCAGGAGATGATCCAGGTCGTCCAGGCGCTGTGCGCGACGCTGGAGGGCTTTCTTGTCGTTGAGCGTGCGTACCGCCCAGCCCAGCCGTCCGCCCGAAAGGTGAGCCAGGAGTTCGGCCTGCTCTGGCTCCGCGTCCCAGCGCTCAATGAGGGCCTGCTGTACCACCGCCACGGGCAGCGGGCGCAGGGGGATCTGCTGGCAGCGAGAGACAATGGTAGGGAGGAGGCGGTCGGCGTCGCTCGCCAGAACTGCGAGCACGACGTAGGGTGGGGGCTCCTCCAGGGTCTTGAGCAGCGCGTTGGCGGCGGAAGTGGTGGCCTCCTCGAAGCGGCGCAGGATGGCTACCCGCCAGCGGGCCTCGTTGGGGGTGAGCGCCAGTTGGTGTTGCAGTTCGCGCACCTGGTCAATCTTGAGGTTGGCGCCGGGTCGCTCGGATGCGACGACGTGCAGGTCGGGGTGGTTGCCGCTGGCGACCAGGTGGCAGGCGCGACACGCGCCACAGGGGGGCTCTCCCTCGCCCTGGCACAGCAGGGCGGCGGCCAGTGCCCGCGCCAGCGTCGTCTTGCCCACGCCGGGCGGGCCGGTGAACAGATAGGCGTGTGATACACCACCCGAGGCGACGGCTCGCCGCAGGAACCCCACGGCCCACTCGTGCCCCACAATGCCCCAAACGTCGTTTGTTTTCATTGGGGGGATTGTAGCACAATGGGCGTCGCTTGCAAAGCGATGGAGATGATGGTATAATCCAAACGTCGTGGGCGGTTAGCTCAGATGGCCAGAGCGCCACGTTGACATCGTGGAGGTCACAAGTTCAAGTCTTGTACCGCCCACCAGACCGGCTGGCAAATTCGCTGACCGGTCTTTGCTTTACCCCTCGAGTATGCAGGAAAAGGCCGCCCGGTTGCGGTTTCGCGCCACTTCACTTGACAGTGTTCCCAGGCAGCCTATAATCAAGCTAAAAGGGGAGGGAGTCTATCGCTGTAGTGGAGCAAAGAGTATGGGCCTGGAAGAATTGAAGTCGTCTCTGATCTCAAGCGTGCTGGTCGTCGTGCTGGCGGCCCTGGGGCTGGTCGTCTTGCAGTTCTTCAGCCGGCGAGCCCTCCGCCTCGTCCGTTCCACGGAGGGTCTCCACGAGGAGCGACGACAGCAACTGGTCACCCTCGTCGAGAGCCTTCGATGGGGAG
>Ga0315541_1001521_pt1 | contig 21282 bp, 23 predicted proteins | sample SalMarSW160190MG_FD_203095 | JGI IMG/M metagenome (GOLD analysis project Ga0315541, IMG submission 203095) | Salt marsh sediment microbial communities from the Plum Island Ecosystem LTER, Massachusetts, United States - Salt Marsh Sediment SW1601-190 ...
CGACGCTTTCTTAGTCCAAGTGTCTTCGGCTACTTCAGCAGAGGATAACACAGGCTTAGCAACCATTACGCAAGACGCTGTTAGGAAGACAAGAACAAGCAACAAAGCGACACTTTTACTCATGCTTGTCCCCTCCATTATACTAGGCAGTTTCCGCGATTAAAGGGTTTTTGTCAAGATTTCTTGACCAAACAAAGGATAGATTTAGTCAAGTTTTCTTGACAATAAGCATTGTTTATTTTATCAGTTGTTCAGTTTCTGTAGAAAAAAGGCTGTTTTCAACAATCTGCTGTTATTAGTCTCCTGATATGAATGATTTCTGTTGGTTGCCTGAGTTTTTTTTGGGTAGTCTCTGTTTGTAGATTAGAGCTACCAAGGTTGCCGTAAGGAGCAATGGTATTATGATCCATGATGGAAACTCTGGAATCGCATTTACTAGTGGATAGTTGTCTTGGTTGTTCGCGTGGATGATGTGGGGTGGGTCTCCTATGCCGTCGCCATTTGCATCTGTTCCAGTGTAGTCGCTCCAGTAGTTTCCTTCAGCACCGTTATCCCAAATGTTGATTGATGGGGACTCGAACGTTAAAGTGATGTTTGGTGCAAAATAAACGTCGTTGACCTGTCTCGTGTTGTTGATGAAGTTGTTATGGTAAATAAGGTTGTTTGGTGCCCCCCAGAAACCGATTCCACAATTGTTGTCTGTTATGTTGTTTCCGGTAATGCTGTTCCTATATGCTGCAAAGAAGTCAATGGCTACGCTAGTACTTGTTTCTATCTGATTTCCAGCTATGCTGTTGTTATGAGAATTTTCTCCAAGCTTGATGCCAATATCGTTTGCTGTTATATTGTTTTCGTTAATGGTGTTGTGAGAGGAGTAATGCAGGAGGATGCCTTCACTATTGTTTGTTATGTTGTTCTTGGTTATTGTAGAGTTTGTAGTGTAAGCCACCAGTATGCCTTGAACATTGTTAACAAGATTCAGATTTTGAACAGTTATATCCGTGCAGTTTACGAGAGCAACATAACCAGCGTCGGATGGAATAGTTTTGTTTTGCTGGTTGACCCAATAATAGATTGGTTTGCCGTTAATCGTGTTTGATTCATCAACATCGTTAATAAGATACGAAATTGAGCTAGTTTCAAAATTGAAGGTATCGGCATTATTGTTTAGGATGTTGTTTCTTAGCAGATTGTTTGAAGACCACTCGAATGAAATGCCAATACTGTTGTCTGATATTTCATTTCCAGAAAAAGTGTTTCTTTCTGAACCGTATCGGAGGTGGATGCCCTTGCTATTGTTTGCTATGTAGTTCTCAGTAATGGTGTTGTTTTCTGAATGGGATTCGATTTGGATGCCGATACTGTTGTTTGTAATGTGGTTTCCAGAAACGTTGTTGAATCTTAAAGCTTCGGGTGATATTCCAGATCCATCGAGAACGATTCCATGTCTGTTGTTTGTTACAGTGTTTTCATGTACACTGTTTTCTAAAGATGATTTTTCGAGAATTATCCCATATCCGCTGTTTTTTATGTTGTTGTCATATATACTATTTTTTGAAGACGATTTGATGTAGATGCCTCTGCTGAAATTGTTTTCCTTGTTGTTGTCTATCTGATTTCCAGCTATGCTGTTGTTATTGGAAGAATTCTTGATTTCGATTCCAGAGAATTTAATGTTTGTCAGTTTGTTTCCAGTAATTGTGTTGTTTGAGGAAGAAACCAGTTGTATGCCTCTTGAGACTTCATCGATAGTCACATTTTGGATTGTCACGTTGTTTATGCCCGTCTCCCAATAGAATCCAGTTCCGAACCCTGAACCCTGAAGAGTGTACCCATTTCCGTCAACTATTATGTTGCTTTTCTCTATTACTATGCAAATGTCACTGTCGTCACTTTTATCGCTCGTAATATTGTCTATGAAAGTGTAAACGTTTCCATCTCGCTGAATCTTATCCGTTCTCTCAACGCTTCCGTCAGTTTTTATGTAAATTGTACTGTCTTCTTTAATTGTTCCGAGTTCTAGAAGAAAAACAAACACAAAAGAAAGAACTAATATTAGAGCAATTATTGCTGCCATTTTCTTAATGTTAGAAAGCATAACATAGTTTTATTGTAGGTAAAACATAAAAACGTTTTTGTAAAGGTTTCTTGACCTACCAAATCATATCGTAGTCAAATTTTCTTGACAAAAGAGTTACTTATGAAATTTAATTATAAAATGGGGTTAGTCAACGTTTGCTTAGTCTAAGGAAAGAAACAGATTCGATTAAGTGAAAAATAGTTATTTATTTTTTTCGCGCAACACTTTAGGGACGTATCCACATGCTGGAAGACAGTTGAAAAAATTAAAGATTAAGATTTCTAGAAAGAATTCGCTCGCACCTAGTTTACCTGTTTTGTGTTCCAAATTAAAGTGTCTTTTTAAAAAAAGAGGGGTTTTGGTTTAGTAGTAATCGTTGTCCCATTAAAATGTAAAACTGATAGCTTAATGATTGTTGTCAATAGAGATGTATGCCTAAATTTCCATAGATCCTCATAGCACCTGATCCATATGTTCCATTAATAGGCCAACCATCAAATTCATGCCATGCATTGTCATATCCTTGATACAGTTCAGTTTCATAATAATAGATACCATAATGGTCTATTGAAGCTTGATTTAGAGCCTGTGCTATTGTATAATGATTGTAGGTACCATGATAAATGAATGAAATGACCCAGTCGGTGTATTCATCATAGCTATAATGTACAGATTCTTGAATCAGAGGCATTGATGCACCCGTAAAACCTATGAAACAATCACCACTCGTAACCGCATGATGCCAGCAGTATGGCATTCCAAACACGCCTACTGGTCCGTAGTAGCCCCCTATAGTGTCTCCTTGACGACATGTCCAAATGAACACAAAAAAGTGTTTGCTCCTCCAAGTTTGTGGATAGACTTGGTAGTCCCAAATCTCATCATCTTCCGAAGGATTATAATAATCCCAATCGTCATCAAAATAGTCCCGACGTATGGAATACATACCCCCATGTCCATGATGAAACATCGCTACATGGTCATAACTTTGTTCCATAACAGAAGCGTTACCCAACACGTATTCTTTTTGTGTATTACTGCCGTAGTAATCAAAGCAAGTATAACCTGCATAATCCTCAAAGTAGTCTTCCATATGTTCGATAACCTCCATAGCCGCTGATTCTTCATCGTCAACCATCCCCGCCGTAGAGCCATATAATGTCATACCATAAGTATCTGCCTTCACTGTTGGCGTTGCCATTGAGAATGTGGTGAGCAAAATCATAAGACATAACAATACCCCACCAAGTTTTAACGAATTTGATTTTGGCATGTTATGAAGCTCAGGTGAAATTCTCTTTTTTTGTCTAAAATAAACCTTAGTTGCTCCGAGTGTGATGACAATTGAGATTGGCAATACTATCCACGCGATTGGTAACCTGTCTGCATCCACCTCATTATCGGACTGCCCAATGGCGTCTTCATTATCAGCAGGGTTTACGTTAGGCAAATAATCGCCCATTGAAAACATTGTTCTAATATCATTGACTTCTCCTGTGTCTGCCCAGATTCCAACATCTAATCCGTAAACATTACCGAGGTAAAGTTTATCGAAGTACAGTTTGATATTCCAGCCAGGATATAGTGTTAAAGGGTTTCCGCTACGTGCATCTTTTTTAGAAATGTAATTGCCAATATCTAACGTTGTTTTGCTTACTCCCACTATTTTAAACTCAGTTACTGTTACTGGAGGCTTATCGCCTCCCATACTCACGTTCCACGAGAAGTTTTTGGCGCGATCCATTGCAATGTTTATAGCTTCTTCTTCGGAAAGATTTATGTCCGTGCTACCAATTGTGTAGAGGTTCCAAGTGTCAACAAAATATTTCAGAAAACCCTTTTCGAATCGCATAGCTACACATTTTACTGAGGCTTCAGCACCGTTAATTGTGTATGTCCATCTGAAGGATGTGTAACTTGTGTTACTCGTGACTTCAAGCTTTACGTTTTCGGATGTTTTTGTGACGTTTTTGTTTGCTTCTAGATTGTCCAGCATGGATCTCATTGTCTCGTAGTGTGAAGTGCTGGAAATGGTTTGATATTTGTCGATAAAGTCTTTGGCCATTTCAAGCGTATTGGTGGCTGGTTGAGTCATGCGTGGCGAACCATCGGTATATGTGATCATTGAACGTAATTTCTCGTTTACGAAAGTACAAATCACTTCAAGTTTGCCTTCATCAGACTCGAGGATGTATTTCACGTTCTCTTGCGGTAGAACTTCAAAATACAAGTCTTGGGTGTATGTATCTAGGTTTGTGCTGTACTTTGCCGTATCGAGACCAACCACATCCTTTAAGATGGTCAGCGTTTTCTCGGGAGCGGTTAAATCTGAGTATTCTGGATTGGCGGCGCTACACACTAAAGAACCATTCATTCCAAAAGTTACCAGCAGACCACACATGAAAAGCGTTGAGAACAAGAACAGTTTTTTACCTGATCTAATCATCTAGTTTCCTCCTTTCATTTTCTGCACGGCTTTCTAGTCTCCGTGCGATCTCTTTCTGTCCCTCACTTAGGGCTAGGCGGTGAAACGCCTCCGAAACAATTAGCCTCGGCTTCAACTTCATTATAGCATTTGAAACGGCCAGTACCTTTGCGGAAAAGAATTCTGGGGAAAACACTTCAGACAAATATACAAGCGAGAACACAGCAACAAGCATGGCCGTTTCCATCGCGTTATCTCCCCGCCCATATTTTAATGCATCCTTAATATAAGTTTTTTGGAAATTTTTTATCATTTTATAACTAAGTGTATATACACTTCCTTTAAAAGGCGTTTATTTAGACATTTTTGCATTTTTTTAACTTATGCGGTTTTCCCTCTTTTCAGCATATCCCCCAGATCTATATGTGCATGATTTTGTTTTCAGCATGCATTTCGTGAACAAATAATTCAGGAAGGCCTTCGCATGCATCCATCAAAGAAGACAGAAACTGTATGGTTTTCCATATACACAATCGAGGTTTTGTATATTTATCCCATTTGTTGCTCAATGACCTGTTGAACCGACTTTTTACCATATTTGCGCGCTAGGACGTTAAGAGAGCTAGGTATTTTTTGTCTTTAGGTGTTATTTGCTAGATTCCTCTGGCGACTCGGGTGATGTATCCGTTGTTTAGCAGATAATGGAGCTGCGATTTGAAGGTGTTTGTTGTCGCGAATGGGTGGCATGTGGCGCACACTTTCTTGTCCACATCTGTGTAATGCACACAGCCTCTCGAATGTAATTCCAAGATTTTGCGGAGAATGTCATGCTCCCGATCTTTCATGATAAATGGGCCTTCACAGCGTGCTCATTCTTTTTGGAGCCCCTTCGAAAAAGAGGGGAGTTACGGGGGATATCTCCATGTCATACAGGATTTGAACGAATTCTCCAAAGAATGACCGAATTAACGTATCCGAAAGAGAAAATCGAAGTAATCGTGATAGATGACGCGTCTACCGACCGAACAGGCAATAAGGCGAAAAAATTTGCCAAAGAACACAAATTCATAAGTGTTGTTCACCGAGGCATAGAGGATGGGGGAAAGGGAAAACCAGATGTTTTGAACTGTGGATTGAAACATGTTTCAGGGGAGATTGTCTACTGTTTTGACGCCGACTACTATCCTCAAAGAGACATCCTTGAGAAACTCACAGCCTGCTTCAGAGACCCAAAAGTCGGAGCCGTCCAAGGAAGGGTAACAGTCCTTAACGAACCTAACACTTTAGTTACAAGACTTGTGGCCTTGGAGCGAACCGGAGGGTATCGAGTAGACCAGTTTGCCCGAAACGACTTGGAACTCATCTCCCAATTCGGAGGAACTAGAGGCTGGTGGAGTTATCTCCCGCACCTCCCCCTTTTTTTGTTTAAATGGGTTCCTTACACGCGCACGCAACATATGCTAGAATCGTATACAATTCCTTTGATTTTCTTCAGGCATAAAGGCTAAGATTGTATTAATATTATTAGGTATTCCCTTGAAGAATAATATGGATTTATGCCCTAATCCTAGCGCATTCATAAAGTAATGCATAAACCGTGCTATTTGTTTAGGTGGAATTTCACTATTTTCATCGTGGGTACGAACTAAATCGATAATAAATTGAGATTGTTCACCGATTAGTCTCCATGCTTCCACTATGTTGGTATCTTTCAGTATTGACGAATCAATTCCAGATATTTCCGTAATTGGAGAAATTTTCTTTGTATCAACACAATATTCAGGTAAGAATTTAGTTGGTTCTTCACTGGTTGTAGTAAACACAACATCAAAATATCCATTAGTTGGATCATCAGGTTTATTATGGTAAAGAAAATAGTACCAATTGATTTTTCCCGTCTTTTTCAATTGTAATATATCATACATTTTGTGTCTAATTACATCTTGTAAACGTTTGAGTGTTAACTTGCTCTTTAACCCAATTTTTATCCATGTTCGCCACATTTTATTTAAATCAGCATTTTTCAATCTAGACCCCCCGTTATAAATTTCCTCAAGGATGTATTTATAATCCTTTTCCAGAGGGGTTGTACAATCTACACATTGGGCATCCTTCACAGCTCAACAACTGAAGATCAGGATTAAATGTTGTTTGAGTAAAAAAGGTGAGTATAGTCCGGAAACTGTTTTGCTTCAGCTCGTTGTTTGCCCTATTCTTTGAATGTCTGAGAAAGTTTCTGAAAATACTCAATAATTCTCCATCCAACAAAATTGACTGCTTGGTAGAAGATTTCCCCCTAAATTATTAATGCATCTTGAAATAACCTACAGAGTTGGAAGTAAGAACCATGAAAATGCTCAAGTTTTTTGGGAACCCTACTAAAGTAGGTTTAAAAGAAGCTTTAGAAGAAATCGACAAATTTCCAAAGGAAAATGAGTATAAAGAAGCCTTTATAGCGTTTTACAATGAAAAAGGTGAAGAAATCAGTCTAAATCCGAAAGTAAAAGAAGCTGACAAAGATATTCACTTGTGGTGGTGGCGATTAGGCGATGTGGCGACATCTCCCAATATAGATTATGCGGATGGAGATCTTACTCTGTCTCAAGCTAAGGATATCATAACCCGCTTCTATCATGGGCAGTCATGGATGCATCTTTATAATTTACATACATCCGAAAAGGTGGACAAACTAATGAAGAAGGATGAAGAGGAAATAAAAAAAGATACAATAGCGAGACTAGAGAGAGGGTTAGGAAAGCACTACACATTTGCATGTCAGCTCTTATCGGGAGACCCAGAAGAGGCATACATAGCGTGTAAGAATGAAACACTAGAATTAATAATCATGAAATTTAAAGACCCTAGCGGAAAATACAAATTAACAAGTATTGAGAAAAAAATCAAAGAACTCATCGATGAAAAGAAGGTCAAATGTCATGTTGTTTCTTACTGAATGAAACTTGCCTTAGGTCATTTTCATAGAGCAACCTTCTCCCGAGCCTAAAGCTCAAGTTCTTATTCCTTTGTATAAACCTCTGCAAGTTCACCTGCTGGTATGAAATCATTGGCGACTCCATACATACCAATAACTTTTGCTCTTCTGAAGTGATCTATCATTGGTGTTCTAAAAACTAGAAATTGCTGGCTTTGTGCATACTCCGAGAATATCTTCACCAACTGAAAAAATGTTAATAGTATTCACATACCATACAAATAGGTGCGTGTGAGTCTATTGAAAAAGGATAGCGACTTTAAAACCAAAAAGTGCGACCTAGACTTCACTGGACTTTGTTATTTTGTCATTAAACCTCTAATCAAAGAGTTATCGCATATACCATTCGTTCTTCTTAGAATTGTTAGGGCTAAATCACTGGAACCGTTTTTCGTTTCATTAAGGGAGCTACGATATACTCTCAATCCTTGCTCACGTTGTAGTATTTGCGGTCGGAAAGTTAAACAAAAGTGGATTCCGATTTGTGCGCTTGTTACCTATCCAGATTTAGACGAAGATTTAAGGTTTTCTTTTGGTTGATACTGTTAAGTTATTTGTGATGAAATTAAACTAGAGCTTGAAAAAAATAACGCAAAATATTGTTTAACAGTTCATAAAAGTTATGCATGAAGTTCAACGGTTACAAAAACTTTTTAAACAGGATACAACATATTTTTAGATGTCACAGTGTTAACGGATGAATGAAAGTTGGAACGAGAAGTTTGTAGAGTCCATAAATTAGCGTCACCGTTGATTTTAAAAAGAAACGGAAGTACATTAGTTATTTCTGACGGAACATTCGAGCATAATTTTGATTTTAAAGAATTTGGGCAAATGAAAATAATAAGCATTGATTCTGAAGGTTTCATCACCTTTGAAATCTCAAAGAATCAACAGCCAAGTACATTAATAGATTTTTCAAAAAGAACACCAACTTCAATCAAACATGTTTCAACAGGTTTCAGTCTTTTAGGTCGAGGATCGCCAAAAACTCTAGGCAGTAACGCATCTAGGGCAACCTATGAATATTTTAAACGCGCAGCAGATGAGTATTATTATTCAAAGATTATTTTGGGCGCGAAAACTAAAAAAATCCATCTTGGAAGCCTACATGACGAATCTAGCCCGATTCACAAGATTATCTCTGGAATAAAGCATTTTGGAGAAACCCAGTGGTTTGATAGAAAAATGCTTGTGAAACATTTAGAACCAGCGCAGCGTCACGGTCAAAAACTAAAATCTACTTTAGATATTTTGACAATCGAGGGATATTTAGAAAGGCAAGAGTCTCAAAAAAGAGGAAAACCTTACGAACAATACAAGAAAACATCGAAATTACAGACAATACATTAGATTTTAGAATGACATTAAATTTGGAGATAGGCGGGAGCGACTGCCCGAGAGGTTCCCAACTGCTCCTAGGGGCGGTTGGATGTGTGGCTCGGGATGGTTCAGTCGAGGTATACCCTCCCCGCCCTCCAATAAGCTAATCTATCGGAGCAAGCAAAAAACCGAAACCTTGTCACAGTGTAACGGCTCCTAGTACTTGCTCCGATGTCATCCGTACTTCTACAAGTACTTAGGTACATATATACGTAATCTTTAAGGTTGCAGTAATGTTGTTATGTTGTACCACGGTATACCAAAATAATCTTAGCACGTATATTATCAGAGGAACGACTGGCGATATTATAATTAAATGGATATGCGTTTTTTGATTTGTTTTTCCCATTCTTCTTGGGTTAATATGCCTTTTTCTTCTAATAATTCCACCAAACTTGACAACATCGTGTCTAATAGTTCAACCTCTTCTGCTAGTTCCTGTTTGGTTTTTTCAGTCTTTTTCACATTTACCACCCTTGTTGAGGTAACCCTTCTCAGACAACCAATTCATTATAATTGTTCTAAGCGTATCTGAGTACCCTTCGCCAAGTTTGCCTATGAGTTCTTTATCCACGAGGTCAACTATATTGGCTGGGAGTGCTACTAGGATTTTTCTCATTTCGCTATCACCACCATTTCTTTTTTATCATTCTCCTTATTCTGATTTATGACTCTCGCAAACATTTCCGCTTCATACTTTGTAGCTTCTTCAATCAATCCCTTCCAGTTAGAAGGTGCCTCAGTTCTTGCAGCTTGAGCAGGGGTTTTTCCCATTAGGCTTTGGTGTTCTCTCACAAAGTTGTAGTGAACCGTGTAACCTTCAAGGATTGCATTTGTTGACTCGTAATCTTTGAGTCCCCTCATTGGTTTTGTTCTGTCCTTTAGGGTTCCGTGAAGTCTTTCAACCATGTTGTTAGTTTCTCTTGTTCTAATTCCCACTCTTTGAACTAGCTCCACTCGGTCAGCTTTGTATCGAGAATAGAAAACCTTGTTAAATGCTCTATTGTAAACATGGCTGCCGTCAACAAACACAGCTCTAGGTCTAACTTTGCTCTGCTCATAGCCTTTCTTGAATATGGCTATTGTGTCTTTGAGAGTTCTTGTTCCTGAAAGGTGAGACGCCACTAAGAATCGTGTATCCTCATCTATCATTTCCCAGAACCATACATTACGTCCTTCACACTTCAGCATAGTTTCGTCCTCATGCCATAGTCCCGAAAGCTGAGGAACCAAAGTTTTCACATATTCTTTGACTAGAACTGAGTATTTTCTAATCCAGTTTAGGATAGTTACTTGGCTTACTTTTTCTCCGAATAATCGCTCTAGGTTTTTCTGAGTTTTGCGTAGAGATAAACCGTCATAGTATAGATTGATTGCAGCCACTATGAGATTTTTGGCGGTTCTCATTTTGGCGAACTTACCGTTCATGTAAAAGCGTTTCTTACAGTCTTTGCACCTGTAGAGTTGTTTTCCTTTTACTTTCCCGTCTTTCACGATTTTTTTGGAGTCGCAATATTTGCATTGCATTGGTATCTCACAGGTATACTATAAGATACTGACTAGTATATATAGCTTGTGGTATACCCACAGGATACCGAAAATGCTATGAATTAGGCGTGGTTATATATATATCTCGAAAATGTCGGGCGATAAGATTTGGACTTGGATCACTGGGCGCACCCGAAAAAGAAAAATAAATTTTGCAAATGGAACGAACTTACTAATGAATCATCTGTTGAAGATTTTTTCATTCTTCCACTTCTCAAAGATTTAGGGTTCACAAATGAAGACATACGTTCTAAACAAAGCATAGATGAAATAACTGTTAGCAAACGAGGTGGTAGAAAAAAAGAGCCTTTCAAACCAGATTTTGTACTAGTTCTAAAAGATGCACCAAGATTGCTTATTGATGCAAAAGCCACAAACATAAGCATCAGCGATTTTGAGTACCAATGTAGAGGTTACTGTCTTTCTCTAAATCTAAAATTCACAGAAGAAAAACCGTTAAACTATTTTATACTATCAAATGGAAGGCTAACAAGTCTTTATAAGTGGGATGAAGAAAAACCTATCCTGATGTTAGACTTCGTTGATTTTGTTGATGGAGAACAAAAATATGAAGAATTAAAAAACATTGTTGGCAAAAAAGCCATTCTACAAAGTATTACAACGAAGCCAAGTACCAAAAGAATATTTGAGTTTTCAAGACCTAATATAAGAGATTTGCAGGGAATATTCTCAACATGCCATAACTTAATATGGAAAAAAGAAAAAATTGGACCCACTGAGGCATTTTACAAATTCGCAAAAATAATGTTTATCAAACTAAATCAAGACAAAAGACTGAGAGCGAATACCCAACTTAAAAAACTGATTTTGACAAATAAACCATTACCCCTCGATGATGTTGTTTTTAGTGTAAACTGGATTGAGAAGAGAGAAAAAGAAGGCGTGAATAATCCAATGGATCAAATACTTTTTGCCAATTTGCGTAAAGAGTTATCCGCAGAAGTCCTTAAAGGAACTAAAAAAAGGATATTTGAGAAAAATGAGCAAATAGAACTGAAAGCCTCAACAATTAAAGATGTAGTAAAACAGCTAGAACATCATGACTTATACGGCATTGATGAAGACTTAAACGGGCGAATGTTTGAAAGCTTTTTAGAAGCAACAATCAGGGGAAGGGAACTAGGTCAATTTTTCACTCCGCGGTCAGTAGTTAATTTTATGAGTCAAATGGCTAATTTAAAAGTTGATTTTGAAAATAAAGAATTTAACCGAGTTCTTGATGCTTGTTGTGGAACTGGCGGTTTTCTCATTGAAGCAATGGCATTGATGCGCCAAAAAATCGATGAAAACCAAAGTCTAAGTGAAGATGAGAAAGAAGAATTGAGAAATAAAATGATGCGGAATTATCTTTTTGGAATCGATGTAAGCAAAACAATTGTGAGAATTGCTCGGATAAACATGTATCTCCATGGTGATGGTGGAAGCAGAATATATCAGGTTAGTGATTCACTTGACAAAAACTTAGCTATTGATAAAGGTGTTGATGAAGAACTAAGGCAAGAGCTTGAAGAGTTAAGGAATTTTATAATCACTGAGAATTTAAAATTTGATGTGGTATTAACAAACCCTCCATTTGCCATGCACTATGAACAAAAAAAAGAAGACGAAAGACTAATTCTAAACCAGTACAATCTAGCTACAAATAAGAAAAACGGCTCTCCACGAGCTTCACTAAAATCAAGCGTGATGTTTCTCGAAAGATATAGGGAACTTTTAAAACCACACGGAAAACTGCTTACCGTAATGGATGAAAGCGTACTCAACACAAGTTCAAATAAACCATTTAGAGACTACATAAAGAAACATTTTCTCGTTAAAGCAATAATTTCTCTACCAAAAAATTCATTTGTAAACGCTGGTAGTGCTGTTAAAACATCAATTTTATACCTTGTCAAGAAAAAAGAAGAAAATGAACCCCAACCAAGAACATTCATGGCGCTAAGTGAAAATGTAGGGCATCTTGACTCTGGAAGAAGGGCTCTAGAACTAAATGACCTCAAGAAAATTCTTGTGGAGTTTCGCAAATATGAGCCAACAAAAAGCTGAACAAAAAGTTCAGTTTACCGTTCAATCCATTGATAAAGATGACAGGATGGATTATCAGTATTATGATCCAAAATATTTCGAGACTATTAAGAGACTAAAAGAAATAAGTCAAAAGCAGAATATTGACTTGGTTACTCTTAAACAACTGCTGTTTAATACTAAACAAGGCATAACAGGTGGTGCCACACCTTTAGGCGCAACCTATCTAAATGATGGAATACCTTTCATTCGTGTTCAAAATGTTAGAAGAACAGGAGTTAATTTATCCAAAGTTGTTTTTATAACAAAACAAATTCACGAAGGAGAATTAAAACGTTCACAACTATTGCCTAAAGATGTCCTGCTAACCATTACAGGGGCAACATACGGTATATCTGCCATTGTACCTGAAAACCTTGAAACAGGCAATATTAACCAGCATGTTGCAAGAATTAGGGTAGACAAAAACAAAATTCTTCCTGAATATTTATCCCTATACCTCAATTCCAAATATGGAAGGGTACAAACTGATAGAAATATAACTGGCGGATCAAGACCCGCTTTAGATTATACAACTATCAAAAGACTTCTTATTTTGCGACCCAAGCTCTCAATTCAAGATGATGTTGTTAAAACAGTTCAAAAAATACGACATGAAGCAGAAGGAATAAAAAAACAGATAGAACAGTTAGAAGCATCTTACGATGCAATCATTCTTAACAAACTAGATTTTTGTTTGCCACCTGAACCAAAAGTTAAGGTTTTTCTTTCAAACCTAGAAGGGCATGACAGGTTTGAAGTGAAGTGGCATTATCCATATTACAGTAAGGTTATCAAAGCAATTCACGCATTCAAATCTAGACGACTTGCAGATTATAACCATGAGCTAAAATATGGGGCATCATTAAATGCGGATTATATCAGTGACGTACCTTTTTTGAGAATAGCTAATTTGCGCAGAAATTATATTGATCTCTCAGACCTTAAATTTATTCCAAGCAGTGTACACAAAAAGGAAATATCCAATCTATATCTGAACGAAGGGGATATTCTGATAGAACGAAGTGGTACCTATGTTGGACTGTGTTCTTACGTTCCCAAGAATATGAATGATTTTGTTTTTGGTTCATATATAATTCGTCTAAGACTGGATGATGCAAGAGTGCTTCCTGAGTATCTGTCAGTTTACATTAATTCTATTTTGGGGCGAACGCAGTTTGATAGGCTTAAAACAGGTGCACTTCAATTTAACATTAATATTCAACAAATCCGTAATTTGTGGATAATTGAGCCAGATAGAAGGATACAAGAAGAAATTGCATCTGAAACATTTAGTCTAATCCAAAAGGCATCTGCCTTAAAATCGCAGTATAAACAAAAACTAAAACATGCAGAGAATACGTTTACGGAAATGCTTGAAACCGCACCAAAAAGTTAGTCCATCACAAATAACTTAACAGTATCCTTTTGGTTTACCATCTGCTAAACTCTTTGAACGCGTTTGTGTAGTTTGCGAATATTGTGATCCGTCTATCTCTTATGATCCAGTTTACGGAAATGTTATCGCTGGAGTATACAATAGAGAACTGGACAGTTGGGAAATGTGGCGTATGGAAAAAACTCTTGATTTTGAAGCTATTGAAGAACACCAAAAGCGTGTAGATGCTAGATGGAACAGTAAAAACAAGGATTATCTCCTTCCAAGTTAGTTGGAGGCAAATATCGAAATGAAATCATGGCGAAACTCATGGAAGTTACAGGTCTAAGCGATCCTTAACCACTTTGACTAATCGCTCCTTCAACAATCACATGATCGAAAGTTTGACATTTTGTACAACTGAAAACCCTAACGGTGATCTTCTTTTCTCCTTTCTCAGCTTTCAATTCAGCAACAAAAGTCATGGCTTCTCCGCATTTAGTACATGTTGGGTTTGGTTTTTCTTTCAAAGTTTTTACATTCTCATGGGTACTACTGTGTATCCTCTTTCTTCCAAATCTTGTTTGAGGTATTTTATGTAGTCATCTGTCATTTGTTTCTCTGTACCCGTTGACATCAGATTTTGTTGGGCTGCTTTAAGGTAGCCTTCTTCGCTGAGTTCATTCCGTTCTGGGCTGGTGTCGAATTGCGGGTTATCCATCATATACATGCGGTAAGCTTCTTCCTCAATCTCCTCTCTAGAGGGTAATGTTTTAGGTTTAGAAGGCTTAATTTCCTTCACTACGGGTTTAGCCTTGTGCTTCTTTTGTTCAGGTTTAGGAGGTTTAACTTCCTTCACTACGGGTTCAGGTTTTGAAGGTTGCTTCTTAGTTTTTTTCGGTTGCTTCTCTGTCTTTTTCGCTTCAGCTTTTCCCTTAGCCTTCTTTGGATAATCAACGTTCTTCATGTCCAACCTGTTCTTTTTGACCTTCCACTCTTTTACTTCCTTAACTATTGGAGCCTTCTTGGATTCGTCAGCAACCCTAGCCTTCTTAGATCGCCTAGCATGGATTCTCTGAGCCAAAGACTTAGACGGTTCTTTTCTCTTTTTCCCGGAGACTTTACGTTTACCACCTGGCTTTCGTTTAGCCTCTTCTGTTTTTGGGTAATCAATACCCTTCAAGTCACTTCTGTTCATGCGTCTAGACCATCTCGCCGGAGACTCTGCAATATCCGCTTTCAGTCTTTCATCTGTTGTTCTGCTTCGAGTAGAACGTTGTTCATGTAGCCTTTGAGCTTCAGCTTTGGTTAACGGAATCTTCCGTACACGACCTTGCTCATCAGTGAAGAAAGCCGAATCCCTTTTCTTACCATGAGCCTCTTGGCTTGGAGAACTTAGCTTCTTATTGCTATGTCTCTTATGAGGATAGAAACCGTGTTTTTTGGGTCTAGCAGGTCTAGACATATAATTCCTCTAGCTGATTGCACCAGTCCATTTGATAAATAATAACCCGAAATAGCTTAAAAAACTTTCGTTATTTTCTAGTTTTTATCTATCTAATAACTAGGAAATAGAAAAACGTACAACTAACACCTTAGAAATGTCTTCCATACTTGCTGAAGCGTGTTCGCCCTGTTTGGCTTTTGAAGTAGAGGTCCCTTGACGGCGGAAGCGAAGGAATACCTTTTACGTCTGTGTATCGTCTCTGAGTTGTCAGGTGATCCTGATCAATACTTCCCATCCACACTGGATGAAAGCCTTTCCGCTCGCCGTGAACTGCGGTTCTAGAAATTCGGTAATCTCCAGCTCCCTTATCTTTTATGAGTTCCCAGAGCCATAAAAAAAATCCTTTCTCATCGGAGGGAGGTCTAAGCGGAGTTTTAACTACTGGAACCCATGTCCAGCCACAACCATAAAATCTCATCGCCTTCTCATTATATTCCTTGCGATAAACGATGTAAGTTGAACCCAAAGGGCAATCTCCTACATAAAACATTCTGTTTTCATACTTAAAACTGTTTCATGCAACCAGATAAATGTCTTTACTACTGAATCTTCCATATTTTCTCCGTTATTTCTTCATTCACTTTTTATTATCACATGAAAATATTTCAACGGTATATAGTATGGAGTTTAGCCCCGTTTTTTCATAAATTACATCCGCTATACCATAAAAACACATCGAGAACCCTAAATTAGCCTCCTTTTCTCAAAAGAGAACAGGAAACCATGAAAAAATCGGGTTTTTGTGGACTTAGACAAAAAACACAACCGAAAAATAAAAAGCGAAAGCGTTTGTTTTCATTCTTTAAATCAGAAAAGAAGAACGGGGAAGGCTCCGTTCACTCTCTAGTTATTACGCTACTAAAGACTAGGAAACATGGTTTTCTGAAGGGTCTATAGCTTCATGCCGGACAAATGATTTCACCACTGAAGGTTACGAGTCTCTGCTTAGAGTCAGCTCAGCAGGAACCTAGTCGTATATTCCTATAATGGTTTATTACGAGAGTCAAGGATTGTGAGTTATTATTTTTCCGCAGCCAGGACAATGAACATGCCGTAAAGAAGACTGAGAATCATAACCGGAAACAACAGCGTCTTTCTTGGCTAGAACGTAACCGCAGCTCTTACAAACATAGGCTCCTTTCTCTCTCATCTCTTTTACACTACTCTTTCTTTTCTTCTTTCTCGGAGTTATCCTTTTCATAATTGATCTACCTTATGGCATCGGTTTCCAATCTAATGGAATTTGAAAATCCAGATTGCATTGTTTAAGAATCGTGTTAATTTCAGAAATTGACTTTGGTTTTCTAAATAGATATGTCTTGAAGTCTAAACCTAGAATAAAATTCACCATCATATGTGCCCAATTGGGGCGTTCTTCCAATTCTCTTAGGAATCGTTTTTTCTCTGTGTTGGTCAAAGAAAAGTATGATTGACTATACTTATTAAATGTCGGTTCGAAATGCTTTTTCACTGGTGATGAGGCTATTCTAACTTGCCAGCAGTATGTAGCAAACAGACGCTTTACATGTAACAAATCTGCTTTTGTTAACTCCAGCCCTATTTGTGTTTCTAACGCAAGAAAATCTCGAAAACGCTCTTCTAACTCTTCTCCCCCATATTGTTCAGCGACAATTGTCTTTGTCGGTCGTTGAATTTTAACTTCTGATATTGTATTTACCTTAAAAAAATTCTTAAAAATGGAGATTGCTCTTTGTTTGTTTTCTTCGCTAACAAAATACGAAATTCTAACCAATCCATCAATACGGTTAATGTAGAAACCGCTGATATTTTTTTTAAAATCCTTTAATTCAAAAAGTGGTCTTAAGGCATCTATAGTGCCATAGTAGGAATCCCAAGTTGTTCCGAAAGATTTTATAACAAAAAATATCCCAAAAAGGTCTTTTTTTGGGATTTTCTTGACCCTTAACACTAGTGCCCCCAAGTTCAGTTACTTTTTTCTTAAATTCATTTTTTCGGCTAATACAGACTCAATTGCGTGGGACCTAGACGCATAAGTTGAATCGTTGACTTTCTTATCTACCCATTTTAGGAGTCCTTTATCAATCCAAATCATGCGTTTTCCTTTTTTGAGTTCATCTGTCCATTTCTCCATGAGATCTATCATAAAATCAATTGCTTCAAAGTTAGGGTTGTATGTTTCTGAAGACTTCATTTCTTTTTCATCTCTTTGAGCCAGTCAGGAATTATCACAGCTCTTATTAGTTCCTGAATTGTTATCCCTCGACTTTTAGCGATCTCCGCTAATCTGTCATAGATTTCCTCATCTAATGTTTGCATGAATTTAGGCATGTTAACCACTTTCTTCACCTCTTATATCTCTGGATATATAGGTATTTCTACGGAAAGATTTATAAAGATTTCCCATTATATCTAAAGATTGCCAAATATATCAAAAATGGGGAGATGAAAAAATGGAAATTACAGACACAACAAAAACGCCACTGCAATGCCGCTTCTGCAAAGAAACATCAGACCTTGGCGTGTGGCTATACGAAGCAAAGGAACCAGAAAAAATGTTCATCTGTCATGACTGCTGGAGCCTCATAGCAAGCCTAATAGACCAGATGCTTGTTCCGGCGTTACGTGAGAACCTACAATTTGCTGAAGACGGTCTCAAAGAAGTTTCTGTGATCCGTGGCGTCAAAGTGGAGGCAAACACACAATGAGCAAAGAAACAGAAACCAAAAAAGACTTCAAAGACAACCTTCAACTGGTAACCCTACAGATCGAATTAGCCAAGCCATTCGTTGACTTCATAAACGATTATCGCAAGTTTTTTGGCAGCCAATACACAACTGAACTAATCTGTATGCAAATGATCTACAGCCAAATTAAGCGTCTCTACAACGAGCTTAGCGATTTCGCAGCAAAGAAAGGCAACTTCTTAGATAGCTCCGACTTCTACAAGAAACACCTGTATCTCAGCATGGTATCATGGGAAGAACCGGAAGACGAAGAAACAGAATAACTCTTATCCCCTCTTTTTTTGGAAGTGAACATAATGGTTGAAACTGAAGAAATCAAGGCGCAAATCCTTCACAGAATACCTACACCAACTGGGCCCGTAACCCATGGAACCCAGTTTGACTTTGGAACACACCAATCCAATATTGTCTGCGTTCTCTGCCAGGACCAAAACAAGCTAACCACCAGCAAAACGTTGAAAGAACATGCTCGGCATGTGGTGAATGAGCATCCAGAAATCTTTAAGCCAAAGTCTGCAAAACCTGAAATGACAGCTTAAGCGAATCCTTTCAACATCCCTCTTTTTTTATGTTTTTTTGGAAAAGTACTGTTTTCAACAATACGCTGTTATTAGTCTCCTAATATGAAAAGAATAGTTTTTGGTCAACCGGGTTCTTTAACGAAGTCCTTGAGACCGGTCATTTGCAGGACAAAATGGGCTGTCGCTGACCTCACTAGCTCGGCTTTGGAGTGGAAAAAACCAGCCTCCACTATACGATCTAGTAGCTTGTTAAATTTTGGGTCTATGGTTACGCGCAGTTCCGTCATGTCTTATCACTAGGGGATTGAAGAGAATATAACCGATTTGCCCATCATTTATACGTTGCGGATGGATACAAATTACAGATTTTCGGTGCAATTTTTCTAGAATTTTGTTACTGTACAATTAAAATAGGCTTATACACCAATTATCCATTCCTACTGTATGTGGGAGGGGGGATAAACAAAAAATGAAGATGTTAGGCAAGAAGGGCATTTTGACAACTTTGCTTTTGGCAGCGATGTTGGTTGCTTCTGTGAGTGCATGGACTGTCTTATCTGGGGCAACTGGAGCAGGTGCGCGGGGAACTGTGGAGCAGGCTGAGGCAACTGTGGACAATGCAGGCTGGATAGAGCTGGGTAGCATAGGCTCAGGTTACTCGTTTAGTGCAAGCGAAACAGGGAACGTGACGGTGACTAACGCTAAGGAGTTGGATTTCACATTTTCTGTTAGCGGTTTGGGTTCTGGTGAGAAGGCTGTTATGGTTTCGGGTACGCTGACGATTGTTGAGCCTGGCGTTGCTGTGCTTGGCACGATTGACTTGACGGCGACTACTCTGGGAAACGTGACGGCTACGCTTGCAGATGGCACGCATACCATAAGGTATGATGTTGCTGGTGTGGCTGGTTATCCTTCGGCTGATAAATACGTTGAGTTCCTTGTTGATGTGGCTGCTGAGACTCCGTAGTGGTAGAAGCTGTTTTCGCCTTAACTTCCCCCTTTTTTAAAAATTAAGAAAATAAAGACGAAACGCGAACGAGAAAGAAGATGTCAGTCAAAAGAATGCTTTTGTCAGAGTTTTTGTCTCTTTGCAAAGAAGCTGACAACTTAATCGGAGAACTTGCTAAATCTCCGAAGCTTAAGGGCAAGAGATCCAAAACCCTGAAGGCATCAGCCGTGCATTATTTAGCTAGAAAGAAGGGACTGAACATCACCCTCAACAATCTTTATGTAATTTATGGTTGTCATCATATGCCTATGATTAACGCTGAGAAAATCATCAGAGAACTAGATAGCGAGGACACCCTATAACTAACCTCTCTTTTTTGTTTGCTATCTACTTATAGAAACTACTTACATCAACTACTTATAACAAGACGGGGAATCGGTTCCGAACCATTTTATAAACAGCTATGGAGTCCATTCCCTACGAAGAGTCTGATAGCCAATTTATATCTATCAACTAACCTCTTCGCAGAAATAGAACAATCCTCTAGAAGAGTGTTCTAGCCTCTTCGTAGGCTATGGATCGCCTAACCTTTTTCATGGAAAAGTTTTCACGGAAAACTATTTATACTTACTACTCCCAGTGGTAAATAGGATAATATGTTTGCTTACCCCTCTCAGTGGTGAATAAAAAATTGGTTAGACCTCGATTGCCTAACAACTCTTTGCGGGAATACTGGAGAAAAATGAAAAAGAAACAAAAAAAGAAACAAAAGAAGGCGAAAAAATGAAGCGAAACCATCTTATCATATTAGGGGTCTTACTTGGAGTCCTTGTTCCGCTATTATGTTTTGCCATCTATGTGAATCAAGGAAATGCTGTCAATGGAATTGGAGATTTGATTTTCGGTTTTATATCATTCATTATTGAAGGGTTCACTGGAATCCTATTTGCTCTCCTAGATTTTTTTGCTAAATTGGTTTTTGGAGTTTTAACCCTATGGAACTGACAAAAGAGAAAGTCTTAGCTGTTGGTGCTGTGGTCGTTGTTGTTGCAGCATTACTTTTGTGGCAGTTTGGTGGTCCCTTACTTAAAATGTTTTCAATTTATTCATACGCGAAGTCTGTGCCTATACAGTTAGGATATGATGAGGTTCAAGAATACTGGATACTCTCTTCGGTAGTGAATGAGCAAGAAAGGTTCAGAATGGTTCTGCATGCAGACTCAGAAGAAACCTTGGATGCTGATGAGAAAGCTGTAGCACAAAGCGAAGTTGGAATCCTACTTATTCCACAACGGCCATACTCAAGAACCAACCTAGACCCTTATCACATCAGTTACCGCATTGACATGGTTCAATGGAAGAGGCTTTCAGCTTTTGATGTGAATGATGCTGGCTGGTTAACGACAGCAAAATATAACATTGGAGTATGGAAAAACGGAGAAGAACTCAACAGCAAAAACATTGAAGTGGATTATCAGAAGCAACGGGTTATAGAAATAGAAACTCCTGAAGGACCAGTCACAGTCAACAATCTTGGAATCTTGCCCCAAGGGGTCGAAGTTCCTTCTGGAGACTTGGTTATAGTTGTTGACCCCTACGGAGAAAACCGCATTTTCAACAAGGCAGACGTGGTTCAATGGATTGATACTTGGAATGACTGGAGAAGTCTTCACACTGGCGAATTATGG
>Ga0315541_1001526_pt1 | contig 21245 bp, 19 predicted proteins | sample SalMarSW160190MG_FD_203095 | JGI IMG/M metagenome (GOLD analysis project Ga0315541, IMG submission 203095) | Salt marsh sediment microbial communities from the Plum Island Ecosystem LTER, Massachusetts, United States - Salt Marsh Sediment SW1601-190 ...
TCCATACTGGGCCAACTGCTGCCCGTCGTGCCACGCCGTCCAGGGCGACTGGCACCTGGCGCGGGCCAATGCCGACTACGCGCGCCTCGCCGAGGTCGCCGGCGCTATCCGTCGTTGATCCGCGGCTTGTTCGGTTTGGTGACGATCATGATGACGCGCTCCACGTGCCGGGAGCCGAGCCCCGCCAGGCGCATGGCCTCGGCGGCGTCCAGGGAGCGGATCACATCCACCAGCTCGATCGGGACTTGCCGCAGCGTCTCGATGTCGCCGAGCATCGTGTTGTCCTGGTACACCACGATCTCGGTGGTGAGGTGCGTGCTGCGGTCGCCCCGGCTGTGCAGCCACAGCGGGCGGAGCCGCTCGACCACCTCGTAGGCGGTCCGCAGGCCGGTGCCCTCGATCTCCTCGGCGGAGATGAGGTTCCGATCCCGCGAAGGTCCCTGGGACCCGGACGCGCAACTCCAGAGCGCGAGCGGCAGGACCGACGCGAGCAAGAAGCGGATCGACTTGGACATGGTCTCCACCTTTCTGCCGGTACCCGTGTGAACCGCCACGCCGCGCTCGTCCACGCCGCTCCGCGCTCGTCCACGCCGCGGCGCGTGACCCCCGCCGCGCCGCTTCCACCACGGCGGCGCGACGGGGGTCCGCTTCGTTCAGCCGATTCGCCTTTTCCCGCTCATGGGCAGCGGGGCAGCGCCACCGGGCACTTCTCGGGGTCGGGGGCTGCGGCGCTGTGGTAGCCACCGCCACCTGTGCTGTACTCCGTGATCCCCATCAGCTCCAACTGGTTCCCGGGGATCGGGTAGTCGAGGGGGGTGTTGACCACGAACCACCCCCACCCCCGCCCGTCCCAGTGGGCGACGCCTGGATCGATGCCCAGCCCCTCGACGCGCTTCTCGTACCGGAGCGCGTCCCAGAGGCTCCCGCAGTCGCCGTTGTATTTTCTTGGCGTGCAGTAGGGCCCGGGCACGCCCTCCAGCGTGACCGGAGGGAGCTCCCCGTTGGCCACGCGGGTCTTGTTGATGAGGGGAATGGCCTCCACCGCCCGGCCGAGCCGGATCAGCCCCTCGGCCTTCAGGAGGTCCATCTCGGCCACGCTCATGCCCAGGAGCGGTCCCGTCTCCCAGGCGGTGCCTCTTCCCAGCCGATGGAAGTAGTAGTACGAGCGCTGGCCCGTGCCGCGCGAGGCCGAGAAGACCGTGGACCGGTGACACCCCATGTACTTGCCCTCGACGGCGAGCGAGTTCGCCAGGTTCGACGTGCACGTCGCGTCCGGGGAGCTGATGATCCGCTTGTCCTGCACGTTCGTCATGATGAACGGGTTCCGGTCCGCCCACGCCTGGGCGTGCCACTCGATGAACCCGTTCCCCTGGTCCGCGACCCCGATCGTCTGGTAGTCCACCCGCATGAAGTCCCCGGGCGTCGTCGTGCGCTGGCGGGCGGCACGGTGCTTGTAATAGCTCCTGAGGATGCTCGGGGTTCCCATCGGGGCGAAGTCCTCCGTGATGCCCTGGTCGATATGGGAGATCACCTCGGTCCAGTTCACCTGCGCCCGGTCCTCGGGCGTGCGCGCCCAGTACACCATGTACCGGGCGATGTAGGAGTGGATGAGCTTCGCGAACTCCACGTTGGACATCTCGACCCCGGGGATCCAGTCGCCCTGGAAGCTCCCCGGGAGCGTGAACTCGTTCGATTGGGCGATCCGCAGCGCCTCGGCGAGCTCGGCCAGCGCGGTGTCCAGCACCACCTTGTAGTCCGTGATCATGTCCTGCACCTGACTCGAGCCCTCCACGAACAGGACGGTGTCGGTGTCCAGCGTCTCGCTGTACGCCCAGCCCTTGTCGTACAGCAGGGCCTCCCAGCCGTGCGTGAGGCCCTGGACGAACTTGCCGAACGCCCACGCCCGCTGGGTCACGTCCTGCCCCGAGGACATGATCTTCAGGTCGTAGTTGTTGATGGCCTGAAGCCCGATGTTCACTCCTCCTATGATCGCGTAGATGTCCGAGTAGGGGTTCCGGTTCGGCGAGTTCGCCGCCACGGGCCCGTTGTCGATGGCGTTCCGCGGCTCGAGGCCCTGCTCGTGCGTCCCGTAGTCCGTGAAGCCGCCGGAGAACTCGTCGGCGGCGGCCGTGAGCGCCATGGACGGCGTGGTGTTCTGCGTCAAATTGAACCATTGCCGGAAGGACGTCGAGATGAGCGCCTCGACGTCCGTGGCGCTCGCGACCACGACCGCGCGGTCCGGGTTGTTGGGGTTGGTGATCTCCAGGTCCTGGCATCCTGCCGCGACGAAGGCCAGGACGCCCGCGATGAGACGCGAATACGTTCTCATGATGCGTTCCTCCTCCGTCAGAAGACGATCTCGACGCTGGCGGTCAGCGTGCGGTAGTTCGGGTAGTCGAAGCTGTCGAGCCGATACGTGGGGCTGCCGATGTCCGGGTCCCACCCGCTGTAGTCCGTCCAGGTGTACAGGTTGCGGCCGATGAGGCTCAGGACGATGCGGTCCAGGTCCCCCGGTGCGAACCGCCCGAGCAGCGAGGGATCCAGCCGGTACCGCAGCGACACCTCGCGCAGCTTCACGTAGTCTCCAGGCTCCACGAACCAGTCGATCGAGCTGTTGGCGTTGTAGAGCGCGGACACGTAGTACGAAGTGGGCTTCTTCCGCTCCTCCGGCTTGTTCACCTGGACCTCGTCCCCGTGGCGCTCCCACTGATACATGCGCTGCTTGGTGCGGTTGTAGACGTCACCGCCCACCTGCCCGTCCACCAGCGCGTAGACCGTCAGGTCCTTCCACTGGAGCTGGTTGCTGATCCCCCACTTGAAGTCGGGATTGAAGTCACCCGTCTTCTCGTAGACGGCGTTGCCGTTCTCGTCCTCCAGCTTGAACGGCCTACCCCAGTAATAGCGTTCGCCGTCGATGTACATCCTCGTTCCCCAGAGGTCCTTGGCGACGCCGTCCGTCCAGGAGTTGCCCGGGCCGACGGGCACGAGCAGACCGTCGTCGTTGACCTGAAACTGGTCCTTCGAGTTGGCGTGCAGGCCGCCGAGGTGCCGGTCCAGCTCGTCGAGGCTCCTCAGGAGGTGCTGCGTATAGATCATCCCGACCTGCTCGCCCGCGCACCGGTACCCCATGCCGGAGGTGTGGCAGGGGCGGTCGTACTCCACGATCTTGTTCCTGGACCGGTCGCCGATCAGCGTCGCCGTCCAGAGCAGCCCCGGCCGGTCCACCAGCCGGGCCTCCAGGGAGACCTCGTACGTGTGGCCTTCGATGACGCCCGCGTTCTGCCACTGGTTGCTGAAGCCGTAGAGCGCCGGCAGCGGCACGCTGACGAGTTGGTCCTCCGTCCTCTGCGTCGCGTACGTGAGCTGGAGGAAGAAGCGCTGGTTCGCCACGACGTCGAGGCCGATCTCCTGCTCGGTCGTGCGCTCGGGACGGAGGTACTTGTTGCCCAGCGTCGCCAGCTCCAGCCCGCCGCCCGACAGGATCGAGAAGACCTCGTACCGGTCGGCGAAGTTGGGGCGCCCGCCGGCGATGCCCCGCGAGTAGCGGAACTTGAACTCGTTGATGCCGTCGAACGGCCACCACGACTCCTGGGCCATCCGCCACGCGGCGCTCGCCCGGTAGTAGCCGTGCCAGCGGTCCTCCGGTCCGAAGAGCGAGCTCCCGTCCCACCGGACGAGGGCGTTGACGATGTACTTGTCCTCCCACGTCAGGTCGGCGTTGGCGAGGTATCCCGTCGCGCGGATCTCGCTTTCCGACGAGCCGATCGAGGGGATCTTGAGGGCGTCCAGGTCGGGAATGCCCCCCACGGCCATGTCGTCTCCGCTCGCGTTGAAGGACTCGGAGTGGTCGCTCTCCATGAGCGCGCGCCCCATCGTCGTGGTCTTCAGCCGCCCGAAGTCGTGCTTCACGGTCACGCCCGCCGAGGCGTTGATGGCGTCGTCGAGCCCCAAGCTCTGGTAGGCGTAGCCCGGGTTCCCCGCTCCATAGTCGTACGTCTTCACGCCCTTCGGAATGAACGTGGTGCTGTGCCGGTCCGAGCGGTCGTAGCTCGCGTTCACGTCGAGCGATAACCACTCACGGGGGCTGTAGCGCAGGTCGGTGCTCGCCATGGTACGCAGGCGGTTGGCCTTTCGGTCCTGCGTCACGATCAGGTACAGCGGATTCGGCCGGATCCCCGCCGGGTCCGGCTGGAAGATGTACGGGGTCCCGTCCGGGTCGGGCTGGAGCAGGTCCACGTCCGGAGCGATCTGGACGAAATCGAAGAACACGTTTCCGTACATGCCGTCCGAGACGGAGCGCATGTGGAACGCGGAGATAGACAGGCTGAGGTCGTTCCTCAGCCGGTGGTCGAGGTTGAGCCGGAAGTCGGTTCGCTTGTAGCCGTCGTTCCCCCGCACGACCCCCAGCTCGTGCTGGTTGCTCACCGTCGCGAGCCAGCTCGTGGCCCCGCTGTTGTAGCCGAAGGTCCCCGAGTTGGTGTAGAAGGTGTTCGGGTTGAACAGCGACTTGACGTGGTCCCAGGTCTGCGTCGTGTACGGCTGGTCCATGAATTCGTACTCCGTCGTGGTCGCGAGCCACCGGGGCACGACGCTACCCTTGTGGTCCAGGTACTGCCCCTGGGCGTTCGTCAGGAAGTTGTGGTATTTCGCCGTCTCGATCGGACGCGGGATGTCGCTGGTCCCGTACTCGCTCCGGATCGAGAAGCGCGTCCGCTCCTCGGGCAGCGAAGAGCCACGCCTCGTGCGGATCTGGATGACGCCCGAGGCCGCGCGCGACCCGTAGAGGGACGCCGCCGCCGCGCCCTTCACGATCTCGACGCTCTCGATGTCGAGCGTGGAGATGTCGGCCGACGACTCGGCCAGGATCACGCCGTCCACCACCATCAGCGGCGAGGTCGAGCGGTTCACGCTGGTGGGCGTGCGCATGAGGATGTTCACGCCCGAGCCGGGCTCCGTGCCACGGATGACGCGCGCGCCCGCGACCCTGCCCTCGATCGCCAGAAAGGCGTTGGCGGGCGGCACCACGATGTCCGTGGCGCTGACCCGCTCCACGGTGAATGGGATCATGGCCCGGCTCGTGGCCTGGGTCACGCCGGTCACCACCAGCCCCGCGAGCCCCAGGACCTGGGTGCGGAGGGTGAAGTCGATGGTCACCGAGCCCGCCGCCGGCACCATCACCCCGGTCCGGCGCTGGGTGGCGTAGCCGATGACCTCGGCCACGACGGTGTACTCCCCGGCCGGAACTCGCTGGAGCTGGTAGCGGCCGTCCTGGTTGGTCAATCCGCCGATCCCTGTCCTCTCCAGGTACATCTGTGCATTGGGGATCGGCAGGCCGTCCGTGCTTCGCACGGTGCCGGTCACGGTACCCACGCCCTGGGCCCCCAGCGGTGCCCCGGCGAGAGCGACCAGCCCCGCGAGCGCGAGCGCCGCGGAGAGCCGCCTCATGTAGCGGGTGTTCTTCATTTCCCTCCTCCTGGATCCGCGTGACGACTACCCACCACCGCCGCGGGCCGCCTGGCGGCGGTCCCCCGGGGTGGCGTGACTTGTGGCGGCCGGCCGCATCCGAGGACGCGACCGGCCGCGGTCGCTCAGAGCGGCGGCGCCCCGGACCCCGCTGGCGGGGACGCCCGGGACAGGCGCGGATGGTCGGAAAGGAGAGACGAGGCCGCCGGACGGCAGCCCTTCGGGGTGGGGATGATCGGCGGGAGGAGGATGGCTGCACCCGGCCCCAGGGGGTTGGATAGGTCCCAACCCGACGGCAAGCACGCGGCGACGAAGAGGCCGGCCACTCGAATCCCCCCCGGACGGCGGGCGCCCCCGCTCATTCTTGGGGGCAGGCGTCGGAGGTACGCCGAGGCCGTCCGGTTCCCGGAGTCAACATGGGGGCGGCGCTCCGGACGCACAAGAACGACGAAGCGCACTCCGCAGCTTGCTGGTTCCCCTCCGTTCTCCTACCATCGGCCCACCGCGCACCGACGCCCCGGAAGCCGGAGGCCGCCAGCCCATGACCGCCCCCCGCATCACCGTCTACGAGAAGCCCACCTGCACCACGTGCCGGAAGCTCCACACCCTCCTCGTGGAGGCCGGCGTGGACTTCGAGAAGGTCAACTACTTCGTGGAGCCGCTGTCGAAGGCGCAGCTCCAGCGGCTCCTGAAGAAGGCGGGGCTGAAGCCCAGGCACGTGCTCCGGGCCAGGGCACCCCAGTACAAGGAGCTGGGACTGGCCGATGCGAAGGTGACGGACGCCCGCCTCCTCGAACTCCTCTTCGCCCACCCGGACCTCCTCCAGAGCCCCATCGTGGAGCGCGGGGACCGAGCGGTGCTCGCGCGGTCGCCGGAGCGCGTGCGCGAGATCCTGTGACATGGCCAAGGACGCCCTGAAGGACCTGGCGCTCCTCCTTCGATCCCGGTACGGCCTCGTCTACCTGGACACGGTGGAGGAGGACCGGACCGAAGGGCTCCTGCGCCACATGGCCGACGCCCTCGGGCTCCCCTTCTTCACATGGACCCGCTCCCGCGGCCTGATCCGCGACGGCCTGACCGAGCCGGCGTACCAGACCCGCGACCCGGTGAAGGCGGTGGGGCACATCGCCGCGTCGGGGATCCCGGCCGTCTACCACGTCCAGGGGTTGGTGGGGAGCCTCTCGGGTCCCGGGCAGGACCTGCTCGTCTCCCTCCTCCGGGACGCTTCCCGGTCGCTCAGGAACCTCTCCGGCGCGGTGGTCCTCACCGGAGAGGGTGCGGAGCTCCCGTCCACGCTCAAAGAGGTGTCCACCACCGTCACCCTCCCCGGGCCCTCCGACGAGGAGTTCCGCGAGCTCCTCGGCCGCATCGTCCGAGACCTCTCGGCCAAGGGGCACGTTGACGTGTCCCTGTCCCGGGAGGAGACCACGGCGCTGGTCAAGCAGCTCTCCGGCCTCACCCTCATGGAAGCGGAGAAGATCCTCACCAAGGCCGTCGTCGAGGACGGCGCCCTGAACGCGGCGGACATCCGCCAGGTCGTGGACGCCAAGCGGAAAGTGGTCGAGCGGGAGGGGCTGCTCGAGTACTACCCGGCGGAGACCTCCATGGCCAGGGTAGCGGACCTGAAAACGCTGAAGACATGGCTGGCCAAGCGGAAGGTGGTGGTGGCCAGTCCCGAGCGGGCCGGCGAGTTCGGCCTCTCCTTCCCCAAGGGGGTCCTGCTCCTGGGGGTGCCCGGGTGCGGGAAGAGCCTGTCCGCGAAGGCGGTGGCGGGGGAGTGGGGGCTCCCCCTGCTCAAGCTCGACCCCTCCAACCTCTACAACAAGTTCATCGGCGAGAGCGAGGCCAACTTCAAGCGCGCCATGCGCGCAGCCGAGCGCATGGCGCCTGTGGTGCTCTGGATCGACGAGCTGGAGAAGGCGTTCGCCGCCGGCGGCTCGGAGGACGGGGGCGTGTCCCAGCGCATCCTCGGGAGCTTCCTCTCCTGGATGCAGGACCGGCGCGGCGACGTGTTCGTGGTGGCCACCGCCAACGACATCCAGCGCCTCCCCCCCGAGTTCCTGCGCAAGGGGCGCTTCGACGAGATCTTCTTCGTGGACCTCCCCGACGGGGAGACGCGAAAGGAGGTCTTCCGCATCCACCTGAAGAGCCGGGGGCAGGACCCGGGGCGCTTCGACCTGGAGGCGCTGGACGCCGCCACGGAGGGCTTCAGCGGCTCGGAGATCGAGCAGGTGGTGGTGAGCGCCCTCTACACCGCGTTCTCGGCCAACGCGACCGTGGACACCGATGCTCTCCGCGCCGAGGCGCGCGCCACCCGCCCCCTCTCGGTCACCATGGCCGAGCACATGGCGGCGCTGCGGGCCTGGGCCCAGAGCCGGACCGTCCTGGCCAACTAGGTCCGAGCGGCCCGCCCGCCGGCACGGCACGCTACACGGGCTCGATCAACCCGGCGTCGTCCTCCGAGACGGAACTGACCCGGTGCGACACCCGTTGAGCGCGCAGGCTTCCCGCAGGCGCCGGAACCAGGAGCGTCTGCAGGCGCTCGGACGAAGCGCTCCGGTCCAGCCAGAGCGGGACGTCGGCGTGGCTCACCAGCGCGGGCATGCGGTCGTGCACCGGGGCCACGTCGGCGTTCGCCGCTACCGTCACGAGGGCCAGGCCGTCGCGAGGCGGGTGGCCCGGCGCCTCCCAGTGCTCCCACACGGCTGCCAGCGCCAGGACACCTCCCAGGACCGGGCGGAAGAGAAAGGGGCCCCCGCCTGCCCCCCGGCGCCACTCGTAGAAGCCATCGGCGGGCACCAGGCAACGGCGCCGGTGGAAGGCGTCCCGGAAGGAGGGAGTCCGAGCGAGGGTCTCACCCCGAGCGTTCACGAACGGATTCGACGGCTCGTGCCTACCCGCCGGAACGAGTCCCCAGCGGAGCCTCCCCATCCGGCGCCCCCTCCGGTCCTCCCCCACGACGAGCACGTCCTGTCCTGGAGCGACGTTGAAGCGCGCTCGGATCTCGAAGTCGGGGAGAGGGACGGAGAAGATCTCCACCAACTCCTCGCCCGGAACGGCCAGAGTGAATCGCCCGCACACGGCTCCGCCTAGCCCTGCGTTCCCCGCGCGGGCTCCAGGAAGACGGCGATCTCGTCCAACGGCTTCTTCCGGATCTCGGGAACGGTGGCTCCCTCCGCCGGATATCCCACCACCAGCACGAGGAAAGGGCGCTCGTTCTCGGGTCTGCCCAGCACCTCGTTGAGGAACTTCATGGGCGACGGCGTGTGGGTCAGCGTCGCCAGCCCCACCGAGTGGAGCGCCGTGATGAGGATCCCGGTGGCGATCCCCACCGACTCGGTCACGTAGTAGTTCTTCGCCCTCGTCCCGTCGGGGCGCTCCTCCCAGCTCTCGGCGAAGATCACCACCAGCCATGGCGCCCGCTCCAGGAAGGGCTTGTGCTCGTCGGTGCCCAGGTGCGCCAGGGCGTCGAGCCACTCCCGGGGGGCGCGCCCCGAGTAGAAGGCCCGCTCTTCCTCCTCCGCCGCCTCCCGGATCCTCCGCTTCACGTCCGGGTCGCTCACCACCACGAAGCGCCAGGGCTGCCGGTTCGCACCGTTGGGCGCCGTCCCCGCAGCCAGAAGGCACCGCTCCAGGATCTCCCGGGGCACCGGGCGTTCGGAGAAGTCCCGCACGGAGCGCCGGCAGCGCATGAGCGCCAGGAAACGCTCCGCCTCCTCCACCATCTCCCCGGGTGGAAGCTCGCGATACCCCTCCAGCGGAATCCTGCGCGGCTCGGACACGGAGGCGTTCGTCAGCGCACCGGCGCGGCCCCGCCGATGAGGCGTGCGTACACCTCCACCCACGAGCCCCCGGCTCCCTGCGCCAGGATCTCCTGGGGCGGCCGGCGCAGCGTCTCCGACAGGAGTCGAAGGTTGACCAACCCCACGATGTCCCCGTCGGTCAGCTCGATCTCCCGCCACCGCGACACCGGCCGGGAGCGGAACTTCCCGTACACGCCCTCCAGGGAACCCGCAGCCGCCGACTCGGGGAGGGACACATGGAAATGGGCGGGGCCCAGCCGATAGCGCTCCGCCAGCGCCGCCCACCCCTGGCCGGAGCGCCGGAGCGCCATCACCGCCTCCGGCGAGACACCGCCGCGCCGGGCCAGGAAGAGGACGACGGGGATCTCCTCGGCGGGGACATCCCACTCGCCCAGGATGGCCACCTCCGAGCGCGGCAGCACGAAGTACTCGGCCACAGCACCAAAGTACGCCTCGGTGGCCGCGCCTCCCGCCGCCTGTGCGTGCACCCCCGGTGCCGAGACCGCCAGAAGCAATGCCATCGCCATCCCCGCGCGTCGGATCGAGCTCACGCCGCCCTCCCGTTGGATCCCGGTAATCGACCAATCTTCCACCGGATGCACGCTTCGGGCCAGAGTGACGCGACAGGACATGGCCCCGCCCCGCCCCAGGGTCGAGCTTCTGCCAGCGTGACAGGCCTAACATCCCACCCCTGGCACGACTCTTGATGCATGAAGGGGTGGGGACATCAGCGGGTGGGGATCGGCGAGAGGAGGCGACCATGGAACCGAACGGACGGGACGAGCGGCGCCGCAGGACGCGCCTGGCGCTCTTGCCACGCTCTGAGGGACCGGAGGATGGGCGCGAAGCCACCCCGGGGACCGATCTGGTCTTCGAGTTCTCGGGCAGGCGGGGCCTCGACATGACGTCCCTGGCGCTGGTCCTCACCGCCCGGCTCCAGGCCGGGCCCCTGGGCAGGGTGTGGGTGAAGGAGATCCCCGTGGAAACCTGGAATGCGCTCCGCTCCATGGGGCTCGACCACTTCTTCATGGTCGTCCCCGGGCCCGGCGACGCTCCCAACTGAGGCACCGGTCGCGACCGGAATCGAGGCACCCGGCGTCCTGCGCAGGGGACGCCGGGCGCGTGTAGGGGAGCCCACGCCGCCCGATCCTCAGTTCCGGTCCGAGACGATCTGCTTGTAGCTCTCCGGGTTCCACCTGGGGCGCTCCTCGGCGTTGGCTACCTCCATCCCCAGGTAGAAGAGCAGCCGGGAGATCCTCGCCGCCTTCTCCGAGTCCACCCGCTCCGGCTCGTCATCACGCCCGTGATAGTCCTCGTGCGTCCCGTTGAAGAAGAAGAGGATGGGGACGCCCTTGCGGGCGAAATGATAATGATCCGACCGGAAGTAGTAGCGCTCCTCGGGCCAGATGTCGTCGATGGCGGTCATGCGCAGCTCGGGGTGGGCGTCGTTCACCCGGTTCATCGTGGCGCCCAGGTCGGAGTGCTCCTTGCCGATGGCCACGATGGTGTCGGGCCAGTTCCGGCCCACCATGTCGGCGTTGAAGTCGGCCACCATCCGCTGGACCGGCACCGATGGGTTGTCGGCGTAGTACTGGCTCCCCCACAGCCCCTTCTCCTCGCCGCTGACCAGGACGAAGATCACCGAGCGGCGCGGAGCCGGGCTCAGGGAGACCATGGCCTCGGCCACCTCCATGACCGCCGCCGTCCCCGATGCGTTGTCGTCGGCGCCGTTGAAGATGGAGTCGCCGTTCTCGTCGGGCGTCCCGATCCCGATGTGGTCCATGTGCCCCGAGAAGACCACGTACTCGTCCTTCAGGATCGGGTCGCTCCCCTCCAGGATCCCCACCACGTTCGGGGCGCTCGTGGGAGTGGCGCGCACCCGCTGGGTCAGGGTGAGGGTCACGCCGGGGACCTCGGTGAGCTGCATGCGGCCGGTGCGCCGGAGCCGCTCCGGATCCAACCCGGCGGCCTGGAGGACGCGGGCCAGCGAAGCAGTCCGGATCTGGAGCCGAGGCACGCCGAAGGGCCCCGCCCCACTCCGCTCTTCCCCAGGCCAGGAGACCGACGGCTCCATCGCCGACGCCACCGCCGCCGCCCATGGGCCATCGGCGTCTCCGTTCGCGATCATGAAGGACACGGCCCCCGAGTTGCCCACCGCCGACAGCATCCCGAAGAGAGAGCGCCGGTTCGTCGCCGCCCCGGGAGGGAAGGCCACGGCCACGTGTTTCCCTGTCAGGTCGGCCTTCTCCAGGGCGGCTCCATCCGGCTCTCCGGTTACCAGCACCAGCCCGCCCGTGGCCTCGGCCTGGTCGGCGCCCCACATGGGAGCCAGGTCGGCGCCGAAGCGCAGGCGTGGCCCCCCGGCCACCTCGAGCCCGGACGCAGCGGCGTCCAGGGCGGTCTCCACCAGCGGGTAGCGCTGGATGAAGGAGCCTCCCTCGGCGCCGCCCCTGAGCCCGAAGCGGCGGAACTCGGACGCGATCCACTCGGCGGTCTTATCCAGTCCCGGGCTGGGCGTGTCGCGCCCCTGCATGGAGTCGTGCGCGATGACACCGATGCGCCAAGCATAGTCGTCCTGCGTGATGGTGGTCACCGCACGCGCCAGCTCGGGAGCCTGGGCGGCCAGGGCCACGGGCGCGAGGAGGGCCGCGCATGCGGCCAGCGCTCTGAGTCTCATGTCCATCGGAGCTGCGGTTGCCTTGTCGGTGATGTGATTTGAGGAGGCCTCCGCCCCGGTCGGTCCGGTGGCGGCGGCGAAGTCTGGCCGCGCGCGCGGGTCTGCGCCAGGGCTGCCGGTCATCCACCTCCGGTGACCTGGGCCAGGAGGGATTCGAGCACGTCCACGGAAACGTGGGCGCGACCCAGGAGCCACCCCCCGCCGTAGCGGACGGCCACCTGGTTGCGCCCAGCATCCCCGGAGCCGGTCACGGTGGAGGGATCCGCCCCCGGCGGCAGGTGGAGGAGCTCCAGGGTGTCGGCCTCCAGAAGCTGGAGAACGCGCAGCGTACCCGCTGGCAGGTCGGCCCCTCCCTCCCCCACGGAGACGACGGGGAGCCCCGGCACCGAGATGGCGCCCGCATCTCCCCGAGCCCAGTGCGCGGCCTCGTCCTCGGCCGCGCGCACCATGGTCCCAGACCGGGTCAGCACCCGGCTCGCCTGGCCGGCGCGGGCCTCCGCCGTCAACGCCATGGACGGAGCGACGGTGGGTGCGCCGGGGGACGGTGCGGGCCTCCGCGCCGACGAGTCGCCGAGGATGGCGGCCACCTGGCCCCGCCCTGCCGCGAGCGTCCGGCGCAGCGTGTCCAGTGCCACGTCGGCCGTCTTCGGCACCACCTCCTCCGCCGCCGGGGCCGCGACCGCCCCGGCGTCGCTGGTGGCAGGAGGCGCCTGGACGTCCGCCTGCACGCGCGCGTCGGCGGAACCCGGCCCCGACGCTTCGGCGGCGGGCTGCACGGGCGCCACTTCTTGCACCACCGTGGTGGCGGGGGTGGCGCGCTCCTCCGCTGCCTCCCGGAGCAGGGGATCCAACGCCTCGGAGATGCGGGGGTCCCGGCTTCCGCGGAGCAGCCATCCAGCGCCCACGGCCACCACCAGAGACGCGGCCCAGGTGAGCTGCCTGAGGCGGGAGCCCGACCCGGCCCGGGTGCGGGAGGCGGCTCGCTGGCGGATCTCCTCCAGAGGGGGCATGGCGCCCACTCCCGGATCGGCCCCCGCCAGGATCGCGCTCGCCTCCTCCCTCAGCGCCCGCTCCTCCTCCAGCCGGCGGGCGCACGCCTCGCACGACGCCAGGTGCTGGCGGATGCGCGCCGCCTCCGACGCCGGCAGAGCATCCAGGGCCCCGTCCAGATACGCGTGCAGGGCACCCTCATCCACGTGCGACATCGCCATGCTCCTTCTCCCGGTACGCCTCCGACAACCTCCGGCGCGCCCTGGCCAGCGTGGTCCCCACCGATCCCACGGCCAATCCCGTCTGGCGCGCGATCTCGGGATAGCTCAGCCCCGCGTCCCACAGGAGCAGCGCTTCCCGGTCCTTCTCCCCCAGGGCGGCCAGCGCCTCGCGAACACAGCCCTGCCGCTCCTGCTTCTCCAGCTCCGTGCCCGCGTCCGGCGCTTCGTCTTGCGCCACCTCCGCCTCGCTCTTCAGGAGCGCCAGGTGCCGCTTGCGGCGCAGCACCGTGCGCGCCTCGTCCCGGGCCAGGTTGGCGGCCACCTGGAAGAGCCACGGCCTGGGCCTGCGCGGGTCGTGCTGCAGCGCCCGCACGAACGCCTCCTGGGCCAGGTCCCGGGCCCGGTCCGGGTCCCACACCTTGCGGTGGAGGAACCGGACCAGGTCGGGGAACACGGTCCGATAGAGGTCGGCCCAGTCGGTGCTCACGGCGCCGCGCGGGCTCCCCGGAATCCGGCTACGATCTCTCGCATCTTCGCCTCGGTGAGGGTCTCGGCGCCCTCGTCATCCACCAAGATGCTCACCCGCCCGCCCGACACCAGCGCGCTGCCCAACTCGGAGAGGACCGGGCGCAACTCGGGGAGAGCCTCCAGGAGACGGAAGTACGCCTCGCTGTAGGCCTTCACCCTCACCGGCTCCCGGTCCGCGGGGTGCGCCGCGTCCTTCCATACCCCCGCGGCCAGCCGGAAGATGCGCCCGGCCACCACCCGAGCCCGGCCACCACCGGCCTCCTCCAGCTCCGCGGAGAGCTGGGCGTCGGCCGCCGCCAGCGCCTCCACGGAGCGGGCCTCCCTCATCCGCTGGGCCTCGCCCGCCATGCGCACCGCCACCGCGCCCGAGGCCACCGCGGGCGCTGCGGGGATCAGGGTGCCCTGGCCCTTCCACTGACTCCTGCCGCCTGCGGTCGGCGCGGGCCGGAGCACGGGGACCCCCCGCGCCGGCCACGGGCCGCCTCCGCCCGCCACCAGGTCCGGCTCCTGTACAAGGTACGACGTGTACGGGCTGGGAAGCCCGTAGCGCAGCGCCAGCGTGCGGATCTCCTCCACCAGCCCGGGCGTCTCGCCCTCGGTCCAGATCTGCCGCACGAGGTGCCCGAGCTTCCGCGAGGCCCACAGGCGCGGGATGTAGGCATTCGCCTCGGACGTGCGCGGGAACACGGCTCGGGCGGAGAACGACTCGGCGCGCCCCCCGCGCCGCCCGTGGAGCGTCACCGGGCCGGTGCCCTCGCCCTGCCAGCGGCCGAAGAGGACGAGCTCGTCCCCGGCGAAGACGTCGGGGATGCGCACCGGGTAGATCTCGGTGAAGCGCACCGGCGCGCCGCCCAGCTCCAGGTCGGTGAGCACCGGGTGGCGCACCTTGGCCGCCAGGAGCCCTATGGCGCGCTCCACGTCCTCCCCGGGCTCCACGTACTCGGTGGTCCCCCGCCCCGCCTCGCTGAGGCGGTCCAGGAGGTGGGTGTTGACGTCGTGTCCCACGCCGAACGCGAACACCCGCGCCCGACCGGCCCGGGCCTGGGCCCGATCCGCGAGGCGCTCGGGGGACTGCTCTCCCACGGAAGGGAGTCCGTCCGTGAGGAAGATCACCACCGGGAGCCGCCCCTCGGGGGTCTCCAGGCGGAACGCTTCGTCCAGCGCCCCGGCGATGTTCGTGCCCCCGTCCGCCACCAGGGCGTCCACCCAGGCCCGGGCGGAGCGGAGCCCGTCCCCCCGCGCCGTGGTCCACCCCTCGGCCTGGGGGCGCACCTGGTTGGAGAACGCGACCAGGCGGAAGCGGTCCGCGGTGGAAAGGGTCCCCAGGAGGCCGCGGAGCGCCGCGCGCGCCTGCTCGATCTTCTCCCCGGACATGGAGCCCGACACGTCCATGACCACCGTCACGTCCCGGGGCTCCGCCCGCCCGGTGTTGCGGCCAGGGGAGAGGGTCAGCATGAAGTACCCGTCCTCCCCCACGGGCCGGTGCCCGGCCAGCGACACGCCCACCGCGTCGCCGGCGAGGGGGAAGAAGACGGCCAGGCGCCCCGTCACCTCTCCGTCCACCCGCGCCACGAGGCGCGCTCCCTCCCGGCGCACGTCCAAGGCGTGCGTGGGAGAGAAGGGGTCGAGGAACGCCTCGCCGTTCTCCGCCACCACCTCGAAGAGGGTGCGCCCCGCGCGAGCGCCGCCGCCGACGGACGAACTGGACCGGGGCTCATCGCCGCCGCGGCGCTCCGCCCCACCCCGCACCCCTCCGGCGTACTGGAGTTGGAGCGCGTTCCCCGCGCGCGAGAGCACTTGCGTGTAGCGGAGCGTCACCTTCCTTTCCTGCCCCGGCTCGATGGGAAAGACGCGGGCCCTGAGGAGCCCGTGCCCCGCCAGCTCGATGAGGGCCGGGTCGGCGCGCCGCCGGACGATCTCCTCGTAGACGGCCCGGGCCTGGGCGGCATCCATGATCTCGCCGCGCAGCTCTGCGTCGCCCTGGAAGAGGGAAAAGCCCTGGAACACCGCCTCGCCGGGAAGGGGATAGAGGTAGTGCCCCTCCGCCAACCGGGCGCCGCGATTGCGGAACCACTCGCTCACCTCGACCTGGGCCACCCGGCCCTCCAACCTCACCCGCACCTCGCTGCGGACCCGCTCCACCTCCGAGCCGGGCGTGCCGGGCTCGATCCACCCCTGCGCCTCCGCCCCCGCCGGCGCCAGGGCCAGCCACAGCGCCATCACCGTCCATCCGGTTGCACGTCCCATGGTCCCTCCAGGGTTGGGCCACGCTCTGCGGCCACTCTATCCGTACGCTCCGGATGACGCGGGAGGCCCCCCCCTTGCACACGGGGCCCGGCTTTTCGTGATTCCACGTCCGGACCCGAGGACTCTACAAGGAGGCTCCCCTGAACATCGTGGTGCTTGGAGGCGGCCGCGTCGGAAGCGCCATCGTGCGCGACCTGACCGCCGTCGACGACTTCAACGTGACGATCGCGGACGTGGATCCGGTGGTGGTGGAGACCCTCCTGGAGGACGGCGCCGACGGGATGTGCATCGACCTCTCGGACCCGGCCAACGTCGGCCGGGCCATCGCCGACGCCGACCTCGTGGTGGGAGCCGTGCCCGGGTTCATGGGCTACCGGACGGTGGAGCGCGTTCTGGACGCCGGGAAGCCTGTGGTGGACATCTCCTTCTTCCCCGAGGATGCGTTCGCCCTCTCCGCCAAGGCTGAGAAGGCCGGGGTCCCGTGCCTGGTGGACTGCGGCGTGGCCCCGGGTCTCTCCAACCTGGTCCTGGGGCGCCTGGAGGCCGCGCTGGACGAGACCCATTCGTTCCGGTGCCTCGTGGGCGGTCTCCCCGTGGAGCGCAACTGGCCCTGGGACTACAAGGCCCCCTTCTCGCCTGCGGACGTGCTGGAGGAGTACACCCGCCCGGCACGCTTCCGCCGCGACGGGCAGGAAGTCGTGGTCCCCGCCCTCTCCGACGTGGAACTGGTCCACTTCCCCGGCCTGGGCACGCTGGAAGCCTTCGCCACCGACGGCCTCCGCTCGCTGCTCCGCAACGCCAACACCCCGAACATGGTGGAGAAGACGCTCCGCTATCCCGGGCACGCGGAGCTCATGCGCATCCTCCGGGACGCCGGGTTCTTCGACAAGGCCCCCATCCAGGCGGCCTCGGGGCAGGTGCGCCCGCTGGACGTGACCTCCGCGCTCCTGTTCGATCAGTGGACGTTCGAGGAGGGCGAGCCCGACCTCACCGTCATGCGCATGGAGGTGGAGGGGATGAAGAACGGGCACCGCGTCGTGCACGTCTACAACCTCCTGGACCACTACCATCCGGAGACGGAGACGTCCTCGATGGCCCGCACCACAGGCTACATGTGCACCGCCATGGTGAGGATCGTGGCGGAAGGGCTGTGGACGGAGCCGGGCGTGGCGGCGCCGGAGACCGTGGGCGCCCGCGAGGACTGCTTCCAGACCATCATGAAGCACCTGGAGGAGCGCGAGGTGCACGTCTTCCACCACCTTCAGGAGCGCTGACGGGAGCGGAGGCGGCGGCGGAGCCGTGTTCGACCAGGCGCGCTACGTCTTCGCCCTGCTCTGGCTGGTGGCGTTCCCGATCCTTTTCCTGTGGGCCGCGCTACCGGTATTGGTGTTCCTACTCCACACGGTCGTGCTCCTGGAGGAGCGGGAGCTGGAGGAGCGCTTCGGCGACGCGTGGAGGGAGTACGCGGCTCGGGTGCCTCGGTACCTCCCAAGGCTCGGAGCCTAGCGCCGCGCCGGCACCCTGAGCACGGGGAAGGACCCGGCGCCGATCTCCGGATCGAGGAAGCCCCACGCGGTGAACCCGTCGTCCGACCGGGGCTCCAGGAGGGTGAAGGCCAGCCGCCCCAGGGGTTGGTCCACCGACACGTACGCGGCACCCTCGGGGAGGGTGACGCGCTCCGCGGTCCAGCGGCCCCACACCGTCCGTTCGCGGTGGCCCTGGAACTCCCGCTCCGCCACGGTGGTGGAGTCCACCACGAACCGCTCCGCGTCCACGGTCCGGGCCTCGGCGTAGCGCACCACCGTCACCCCGTGAGCCTCGAGGCGCTCGATGGCCGCGCGCGCCTCGGGCAGGACGTAATAGGCCTCCGGCGCCACGGCGGTCTCTGATGCCCGGAACGTCCCCATGTCCGCCATGATCGTCGGCGTGCGCACGTCGCGGCGGCGGAGCATGACGGCGCCGGTGTACGGATGGCGCTCCTCGTCCACCTCGCCCATGAGGATCGTCACGTCGCCGGTGCGCTGCGCCACCGCGCGCAGGGCGAGCTCGCGTCCCACCACGCTCTCCCGGTCCGCCTCCTCCACCAGGCGCCGCACCATCCCGGCGTGCTCCCAGGACAGGTCCAGGATCTCCTCCACCAACCAGAGGGACGCCTTCACCCTGTCCTCGAAGGTGGCGTACGCGTACGACTCGCCCAGGATGCCCAGGCGGTTTCGCAGCCCTGCATAGTTGTTGCTGAACCTCGGCCGGTGGTCGAAGGTGGCCCAGCCCTGGCCGCCGTCGGGGGTCCTCACGGCGTCACCGAAGAAGTGGAAGTCCCAGGAGTGCTTCGCCTTCACCCGCGCGGTCACCTCGGGAAGCCAGCGCTCGCGCAGGAGCCGGACCAGGGACGCCGCCGTGTTGGGGTGGAGCGGAGGCGCGTACGTCAGGTGGTAGGCGTGGGTGGTCCCGTTGGTGGTGTGCAGGTCCACCAGCACGTGGGGGTCGTACGCGTTCAGGAACCGGACCAGGGAGCGCGTCTCGGGGGAATCCAGCTTGGTGTGGTCCCGGTTCAGGTCGAGCCCCTGGGCGTTGGCGCGCTGCCCCATCCCTCCCACGGGGCCGTGCTGCCGGGGACGGTTGTCCAGCCGGATACGCTCGTTCCCATCGGCGTTGTAGATGGGCGCCACGAGGAGCACGAGGGAGTCGGTCCAGGCGGAGTATTCACCTGCGGCCAGGCGCCTCAGCAGGATGAGGAGCGCCTCCTTGCCGTCCACCTCGCCGGGGTGGATGTCAGCCTGGAGGTAGACCCGGGTCTTCCCTGTGGCCAGCACCGACTCCGGCGAGGCGTCGGGGGCGCCGACGACCAAGAGCGGAATGGCCCGGCCCTCGGCGGTGTAGCCGAAGGTGGCGAGGTGGACGCCCGTGCCGGAGGCGGCCATCCTTCCCACCATCTCCACGACCTCGTCGTAGCGCGTGGTCTCACGGAATTCGCTTCGCTCGGCCCGGGTCAGGAGGAGGTCGGGACCTGGCGCCTGCGCCGCCGCGCCGGCGCCAGGCAGAGGGAGGGCCAAGCCGCACGCCATCACCGCCAACACACGCTTCATGCCCGGGCTCCTGGTCTGTCGGGGGTCGCCACCCAGGCAACGTAGGGTGGCAACCGGTGGCTGGCCATGATGCGCGGGCCCGTTTAGGTTCTCGCGCTTTCCGGCACGCCACCCTCTCCCGGCGGCTCCATGGGCAAGCCCCTCCCCGTCTTCTACGACTGCCACAACTGCCCGGCGTATTGCTGCACGTATCCGCGCATCTGCCTGACTCCCGGTGACATCGCGCGCCTGGCCAGACACCTCGGGATCAGCAAAGCTGCCGTGAAGCGGCGCTACACGAGGAAGGGATACGAGCCCGGCGAGATCATCCTCCGCCACCGGAAGGACGAGCTGTTCGGGTCCGCGTGCCGCTTCCTGGACCCGGAGACCCGCCGGTGCACCGTGCATGCCGCCCGCCCCCGCATCTGCCGGACGCACCCCGGGGGCCCCACGTGCGCATACTATGTCTTTCTCATGGCCGAGCGGCGCTACCAGGACGATCCCGAGTTCGTGGCGCGGGCCTACAACGTGGATTGAGGCTCAGCGCGCGATGTCGAAGCCCGACTCGTCCAGCATGTGCTTCTTGGCTTCGTCCTCGCTCACCACCTCACCGTCGAAGAGATGGACGGAGCGGTCGGCCATGTGGGCGTAACGCGGGTCGTGGGTCACCATGCAGATGGTGGCCCCGTCGTTGTGGAGCTCCTTGAGCAACGCCATCACCGCGTTCCCGTTCTTCGAGTCCAGGTTGCCGGTGGGCTCGTCGGCCAGCAGGATCAGCGGCTTGCCCACGATGGCCCGGGCCACGGCCACCCGCTGCTGTTGACCGCCGGAGAGTTGGCTCGGGTAGTGCCCCACGCGATGCGCCATGCCCACCCGCTCCAGGGCCGCCTGTACCCGTTCCTTCCGCTCGCTCCCCGCCATGCCCCGGTAGGTGAGCGGCAGCTCCACGTTCTCGTAGACCGTCAGGTCGCCGATGAGGTTGAACGCCTGGAAGATGAACCCGATGGCCTGGTTGCGGATCTTCGCGCGCTGGCTCGCCGTCAGATTCTCCACAGGCTCGCCGTCCAGCACGTACTTGCCCGCCGTGGGCGAGTCCAAGAGCCCCAGGATGGAGAGGAGCGTCGTCTTACCGCATCCCGACGGCCCCGCGATGGAGACGAACTCACCCGTCTCGATGTCCAGGGTGATGTCCGACAGTGCGTGCGTCTCCACCTCTTCCGTGTAGAAGACCTTGCTCAGGCCCTCCAACGTGATCAGCCCATGATCCCCGGCCATCGTCCCCCTCCTCGCTGGGTGCTGCATCGGTTGCACGTGCCGCGGTGACGCGCCGTTCGGGCGTCCCCGTCCCGGCGTTATGAAAGCCTAGACGAGATTCGGAGTCAAATGGTTGCAGCGCCCCCTCAGAGCTGGGCATCCACATCCTCCCGCTCCCGCCTGAGGAGGCGATCCGCCGCGTCGGCCACCAGGGCCAGGGTCCGAAGCGCCTCGGGCCGCGCCTCCGGGGCCAGCAGCCCGAGGAGCCTGGTCACCCGCTCCGGGTCCAGCTCCCGTTGGGCGTCCCGGGCCCGGGCACCCGCCTCGGTGAGCCGCACGTTCATCACCCGACCGTCCACCGGGTCCCGGTCCCTCCGGACGTATCCCGCCCCCTCCAGGCGTTTCAGCGTCAGCGACATGGTGGACGCGGTGACCCCCAGGTGCTCCGCCAGCTCCCCCACCATGGCGGGGTCCTCCTCGTCCAAGAAGGCCAGGACGCGCCCCTGGTGAGCGGAAACCGGCGCCCCACCCTCGGGATCCCGGACCATGCGGGGCCGGCAGGCGCGCCGGACCCTCTCGACGGCATCGGTGAGGATCTGATAGTCGGCCACAGCCCTATCATAATATATTTTGATTCGTCAAAGCAAATTATCTAATGGGATCTGGGGAGCTCAAGATGATTGGGGTGACGGGAGAGCCTGCCCGGAAACGTGCTCGAGGCGGCAGGACTCCCCACGGCGTCCAACCGCCTCCCGCGCGCCCGTCCCCTCGTTCCCCCTGTGCGGCGCGCGCCAGGCCGCTAGTGCTACGCCCCAGAAGTAACGGTACAGGTCACGTGTAGGGGGCGACGATGTGCTGCATGAGGGACCAGATCACGTCGCTGAGTTCTTCGAGCGTTCCTGTGAAGGGAGTCTTCTCCCAGCGACCGGTGTGGCGGCGAACGCTGAGGCCCCACGTGGAGCTGCTGCGTGCGGTAAGGCGGACACGGTCGTCGGCC
>Ga0315541_1001533_pt1 | contig 21158 bp, 15 predicted proteins | sample SalMarSW160190MG_FD_203095 | JGI IMG/M metagenome (GOLD analysis project Ga0315541, IMG submission 203095) | Salt marsh sediment microbial communities from the Plum Island Ecosystem LTER, Massachusetts, United States - Salt Marsh Sediment SW1601-190 ...
CCTATGCGTTTCCTCGTCACTGGTGGAGCCGGATTTCTTGGGGCGGCCCTGGCTAACCGATTGGCTCGCGATGGGCATCAGGTGCGGGCCATTGATGACCTCAGTGCCGGGGACCCTGCCCGGCTGGACGAGCGGGTGCTTTTCACCCGGGGCGACGTAGCCGACCGGCCCAAATTGTGGACGTTGCTGCAGGACGTGGACTGCGTTTACCATCTGGCGGCGCGTGTGCTGGTCAGCGAATCCATCCTCTACCCACGTGAGTACAATGAGGTCAACGTTGGCGGCACTGTCAGCGTGATGGAGGCGATGCGGGACGCCGGGGTGCGTCGCGTCGTCCTCACTTCCTCCGGTGCAGTCTATGGTGAGCAGGCCGAGCAGCCGGTGCGCGAGGACGCCGCTCCTAACCCGCAGTCTCCCTACGCCGTCAGCAAACTGGCTGCAGAGTACTACGTTCGCACCATCGGCGCGCTGTGGGGTATTGAGACGGTGATTCTGCGTATCTTCAACGCCTATGGGCCAGGACAGAACTTGCCGGTCTTCCATCCACCAGTGATGCCGCGCTTCCTGCAACAGGCGCTGGGTGGGGGGTCGCTGGTCATCTTCGGTGGCGGTGGGCAGACCCGCGATTTTGCCTACATAGACGATGTGGTGGGGGCGTTGGTGGCGGCTGCCACTGCCTCCGACGTGGACCGCCGTATCATCAACGTGGGCAGTGGCCGCGAGACCAGCGTCAACGAACTGGCGGCGCTGGTGGCAAAGGCGGTGGGGCGGGGGGTAGAAGTGCTCCACAGCCCCGCCGAGGGTGGCGGCGTTTCCCGCCTCTGCGCCGACATAGCCGTCGCGCACAGGTTGTTGGACTACGAGCCGCGCGTGGACCTGGCGCAAGGGTTGCGCCTGACGCTGGAACGCGACCCACGTTTCCAACGGTAAAGCAATGAGCCGCCTGAGCCGCGATTTCTTTGCCCGTGATACGCTCACCGTCGCCCGCGAGTTACTGGGGCAGCGGCTGGTGCGGGTGCTGGATGGAGCGCGTCTGTCCGGGCGCATCGTTGAGGTCGAAGCCTACATCGGAGAGGATGACCGGGCCTCTCACGCGCACTGCGGCCCTACCGGGCGGAACGCCCCAATGTTTGGCCCGCCTGGTTACGCTTATGTATACTTCATCTACGGGATGCATCACTGCTTCAACGTCGTCACCGAGCGGGAGAACTACCCGGCGGCGGTGCTCATCCGGGCACTGGAACCGCTGCAAGGGATTGAGGCGATGCGGGCACGGCGGGGCGGTGTGCCTAACTTGCGGTTGACCAGCGGCCCGGCCCGGTTGTGCCAGGCGCTCGGGATTGACCGGCGGTTCGACGGGGCCGACCTGTGCGCGCCGGATGCGCTTCTGTTCATTGAGGAGGACGCCGGGGTGCCCGACGACGCTGCTGCCACCGGCTCCCGGGTCGGCGTGCGGGGCAACGCGGCGGCGTTGACCGCCCCATGGCGTTTCTACATTCGCGGCAGTCGTCACGTTTCACGTCAATAAGGGAGTGACAATGTCAAATCTTTTCCGCATCTTCCTGCCTTTCATATTCAGAGATCGAAAGGAGAAAACGATGACTGTGCTGCGCGGCAAGGGGTTGTGGGCCCGTGGCAAGAAAGAACTGGAGCGGGCCGTCCGAATCGCCCCCCAGACGGGGGCTACCCACATCATATACAAGGTCGGGCAGAGCTCGACCTATTATCCCGGAATGGCCCAGGCCGTCCAGAAGATCACCGAAGCGGGCCTGGTTCCTTTCGCTTGGATGTGGCTGCTGCTGGATGACCCTCAGGCAGAGGCTCAGGTCGTTGTGCGGGCCTTCCAGGATGGCTTCCAGGGCTTCGTCTTCGACACCGAGGCAAACCAATGCAGCGGCCGCTTCGAGCAGGCTACTCAACTTGGCCAGCACCTGCGGGCGGCCGGGCTTGACTTGAACAGGCTGTACAACTGCTCCTTCCCCAATATCTCTCATCACAGTGATCTACCCTACGTTCAGATGAACGGGTTCTGTAAAGGTGGGTTGATGCCGATGTCTTACGGCACTTTCTTCGCCCCGGACAGCACGTTGCCGTGGGAACAACAGGCGCAGCGCGTGATTGACGAGTGGACCTACGGCCACTATGAGTATTGGTGCCGCCGTTGGGGTTACCGTCCTCCCCTCTACCCGATCCTGGGCCCCTACCACGACGAGGATGGTCACGTGCGCATGAGCCTGGCGGAGTTCCGGGTCTGGCTCAGCCGGTTGGCAGCACATCAGCCGACTTTTATCAGCGTCTTCACTGCCGCTGTCATCAACGACGATCTCCTCTCACTGATCTGTGCCTTCCCGCTGGCCGAACAACTACCTGCTCCGCCGATGCTCAAGGTGCAGGTGGTGAGTCCGGAGGTGGGCTACTTGAACGTTCGCCCGCAGCCCTCCACCGCCCAGCCGCCCATCGCGCGGGTGGACGACGGGACGGTGCTGGAGGCGATGGAGCCTGATGCCGACGTGCGGGCCAAGGTAGGCCGGGAGGGACAATGGCTCCACGTTCGCGCTCCCACAGGTGTCGCTGGATACGTCGCTGCCTTGTATCTCCGCCTGTACGAGGAAGTGCCGCCGCCATCGCCAGCCGGCGTGCAGGTGCAGGTGGTGAGTCCGGAGATGGGCTACCTGAACATTCGTCCGCAGCCTTCCATCACCCAGCCGCCCATTGCGCAGGTGAACGATGGGGCGATGCTGGAACCGCTGGAGCCAGAGGCCGATGTGCGGGCCAAGGTAGGGCAGGGGGATCAGTGGATCCGCATCCGCACCTCTGAGGGGGTTGAGGGATACGTTGCTGCCTGGTACCTCCGCCTGTACGAGGAGGCCCCTGTGCCTCCTCTGGAACCGGTCACCTACCTGAGCGTCAATAGCCCTGGTGGGTTGAACATACGTCGGGGGCGGGGTAAAAACACCGCCCGCGTCTGGCGCGTGCCTGACAAAACCGTATTGAAGGTGCTGGGGGATCCCAAGGAAGCAGCCGCCAAGGTGGGGAAGGATCAGTGGGTCCGCGTCCGCACACCAAGCCTCCATGAGGGATACGTGAACGGCCGCTACGTCAACGCCAAGCGATTGGCCGACAAACGCCAGCCGGTGGACGATGCCACGTTACCTTACGGGGAATGTGCCTGGATCTTTGGCATCCACGCCGCCGGTGCCACCACTCCCGCCGACTTTCGCTCCCTCTTCCAGAACAAGCACAAGACCGGCTGGGTGCTTTTCACCGAGGCGGTGGGCGCTGATCCCCATCACGGCGGCGGTCACGACTATACTTCGTGGTCCCACAGTGGCTATGGCGTCATCGTCCGCCTCAACCACGGCTACGAGCCGGGCGGGACGCTGCCAGTTCGCGCTAAATACGCCGACTTCGCCAGTGCCTGTGCCCGCTACGTCCAGAACTCCCAGGGATGCCGCATCTGGATCATCGGCAACGAGCAGAACAACGTGCGCGAGCATCCTGGCGGAGCCGAGCACCCGGTCGAGCACATCACTCCGCAGATGTACGCCGAGGCGTTCAACCTGGCGCGCCAGCGCATCAAGGAGGTGCAGCCAGAGGCCATCGTTACGCCGGGCGCGGTGGACCCCTACAATACCTATCCCTGGAAACTGTTGGGCAACCGGCGCAACAGGCCGCTGGAGTACTTCAAGGAGATGCTCGACTGCATCTATAACCTGGACGGCATTGCACTGCACACCTACACCCACTGGATGGATGTGGGGCTCATCACCAGGAAGACTGTCTTCACTGACGAATTCCTCCAGCCGGGCACGCCGCGGGAGCACTACTATGACTTCCAGGCCTACCGGGCCTTTGCGGAGGCCGTCCCGGAAAAGTGGCGCGACCGCCCGATCTACATCGCCGAGTCCAATCACTGGTTGGCGTTAGAGCACCAGCCGCGCAACCAGGATGAGGCAGGCAAGGTCGGCTGGGTAGACAAGGACAAGGGCTGGGTGCAGGCGGCCTACGCGGAGATGCACCGCTGGAATAGCACCCCCCACGCTCAGCAGATTCACTGCCTGCTGCTCTACCGCTGGACGGGCGATGCCTGGGCCATTGAGCGCCTGGGAGGGGTGCACAAGGACTTCAAGAAGGCACTGGGCCACGATTATCGCTGGCGGCGGTAGAAATGTTGTCACCGAAGTCGTTCTGGGGATAAAGGCGCTTTGCGCTGGTCGTAATCTTGACCCTCGGGTTGGTTGTGGTATAATATTACTACGCCGGCGTAGCCCAAGCGGCAGAGCAGGGAGTCTTATGCCCGAATGCCGGATTTGTGGAGAGGAAAAAGCCGAAGAAGAATTCGCATGGCGCAAAAAGGGTGTTGTGCGTCACAAGGTGTGTAAGGCTTGTCAGCGAGTATACAACCACGGATACTATGCTCAGAATAGAGATAAGGAAATACTCGGGCGGTTCGGAAGCTGTGCGAATTGTCACCGTAGGAGACATGCAGCGGAAAATGACAACTTTCGCTTAGGATTCTGATGATGCGCTGATGTAGCTCAATGGTAGAGCGGCTCCCTTGTAAGGAGCGGGTTACAGGTTCGAATCCTGTCATCAGCTTGGTGGTCGTTGCTCTTGGCAGATTTTCAAATCTAACATCCCCAAATCTAAAACCAAAATGGGTCGGTGTCCCGAGCGGCAAAGGGGGCGGACTGTAAATCCGCTGGCTCAGCCTTCGCAGGTTCGAGTCCTGCCCGGCCCACCTCCTGACTTGGCAAGGGAGCGAGACAAGGGGGAGTGTTGTGGTAGCGCCCGGTGGCTGCATGTCCGCCGGGCGCTTGGCTTGTATATCAACAGCGGTGAACTTGTACTTGCTTCCAGCCGATGGTACGGTGCTGTGTCGGCTGCTACTCGGATACAGTGGCTGAGGCGCGGTCTGGCACCTCCTCCACCGGCACCGTGAAAGAGAAGATGCTTCCTCCCTGTGCTGTACTATCCACCCAGATACGTCCTCCGTGTGCTTCCACGGCCAGGCGACAGTAGGCCAATCCCAGGCCCATACCGCTCCGCTGGCGGCCTGGCACGTGGGTGAATTTTTCGAAGATGCGTTCCCGGTATTCCAAGGGGATGCCTGGCCCTTGATCGCGCACCCAGAAAGTGACCGCTGGCGAATCCGCTTGGGAACGGTGCGCGCCGATTATGACCGTGCCTTCAGGGGGACTGTACTTGATCGCGTTGTCGAGCAGATTGCTCAATATCCTCACCGTTAGCATCCGATCAACCGGTACTTTCGGCAGGTGGCTTGCTACCTCAGTGCGCAGTTTCAGGTTCCGGATGTCGGCGAGGGGCTTTAGTTGGCTGATCGTTTCTCGCACCAGTGTCAAGGGTGTGACGGCCTCTCTTTCTCCCAGCGGCTCGCCAGCCTCCAGTTTATTCATTTCCAACAGTGTGTTGATCAGGCGCTCGAGTCGCACCTGCCCCTGTTTGGCAATCTCCAGCCACTGGCGAGCCGCTTCTCCTTCCTCGAGTGCACTCAGTTCATCTTCCAGCGCGCTGTAAGCGCCGGAGATAATGCTCAGCGGGCCTTTCAGGTCGTGTACCAGCATGTCAATCATGTCTTTACGCAGCAACTGTACTTCCTGCTGCAGCCATCGGTTTTCTATGGCACGCGCCACTGTGGCGATCAGTTCCTGGCTCTGGCAAGGTTTTCTCAGGTAGTCGTAGGCTCCGCGGCGCAGCGCCTCCACCGCGGTGTCAATAGAGGCGTAGCCGGTGATCACGATCATTCGAGTCTCAGGCGCAACCTTGAGTCCCTCTCTCACGACCGTGAGCCCGTCTATTCCGGGCATTCTGATGTCCACCAGCGCTGTGTCAAAGTCCGATTCTGCCAGCAATGCCAGTGCTGCCTGCCCGTTTTCTGCTGTTGTCACCTCGTACCCGGCGGCTGCCAATTCACGGGCAAAGCCGGCTCGCACGAAGTCATCGTCATCCACGATTAGAATGTTTGCTGTCTTGCTCATAACTCCTTCGCTTTCTCCATTGCTTCGATTGTGCGGGGTAGCCTGATTGTGAAAGTAGTACCCTCGCCAATTTGACTGCGCACGTCAATCCGACCACGGTGGTAGGTGACAATCTGGTGGCTGACCCACAGCCCAAGGCCAGTACCAACCTCGGTGCCTTTGGTGCTGCAGAAGGGCTCGAAAAGCCGGTCCACTGCCTCCGCTGGCATCCCGCAGCCTGTATCCTGAATTTCGATGCACACCTCGTCGGGCGTGACTTTCGAGCGCACCCAGATTTCTCCGCCCTCTGGCATCGCGTCGGCGGCATTGAGCAGGAGGTTGAGGAACACCTGGTTGAACTGACCAGGATAACTCATAATCTCGGCCCTACCTGGAGCCAGTGCTTCGTGGACCGTGATATTCGAGGCGGCGAATTGCGGTGCGACGATAGCGAGCGTTTGTCTAAGAGAGTGGTGGAGATCGGCCGGCTGCAGCGTGGCTTTGCTATCACGCTGAAAGGCCAGCAGTCCCTGCACGATAGTGTGGATCCGCTCCTGGCCGGCTCGCACCATCTGCAGGTCCTTTCGCCCGGGATGGTCAGGGGTAAGGGTTCGTTCCAGGGCCTTGAGGAAAAGGGTCATCCCCTGGAGTGGGTTGTTGATCTCATGGGCGATGGATGCGGCCAGCCGCCCCGTGGCCGCTAATTTCTCGCTGCGTATCAGGTGCTGTTCCATTCTGCGTTTCTCTGTGACGTCGCGGATGACAGCCATGATTACCTGCTGGTCACCCAGGTCAATCACCCGGGCGCGAATTTCAGCGGGCACCAGATGACCCTCTTTGTGTTTGATCGGGAAATCATCCGCCTCTCCCTGTCCCTGCTGCGTGATGTGTGTGAGAAGTTCACGCACACCATCCGCCACTTCCGGGAGATGTAATTGCCAGACCTTCATCCCACGTAGTTTGGTCAGGCTCAGGCCGGTCATGTCCTCGAGCGCGTGGTTGCCGTCCACGATAGTGCCATCGGCGGTATCTATGACTACGATGCCATCACGTGCCTCCGTCATCAAAGTTCGATACCGGGTTTCGGCCCGCCGGATTTCCTCCAGCATACGGGCGTTCTCGATCGCCACCCCCAACTGTTGCCCAATAGCGATGAGGGTGTCCACCTCTGAGTGAGAGATGGCCCGTAGGGCGTGACTCCCCACGTAGAGCGTGCCCAGCCGGTTGCCAGCCGCCTCGACTGGAGCGATGGCCAGGGCAGCCACCCCCGTTTGGGTGCACAGGCTGCAGTCCGGCATGTGGAGTGATCCGGATTCGGCGGTGTTTCCCACAACTGTAGGCTGGCCTGTCCTGCTCGTCCACTCGCTCAAGGTCCTGTCGGGGCCTGCTTGTTCCTCGAAGGCAATGAACTCCGCAGGGAAGCCTTGTTGGGCCGCAAATCGGGAGGTTCTCGTTGCCTCGTCGCGCAGTCGCACTGCCACCATCTCCATGCCGGTGACACTGGCAATGACGTCCAGAGCGCTATTGAGCATACTTTCCTGGCTCAGCGAGCGTCCTACAAGCGCCGCAATCGCGTTGCGTGCTTGCAGTTCCCAGTTGCGTTGATTGATCTCTTCTTCGTAATGTTTCTGAGCGGTGATGTCGCGTGCGAATAGGATCGTTGCTGTGTGGTCTTGATACTCTGTGGTAGCAGTGCCCACGGCGACAGGTAGACGACGACCGTCTTTAGTCACCAGTACGGTCTCGTAGGCCCGACCTGGTGTTCGCTCTGTCTTTTGCTCACGATGCCTGGACAGCACGGCCCTCAATTCTTCAGCAGGCAGCACGTCGGTTATAGTCAGGTTCAGCAATTCCGGAAAGGTATAACCCAGCATACGTCCAAATGCCTTGTTAGCATAGAGGATGGCTCCCTCTCGTCCGTCTGCGTCCTGAAGCAAGACAATACCCTCGCCAGCCGTGCCAGCGGCGTCAATCAACAAACGATGCAACTCCTGCGTTTCCTGCAGTTCTTGTGTGCGTTCCTCTACCTTCTCTTCCAATTCCTCATACAGGCGCACGCGCTCCAGAACCAGCCCGATCAAATTGCCCAGTTCCATCAGTGCCTCTACGTCTTGTTTGGAGATAGGACGGTGGCTGGTCACATTATCCACGCCGATCACGCCAAGCACTTTTTCCCCGGCGATGATTGGCACGGTGGCGAAGGAGGAGATACCCAGCGCCTGCAGCATGTCGTGCAGGCCCTCGCAGCGCGGGTCGTGCGACGGATCATTGATGAGAACAGGGGTCCGTTCAAGTACACAGATAACGGTGGGAGGGGCAGGTTTGGAATCCAGCGGGATGTTTTGGTGGATGACTCCTCGTGTGACGCCAGTGCCGTATCCCCCTCGCCCTATTAGTGTTTGTTGCTGTTCGTCTATCAAGCCCAGCAAGCAGCGGTCAAACTGGAATTCTTCGCGAACGATGTTCACGATGGCATCCAGGGCCTCATTGAGGGTGAAGGTGCGAAGTAGGCGCTCGCCTGCGCGATGCAGCGCCATCAGTATGCGTCTTTTGTGTTGCTCGGCTTCGTGCAGTCGGGCGTTTTCTATCGCAGTAGCGGCCGGTGCCGCTACTGCTTCCAGTAAAGCAACGTCGTGGGCGTCGAAATCACCTTTTAGTTTATTCAGTGCCTCGACGACCCCTATAACGCGGCCCTTGATCTTCAAGGGGACGCAGATGAGGGAGCGAGCAGTGAACTTAGTGTTGGCGTCAATGCCAGCGTAGAAACGTGGGTCCTGGTAGACGTCTGGCACCACTTGAGGGGTTTGATGTTGTACCACCCAGCCAGCGATGCCTTCACCTGGTCGCAGGCGCAGCCCTCTGGTCTCGGCGGCAGCGATGCCTGAAGCCACATGGAAGACTAATTCCCCTGTCTCTTGGTCAAGCAGTGCTACCGATGTGGCTTCTGTGTTCAACACTTCGTTTATGTGGTTGAGTAGCCTTTTGAGGATGGTCTCAACGTCCAGAGTCTCCATCAGTGTGTGGGCGATGGCACTGAGGGTGGCAAGTTCACGGCTATGTGGTCCTGCTGCCTCTCCAACTGGCTCTGTCGCGTGAGATTCAGCCAGAGCGTTGGAGGACTCAGACCCCAGCCCGTTGGTTGATACCCTATCTGGTGTCTGTTGCTGTTCCACTGGTGTTTGCGAGCCATAAGGAGTTGACATAGTGTTGCCTTTCGGGACCGATAGGAATTTGCCGATTGCTATGATACCAAATGGTGAAATGCGACTGCAAGGTGACGCTTCAGGGGGCCACATCGCTACCGTAAATATACAACAGTTTTGGGGTATTAGTCAAATCCACGCGGCCGTATCTCGGATCGCGTGGGGAAGGCGAGAGACTTTAGGCTTTCTAGGAACTTCCTAGACGACTTGTTCACTTTGTCTAAACCATTCTTTCACTTTCTTATGATAGTATTAGAAATGATGGTGTTAGAGCAGCAGTGCGCATTGAGAGAGTGAGTTCGCAGATTCTACGGGAAGGAGGGGGCGTGAACGAGACAATCTTGGTAATAGACGATGATACCGGACTGTTAAGGCTCCTACAATTAGGTTTGGAGCGAGAAGGCTTTTCGGTCATCACTGCTTCTGGGGGAAAGGAGGGTCTCCGACAGGCCTATCAATCTCGCCCAGATCTGGTCATCCTGGACGTGATGATGCCCGACATGGATGGCTGGACAACCTGCCAGCGGCTGCGGGAGATCTCGAATACGCCGATTATTATGCTCACTGCCAGGGGTGGTGAGAAAGACGTCCTCCGGGGTCTCGTCCTGGGCGCCGATGACTATGTCGCCAAGCCGTGCAGTTTTGATGAGTTGAAGGCGCGGATTCGCGCTCTTCTGCGGCGCGCGAAAGCGCCTGTTAAACTGGCCTGGCGGACGGTCTACGATGATGGCAGACTGGTGGTGGATTTGTCTACTGGAGCTGTCAGTCTGAATGGCTCCATTGTGAACCTCACCCCCACTGAGTCCCGCCTGCTGATGTGCCTGGTGAGCCAGGCAGGGCATGTCGTACCCCACGAAGAGTTGCTGGCGCGGGTCTGGGGTCCGGAATATAGCGGTGAGGTGGGCTATCTGAGCGTGTACGTCCATTACTTGCGCGATAAAATTGAGGACGACCCGGGGAGCCCGCGATATGTCCGCACTAGGTGGGGAATTGGGTATTATTTCGCGGGGGAGATGTAGTCACCTGCTACTCCCGCTGCCGGGGTTTGGCCCCCACTAGCAGCCGCAGAACCTCGACCTCGGTCAGCACGCGGTCCGACTCCTTCGCTACCTCCAGGATACGCCGGATCACCTCGTCGCTGGCTTCCAGGCCGTACTCGGCGAGTTGATAATGCACGTTGCTGACCCCGCTCATCGGCCCGATCTCGATTTTCTGGTACCGTCCGACCAGCGTGGCGGGAACAGCCGAGTAGACTCGATCAGCCACCCAGTCATCTCCCTTTTGTTGGGCCTTGTAGATCGCGGCCGCGTGGACGCCCGACGCGGTGCGGAAGGCATCTTGACCCACAACCGGGTGGTTGGCTGGCATTGGTACGTGGCACACTTTGGCGACCGTGCGGCAATATAGCGGAAGTGGGGTCAAATCGCGCTGGATGTAACCCAGGAATTGAAGGTTGGTCAACAGCAGTTCCATTGAGGTGTTACCTGTGCGCTCGCCAATGCCCAACGCGGTGGCGTGCAACCGGTCTGCGCCAGCCTTGAGGGCTGTGATCGCGTTGACCAACGCCAGTCCCCGGTCGTTGTGACCGTGCCAGTCAATGCCGATCCTGGGGCCGACCAACTCGCGGATGAAGCGCACGAGCCGTGCTGTGCCCTCGGGCATGGCATAGCCAGCTGTGTCGGACAGGCATATACGTTCGGCACCGTGCTCGATGGCGGTCAGGTACAGTTGGCGCAGGGTCTCCGGGTCAGCGCGGGTGGTATCTTCAGTGACGAACATGACAGGCACGTCGTGCTTCACAGCGAAGTCTATAGCCTCGCGTGTGCGACGCAGCATGAGGGCCAAATCCCACCCCTCGGCGTAGCGACGGATGGGACTTGAGCCGATGAACATGCCCACGCCGACGCGGATGCCAGCCTGCTGTGAGATCTCGGCGATGGGGGCAATGTCTTTCGGCAGAGTGCGGGCAGCGCAGTGGCACGCCAGGGGCAAGCCCTGGCCCACGATCTCGTGTGCCAGAATCAGACATTCTTCCGCGAAGCGTGAGCCAGCCCCTGGAATCCCCAGGTTTACGTCATCCACGCCCAACTCGGCCATCAGCGCCAGCAGGCCGAGTTTATCTGCCACGGAGGGTTGGGTCACAGAGGGTGATTGCAGACCATCTCGCAGCGTCTCATCCACGATCCCGACAGTCCTGGTCGGGGGGGCGCTGGGACTCGCGTTCCAATCGTGGATTAACTCACTTCGTGTAGTGTTATTCATGTTCGTCACCTTTGTCGCGGGCGTAGTTTAACAGTCCACCGGCAAGGAGGATTTGGACCTGGCGAGATGTGAGATCGCAGGTGACATCGAAGGTTATGTCCTGTGTTTGGTTGCGGATGCTGACCGGGTGGCCAGTGCGGAGGCGTTCGTGCAGCCCGATGATCTCCCATTCATCGCCCACTCGAATTTTATCATAGGCCGCGTGGTCAGCAAAGATCAGGGGCAGGATGCCAAAGTTGACCAGATTGGCCTGGTGTATGCGGGCGTAAGATTTGGCGATGACAGCTCGTAACCCCAGCACCAAAGGCCCTTGCACAGCGTGCTCCCGGGAGGAGCCGAGACCATAGTTGTGGCCGGCCACGATGAAACCGCCGCTCCACTCGCGGGCACGCGCAGGGAAGCCGGGGTCTATCCGACTGAACGTTAAGTTGCCCATGGCCGTGACGTTGGCACAGGCGGCGATGGTCTCAGGCTTGGCGGGCATGATGTGGTCTGTGGTGATGTCGTCGCCCAGCACGATCAACACTCGCCCCTGCAGCCTGTCGGGGAGTGGGGTCACCGCTGGTAGCGGGGTGTGATGAGACCCGCGGATAATCTCGACAGTGGCGCGGTCCGCAGGTGGAGGTGTGATCTCGCGTAGGTCTGGATACCGGGGCGGCGGCTCGATGCGGGGAGGGGTGTCTCCTAGATCGCGAGGGTCAGTGATCACTCCGGTCAGTGCCGACGCTGCCGCAACGGCCGGGCTGCACAGGTAGACCTGGTCGCCAAGTACCCCCGAGCGGCCAGGAAAGTTGCGCGGGTAAGTGCGCAAGGAGACTGCGCCCTTTGGCGGCTGGAGGTCCATGCCTATGCACGGGCCACAGCAAGGCTCCAGAATGCGTGCTCCAGCCGCAATGAGGTCGCTTAGTTCGCCGGACGTGGACAGCACGTGGTACACCTGTCGGGTTCCCGGCGTCACAGCCATCGTGACGTGGGGCGGGACGTGTTGCCCGCGCAGCATACGAGCGACCAGCGCCATGTCTTCATAACTGCCGTTCGTGCAACTGCCTACGATGACCTGATCCACTGGTGTGCCAGCCACCTCGCGCACTGGCACCACGTTGCCAGGGCTGCCTGGCAAGGCGATCAATGGCTCGATGGTGGAGAGGTCGAGCCGCATCTGCTCGTCGTAGGTAGCGTCGGGATCAGGGCCCAGGGGACAGAAATCAGCCTCGCGGCCTTGAGCGACCAGGTAACGCCGCACCTGCTCGTCGGCCGGAAAGATCGAGGTTGTGACTTCCAGTTCCGCACCCACTGAGGTGATGGTGGCGCGTTCTGGCACACTGAGAGTGGCGACACCTGGCCCTGTGAACTCGGCTGCCCTGCCAACGCCCCACCGTGTGCCCAGGCGGCGCAGCAGTTCCAGGATCACGTCTTTGGCGCTCACCCAGGGGCGGAGTTCGCCGCTCAATTCGATCCCCACAATGGCTGGCATGCGCACGTGGTAGCGGGCAGTGCCCATAGCGACGGCCACCTCCACCCCCCCCGCTCCGATGCCGAGCGACCCGACGGCTCCCGCTGTCGGTGTATGACTGTCGGCCCCTACCAACAGTGCGCCTGGCCGGGCGAAGTGCGCCAGAAAGAGCAGGTGACAGATGCCGTTGCCGGGTGGGGAGTAGTAAAATCCGTGGCGGGCTGCCATCGTGCGCAGATAGTGGTGGTCAGCGGCGTTCTCAGGGCGGGCCTGGAGGGTGCCGTGGTCCACCAGCGACACGGCCTGCAGGCCGGGTGCCAGCGGCAATCCCAGGGCCTCGAATTGAAGATGGGCGGTCAGGCCCGTGGCATCTTCGGTGAGGATCTGGTCAACCCGGAGGACGATTTCACTATTGGGAGAAAGTTCGCCGTCGAGCAGATGCCCGGCTATGAGTTTGTGCGTCAGGTTCATAGTCAGTATGTACCTCAGGATCATTTTTCACGGTTGAGAAGCACGTGCGCCAGTTCGTGGAGCGCCTGGGCGGCTGGGCCCTGCAGCTTCGCCTGCCCCAGTGCGGCCAGTGCCTGGGCGTGATGCTTTCGTGCCAGTTGTTCAGCGTATTCGCGGCTGTTTGTCTCTTCCAGCAAGTGCGTCGCGTGGTGGACGTTGGCTGCTGAGAGCGTCTCCCGTGCCAACAGCGCACGCAGTTCCGCGCTTTGCTCCAGGCCGTGGAGGATAGGGAGCGATTTCTTGCGCCGGGCGACGTCGGCACCGCCTGGCTTGCCGGTGACAGTCGGGTCTCCCCAGATGCCCAGGACGTCGTCGCGCATCTGAAATGCCAGCCCCAGGTGGTGGCCGAAGGTGCGCAGATGCTCACGTTGTGCGTCGGGGGCAGCGGCGATGAGGGCGCCTATCTTGCAGGCACAGGCCACCAGCGCGGCGGTTTTTCCCTCGATCATCGCCAGGTAGTCCGCGGTGGAGACGCTGTCGCGGCTCTCGAAGCCGATGTCGAGGTACTGACCTCCAGTAAGGGCCAGGCAGGCGCGGTTCAAAAGCCGAAGGGCGGCCACGATGGTCGTGGCGGGCACGTCTCGCTCGGAGAGCCGCACCAGAGCCAGTTGAGCCAGGGCGAATAGTGTATCCCCGGCGTTGATCCCCTGTGCCTCTCCCCACAGTGCCCAGACGGTAGGGCGGCTGCGGCGGGTTTCGTCCCGGTCCTCGATGTCGTCGTGGATGAGGGAGAAGTTGTGCAGCAGTTCGATGGCGGCTGCAGCGGGTAGGGCCTGCTCCCACTGGCCACCGCAGGCTTCGCAGGCCAGCAGGCAGAGCACGGGCCGCACCCGCTTGCCGGTTCGCGCCTGACAGGGGTTGAACGCCGCGTCGGCCCAGCCCATGTGGTAGCGCAGCATACCAAAGAGGCCCGCGTGGCGCGGGTCGGCCGTCTGGACGACGGCGCGCATTTCTGCTTCGAGAGGTGGTAGGTAGCGGTCGAAGAATGTTTGAAGGGACATTATCAAGTTGCTTTTGCCCACACCTCACTTTTGAACGATGGGCGGGACAGATATCTGTAGTACCAGGCAAGCCAATGATTAGACCAGCCGAACAGTTTCGTATCGCGCATGATCCTCTTGACTTGATCGCGGCTCATTTTCGCTCCGGCAAGAAGCACATTGACGTTATTTCGGCTGAGCGCCAGCGTTTTCACGGCGAAGAAGCAGGGCCACATACAGGCTAGCCGAATGCGATGTTGGCAGCGTGGAAAGGCCATAATGTAACTGGCCCCATGCTGCAGATGGCGTTCCGCCTTGTCGGCTAACATATCTATGACTCTTAAGGCCGGTTCTATGTTTGCGGGGTCGAAGAGCCCGTCGCAGGTCAGGCCAACCTGTTCATAAAAGGTGCGTGGCACAAAGACCCAGCCTCGCTCGTAATCCTTGCGCATCCCCCGGATCACATTGACTGTCTGCAACGCCAGCCCAAGCTCCCGTGCCAGGGGCATCAGTTGCGATTTGCGCTTGCGGATAATGGGCGAGTACCAGGCAAAAACGTCGGTTAGCAAATAGCCTACCCGGCCCGCTACCTCGTGCATATAGTCATTCAGCGCTTCCTCATTCTCTACGAAGGGACCATGCTCCTGCCAGCGGGCCATACCCAGTGAAGTCTCGATCACACGTAGTCTGACGGCCTCTTGAATTTCGGAGGGGAACTGGTCGAGTTGCTCGATAATCTCACCGGCGTGTTGGGCGACGAAAACTTCGGGGTCGCTATGGTCCAGGTCGGAGATACGGGCGGTCAGGTTCTCTGGTGACACCTCCCCGCTTAACACGCGCGCCCATAAATGGAGCAGTTGGACTTTGCGTTCGACTTCCATTGTCTCATGATCTTCCAGACAATCGGAGACGCGAAAAAGTAGATAAGAAACGGTCACGATGTCGCGCAAGGTTTGCGGCAACTGTTCGATAGATAGTGCAAAAGTGCGGCTAACCTTGCGTAGCATCTCGTATTGGTTCATAGGACTTGTGCCTTCATTGTCTTTAGTATGCCAGGTGGATACTCCACCAAATCATACTTCACAACCCGTAAGCACGGCCAAGGCCATGGTTACGGCGTGGTGGGTATGATGGGAGTGTGCTTGAGCGCCTGGATGTCGGCAGCACCGGCGGCGAACATAGCGACGCGCAACTGGGTCACAAGGGTGGCGATGAGTTCGGCTACGGCTACGCTGGATTCGCTGGCAGCGCGGAGGAACGGCCCGGCAACGCCACACGCGGTCGCGCCCAATGTGATGGCCTTGGCCATCTGGATGCCGTCGCGGATGCCGCCACTGGCGATGACGGGCAGGCCAGGCGCACCTCGACGGGCCATCAGCAGACTCTCGGCGGTGGGGATGCCCCAGTCTGCGAAGGCTGCCGCCACCTGCCGTTGGCGCTCGGTCGTAGCGCGGTGCATCTCCACCTGGCTCCACGAAATGCCCCCGGCCCCGGCGACGTCAATCGCTGCCACGCCGGCGCCCGCCAGTTGGCGGGCCACCTGCTCCGAGATGCCCCAGCCCACCTCCTTAGCGACCACCGGTACCTCCAATGCCTGGCAGACTGCCTCGATTCTGGATAGCAACCCGGCGAAATCGGCCTCTCCTTCGGGCTGGAGCGCCTCCTGCAGCGGGTTGAGGTGTAGGATCAGACCGTCCGCTTCTACCATCTCGACGGCGCGGCGACATTCGTCGGGGCCGTAGCCGTAGTTTAGTTGCACCGCGCCCAGGTTGGCCAGCAGCAGGATGTCGGGGGCGACGTGACGCACGCGGTAGGTATCTACCAGAGCAGAATCTTCGATAGCGGCGCGCTGTGAGCCCAGGCCCATCCCGATTCCGGCAGCCTGGGCCGCTTCCGCCAGGCGTTGGTTGATCGCGCTGGCTTCCGGCGTGCCACCGGTCATTGAAGAGATGAGGAGCGGGGCTGCCAGGCGCTTGTCCAGCAGTGTCGTGGCAGTATCCACCTCTTTGAGGCCGAAGCCTGGCAGCGCGCGGTGGATAAAGCGGTATCGCTCGAAGCCGGTGGAGACGTGCTTGAAGTCAACGTCCTCTTGCAGGTTGATGCGGATGTGGTCGGACTTGCGTTGTTGGTGCATGCGCTCCTTCGTAACCTGAGATGCGCATCTGTGTTCTTTATGGCAGACGCCTATGATACTGGCAGTGGCGATACTTGTCAAACTGTGCAATTTGAGTAGAATATCGCATCGGTAGTCTGAAAAATCGAAGGGAGGTAAAGCCAATGGCAGATACGTTTGAACGGGTCAAGAAAATCGTCGTTGATCTGTTGGGGGTGGAGCCGGACAAGGTCACGCGAGAAGCGTACTTCCGCGAGGACCTGGAGGCGGATTCCCTCGACCTCGTCGAACTGATTATGGCGTTCGAGGAGGAGTTCGAGGGGACGATCTCCGACGAGGACGCTCAGCAGATCAAGACGGTGGGCCAGGCGGTGGACTACATCGAACAGCACATGGTCGCTAGTGCGTAGATTCCACGCTGGCTGGCGTAAGAGCACGAGGCTACCGGTAGATACCGGTGGCCTTTTGCTTTGGAACAGTTCGTGCTATACTTCGCCCCAACAGCCAACGTTGGAGGTGAAGGATATGGAGTGCAAAATAGAAGAGAACCTCGCGCAGTGCCCCTGCACCTACGAGCCCTGCTCCAGGAAGGGCAAGTGCTGCGAGTGTATCCGTTATCACTGGCGGATGGGCGAGTTGCCGGGCTGCCTTTTCCCGCCGGAGGCGGAGCGCACCTACGACCGCTCCATTGCTCACTTCATCCGTATCTACGGCCGGCGGTAGTGATGACCTAACCCCCCGGCCCCCTTCCCTACGAGGGAAGGGGGAGTGGGGGAGGGGTCGAAGCGATGAGAGATTGGCAAACCTGGACGCGCGTGGGAGTGATTGCCATGCTGGTCGCCGTGACCGGCGGGCCGGGGACGGCACCGTTGCCTGCGCGTGCTGAGATTCCTCCCCACCTGGGCTACGGCATCAACGTGCGCTTCCAGAGCCATGTTGTTCCTCTTTTTGAGCCACTAGGCTTCGAGTGGCTCAAGCTGTGGGAAGAGTACGAAACGGAGCAAAACCCAACGCTTCCTGAGACCCGCTACCCCTACCAGGTCCTTTTCCTCATAGACTGTACCCAGAAATCCGGCGACCTGGATGCGTGGGGAGACGCCGTCGAGGCGATTGCCGAGGCTGGCCGGGGCCTGATCGAGGCCTACGAGATATGCAATGAGCCCAACCGCGCCGGGTGGCTGAACAAGGACGTGCATCCTCCTACTCCACCCGACCCCGGCCTCTACGTCCAGATGCTCCAGAGGGCCTACGAGCGCATCAAGGCAGTGGACCCGGCCGCCACCATCGTCAGCGCGGGGCTGGCGCCGGTGGGCCGTATTGAGGGCACCTGCCACGGGTGGGACGGCAATGATTGCGGCGCGATGGACGAACGGGAGTACGCTCGCCAGATGTTCCTCCTGGGCGCGGGCAACTACTTCGACGCTTTTGGCTATCACCCTTATGGCTTCGCCTACGCGCCGGAGATCGGCTACGAAAGCGTCTCCAACGGCTTCGCCTTCCGTGGCATCGAGGTGATGCACGACTTGCTGGAGCAGCATGGCCTGGGCCATAAGCCCGTATGGGCCACGGAGTTTAATTGGCTGCGCGACCCGTCTGAGGATGGCGCTATCCCGGATTGGTGCCATAGAAAGCCAGCCTACGAGGATAACTTCGGCTGGATGGACGTGCCCGAGGTGCAGCAGGCCAACTACATCACGCGGGCCTTCCAGTACGCCGACGAGAACTGGCCCTGGATGGGCGCGATGTTTGTCTGGAACCTGGATTGGCACGACTACGGCTGGCTGTGCGACCCTGCGCGCTATTTCTCCGTATTGAAGGTAGACTATACTGATTACGATCCGGAGGATCCTCCGCCTGCCCCATACACGACCACGCTGGCCTACGACGCGCTGGCGGAGATGGAGAAGCACCCCGGGCACTTTGGTCCGAGGCTGGCAGTTGTGCCTCCTGTCCTCGCCTTCCTGGCCGATGTGGACGAGCCAGGCATCCACGCGGGCGTGGTGGTGCCGCTGAACACAGGCTACCGCGTATTTACCTGGACGGCGACGGTGGCGGTGGGAATGCAGGCGACGGGGACGGGGACGCTGGGGGTTCAGGTGACGCCCACGCTGGCGATCACCACCGGCCTCCAGGGGACGCCGCTGACGGTGACGGTGGACAGCACAGGCTACACCACAGGCACCTTCACGGGGGCGATCACGGTGACGGCCACGACGACCGGCGTGCTGGATGCGCCACAGAGGGTGCCGGTGACGCTGCTCGTCGTGCCGGAGGTATATCGCGTGTACCTTCCGGTCGCGCTCCGCTCTGCGCCTTGACATAGAGCCTGTCCGAGAAGTCAGCACAGGTGACTGCCGGACTGCCAGGCTTTCGTTTTCCCTTTTGCGGGAGTTGAACTATAATAACTACACCGCAGCAACAGCACAAGGAGTATTCACTATGAGACGGTTCCACTGGGTCCTGCTTCTGACCCTGGTAGCGGCGTTGGCCTTGACCGGGGTGGTCCACGCTCAGAGCAAGTCCCTCTACTGGGAACGCTTTGACGTGAACATCACCGTCTTGCCCAACGGTGATTTCGTCGTCGAGGAGATACAGGAGATCGTTTTCACCAGCGGGGAGTTCCATTATGGCTATCGCAACATCCCGATGGACCGGCTGGAGAACATCACCGACGTGGAGGTGCAGGAGGGTAGCCGGCGGTATGAACAGGGCCACGGCGCTTCCTACACTTTTGAGACCTTCATAGACGAAGGGGATTTCAACATCAAGTGGTACTTTCCCTACACCTCCAACTCTTCTCACACCTTCATTCTCCGTTACACGGTCCAGGGCGGCCTGCGCTACTACGAAGGCGGCGACCAACTGTACTGGAAGGCGGTCTACGCCGATCGCGATGCCCCCGTCCACAACTCCACCGTCATGGTTCACCTGCCGGGGGGGGCGGCGGCCGATCCCGTGGCTACCTACGGCGCCGGGGCGGCGGTAGTGGGCCAGGGGAGCAACACCGTCGTCTTCACAGCCCAGGAAACGCTCGATCCGGGGCAGGAACTCGAGGTGCGCGTACAGTTCCCCCATGGCATCGTACAGGGCACCCAACCCCGCTGGCAGGCGGCCTACGACCGCCAGGCAGAATGGGAGGACCGCTACAAGCCCTGGGCCGACCTGGGGTTGGGGTTGACCGGGGCATTGCTGCTGCTGGGCGGCCCGTTGTCCCTGCTGCTGCTATGGTACCTGCGCGGGCGCGACCCCAGGATTGCACTCCCGGCGGCCTATCTGGCCGAGCCCCCTTCCGACGACCCGCCCGCTGTGGCCGGTACACTGGTGGACGAGAAGGCCGATATGCAGGACATCATCGCCACGCTGGTGGACCTGGCGCGGCGAGGGTATCTCACCATCGAAGAGGAACAAAAGTCCGGCTTGTTTGGCTCGACCGACTTCGATTTCACCTTCCGCCGTACCGACAAGCCCACCGGCGACTTACTGCCCTACGAGCAGATGCTGCTGGGGAGGGTGTTCGGTGGGCGCAGGGAGCGACGCATGTCCTCCTTGCGCAACAAGTTCTACACCACCATTCCCAGGATTAAAAACCATCTCTACAAGGAAATGGTCAAGCGCGGCTACTTCCACACCCGCCCTGACAAAGTCCGTGGGCGGTACGTCGGCCTGGGGATCGTGCTGCTGGTGGGGACCATCGCAGCCGGTATTTGCTTGATGATCCTCCTGGCGGAGTACACCAGTGCAGCCATCTGCCCCTTCATCGGATTGGCTGCCACGGGTCTCACAATGCTTATTATTGGCAACTGGATGCCGGCCAAGACGCGCAAGGGAGCCAAGCAGGCTGCCAGGTGGGACGCTTTCAAGCGTTACCTGGAAGAAATCGAGCGTTACACCGACCTGAACGAGGCCACCGACCAGTTCGAAAAGTACCTGCCCTACGCTGTCGCCTTTGGGCTGGACAAGAGTTGGGTGCGCAAGTTCTCGCGCCTGGAGACGGCCCAGGTGCCTATTCCGATGTGGTACATTATGACGCCTGTCTACACTGACCGCAGGCGGAGAGCGCCGGGGTTGGGTAGGACGGTGGGGGCTGGCGGTGCCGCGCCTTCGCTCGACTCGTTGAGCGGGGGTCTGGGGGCCGGACTCGACCGTATCTCGACCGGCCTGGGTCACATGCTCGATTCGGCGGCCAGCACGTTTGCCAGCGCGCCCAGCAGTTCGGGGGGCGGTGGTGGAGGCTTCTCCGGCGGCGGTGGCGGTGGGGGAGGAGGTGGAGGAGGGGGTGGGGGAGGATTCGGGTAGGCCGTTTTGACTGCAGAACCGAAGTTCAAATCCAGGAAATCGTTGCCCCGGATGGCGCGGCATAAACTGCGGAAAATAGGCTGAGGAGAGCGCATCAATGAATACAGGCAAAATCATCGGGCTTATCCTTATCATCGCTGGCTTGGGCATCTTCCTTGTCGTAGCGGCGTGGGCCTTCTCGGGAGCCGCACAGACCACGGGCGGCCGCATCTTAGGGTTGGTGATTGCATTCGTCATCGCTGTGCCCCTCATCGGCGTGGGTATCTTTCTGTTCATCAAGGGCCAGCGGGAGGCGGCCGAATTCGCTGAGGTCGAGAAGGAGCGCAAACTGCTGGGGATGGTGCAGGCCCAGGGCCAGGTCAG
>Ga0315541_1001534_pt1 | contig 21154 bp, 15 predicted proteins | sample SalMarSW160190MG_FD_203095 | JGI IMG/M metagenome (GOLD analysis project Ga0315541, IMG submission 203095) | Salt marsh sediment microbial communities from the Plum Island Ecosystem LTER, Massachusetts, United States - Salt Marsh Sediment SW1601-190 ...
ACGCCCTCTGCCGAGGAGAAATCGATCATGTAGTCCACCGGTCTTTCGGCGAATAGGGTGGCGGCACTCGTCCCTTCAATGGAGTAGATCAGCGTGTCGTAAGTGGATTCCTGTCCAAGGAACTCCTGGACAGACCTGTGCTCGAGTCTTCTCGTCTTTCTCACTACCCACTCGAGTTCGACCTCTTCACTTTGTATCAAGACAGAGGCGACCGCTTTGCCCGCTTTCCCAAAGCCAACCAATCCGACTCTCTTCATTATCTCTCGATAGGGCGTAAGTCAGGGACACGAGATCCCGCTCGGGATGGGAGCATGAGGGCAGGGTAGAAGGCGGGTGCGGGGAGTGCAAGGATAGAGAGGCATGGAGCGGCGTTGCGTGTGGGGTCAGCGGGATGGGAGGCAGACGGCTGGTCGAGGAGGAACGGGCCCCAGCCCCCTCCACCGTCCCCGACGCCATGCAGCCCCAGCCGCCTCGCCCCCAGCCGCCTCGCCCCCAGCCGCCTCCCCCCAGCCGCCTCGCCAGCCGCCTCGCCCTTGCATCAGGCGGAGTTGCCACCTAGGCTGCCCATCGCTCCTCTGCCCGGTCTCGTTTCGGCCGGGTTCCCGGTCCCGATTCCCTGGATGGACCTGCCAGGGCGACTCACTAGGCCATGAAGCGATCCATGGAGGATATCGAGTTCGTCGTCGGCATCCCCTCGTTCAGGGAAGCCGATGGCATCCCCTTCGTCACGAAACAGGTAGACGAAGGGCTCAGCCGGTACTTCAGCGCCCTGAAGACGGTCATCGTGAATGTGGACAACCACAGCGATGACGAGACGAAGGCGGCGTTCCTGGGCACGGAGACGCGCACCCCGAAACACTACATCAGCACCCGCACGGGGGTGCGCGGCAAGGGGAACAATCTCCTGAACTTGTTCCGGTTCGGAACCAGGTTTCCCAACAGCCTGAGGGGCATGGTCGTGGTGGATGCAGACCTCAAATCCATCACGCCGGAGTGGGTCGGGTTTTTGGGCGAACCCGTGCTGAAGGGATACGACTACACCCTGCCTCGCTACTCGAGGCACCAGTTCGACGGGAGCATCACGAACCACATCTGCTACCCCTTGCTCTACGGCCTCCTGGGGCAGGATATCCGGCAACCCATCGGAGGCGAATTCGGGTTCTCTCCTGCACTGATGCGTCACTGGCTCAACCAGGAGTGGACCCGGACCACGAGGCAGTACGGAATCGACATCTTCATGACCCTCAATGCGGTCCTGGGGGGATTCCGCATCTGCGAGGTGGGTCTGGGGGCGAAGGTCCACAAGGCGAGCGCGCCCAAGCTGGGGCCCATGTTCACCCAGGTGGTGACCACCCTGTTCGACCGCCTCCTCTCGAGCAAGCGGACCTGGTTGGCCGCGCCGGTGACCAACCCCAAGGCGTTGGACCGATTCGGGCTGGCGAAGCTGGAGCCGCCCCAGGAACTGAGGATCGACATCAGGGGCCTCAAGGAGCAGTTGCGGAGCGAGTACGGGAAAGGGGAGGAGCTTCTCCGGAAGTACCTGACCGACTACGCGATCAGGAGCCTGGAGAACATGTTCGAGCAGGACTACTACAGCATCGACACGCTCATGTGGACGCAGGTCGTGTACCAGCTCCTCTTCACCTATGACAAGGGCGATTTGGAGGTCAGGGCCGACGTCGTGGAAGCGCTGAAGCCCCTCTATTTCGCCCGCTCCGTCACGTTCGACTACCAGACCTGGCGGTACGACGTGAGATACGCCGAGGACGCGATCCTGAGCCAGGCCAGGGCCTTTGCTTCGCAGAAGCCGTATCTGCTGGGGCTCCACATGAAGGAGGAGATGGAGAAAGGTCGCCGCCGGAGGTGAGTGCGCGTGGCCAGGAGTGAGCCGAGGCCCAGCCAGCGCGCGCTCACCAGGGTGGGATCCGGGCCTTGTTCCGTCTCAGCCAGGCACCCAGGTCGGGGTCGGCCTCATCGACCCGCATCGCCACCATGGTGATCTTGCCTTGGGCGACGAGCGCTGCGTCGGTACCGGGTGGCGCGGGGAAGGCGTCGCGCACGACCTGGAACGACCACCGCTCCTTGCCAGGCGCCTCGCCGGCGAGCGGAAGGACCTCCGCCTTGAACGTCCTCAGCCCGCGGGCGTGCTCGGTGACCTCGACGCCGGTGATGCTGGATGGCGAACCGACGGGGAAGCTCACGGTCAGGTACTGGGGCGGCTTCAGTTGACGTGCGATGTCGCTCCGGGCCAGCTTTACCGCCCAGCGCACCACGGCGGCCACGGCCTCCGGGTCTTCGTTGTCGACGCCCGAGAGCGCGATGGCGGGCACTCCGTAGTAGGCGGCCATCCGAGCCGCGCCGACGGTGCCGGACGCCACCCATGCGTCGGCGACGTTCGATCCGGTGTTGATCCCCGTGATCACCAGATCCGGCCGCTCTTCGCGCAGGGGGCCCGCCAGGGCGAAGTAGATACAGTCGCCCGGGTAGCCATCCACGGCCCAGGCGATAACCCCACCGCCGACGTCTCGCCGCTCCACATCGAACGACAGCGTCCGAGCCGAGATGGCGAAGTTGGAGCTCGAGCTCCGATCCTCCGCGGGGACGATCAGATAGGTCTCGGCGAACTCGGCGAAGGCGCGCGCCATCTCGATGGTCGCCGGAGAGTCGAATCCGTCATCGTTGGTGATCACGACGCGCCGCGGCCACGGTGATTCCTGCGCGGCAACGGGCGGGGTGCCGACGCCCGCCACGATGAGCGCCAAGCCGACGGTCACATGCTTCCAGAACATGGTGCCCCGCTCCTTTCCAGAGTGGAATGGACGCTGTCGCTGCGCATACCTATGAAGTAGGTGCGTTGCGCCGGAGGAGTCCAGAGGGACGTGAAGCTCTCGGGGGCGGCCGATGGGTGCGCCAGGCGGGTGGCGGGCCGGACATCGGGGATTGAATCGCCCGATCAAAAGAGCTACTAGTCCATCAGTAGGTAACCTGAGACTCCGAGGAACCGTCATGGCCGATAAATACGAGATGGTGTTGAGGCGCAAGATGAGCGCCGAGAGCTACCAGAAGCTCGAGGCCCTGAAGAACCCCAAGGTGCTGGAATTCGTGGGGTTCTTCGCGGAGCACTGCGACCCGTCCTCCATCTACGTCTGCAACGACAGCGAAGAGGACGTGCAGTATGTCCGCGATCAGGCGATCGCCTTGGGAGAGGAGCAGGTTCTGGCCTTCCCCGAGCAGACCATCCACTGGGACAGCTACGGCGACCAGGCACGCGACAAGAAGAACACCAGGTTCATGGTGAGCCGAGAGAACCTGAAGAACATGAGGGCTCTCAACTCGGTGGATTACGACGAGGGTTACGCGGAGATCATGGAGATCTCCAAGGGCATCATGAAGGGGAAGAGCGCGGTCATCCAGTTCTTCTCGGAGGGCCCCACGGAGAGCCCGTTCACGATTCCCTGCGTCCAGTTCACGGACAGCTGGTACGTCGCCCACTCGGAGTTCATCCTGTACCGGTCCGCGTACCACCACTTCCTCAAGATGAAGGAGTCGGAGAAAGGGGAGTTCTTCCGCTTCATCCACTCCGCCGGCGAACTCGACGCTTCCAACCGCACCGTCAACCTGGACAAGCGCCGCATCTACATGGATACACAGAACAACATCGTGTACTCCATGAACAACCAGTATGCGGGGAATTCCATCGGCCTGAAGAAGCACGCCATGCGCCTGGCCATCAGCAAGTCGGGCGAGGAAGGCTGGCTCTGCGAGCACATGTTCGTCATGGCCGCCATCGACGAGGAGAAGAAGCGGAAGACCTATTTCTGTGGCGCTTATCCCTCGGCCTGCGGCAAGACCTCCACCGCCATGATCCCCGGTGAGCGGATCGTCGGTGACGATATCGCCTATTTCCGCAACATCCGCGGGGAATTTCGGGCGGTGAACGTCGAGTTCGGCATGTTCGGGATCATCAAGGACGTGAACGCCAAGGACGATCCCGTCATCTTCGAGAACCTGATGATGAATCAGGAGGTGATCTTCTCGAACGTCCTGGTCGGCCCGGACCGCAAGCCGTACTGGCTGGGCATGGGCGTGGAGCCCCCCGAGGAGGGGGACAACCACTTCGGGCCATGGCGCAAGGGCATCCGGGACGCCAACGGGAAGGAGGTCGGGATCGCGCACGGCAACGCCAGGTACACCATGCGCCTCGACTACCTGGCGAACATCGACGCCGAGGGATTCGAAGCGAAGGAAGGCGTCCGGGTCGAGGGCATCTTGTACGGTGGGCGCGACAGCGACACCACCGTCCCAGTGGAAGAGTCGCCCACCTGGAAGGATGGCATCCTCCTGAAGGCCGCGACGCTGGAATCCGAGACGACCAGCGCGACCCTGGGAGCCGAGGGCGTTCGCAACCCGAGCCCCATGGCCAACCTCGACTTCGTGTCCTACCCCCTCGGGGCGTATACCGTCAACAACATCAAGTTCGGCGAGAGCGTGGACCACCCGCCGAGAATCTTCAGCAACAACTACTTCCTGCGCAGGCCCGACGGGGAGTTCATCACCAGCAAGCTGGCGAAGAAGGTGTGGCTGCACTGGGCCGAGGGCCGGATCCACGACGAGTACGAGGCCTACGACACCCCCACCGGGAAGATCCCCCGTTACGAGGATCTGACGCCTCTCTTCAAGAAGCACCTGAAGGAGGACTTCTCCCAGGCGGACTACAAGTACCTCTTCACCTTCCGCTGCACCAAGTGGATCGAGAAGCTGGAGCGCACCAAGGCGTTCTACGCCAAGATGGACGAGGAGACCCCCAAGGAGATCTTCGAGTACTGGGACGCCGCCATAGCGAGGGTACAGGCGGCCCGGGAGAAGTACGGGGACGAGATCAAGCCCGGCGACTACAAGGGCTGATCTCCCGTCCGGATCGTCCCGAAGAGGGGCACACGCCCGGGCCCGGCGTCGGTGTCGGACGCCGGCCTGGGCGTGATTCCCCGAGACCCCCGCCGCCGTGGTGGTCGTGCTGGGAGCGGCGTTGGAGCGCTGGCGTGACGGGGCGCCCCACGCGTCGCTCCGCGTCCGACGCGAGCCGCGCCGCAGGTCCCCTCACGTCCGGCTGATCGTCCCTTCCCAGGTCCCCACCTTGTCGCCCCGCAGGTCGTCGGCGTCGAACCAGTAGCTGGTGACCGCCTTGGTCTCGGTGAAGAACGCCACCCCGTCGCGCCCCATGACGTGCAGGTCGCCGAAGAAGCTGTGCTTGTGGCCGCTGAACGGGAACACGGAGATGGGGACGGGGATCCCCACGTTGACGCCCACCATGCCCGCATGGATGCGCCGGGCGAACTCCCGGGCGTGCCAGCCGCTCCTCGTGAACACCGAGGCGCCGTTGGCCAACTCGCTGGCGTTGATGAGCTCGATCCCCTCCTCGAAGTCGGCCACGCGCTTCACGTAGAGCACGGGGCCGAAGACCTCCTGCCACCCGCACGACATCGCCGGCGTGACCCGGTCGAAGACGGTGGGGCCGAGAAAGAAGCCGCCCTCGCAACCCTTCACCTTCGCGCCACGGCCGTCCAGCACCAGCTCCGCCCCCTCGTCCACCGACCTCTGGATCCAGTCGGTGACGAACTCGAGGTGCTTCGCGTCCACCAGCGGGCCCAGCTCGGTCTCGGGCTCCCAGGCGGGGCCCATCCGCCTCCTGGACGCCAGCTCGGCGATGGCGGCCACAAGGTCGTCGGCGATGACGTCCTCCACGGCGATGACCGGGAGCGCCATGCAGCGCTCTCCGGCGCACCCGAACGCCGAGTTGATGACCCGCTGGGCGGTGGCGCGGATGGGGGCGTCGCGGAGGATGAGCGCGTGGTTCTTGGCCTCGGAGAGCGCCTGCACCCGCTTGCCCGCAGCGGCGGCGGTCTCGTAGACGTGGCGGGCCACCTTCCTGGATCCCACGAATGTGACGCCGCGCACATCGGGGTGGGTGACGAGGCGCTCGGACTCGCTGGGGGCGCATGTGATCAGGTTGAGCACGCCGGGCGGGAGCCCGGCGTCCTGCGCCATCTGGGCAATGCGCATGGCGGTCTGGGGGACGAAGTCCGCCGCCTTCAGGACGAACGTGTTCCCGGTGGTCACCGCCAGGGGCATCATCCACCCCATGGGGATCATGGCGGGGAAGTTCCACGGGACGATTCCCGCGAACACCCCCAGGGGCTCGCGGTACGTTACGGTGTCGAAGCCCTTCGACACGTTCATGAGCGAGTCGCCCTGCATGGTCACGGGGAGCGCGCACGCCAGCTCCACCACCTCGATGGCCTTGAGCACGTCGCCCCGTGCTTCCCCATAGGTCTTACCCATCTCCTTGGAGACGAGCACGGCCAGCTCGTGGAGGTTGGCGTCCAGGCGCTCCTTGAGCCGGAACATGACCTGGACCCGCTGGGGCAGCGGGGTGTCGCGCCAGGCCGGGAAGGCCTCCACCGCAGCGGCCACGGCCTGGTCCACCTCGTCGGAGGTGCAATGGGGCGCCTCGGCCATGATCTCGCCGGTGCTGCTGTTCGTGATCGTGTCCCAGTCGTCGGTACGGGACTCGCGCCACTCGCCTCCGGCCAGGTACTTCAGTCGCTCGGTCATATGCGCTCCAGAGGTGTGATTGCGCGTCTCCTCGGTGATCCCACTGCCGCCGGAGTGCTGCTGCCCCTCACCCCAGGTGCAGGACGACGGTCTTCAGCTCGGTCATCTCCTGGACGGCGTAGCGGGGGCCCTCTTTGCCCATCCCGCTCTCCTTCAGGCCACCGTAGGGCATGAGGTCCGCCCGCCACCCCGGCCCCCAGTTCACGTGCAGGTTGCCCGACCGCACGCGGCGGGCGAAGTCCATGGCCCATCCAAGGTTCTCGGTGAAGATCCCGGCGGCGAGGCCATAGACCGTGTCGTCGGCCAGGGCGATGGCGTCCGACAGGTCGTCGAACCGGGTGACGGCCACTGCCGGCCCGAAAAGCTCGTCGCAAGAGATGCGTAGCCCCGGCGCCACGTCCGCCACCACCGTGGGCTGGTGGAAGTTGCCGCCGTGGTCCCCTCCCACCGCCACCCGGGCCCCGCCTTCCACGGCCTGACGGATCCACGAGGCCACGCGCTGGGCGTCGGCAGCGCGGATCATGGGCCCCATCTTCACGCCCTCGTCCAGGGGGTTCCCCGTGGAAATGGCGCCGACCAGCGGCGTGAGGGCGTCCAGGAAGTCCGCGTAGACGCGCTCCTGCACCAGGACCCTCTGCGTGGAGATGCAGACCTGGCCGGCGTTCAGGTACCCCGTGGCCGCGGTCACCGACGCAGCCTTCGCCAGGTCGGCATCGCGCATGACGATGAGAGGTGAGTTGGAGCCCAGCTCCATGGTGACGCGCTTGAGCCCGGCGACGCGGCAGATCTCCTCGCCCACGTTCCGGCTCCCGGTGAAGGTGACCTTCCGCACCCGGGGGTCGGCGCACAGCGCGCGCCCCAGCGTGCCGCCGGGGCCCGTGATGCACTGGATGGCCTCGGGCGGGAGGCCCGCCTCCAGCAGGATCGCTGTGAGCTTCAGCGCGGACAGGGGCGTGTCGCTAGCGGGCTTGAGCACCACCGCGTTCCCCGCGGCCAGGGCCGGGCCGACTTTGTGGCACACCAGGTTCAGAGGGAAGTTGAAGGGCGAGATGGCCACCACGACGCCGCACGGCACGCGGAGCGTGAAGCCCAGCTTGCCGGCGCCCCCCGGCGCCGCGTCCAGAGGGAGCGTCTCGCCGTAGAGGCGCTTGGCCTCCTCGGCGGAGAGGGTGAGCGTCTGGAGGCTCCGTTGGACCTCCACCCGCGCCTCGGCCAGCGTCTTCCCCTCCTCGAGGGTGATGGTGCGCGCCAGCTCCTCCAGGCGGCCCTCCATGAGACGCGCCGCCCGATCGAGGATCCCGGAGCGCTCCAGCGCCGGCAGCGCGGCCATGGCGGCCGCGCCCCGCACGGCGGAGGCCAGCGCGCGCTCCGCCTCGGCGGTTCCCGCCCGTGGCACGGTGTCCACCACCGAGCCGTCGAAGGGGTTGATGACCTCCATGCGCTCGAGTGCGTCCACCCACTCCCCAGCGATGTGCATCTTCATGTGCGTGCCTCCTGCCGGCGTGCCTCGGAAGAAGGATTCATACGGCCCGGGCGCGGCGGAGGAAATCCCCGTGGCGGAATCAGCCCGCCCGCGTATTCTCATTCCGTCGCGTGCACAGACCGATCATCAACGAGCTCATGAGGGGATCATGATGTCATATGCCCAGACCTACCGGCGCTCCCTGGAGGACCCCGAGGGTTTCTGGGGCGAAGCGGCCCGGGCCATCGCATGGACCGAGCCCTGGGAGAAGGTGCTGGACGACTCCAACCCTCCCTTCTAGCGGTGGTTCGCCGGCGGTGAGCTGAACACCTGCCACAACGCCCTCGACCGCCACGTGGACGGCGGCCGCGCCGACCAGCCGGCCCTGATCTACGACAGCCCGGTCACAAACGCCAAGAAGGTCTTCACCTACCGCGAGCTCCGCGACGCCGTAGCCCTCTTCGCCGGGGCCCTCCGCGCCCAGGGCGTGGAGAAGGGTGACCGGGTCATCGTGTACATGCCCATGGTCCCCGAGGCGGTGGTCGCCATGCTCGCCTGCGCGCGCATCGGCGCCATCCACTCGGTGGTGTTCGGCGGCTTCGCCGCCAAGGCGCTGGCCACCCGCATCAACGACGCCAGGCCGCGGGTGATGGTGTCTGCGTCGTGCGGCATCGAGGGGAGCAAGGTGGTGCACTACAAGCCGCTCCTCGACGAGGCCATCGAGCTGGCGGGGCACAAGCCGGAGCACTGCATCATCCTGCAGCGGCCCCAGGCCCAGGCCGCTCTGCGGGCGGGGCGGGACCTGGACTGGGCGGAGGCGGTCGCCGCGGCCCAGCCGGTGGGGACCCCCGACGCCGGGGCGTTCTGGCGCGTGATCTCCGAGTACGAGGTGAAGGTCATGTTCACCGCCCCCACCGCGTTCCGGGCCATCAAGCGGGAGGACCCGGAAGGGGAAGTATCTGGAGCGGTACGACCTGAGCGGCTTCAAGGCGCTCTTCCTGGCCGGGGAGCGGTGTGACCCGGACACGCTCGTCTGGGCCCAGACTCGCCTGGGGGTCCCGGTCATCGACCACTGGTGGCAGACCGAGACAGGGTGGGCCATCGCCGCCAACTGCATGGGCCTGGGAGCGCTCCCGGTGAAGGCCGGCTCACCCACGTGCGCGGTGCCCGGGTTCGATGTGAGGGTCGTGGACGGCGAGGGCGTGGAGCGGCCGGCCGGCGAGATCGGCACCATCGTCGTCCGCCTTCCCATGCCCCCCGGTTGTCTCCCCACCCTGTGGCAGAACGACGAAGCGTTTGTGCGCTCCTATCTCGAGGCGGTGGAGGGCGCCTACCTCACCGGGGACGCGGGGTACAAGGACGAGGACGGCTATCTGTGGATCATGTCGCGCATCGATGACATCATCAACGTGGCAGGGCACAGGCTCTCCACCGGCGGCATGGAGGAGGTCCTGGCGTCCCACCCCAACGTGGCCGAGTGCGCCGTGATCGGGGCTGCGGACGCGCTCAAGGGCGAGCTGCCGGTGGGGCTGGTGGTGCTCAAGGCCGGCGTGGACCGCCCCGAGGAGGAGATCGTCAAGGAGCTGGTCGCCCTGGTGCGGGAGCGCATCGGCCCGGTGGCCGCGTTCAAGAAGGTGGCGGTGGTGGACAAGCTCCCCAAGACCCGGTCGGGCAAGGTCCTGCGCGGCACCATGAAGAAGATCGCCGACGGCGTGGCCTACAACACACCCGCCACCATCGACGATCCGTCCACCCTGGACGTGATCAGCGACGCGCTGGTGCGCATCGGGTACCCGCAGAGGCAGGGCTGAAGACAGGATGCTCAGGGCGGCGGTGGCGCACCTGGACATACCCACCCTGGCTCTCATCCTGGACGCCGACGAGACGGTGCTGGACAACTCCGCCTACCAGCTCCGGCGCTGGCGCCTCGGGCTCGGCTACACCCCCGAGTTCCGGAACGAGTGGGTGCGGGAGGAGGCGGCCCCCGCGCTGCGCGGGGCCATGGCGTTTCTGCAGCGAATTCGGGAAGCGCTTCTTCCTCCTTCCCAATCCCATGTACGGGAGCTGGGAGTCCAACCCGGAGCGCTGAGCGTCGGGGAGGTGCACCGATGGTGGGGGAAACGGTGCCGGAAACGCCCTTGCGCGTCCCGACGTAGGGGGGGACGTTTCGAATCGCCTCGCGGGGCGTCGTCGTTCACCCTCCGGCCCTCTCCCCTGGAGCCCGCCATGTTCCGTAGGATCCTCGCCCCCGCGGCCGCCCTGGCTGCACTGGCCCTTTTCGTCTCGGCGCCTGCCGGCGCCCAGAGCCGTCTGCTCCGCCAGCCGACGCTCTCCGCCACGCAGGTGGCCTTCACCTACGGGAGCGACCTGTGGATCGCGGACCGGGCCGGCGGGCTGGCACGGCGTCTCACCAGCACCCCTGCGGTGGAGAGCGACCCCCACTTCTCCCCCGACGGCAAGTGGATCGCCTTCACCTCCAACCGGAGCGGGAACTCGGACGTCTACGTGGTCGCGGCGGAGGGCGGTGAGCCCAGGCGGCTCACCTGGTACCCGGCCGCCTCCGAGGCCCGCGGGTGGACCCCGGACGGGACGAGGGTTCTCTACGCCACCACCCGGGAGACGGCGCCGGTCGGCTACAACCGTCTCTGGACGGTGTCGCCCGAGGGTGGTCCCTCCACGCTCCTCCCCGCACCCTGGGGGCACGACGGATCGTACTCCCCCGACGGCCGGCGCCTGGTGGTGGACCGTGTGGATCGGTGGGACTGGGAGTGGCGCTCCTACCGGGGCGGCCAGAACACCCCCCTGACCATCCTCGACCTGGGCACGCTGGAGGAGGTGCGTCTCCCCAACGAGCGCACCACCGACCGGTATCCGGTCTGGTTGGGGGAGAAGATCTGGTTCGTGTCGGACCGGGACTGGGCCATGAACGTGTGGAGCTACGACGTGGCGACCCAGGCCCTGGAGCAGGTCACGCATTTCGCCGACGCCGAGGTGAAGTGGCTCAGCGGCAGCGCCGCCGGGCTCGTCTTCGAGCAGGACGGCTGGATCCACACCCTCGATCCGGCCACCGGCCGCAGCCAGCGTCTCGACGTCGCCGTGCAGGGCGACTTCCCCTGGGCCGAGACCCGCTGGGAGGACGTGAGCCGCTCGGTGTCTTCGGCGTCGCTCTCGCCCACCGGGAAGAGGGTGCTCATGGAGGCCCGGGGCGAGATCTTCACCGTGCCCGTGGAGGAGGGGAACGCCCGGAACGTGACGCGGAGCTCGGGCGCCGCCGACCGCCAGCCCGTGTGGTCTCCCGACGGGAAGGAGATCGCCTGGTTCAGCGACTCCGGGGACGGGTACCAGCTCCTCGTGGCGCCCCAGGACGGGCTGGGCGAGGCGCGCCGGATCTCCATTGGCGAGTCGAAGTTCGCCTGGGAGGCCACCTGGTCCCCCGATGGGAAGCACATCGCGTTCGTGGACGACGACGCGCGCATCCGCGTGGTGGACGTGGCGGCGGGGAGCATCCGCACCGCCGGCGCTGCGGCCACGGTGCTGGACCGGGGGAGCCTGGGGATCACCTGGTCGCCGGACTCCAGGTGGCTGGCCTACGCCAAGAGCTACCCGAACAACCTGCGCCGCATCGTGGTGTGGTCCACCGAGTCGGGCGAGGTGACGGCCCTCACCGACCACATGGCCGACGCGCGCTCGCCTTCCTTCGACCGGGACGGGAAGCACCTCTGGTTCCTGGCCAGCACCGACGTGGCGCTGGGCTCCGGGTGGGCCAACACGAGCTCCATGCAGGCCGATCCCACCTGGGGCGTCTACGTGATGGTGCTCAGCGGGGAGGGGAGCACGCCCTTCCCGCCGAAGAGCGACGAGGAGAACGCCCCCGCGGCTCCCAAGCCCGACACCGGGGCGGTGCAGGTGCGCATCGACTTCGGCGGCGTGGAACGGCGCATCCTGTCGGTTCCCATGCCCGCCCGGAACTACCGCATCGCGCTGGCAGGCCCCAAGGGCACGGTCTTCGTGGGTGAGACGGCTCCGGCGCAGGACGGTCCTCCGGGCATGACGGTGCACAAGTTCTCCGTCGCCGACCGGAAGGCCGACGTGTTCGTGCGCGGAGCGGCCAGCGTGAGCGTGTCCAGGGACGGCGAGAAGATGCTCTTCCGCTCGGGTCAGCAGTGGCGCGTGGTGGGGACCGCCCGGGCTCCCGAGGGGAGCGCCGGGAACGTCACGGTGGCTCTGCGCATGCAGCTCGACCGCTCTGAGGAGTGGCGCCAGATCTTCGACGAGGCGTGGCGCTACGAGAGGGACTTCTTCTACGATCCGGGGATGCACGGCGCCGACTGGAACGCGGTGCGACGCCGCTACCAGCCCCTCGTGGAGCATGTGCGGCACCGCGCGGACCTCAACTACGTCCTCGACCAGGTCAACGGCGAGATGTCCGTGGGCCACAGCTTCGTGGGTGGAGGCGACCACCCGGCGGTGGACACGGTGCGGGTGGGCCTCCTGGGCGCCGACTTCGAGGCCCACGAGGGCCGCTGGCGCATCGGGCGCATCCACACCTTCGAGAGCTGGAACCCCGGTCTCGCGGCACCCCTGGACCGGCCGGGGATGAAGGTATCCGTGGGCACGTACCTGGTGGGGGTGGACGGCGTGGAGCTCACCGCTGAAGAGGATCCCTACCAGGCGCTGGACGGCACCGCCGGGCGCCAGACGGTGCTCCACCTCAATGACCGCCCCACCATGGAGGGCTCGTGGACCGAGGTGGTGGAGCCCATCCGCTCGGAGACCACGCTGCGACAGCGGGCGTGGGTGGAGGACAACCGCCGCAAGGTGGACGAGCTCTCCGGAGGGCGGCTGGCGTACGCATGGATCCCGAACACGGGGGAGCCGGGCGTGGTGTCGTTCAATCGGTATTTCTTCGCCCAGCAGGACAAGGAGGGAGCCGTCATCGACGAGCGCTTCAACGGGGGCGGCCTCCTGGACGACTACATGGTGGACTACATGACCCGCACGCTGAGGGCGGCCATCACCAACGAGGCCCCCGGCGGGCGACCCATGCTTCTTCCCCAGGGGGTTCTGGGACCCAAGGTGCTCCTCATCAACGAGCTGGCCGGATCCGGTGGCGACTACTTTCCGTGGGCGTTCCGGCAACAGCAGGTCGGGCCGCTCGTCGGGACGCGGACGTGGGGCGGGTTGGTGGCCTCGTCGGTACACTACCCCATGGTGGACGGGGGCTTCCTGACGGCACCCACCAACGCCGTCTTCGACCCCATCCACAATCAGTTCGTGGCTGAGAACGAGGGCGTGCCTCCGGACATCGAGGTGCTCCTGGATGCCAGGTCGGTGGCCGCCGGCCGCGACCCGCAGCTCGAGCGTGCGGTGCAGGAGGCGCTCCGGCTCATCGAGGCCCAGGGCGGAGCGAGACAGGTGACGCCGCCGCCCTTCCCGCGTCCCTCGAAGCGGCCGGGAGGGAGGTAGACCTGGCTACGCTCCTCCTGCACGGGTTCACGGGCTCGTCCCACTCCTGGGGCCCCGCCGTCATCGACGGGCTGGCGTCGGCGGTGGGGGCGCCTGTGCTCCTCGATCTTCCGGGGCACGGGCGTCACGCCGGGGACGCCGCGCCCTGGCGCTTCACCTTCGAGGCCGTGGAGGCGGAAATCGGCGCTCTCGCCGGGGGGGAGCCGGTGGACCTGGTGGGGTACTCCATGGGCGGGCGCTTCGCCCTGGCGTACGCGGCGCGCAACCCGGAGCAGGTGCGCCGCCTGGTCCTGGAGTCGGCATCCCCGGGTCTCGAGGCCGAGGAAGAGCGCGCGGAGCGGAGAACGCTGGACGAGGCTCTGGCCCGGCTCATCGAGACGGAGGGAATCGGAGCCTTCGTCGAGCGCTGGGAGGCCCAGGAGCTCTTCGACAGCCAGCGCGCTCTCCCCGCCGAAGCCAGGGCGACCCACAGGGCCCGGCGGCTCCTCAACAACCCGCGCTCGCTGGCCGCGTCGCTCCGCGGGCTGGGGACCGGGGCCCTCCCGTCCTACTGGGGGTCCCTGCCCGGGTTGAGGATACCCGTCCTCGTGCTGGTGGGTGCGCTGGACCGCAAATTCGCGGCGATCGGCGCGCGCATGGTGGAGCTTCTCCCCGACGCCCGGCTCGTTTCCGTCGCCGGCGCGGGCCACGCGGTCCACCTGGAGCGGCCCGACGCTTGGCTCGGCGCCGTCGTGGGCTTCCTTCGTGGAGAGGATGGCTCCCCATGAGGCCTGTAGCCGGGCGGATACGCTCCCGCATGACATCAGGGGTCGTGGCTCTGGTTCCCCTGGTGGTGACCGTCTACGTCCTGCGAGCGCTCTTCGGGCTGACTGCCGGCATCCTGCTCCCGCTCATCGATCCCGCCGTGGAGCACTGGCCGTGGCTCCTGAGGGCAGTCCTTTCCCTCACCGTGCTCCTGGTGGCGATCTACCTCCTCGGGGAGCTGGCCCACAACCTGGTGGGGCGGCGCGTCCTGCAACTCGGCGAGGAGATCCTCCTCCGCGTCCCGTTCGTGAAGGTCGTCTACCGCGCGTCCAAGCAGGTGGTGACGGCTTTCCAGAAGCCCAACTCCGCAGCCTTCGAGTCGGTGGTCCTGGTGGAGTTCCCCCGGAAGGGGATGCACGCGGTGGGGTTCCTGACCAACACCTTCACCCAGGCGGACGGCACCGTCTGGCACTCGGTGTTCGTGCCCACCACCCCCAACCCCACCACCGGATTCCTCGAGTTCCTGCCGGCGGAGGACGTGGTCCACACCGACTTCACGGTGGAGGACGCATTCAAGCTGGTCATGTCCCTGGGGGTGCTCACGCCCGAGCGCATGGGGGACCTGCTCCAGGTCAAGGCGAGGCCGTAGCCCGGTCCCGGGGCTTCCCCGGGGTGGCGGAGGGGCGCCGAATCCCTTTACGTCAATATGGCCTCCGATCCGGGGCCCCCGACCACCCGATAGTGAGGAAGCTGCCGCCATGAGCATCGTGTACCTGAATGGTCAATACATCCCGAAGGAAAAGGCCTTCATCTCCGTGGACGACCGTGGGTTCCTCTTCGGTGACGGCATCTACGAGGTGACGGCGGCGTACCGCGGGAAGCTCTTCCGCTGGCCCCGGCACGTCGCCCGCGCCCGCAAGGGGCTCTCGGTGCTGCGCATCGACCTCGACCCCTCGACGCTGGAGGACGTGCACCTCCGCCTTCTGGCGGAGAACGACCTGGCCAAGGCGCCGGTGTCCTACATCTACCTCGAGGTCACCCGTGGCGTGGCGCCCCGGACCCATGCGTTCCCTACGGTCACCCCCACCCCCACGGTGTATCTGTTCGCCGGGGAGTACCATCGGCCCGCCAGGGAGCGCTGGGAGAAGGGGTTCGCCGCGGTCACCGTCCCGGACCAGCGCTGGGCCCGGGTGGACGTGAAGACCATCCAGCTCCTCCCCAACATCCTCGGGAAGCAAGCCGCCGTGGACAACGGCGTGGACGAGATCGTCTACGTGAAGGACGGCATGGCCATCGAAGGGGCGCTGAACAACTTTTTCACGGTGTTCGGGGAGACGGTGGTGACCCACCCAACCTCCAACCAGATTCTCCCCGGGATCTGCCGGGAGGTGGTCCTGGAGCTGTGCGAGCGGCTGGGCATCAAGGTGGAGTACAAGGCCATCACGATGGCGGAGATGTTCAAGGCCGACGAGGCCTTCCACACCGGCACCCTCACCGAGGTGAAGCCGTGCGTGCAGGTGGACGGCAAGCCCATCGGGAGCGGGAAGGTCGGGAAGGTGACCCGGGCCCTCTTCGACGCCTTCCTCGCCGAGACGGAACGGGCGTAGCGTAGTGACCGTGGTGGGGCCGGCGCCGTGACGCCGGCCCCACCGTCCTCGCTTGTGGGTGCGGCACGTCACATGAGCAGCACGATCTTCCCGTAGCTCTCCCGCGATTCCATGAGTCGGTGGGCGTCGGCCACCCGTTCGAAGGGGAGCACGTGGCCCACCTGGGGGCGGAGGCCGTGGCGCGCCACGAACGCCGAGAGCTCCCCGAAGACGCGGGCCATGAGGGGCGGGTCGGCGAGCAGGTAGCCCAGGTGGGTGGACAGCATCCCGTTGGAGCGCTCCAGCATACGCATCAGCCCCATGCGGGGCATGCCCCGCCAGGCCCGCCACCAGGAGATGGGGTTCCAGAGGGTGTAGTCCAGTTCGGCGTACCCGCTCACCACCACGCGGCCGAAGGGAGCCAGGGTGTCCGCCACGGCGCGGAAGACGTCTCCCCCCACCATCTCCAGGGCCAGGTCCACGCCCCGCGCTCCGCAGAGCCCGGCCAGGTGGGAGCGCCATCCAGCGGCGCGGTAGTCCAGGGTGGAGGAAGCGCCGAGCGCCCGCACCCGCTCCAGCTTCGCCTCGCTCCCGGCCAGCGCCAGCACCTCGCAGCCGGAACGGGACGCGAGCTGCACCGCGGCGGTGCCCACGCCTCCTCCTGCTGCCGTCACGAGGACCCGGTCCGTCGGCTTCAGGCGCCCCATCTCGATGAGCCCCACCCATGCGGTGGCCCAGTTCACGGGGAAGGCGGCCAGCTCCTCCAGCGACCATCCCTCGGGCGCGGGGAGCGCCTGGGCCTCGCCCACGGCCATGAGCTCGGCGTAGGCGCCCTGCTTGGCTCCCACCATCACCCGCTCTCCCAGCCGGGACGGATCCACGCCGACGCCGACGGCTCGGATGCAGCCCGCGGCTTCCATGCCCAGGACGTACGGCCGCTTCGGGGCCCAGCCGTAGAGCCCCTTGCGCGAGAGCACCTCGGCGTAGTTCACGCCCACCGCCTCCACCCGCACCAGAACCTGGCCGGGGCCGGCGACGGGGTCGGCGACCTGCTCCGGGCGGAGCACGCCGGGCCCGCCGTGGCGCCGGAGGAGAACGGCCTTCACGCGCGGGCTCCATGCCGGCGCGGCACAGGGGAGGGGGCCATCAGAAGAGCCTGAACTGTCTGGCGTACTTCACGATGAGCCCCCGGTGGATGGGCTCGCCGAAGTTCCCCAGGCGCTCGGCGTTCCGGGAGTCGTTGTAGACCACGTAGAGCCCCGTGCCTGCTGTGCTCAGCCATGCGAAGCGCACGTTGGCCGACCAGACCTCGGCCTGGTCCGAGTACTGGAAGAGGGACTGGATGAAGACGCTGGGGGTGAAGAAGTACGCGAGCCGGAGGCCCAGGAGCGTGGTCTCGAAGTCCCCCTGGGGAAGCCGAACGATGTTGTGGTCCACCAGGAGCGACGACGACAGCGTCTCTCCCTGGCGGTACGTGAACGTCACGTTCCCGCCGTACTTGTGGCCCGTGTAGAACCCGCCGAACTCCGCCTTCCCCAGGAAGGAGAACGGGCGAGACGGGTCGGAGCCGTAGTCCCAGGCGTTGGTCCACCAGGTGTACGACCCAGTGGGGATGAGCACCCCCGGGGAAACCTGGAAGGGCTCCTTCAGCCCCTCCCGGTATCTGTCCGCCTCCGGGCCGAAGCGGCCCCCGCCGGAGAACTTCAGCTCCCAGTCCAGGTGCAGGTACCCGGTCTCCAGGAAGCCGTCCGGATCCTCGTAACGGCGGTACGTGACGTGGGGGTTCGTCTCGCGGAGCCAGGGGATGCCCGGGAAGCGGAAGATGCGCTCCTGGAAGACCTCCACCATTCGGTAGCCCCGCCGGTCCAAGAAGCCCACCTCGGGGTTGAAGTGCTCCCCAACCCGCATGAGGCGGACGCGACTGGGCCAGACCTGGCTGGTGTGGTTGAGGAGGAAGCCCATTCCCTCGTCGTTGCCGTCCATCCCCGGGGTTCGGGTGCGCGCCAGCCATCCGTCCGCCGTCCATGCCTCGCCCAGCCCGATCCTGCCGTCCACGCCCCACGTGCGGTTGTAGTCCCCGCCGTCGTGGGTGGCGCGCCGCTGCACGAAGATCGCTCCCAGGCGGGAGCGGTTGGGGAGCTCACGGCTGACCCGGGCCACGGAGAACGCGTTCTCCTCCACCGCACCCTCGACGCCGTCGGTGAAGATCTGCATCAGGCCCACGCCCACGCCCGCCACCTTCCCGCTCAGGCGCCCGCCGCCCAGGATGGGGACCGGGGTCCCGTTGGAGATCCCGATGCGCCGCGTGAAGAACAGGTCCGCGGCCTGGGGCGTGCCCGCCGAGAAGAGCCCCGCGTTCTCCAGAAAGAAGGGACGCTTCTCCGGGAAGAAGAGGGGGAAGCGGGTGAGGTTGGTGCGCTGCTCGTCCACCTCCACCTGGGCGAAGTCGGTGTTCGCGGTGACGTCGAGCGTCATGCTGCCGAAGGTGAGCTTGGCGTCACCGCCCACCTCGCGGGGGTAGTCGGTGCGCGAGGATCGGAGAAGCAGCTTGCCCGCCTGCGTCACGTCCCAGGTGCGCTCCGCCGACGCCAGCGCGAAGGGCGTCACCGTTCCGGAGCGCTGCTCGGGGACCCGGACCCCCTCCAGGTCGCCCGCCTGGGAAAGGCGCATGAGGTTGAACTGGCGCGACACCGGCGACCAGAACGATTCCTCGTTCCGCCGGCGGATGCGGCGTGCCATGTTCATCCCCCAGGTCTGCTCGCTGCCCGAACTGTACCGGAGCGTGGTGAAGGGGATGCGCATCTCGGCGTACCACCCCTGGCCGTCGCGGGTGGCGGCCACCTCCCAGCTCCCGTCCCAATTCACGTTCAGCCCGCCCATGGCGCCGGCCTGCTGGCGGTTCTGTCCCTGAGCGTACACGCCGCCCCCCTCGCCCTCCTTCACGACCTGGGCGTCGTATTCGATCCCGGCGGGGTTGGTGGAGAAGATGAATCCGTTCTGCCGGTCCCTGTACGTGTCCAGGATGATGCTGAAGTAGTCCCCCCGCTCCAGGTCGGCGTCGCGGATCCGCTCGCCGATCACGACGCCGTCGGGGTCGCTGTCGAAGAGCCATGCCCCGACATAGAGGGCCTCGTCGTCCACGAGGAGCCGGACCTCGGTGCGCTCCGAGGCCGGACTCCCTTCCACGGGCTCTCGTTGGACGAATCCGGCGATGGGCCTCGCGGCACCCCACGCCTCGTCGTCCAGCCTGCCGTCCACCACCGGGGCCTCGGCGGTGCGAGCCGGAGTGGTGGAGACCCGGGCCCTCGGCCCGTTGCCGCGGCCCCCTGCCGGGTGCTGTTGGGAAAGGGCGGGCGCGGCGCCGGCTGCCAGGAAGGCGAGGAGCGCGAGGATGGCGAAGCGTCGGAGCATGGCCGAGTGGACTCCTCAGACCCCGATCACGCTGAGGTGCACCGTGCGCGTGCGCGCTCGCGTGTCCGAGTCCACCAGCACCACCTGCTGCCACGTCCCCAGGGGGATGCGCCCGTCCACGATGGGGAGCGCGAGCGAAGGCCCCACCAGAGACGCGCGCACGTGGCTGTGACCGTTGTCGTCGTGCCACGTCTCCTCGTGCTCGTAGCGTCCGTCGCGGGGCGCCAGGCGCTCCAGCGCCGCGGACAGGTCGTGCTCCACCAGCCCCGGCTCGTACTCCAGGGTGGTGAGAGAGGCGGTGGAGCCGTGGACCAGGAGGGCGGCCTGCCCCGTGCGGACCCCCGTGTCGGCGACGGCGGCCTGCAGCTTGGCTGTGAGGTCCACCACGTGGTCGTTCCCTCGCGTGCGCACTTCCAGCGTGCGATGTTCGGCGATCATGCCGGATTCTAACCCCCCCACGGCTGTCCCGCAGGGCGCCGGCTACGACCGCCGCCTGGGCACCTTCGACGCCATCATGGTGGTGGTGGGCGCCGTCATCGGCGCCGGCATTTTCCTCAACCCGGCCATCGTGGCCCAGCGGGTGGGGACATCGGCGCTGGTGTTGACCGCGTGGGCGCTCGGGGGCGCCATCGCGGTGGTGGGTGCCCTCTGCTTCGCCGAGCTGGGCGCGCGCCTCCCCCGCGCCGGGGGCGGGTACGTCTACCTGAGGAACGCCTTCGGCCCGCTTCCCGCGTTCCTCTACGGGTGGACCCAGCTCCTTGTCATCAACACCGGCGGGATCGCCGCGGTGGCCATCACCTTTGCCAGCTACACCGTGGATGTGGCCGGCGCCGGGGACGAGCTGGTCAAGCCGCTGGCGGTGGCGGCCATCGTCTTCCTTTCGGTGGTGAACGCGGCAGGCGTGCGCTTCGGCGCGTGGGTACAGAACACCTTCACGCTCCTGAAGCTTGCGGCGCTGGCGCTCCTGGTGGCGGCGGGGGCCTGGCTCCTGATGGGCGGGGGCGCAGGGCCCACGGCAGGCGCGGGCGCGGGACTGGCGGGTGCGGCGGCTCCCGCCGTGGCGCCCTCGGGCTGGGCTGTGGTGTTGGCCATGGGGACGGCGCTGGTCGCCGTGCTCTTCGCGTACGGCGGTTGGCAGCACGCCAACAACATCGCCGAAGAGATCCGCGACCCGGAGCGGAAGCTCCCCCTGGCGCTCCTGGTGGGGGTGGGGATCGTGGTCGCCGTGTACGTGTCGGCCAACGCGGCGTACCTCGCGGCGCTGGGCCCTCAGGGGCTCGCGGCGAGCACGGCGCCGGCGGCGGACGCGCTCCGCGCCGCTGCGGGGAGGTGGGGTGGGGTGGCCATCGCCGTGGGGGTGGCGTGCTCCACCTTCGGGATCCTCAACGTGTTCATCATGGCGGTGCCCAGGGTCTACCAGGCCATGGCGGCGGACGGCGTGTTCTTCGCTTCCGTCGCCCGCCTCGATCCCCGCACCCGGACGCCCACCGTGGGGATCTGGATCCAGATGGCGTGGGCCGTCGTGCTCGTGCTGTCCGGCACCTACGGTCAGCTCCTGGACTGGGTCGTCTTCGGCGACTGGATCTTCTTCGGGGCCATTGCGGCAACGCTGTTCGCCTACCGGCGGAGAGACGTGCGAGCGCCGGCGGAGGCGGCGGGCCGCCCGGCGCACGAGATGGGGCCGGACCCTGCGGGCTCCTTCCGGGCGCCCTGGCACCCTCTCCTCCCCGGCCTCTTCGTCACCGCCGCGGCCTTCGTGGTGGTCAGCTCGGTGGTGTCGAACCCCCGCAACGCCCTCTACGGGACCCTCCTCATCGGAGCCGGCGTGCCGGCCTTCCTGGCGTGGGCCCGTCCCGGCCGCGGCACCCCGGTC
>Ga0315541_1001540_pt1 | contig 21086 bp, 18 predicted proteins | sample SalMarSW160190MG_FD_203095 | JGI IMG/M metagenome (GOLD analysis project Ga0315541, IMG submission 203095) | Salt marsh sediment microbial communities from the Plum Island Ecosystem LTER, Massachusetts, United States - Salt Marsh Sediment SW1601-190 ...
CCGGGGTTGACCTTTTGCGCGGCTTGGCTAGAATGTTAGGCATTGAGGTACTGGACATAGCTGGGGTGACCGATGGTCTGGACAACGACTATTCTGCCCAGGCAAATGGCGCCCTGGAAGCGCTTAAGCGGCATGACCTGGTCGCTATCCATATTGAGGCGCCGGATGAAGCCGCCCACGCCGGTGCCATTGATGATAAAATAGAGGCTATCCAAATGGTGGACAGCGAGGTTATAAGCCGTTTGCGCTCTTGGCAATCAGATGACTTGCGGTTACTGGTTCTCCCCGACCACCCCACCCCAATAAAAGTTCGCACCCACAGCGGCGAGCCGGTCCCCTTTATGCTCTGGGGGGAGGGTTTTAAGGCTAACGGCGGAAAAAGATTTACCGAAATGGAAGCAAAAAGCACTGGTCTTTTTATAGGCGATGGGTATAAAATAATGGGAAGGTTAGTGGGGGAGAAAGGGAGTCTTCTTTCCCACCCTCCCACCCAGTAGGGGTCTGGCTCCTCTCAATTCCTTTTCAGGGGAGGGGGAGAGCCTGAGAGGGCAAAGCCCTTTTGGGCGGGCTGGGTGGGAAGAAAAACAAAAGTTAAAAAGGGTTGGGTGTAGATAAAAATGGCTTTAATCGTGCAAAAATACGGCGGCTCATCGGTGGGGGATGCCGAGAAGATAAAGAATGTCGCCCGGCGTGTCGCCCAGACCAAGGACAAGGGCAACCAGGTGGTTGTCGTCGTCTCGGCGATGGGGGATACCACTGACGAGCTAATCAAGCTCGCCTACCAGATTAACGAGCGCCCCGATGAGCGGGAGCTTGACATGCTGCTCTCTACCGGCGAGATTATCTCCTGCACCCTGCTGGCAATGGCGCTTGAGGCTATGGGCTATGAGGCGATTAGCCTCTCCGGCGCTCAGGCGGGGATAAGGACGGATGCTGTTTATAGCCGAGCCCGAATCCAGAAGGTTGACCCGGAGAGGGTAACCAGGGAGCTGGAGAAGGGAAATATCGTCATTGTTGCCGGCTTTCAGGGGATTACCGATGAGATGGATGTAACCACCCTGGGACGGGGCGGCTCCGATACTACGGCGGTGGCTCTGGCCGTCAGCCTGGGGGCGGAGGTCTGCCAGATATATACCGATGTTGAGGGGGTTTTTACCGCCGACCCCAAGGTTGTCCCTGAAGCCAGAAAATTACCGGAGATTGGCTATGAAGAGATGCTGGAGCTGGCGACCTACGGGGCTAAGGTGACGCACCCGCGGGCGGTTGAGCTGGGGGAGCTATTTAATGTCCCCATTCTGGTTGCCTCCAGCTTCACTGACAGTCCGGGCACACTAATTCATGGAGGGGTAGCTATGGAAGTAAGAAATAAGGTGAGGGGTATTGCTCATGACCTTGACGTGGCCAAGATAACCGTGGTCGGTGTCCCCGACCGCCCCGGCATCGCCGCCTCTATCTTTGAGCCGCTGGCCAAGGCGAATGTCAGCATTGATACCATTGTCCAGAATGCCAGCATCAATAATATTACCGATTTGACCTTTACCGTGGCTAAAAGCCAGCTCGCCAGGGCAATGGAGGTGGTCAAGCCCATCGCCAAGTCTATCGGCGCCAGGGAGTGCGTCAGCGACGCCAAGCTGGGTAAGGTCAGCATTATCGGCACCGGCATGCAGAACACCCCCGGCTATGCCGCCAGGATGTTCGGCGCCCTCAGGGAGAAGGGGATTAACATTGAGCTTATTACCACCTCGGAGATAAGGATAACCTGTATTATTGGCGAAGCTAAGGTCAAGGAGGCCGTCAAGGCTTTGCACCGCGCCTTTGAGCTGGAAGGTTAAGGATGGCGTATCAGGAAGAGGAACAGGTAAGGATAAGACGCCAGCGCAGCAAGAACGCCATCGCCCTGGCCATGCAGGGGCGGTGGCGGGAGGCGGTGGCGGCGAACAAGGAGATAATAGAAAGCTTCCCCAACGATGTTGATGCCTATAATCGCCTGGGGAAAGCCTATATTGAGCTCGGCGAGTACTCACTGGCAAAGGAAGCCTACACCCGGGCTGTAGAGCTTGATGCCTATAATATCATTGCCCAGAAGAATCTCCGCCGCCTGGCTTATTTAGGTAAGGTGGCAGCTGGCTCGGAGGCTGATTGGGATAAGGCTAAACCGGAGCATTTTATTGAAGAGACGGGTAAGGCGGGGGTGGTTAACCTTTATAGCCTGGCGCCGCAAGGGGTGCTGGCCAAGATGGTGGCTGGTGATAAGGTATATCTGCGAATTAATGATTCCAGCCTAACCGTGGAGAATAGCCGCGGTGAGTATCTGGGGCAGGTGGAGGCAAGGCATGCTCAGCGGCTTATCAAGTTAATAGAGGGGGGTAACAAGTATGCGGCCGCTATTGTCAGTTCCGCCGAGGACAGGGTGAGCGTCATTATCAGGGAGATATATCAAGACCCTTCCCAGATGGGGCAGCTTTCCTTCCCGCCCAAGGGGGGCGAAGGTCTTCGTCCTTATCTTAGCGATAAGATGCTCCGGGAGGGGTTGGAGTACGTAGAGGCAGCGGAGGAGTCCTCCGATAGTGAAGATGAAACTGCTAACGAGGAAGTTAATGAGAAGTAGGAGGTTTTAAGTAGGCATGGTTTTCGGCAAGACCAAACCGGTAAATATCGAAGAGGAGATGAGCAGCTCTTACCTTGATTATGCCATGAGCGTCATCGTTTCCCGCGCCCTGCCCGATGTCCGCGATGGGTTAAAGCCGGTACAGCGGCGCATTCTTTACGCTATGGCTGGGCTTGGGCTGGCTCATACCGGCCCCCACAAGAAGAGCGCCCGTATCGTGGGCGAGGTTCTGGGTAAGTATCATCCTCATGGCGATGCCCCCGTCTATGAAGCCATGGTGCGTATGGCGCAGGACTTCTCCATGCGATACGTCCTGGTTGATGGGCAGGGCAATTTTGGCAGCATGGACAATGACCCCCCGGCGGCTATGCGCTATACCGAGGCGCGCCTGACCAAGGTTGCCGGGGAGATGCTGGTTGATATTGATAAAGAGACCGTCAACTTCATGCCCAACTTTGATAATAGCCTTAAGGAGCCTCTGGTCTTACCCACCCGCTTACCCAATCTGCTGGTCAATGGTAGCGCCGGTATTGCCGTGGGCATGGCGACCAGCATACCCCCTCATAATCTGGGGGAGGTGTGCGACGCCATTTCCTACCTCATTGATAACCCCGAAGCCACCGTTGACGAGCTTACCCGGTTTGTTAAAGGACCCGATTTCCCCACCGCCGGCATCATCATTGGCGGGGAGGAGATTAAGAATGCCTATGCCACCGGGCATGGGCGGGTGGTAGTAAGGGCTAAGGCTCTCCTCGGTGACATGCCAGGGGCTGGGCGGCGGCAAATAGTTGTCACCGAGCTTCCCTATCAGACGAATAAGGCTTCCCTGGTGGAGAGGATAGCCGACCTGGTCAAGGACAAGAAGGTTGAGGGCATCAGCGCCCTGCGCGATGAGTCAGACCGCCAGGGGATGCGTATTGTCATTGAGCTGAAGCGGGAGGCAGAGCCAAGGCAGGTACTGAATAACCTTTATAAACACACCTCCATGCAGTCAGCCTTCTTCCTTAATATGCTGGCTCTGGTTGACGGTCAGCCAAGGGTAATCAGCCTTAAGGAGGCGCTCCAGTATTTTATTGACTTTCGCCACCAGGTTATCACCCGGCGCTCCCAGTTTGAACTTGAGGTAGCCAAGGCGAGGGCTCATATTCTGGAGGGGCTTAAAATCGCCCTGGACAATATAGATAAAGTAATTGCCATCATCAAAAAGGCGCAGACGGCTGAGATTGCTCGCGATAAGCTTATGAGCGGCTTTGGCTTATCCCAGACTCAGGCGCAGGCGATTCTTGATATGCAACTCAGGCGCCTGGCTAATCTGGAGCGGCAAAAGATACTTGATGAATACGCTGAGGTGGTAAAGACGATTGCCTACCTGGAAGACCTTCTGGCTAACCCGAAGAGAATGCTTCTCCTCATAAAGAAGGAGGTAAGCGAGTTAAAGTCCCACTACGCCGACCCGCGACGAACCGAGATAAGCGGGGAGGAGGTAGTGGAGTTTCGTGAGGAAGACCTTATCCCCCATCAGAATGTGGTGGTTACCCTCAGTAACCGGGGGTTTGTTAAGCGGGTAGTGGCTAAAAGCTACCGCTCACAGCACCGCGGGGGCAAGGGTATCATTGGCATGGTGACCAGGGAGGCGGATGCGGTAAGGCTTCTGGCGGTGGCCGATACCCATGACAACCTGCTTTTCTTCACCAATCGGGGGCGGGTCTTCCATCTCAAGTGCTATGAAATCGCCGCCGGTAGCTCCCGGGTGGCTAAGGGTACCGCCCTGGTTAACCTCTTTTCTATTGCCGATAATGAGAGGGTTACGGCTATGGTAGCCCTGCCCGATTTTAAGCCCGGTGCCTATTTATTGATGGCTACCAGCGGTGGTGAAGTTAAAAAGACGATGGTGGACAAGTTTGCCGCCGTGCGCAGTAGCGGGCTTATTGCCATGGACCTGGAGACGGGGGACGAGCTGGTGGCAGCCTGCTTAGCCACTGACAAGGACGATCTCCTCTTAGTTACTGAGGGAGGGCAGGCAATCAGGTTTGCCGTCTCCAGTCTACGAGCGGTCTCCCGGACCAGCGGCGGGGTGCGCGGTGTCCGTCTCAACCCTGGTGACCGGATTGTGGCTATGGATATTGTTCGCCCCAATGCCTATGTATTAGCCGTTACCGAGGGCGGCTTCGGTAAGCTGACCCCCGTTGCCGACTACCCCCGGCAGCATCGGGCCGGGGGTGGGGTGAGGACGTTTAAGCTTACCGATAAAACGGATAAGGTTGCCGCCGCCAGCATCGTCTCTCTAAAGCAGCAGGCAATGATTATCTCGGCTGACGGCCTTGTCATTCAGACGCCGATTAAGGAGAAGGACCCGAAACGGGGCATTAGCATCCAGGGCAGGAGCACCCAGGGGGTGAAGCTGCAGGAGCTTGACGCCGGTGATAGGGTGGTGGCTATTGCCTGTTTTGACGTGGAGGCTAAGTAGCGCCTAGCTTTTGCTGGCAGTCCGCGATTAATCGTTCCAGCCCGCAGGCATTACACGCCTGAGTGCGGCAGTCGGGGGTTTCCTTGCCCTCCATCGCCCGCTGGTATTCCTGCTTGAGGAAGTCCGCACTTACCCCAATGTCAATATGAGCCCAGGGCAGGTACTCGTCTAAGGGACGCTCCCGGCGGGCATAAAAGTCGGCTTCAAGTCCGCTCTCTTCAAAGGCGCGAAGCCATTTTTCATAGTCAAAGCATTCGTCCCAGGCGTCAAAGGTCGCCCCCAGCTTCCAGGCGCTATAGATGACCTTACCCAGCCTTCTGTCCCCCCTTGAGAACACCGCCTCAAGCTGGCTTACCTTCGGCTCCTGCCAGGAGACCTGCCCCCCCTTTCGGCGCAGCCCTTTCTTGAGCAGTTCGTGCTTGGCATTTAGCCCGGCTTCGCTTTCCTGAGCTACCCATTGAAAGGGGGTGTGGGGCTTGGGGATAAAGGTGGAAAGGCTCACCCTCACCCGGGGCATTCCCCCCTTCCCCCCTTTACCTACAAGGCGGATTTTATCGACCAGCTGGACAATCCCTTCAACATCCTCGGTGGTCTCGGTGGGTAAGCCGAGCATGAAATAGAGCTTGAGGCTTCTCCAGCCCCTGGCGAAGGCGGCGGCAGCAGTTTCTATGATTTCATCCTCAGAGGCGCTCTTGTTGATGAACCGGCGCAGTCTCTGGCTGCCCGCCTCCGGGGCGAAGGTAAGCCCGCTCTTCCTCCCGGGGAGGGAGTCCATGAGTTTTACCGAAAAGCTATCAATGCGGAGGCTGGGGAGCGAGAGGTTTAGGTTAGGATAATTACGGACGAGGCTTTTCACCAGCTCCTCAATTTTGGGGTAGTCGCTGGTGCTTAAGGATACCAGTGATACCTCGTTATAGCCGCAACCCGAAATAAGTTCCCCCACCGCTTCTACTACCTCTTCCTGGGGGCGCAGGCGCAGGGGGCGGTATATAATCCCTGCCTGGCAGAAGCGACAGCCGCGGGCGCAGCCCCGCTGAATCTCCACCGCCCCCCGGTCATGGATGACCTCAATATAAGGGACCACCGGTCTGGTAACGGGGGGAGGGAGCTTGGCTATAATCCGCCGCTGGATAACCGCTTTCGCCTCGGTAGCAGTGGGGGTAATGCTTTTAATCAAGCCGTCTTGGTATTCCACCTGGTAAAGGCTGGGCACATATATGCCGGGGATACTGGCTACCTGCTTGAGTAGCTCTTCTTTAGAGGCTTTATTTTTCTTCCACTCCCGGAGATAGTCAACCAGCTCAGGCATCACCCCCTCCCCGTCCCCGATGACAAAGAAGTCGATAAAGTCGGACATGGGCTCGGGGTTCAGGCAGCAGCTGCCGCCGGCGATTACTATAGGGTGGGAATCGTCTCTTTCTGAAGCCAGGACCGGTATCTGTCCCAGGTCAAGGATGTTCAGGACATTGGTGTAGGTAAGCTCGTAGTCCAGTGAGAAGCCGATGACATCAAAGTCCTTTAATGAGTGTTTGGTCTCAAGGCTGAGCAGGGGAATACCTGCTCTTCGTATTGCCGCTTCCATATCTATCCAGGGGGCATAGACCCTTTCGGCGAGGACGTCCTTCTGCCGGTTAAGCAGGTCGTAGAGGATGGGCAGAGCCATGTTGGACATGCCGATTTCATATAAATCGGGGTAGCAGAGGACAAACTTGAGAGCGGTCTTGTCCCAGTCCTTGGCTATACTATTCCACTCGCCGCCGGTATAGCGAGCCGGTCTGGTTACCTTATGAAGAATATTATCGGGGTAGGTCAAAATTTTTCCCTCGTTCTTATTAGCTCTGCGGGCCGTGAGCTTCCTTGCGCAGCAGCTTGCGATAGTAAAAGGAACGAGCCAGATACAAGCCCATCACCGGGTTATGCCCGAAAACCCTGTCCTTAGCTACCAGCACTGTAACCGGGGCTTTAGAATATTTGAAGAATAGCGAATCATGACCAACGCAAAGCCCTACCAGTATGTTAAACTCAACTCCCTCATTATTCAGAATTTCAGCCTGGGTTATGGGGCTGCACATCGTTTCAAAGGAGCCGGGGCCGGCTATCTTCTGCTCCTCAGTGATACCAATCCTTTCCTTGGGTATGGCTCCTGCCTTACAGCAGACGGAAACGACTTCAAAGCCCCTGTTTTCCAAGATTCTGGTCAGCATTTTAGCCTCATCCGCTAAACCACCACAAAAGGCAATGCCCAGCTTCTTAAAGCCCATCTTCTTAGAGAATTGCACTATCTCCTCTACCCGGGGGTAGCGTGTAGTCAGCCCTTCTGGCAGATGCATATAACACTCAAATTCCTGAATAGACGCCTGCCGGGCAAACTCCCTGATCTCCGGGTCGTCGTATTTAGCCAACGCCTGTTGGATAGTTTCTTTTTGGGTCTTTGTCGGGCAGTTTGATGGCCCTTTAAGAAACGCCTCGCTGTTGCACACTACCTTGGTGCACTTGGCACACTCCGTTTTCTCATCCATCGTCTTCTCCTTATAGCTAAAGCCTGATGCCTTCTAACTATAGACGATGGCTCTATTTTTTACAATTACTTCCCGCCCACCACTCCCACTGGGTATTCTTTCCCACCCCTCCCCCTTTAGCAAGCGTCTTTCTTCCCACCCACCCGCCCTATAGGGCTTCACTTCTCTTAGACGCCCTAAAAGGAGGAGAGTCAAAGAGAGGCGAAGCCTCTCTTATAAAACTAATTCCCCCTCCCTTAGATAAGGGAGGGGGATAAAGGGGGAGGGTTACCATATTCCCTTTGACGGCTAAGGTTTAGACGACTAAAATAGCACTAACTAGCGTAAGGAGAATGAGATGAAGCAAATTTGGGCACCGTGGCGGATAAAGTATATCCAGACGGGGGAGGTGGAGGGGTGCTTCCTCTGTGAAAAGTCGGGGCAGGATAGCGACGTTAAGAACTACATCCTGCACCGGGGTAAAAAGAACTTCGTTATCTTGAATAGCTATCCCTATAACCCGGGTCACCTGATGGTAGCCCCCTACCGCCATGTCGCTACCCTGGAGGGGCTGACCAAAGAAGAGCTTCTTGAGCACTTTGAGATAGTTAGCCTGAGCCTGAAGGTTTTAAGGGGGGCGTTCAACCCTGCCGGCTTTAATATCGGTATCAATGTGGGGAAGGTAGCCGGGGCTGGGCTTGAGGGGCATATTCATACCCATGTTGTGCCGCGGTGGCAGGGGGATACCAACTTTATGCCGGTACTATCGGACGTCAGGGTACTGCCGGAAGCCCTGGCTGAGACCTATGATAAGCTAAAGAGCAAGTTCTAGTCTTGAGGAGGGTTACTCTTTGCCCCTCTCCGCTTCTATCTGCTGCCTTCTTTTTTCAAATTCCTCTTGGCTGAGGGGTTCGCAGGACTCAAGCCTGTTATTTGCTATTTTGATTAGGAAGGTCTCCTTGCATTTCCAGCAACGGTATGGACCCTCAAAGACTGGCTGAGTGAGGGACATGCTGCTCTCGGTCCCGCATTTAGGGCATTTTATTGTTATCATGATACCAACACCTCAAAATCGGTTAAATATCATTATGGCATCTTCTGGCAATTATATCAATATTTTTGAATATCGTAACGGGTAAATTCTCTTGAAATATGTAATGCCGAGTGCTAGACTCATATCTGATGATTATTAAGGAGAGTGAGATATGAAAAAGGCTGATGTAGTTATCGTAGGTGGCAGTGCTGCCGGTATTGAGGCAGCGATTACCGCCCGAAAGCAGTACCCTTCTAAGAAGGTTATTGTCGTTCGGAGGGAAGAAAAGGCTCTCGTCCCTTGCGGCATCCCTTATATCATGGGAACTTTGGGCTCTGCAGAGAAGGATGTGATGCCAGTCGCTCTACTGGGCGATGCTGAGTTGATAATTGATGAGGTTACCTCTATTGACAGAGAGGCGATGAGTGTAACCACTGCCGGGGGTGAGATTATTGGCTATGACAAGCTGATACTGGCTACAGGCTCACGGCCGGCGGTACCTCCCATACCAGGTGTTGACTTGAACAATGTCTTCACTATCAGAAAGGAAATAGATTATCTCGAGCGACTGCGGGAGGTTCTAAAGCAAGCTAAAGATGTGGTTATCGTTGGTGGTGGCTTCATTGGGGCTGAATTTGCTGATGAGTGCCGCAAGATGGGACTTAATGTAACTGTTGTCGAATTATTAGAGCACTGCCTTTACCTAAACTGTGACGAGGACTTCTGTATCCGAATAGAGGATAAGATGAGAGAGGTCGGAGTGCAGGTGAATACTACCTGTCGGGTGAAGTCAATTGTTGGCGATAAAAGTGTGGATTATGTGGAGTGTGAAAAAGGGCTACGTTTCAAGGCAGATGTAGTAATTCTAGCCATAGGCGTGGTGCCTAATATTGAGCTGGCTCGCGATGCTGGGCTGGAGATTGGTGAGCAGAAAGGTATATGGGTTGACCAATATATGATAACCAGTGACCCCAATATTTTTGCCATCGGCGATTGTGCTGAGAAGTTCTGTTTCTTCACCGGTAAGCCCACGGCTACCCGCCTCGCCTCAGTAGCTACTAGAGAGGCTAGAATCGCTGGGGCTAACCTCTTCCAGTCACGACGACGCCGAAACCAAGGCACAATAGGTGTATTCGGAACTATGATTGCTGATACTGCTACGGGAGTAGCCGGCCTCACCGAGAGGGCAGCGCGGAATCTTGGGTTCGGCCTGGTTATTGGAGAAGCCACCGCGGTGGACAGACACCCCGGATCAATGCCTGGTGCTAGAGAACTGCGTGTCAAACTTATCTTTGACCGAAGTTCAGCGAAAATAATAGGTGGTGAGGCTTGCGGAGGTATAACTGCAGGTGAGATTGCTAACGTTATGGCCCAGACTATCACTGCGGGAATGACAGCGAGCGACATAGCCCTTTCTCAAGTGGGCACCCACCCTGCACTGACAGCATCACCATTGGTCTATCAGATTGTGAACGCTGCCGAAGAGGCAGTAACCAAGCTGCGCTTAGAATAGACGCAGGTGTTTGTTGCTTGGGGTGAATTAGAATGCCCCCAAGGGAATTCGAATCCCTGTTTACGGCTTGAAAGGCCGCTGTCCTAGGCCTCTAGACGATGGGGGCGTACCTTTTCAAGTATAGCAGAGACCAACTTAGCCGACAACATCGGGGACAAACTTAGCCCGCAGTGTGCTACAATATTGCAAGGTGAACAAGACAACCGCCGACAGGAAAGCCTGGCTGAAGAAGAGGCTTATTCCCATTCTGACCTTACTCCTTGTCCTGGCTATCAGCGTTGTCCTCTTTTTCCTGGGGCGTAATCCGGAGCTAATTGCCGAACTCGAAGGTTACGGCTATTTCGGTGCCTTTTTGATTAGCCTCATTGGCAATGCCTCTATCCTTCTGCCCGGCATAGTCCTTCCCATACTTACCGGCGTGGGTCTTGTTTTTTACCCGGCTAGCGGGCTATTTGGTCTGGTTATGGTGGGGCTGGCTGGTGGCGTGGGGGCGGCTATTGGCGAGCTTTCCGGTTACATGGTCGGCTACAGCGGGCGCGGCATTGTTGAGGATAAAAAGCGGTACTGGCGGCTGGTCGGTTGGGTTAAGAAATGGGGGGCTTTAGCCATCTTTATTTTCGCCCTGGTGCCCCTATTTTTTGACCTGGTTGGTCTGGCTGCCGGGGTGCTGCGCTTCCCCGTATGGAAGTTTGTTCTCGTCTGCTGGTTGGGCAGGACCATATTATATGTCGCTTTTATAGTGCTGGCTGCCCTGGGCTGGCATATAGTTCTACCCTACTTTGGTTGATGGGCTCTTAATTCTCAATAGCAGCAGTGAACCGACGGCAAAATAGACAAAACAAGCCCCCAGCATGACCTGGTAGCCCAGTCCATGGCTGTAGATGTTAAGCGGGTCTATGGCCAGCCCGATGAGTCTTGCCAAGGCGGCACCGCCGGCGGTAGCCACATTGGCCAGCCCCAGGTATCTTGCCTCCTCGCCTTTAGGCACCAAATCGGTGGCTAGAGCCCAGTTGCTGCTCATAAAAGCCCCGGTGGAGATTCCGAGAAGGGCGCCGCAGAACATTATGGCGCCATAGCTGTGGGCGAAGAATAAGAGCAAGATGCCCAGAGCGCCCAGCAGTCCCGAGGAGACTACCACCGGCCGGCGCCCTATCCTGTCCGATAGCCGCCCGGCGGGATAAACGGCAATTACCATGGAGATGCCAACCACTATTAGCAGCTCGGCGGTTACTGCTGCCGGATTGGCTATCCCGGCTACATCCATTAGAAAATACAGGGCGAATGTCTGCAGGGTAGCCATGGCCATGAAGATAAGGAGGCGGGATACGAGAAAGGTTACAAAAGCGGGGTTTGCCTTGACGTCAATCTTGAAGCTTTTATACAGGGTGGGCAGTAGGGGTGGTTGGGAGCCACCCCCGGGTCTCTCCTTAACCGTGAGCACGGTGACGAGCATGGTGACGAGGAGGACAATACCCAGCGCCGCCAGGGAAAACCAGAGCCAGGGGCTTTCTCCACCGCCGAAGTAGCGACCCATAAAGTAGGCTATGAGGCGTACCAGGGCAAATCCACCCACTACCTCCAGCAGGCTCTTCACCCCGGAGGCTAGCCCCCTCTTCCCCCGGGGTACCAGGTCGGGGATAAACGCCTGAAAGGGACCCTGCGCCACATTAGAGCTAATCTGGAGCAGGCAGTAGATAACGAGAATGGCAAAAAAACTCTGGTAGAACCCTATGCCGGGGAGCAGAAACACCGCCAGCGCCGTGCCTATTAAGATATAGGGTCGGCGGCGCCCCCAGCCGAAGCCGGAGCGGTCGCTGATGGCGCCGGCGATGGGCTGGACTATCATGGCTAGAACTAAGCCGGTGAAGGTGAGCAGCCCGAGGTAGGTGTTCTTCTGCGGTGCGGCAACAAAGTCCAGCAGCCGTAGCGGCAGAATAATGGTGTGCAGGCTGTTCCACAGGGCAGACAGGGCAAGACCAAAGACGGTAATCTTGACGTAATCTACGGGGCGAAAGGTGCTGTTATGGCTCACCTTCTTTTCACTCCGGCTCAAAGCATAACAGAGCCAGCCTGGAGAGGCAATGCTTTGTCCTACCATTAGGGGCTATCGGTGTGGTATAATCTTGGCGACTATTTGCCAGAAGGGGGTAACATGCCAGAAATTCCATTGATTTTTTGGGTTGTACCCGCGGCGGGGATAGTGGCGGTGCTATTTGCCATATGGCTGGCGAGAGATGTCCTGAAGCGCTCCCCAGGGACACGGAAGATGGAAGAAATCGGGGGCATGATTTTTGAGGGAGCCTGGGCTTTCTTGAAGCGCCAGTACAGCACCATCGGCTGGCTATCAATCGTAGTGGCCATAGCCGTTGGTGCTCTGGTCGGTCTGCTTGGCGGGCACCGGGGGATAGAGGGGATTACCGCCTTCGGTATCGGCTGGAGGACCGGTATTGCCTTTATGGCTGGAGCGGTGTGCTCCGCCGTCTCCGGCTTTATCGGTATGATTGTTGCCGTCAAGGCTAACGCCCGCTGTGCCAGCGCCGCTCAGCACAGTCTTAAGGAGGCGGTGGATGTTGCCCTGCGTGGTGGCGCCGTCCCCGGCTTTCTCATCGTGGCTCTATCCCTGCTTGGGGTAACCGCCATCTACTTTGCCTATGGCGGGGCAAGTACCCCTGATATCGCCCCCCACCTTATTGTTGGCTTTGGCTTCGGCGCCAGCTTCGTCGCCCTCTTTGCTCAGCTGGGCGGTGGTATCTACACCAAAGCCGCTGATATGGGGGCTGACCTGGTGGGGAAGGTTGAAGCCGGCATACCCGAGGACGACCCCCGCAATGCCGCCGTTATCGCCGACCTGGTAGGGGACAACGTTGGCGACTGCGCCGGGCGTGGCGCCGACCTCTTTGAGTCCACTGCCGCCGAGAACATCGGGGCGATGATACTGGGTATTGTCCTCTATGCCATTACCGGCAATGTTGCCTGGATTTTATTCCCTCTGGTTATCCGCGCCTTCGGCATTATTGCCAGTATGGTGGGTATCCTCTGCGTGCGTATTCGCGGCGATGAGAACCCGATGAATGCCCTCAACCGCGGCTTTTATGTTGCCATTGGCCTGTCCATTATCGGCATGTTCTTTACCGTATCCCATATGCTGGATAGCTACTGGCTCTTCGGTGCCGGGGTGGTGGGAATACTGACCAGCGTGGTGGTGGTCTTTATCACCCAGTATTACACCGAAGCCAGGTTCCGGCCGGTTAAGTCCATCGTTGAGGCATCAAAGACCGGCCCGGCGACCAACATCGTTACCGGCACTGCCGTTGGCTTTGAGACTACACTGGCTACGGCTGTGGTCATCGGTCTGGCACTACTGCTTTCCTACTGGATGGGGACAATGACCGGACTGCCCGGTGCCGGCGCCTTCGGCACGGCGGTGGCGACCATGGGCATGCTCATGACCTGCCCCTTTATTCTTTCCGAGGACACCTTCGGGCCGATAACCGATAATGCCAACGGTATTAACGAGATGGCCGGGGCGGGCAAAAAGGTGCGCCGCATTACCGACCGCCTTGATGCCGTGGGCAATACCACCAAGGCGCTGACCAAGGGCTACGCCATGGTCTCGGCGGGTCTGGCGGCATTCTTACTCTTTCAGGCTTATCTTGACAGGGTTGCCTTCCTCCGCGGTGTGGATAGCTTCAATAACGTGAACCTCGCCCGGGTGGAGGTCTTTGTCGGCGCCCTGCTGGCGGTGATGCTTGTCTTTCTCTTTAGCTCTCTGGCGATACGGGCGGTGAGCAAAACGGCCAGCAAAATCATTGAAGAAGTACGGCGCCAGTTCCGCCAGTTCCCCGGAATTCTTACCGGCAAAACAAGGCCCGATTATGCCCGGGCGGTTGATATTACCGCTCGAGCTTCGCTGCGGGGGATGATTCTCCCCGGGCTGTTGCCGGTGGTTGCCCCGGTAGTTATTGGTGTTATCTTCAGACCCTTTGCTAATTATGACTCAGCCATGGTGGTGGCTGCCCTGCTCATGGTGGGCACCATCGCCGGTATTATGATGGCTTCGTTTATGAATAACGGTGGCGGCGCCTGGGATAACGCCAAGAAGTTTATCGAGGACGGCCAGCTCAAGGACGACAAGGGCAAGGTAATCGGCAAGGGCTCTTTTACTCACGCCGCGGCTGTGGTTGGTGATACCGTGGGCGACCCGCTTAAGGATTGCGCCGGGCCTTCGCTTCACGTGCTGGTCAAGCTGCTGGCCACCATAACTCTGGTGATGTGCCCCTTATTTATCTAGGGGTAAATCGCCGGTGTCTCTAATCCGGTAGTTTCGGGCAGGCCGAGCATGAGGTTCATGTTCTGGACGGCTTGCCCGCTTGCCCCTTTAATCAGGTTATCAATAGCGCTGATAACGATGAGCTTCCCCGTCCTCTGGTCAATGGTGGGGTAGACAAGGCAGAAATTACTGCCCAGGGTATGCTTGGTGTGGGGTGGAAAGTCAACCACCCGCACAAAGGGCTCGTCTTTGTAGAAGTCCAGATATAGCTCTTTCAGCTGCTTTTCCTTTTTGCCCGAGGCTAGATTGGCATAGCAGGTAGTTAGTATCCCCCTGCTCATGGGCACCAGGTGGGGGACAAAGGTAATCTGGAGCGACTTTTCCCCGGAAAGCTGCCCCAGCTCTTGGATAATCTCGGGCAGGTGGCGGTGTCCCTCTAAGGCATAGGCGCTTACGTCTTCATTAGCCTCGGGGAAGTGCGTCCGCAGGTGTAATGTTCTGCCGGCACCGGAGATGCCGGACTTGCTATCAATGATAATATCGGGCTTAATAATTTTTGCCTTTACCGCCGGGGCTAAAGCCAGGATAGCCCCTGTGGGGTAGCAGCCGGGGTTGGCTATTAATTTTGCTGAAGAAATCTTAGAGCGGTGTAGCTCGGGAAGCCCGTAGACCGCCTCTCCCAGCAGCTTGGGGGCGGGGTGAGAAAAACCGTACCACTGCTTATATTGTGAGCCGTCTTTGAGCCTGAAATCGGCGCTAATATCCACTACCTTAATCCCCTTGCCAAGCAGGGGTATGACCTCTTTAGCGCTCTCCTTGTGGGGCATGGCGGAGAAGACAAATTCCACCTCCCCCAGCTTGGCCTCAATAGTTAGCCCCAGGCCAGCCAGGTGAGGGAAGACGTCACCCAGTTTTTGCCCGGCAGCGCTCCGCCCCGTAACCGAGGCAAGCTTTACCTCCGGGTGCTGATAGAGCAACCTTGCCAGCTCAACGCCGGTATAGCCAGTAACATTGATAATGCCTACCTTCATTTGCTCTTTCCCTCAAAGATACTTTCCAGAGCCGCCAGCCGCCGCTTGGTGCCAATGACAATCAGGCGGTCTCCATCCTCAATAGTCTCTTTCCCCGGCGGATTTGCCAGAAGTTTGCCGCCTTTCTTTCTCATTGCCAGGACGGTGATTCCATCACGACTCCGAACCTGCTTCATGGTCTGGCCAATCAGGGGGGAGCCGCTAGCCACATCCACATTTTCCAGTTGTAACTCGCGACCGGTACGATAGGTTACGGTGTCAATAAAGTCAACCACCGCCGGGCGCAGGGCTAGCATCGCCATGCGGCGACCGCCAATGGCATGGGGGGATATAATCCGGTCGGCACCGGCCCTCTTTAGCTTGACCTCAGCCTCATCGCTACTACTGCGGGATTCAATAAATAAATCCGGCTTCAGCCCCCGCGCCGAGAGGGTGATGAAGGTGTTATCGGCATCGCTCCCCAGTGCCGCTACCAGACCACGAGCCCGCTCAATGCCGGCTTCCTTTAGCACCTCATCGCTGGTGGCATCAGCATGTAGGCAGAGATATCCGTCTGCCTCAGCCTTAGCCACCCGCTCCTCATTATTTTCAATGACGACAAAGGATGCCTTCTCTTCGCTAAAGACGCGGGCTATCTCCTGCCCCACCCTCCCGTAACCGCAGAGGATGAAATGCCCCTTCAGCTTGGCAATCTTAGCTTTCATTCTTCGCCTCCCCATGGTGATGCCAAATTGTCCCTCTAGTATATACTGCACCATCGCCGTTAAGGTGTATAGTGCCCCGCCAACACCACCGATAATTATGAAGATACTGAAGACCTTCCCCGCCTCACTGAGGGGGTGAACCTCGGCAAAGCCCACGGTGGTTATGGTAATTATGGTCATATAGAGGGCGTCAATAAATGACCACCCCTCGATGACCCTATAACCGATGACACCGATGGCTACGATAAAAACAAGAACACATATACCCCAGAGCGGTCTTCGTATCGGGCTCATATTAGTAAATATATTGTAACATAAAGTAGGCTCGGCTGAATATAAGCCGAATTTCTTGCTAGAGAGGGCAAATATATGCTATGATTAAATTCCACGGGAGGAACCATATGCCCAAGATTTATCTTATTGATGTAACCAATAGGGATGGGGTACAAACCGCCAAGCTTGGTCTATCCAAGCTGGAAAAGACGATGGTAAATATCTACCTGAACGATATGGGGGTATTTCAGTCCGAGTTTGGCTTCCCCACCACCAAGCACGAGTCCCATTATCTGGAGGCAAATTTGGAGCTGGCGGAGATGGGGGTGCTTAAACCTATCCGTCTTGAGGGGTGGATAAGAGCCATCACCAGCGATGTTGAGACGGCGTTTAAGCTGGTGCCCAAAATCCGTCATCTGAACCTTTCCATATCAACATCAGACCAGATGATTAATGGCAAGTTCCAGGGGAAAATGACCAAGGATGATGTTATAAAAGAGATGGTTGAGGCGGTTGATGCCGCTTGGAAGCTCGGTGCCGAGAGCATCGGGGTCAATGCCGAGGATGCCTCAAGGACGGACCTGGACTTCCTCATCAAATTCGGGCTTGCCGCCAAGGAGCACGGGGCGGATAGATTCAGGTACTGTGATACCCTTGGTTATGATAACCCCTTGACTATCTATGAAGCCTGTAAGGCGTTGGCGGAGAATGTTGGCCTGCCTATTGAACAGCACTGCCATGGTGACCTGGGGATGGCGGTGGGTAATTCCATAGCCGGAGCCAAGGGGGCGATAGATGGTGGACAGGATGCTTATATCAATACCACCATCAACGGTATCGGGGAAAGGGCGGGGAATGCCGACCTGGTAGCGGTTATCCTGGCGGCAACTAAATCAAAGGGTTTCGCCGAGAAATATCCGCTGGCGGGTAAGATTAAATTATCCAGAGCCTATAAGATAGCCAACTTTGCCAGCTATGCTTTCAGGGTGCCCATCCCCATTAACCAGCCCGGGGTTGGGGCTAATGCCTTTGCCCATGCCTCCGGTATCCATGCCGATGGCGTATTAAAGGACCCGGAAAACTATGAGCTATATAGCTATAAGGAGCTGGGCAGGGGCGACCCCAAGCAGGTGGAAACGGGGAGAGAAATCTGTACCGGAGAGTATGGCGGGGTATCCGGCTTCAGTCATGTTATGGGCAAGATGAAGGCGCCGATATCGTTCCAGGATAAGGCAGAGGCAAGCGAGATTCTGGAGCTGGTAAGATACGCCAATGTCGAGGCGCAAAAGCCTCTGGTTGAGGATGAGCTGCTCTTTATCGCCAGGTATCCCAAGATTGCCAAAAAGCTCCTGACCCTGGCTCCGCTGGGATAGCTACACATTGGATATGATGACCTTAAAGCCTATCGGCGTGGTCAGAAATAAGGTCAAGCAACCAATACGGCATGGCTGGGGAGAAATCGTTTCTGAAATCATAGTTGATAGCGATTTGACTGAAGCCCTGGATAATCTGGACGAGTTCTCCCATCTTATAGTGCTCTACTGGATGCACCAGCTTCCGGCGGGCAGGCAACTCCCGCATAAGGTTCATCCTATGGGTAAGCCGGAGCTTCCGCTTGTCGGCCGTTTTGCTACGCGCTCACCGAGCCGCCCCAATCCGGTGGGGCAGGCTACGGTCAAACTTCTTGAGCGCCACGACAATATATTGAAGGTTAAGGGGCTTGATGCCATTGACGGCACACCGGTGATTGATATAAAGCCCTATCTGCCCGGATATGATTCAGCCGACGATGCTAAAGTGCCTTTATGGATAACCAATCACTAGCTAAAGCATTACTAAATATTTACCGCCAGCTCTTAGCCCGCTATGGCCCCCAGCACTGGTGGCCGGCAGAGGAGCCGTTTGAGGTTATAGTCGGTGCCATACTCACCCAGTCAGCCGCCTGGGGCAATGTGGAAAAGGCTATCGCCAATCTGCGGGCGGCTAATGCCCTGTCACCAAAGGCACTCCGCCAGCTCTCCACCTCCAAGCTGGCTAAGCTGGTTCGTCCCTGCGGTTACTATAATGCCAAGGCACGAAAGCTCAAGTCCTTTGCCTACTGGCTGGGTAACCACCATGGTGACGACCTTATTAGGTTATTTGCCCGCGATATTGACGAGCTGCGCCAGCAGCTCCTCTCCATCAATGGTATCGGGCAGGAGACCGCCGATTCCATAATACTTTATGCCGCGGATAAGCCCATCTTCGTTGTTGATGCTTATACCCGCCGCATTATCAGCCGCATTGGGCTGGCGCCGGCTAAAAATAGCTATGCCGACTATCAGACCCTTTTTATGGAGAACCTGTCCCCCGATGCCGCCCTGTTTAATGAGTACCATGCCCTCCTGGTCTACCTGGGTAAAAAGGTTTGCCGCCCCCGTCCCCTCTGCTCCCAGTGCTGCCTAAGTAGCATTTGCCAATTTTCTGCTAGGGTTTAGTAACCTCGCCCCTCCCCGCTTTAAGCTTAACTCTTTCTTCCCGCCCTCCCGCCCATTAGGGGTGTGCCCCCTCTTTAACTCTCTATTTTAGGGTGGGGGTTTTGCCCCTCTCCTCCCCTGTTTGCGGGCGTTTCTCTTCCCACCCAGCCCACCCAGTTAAGGTTTTACCTTTATTAAATTCTTTTTTAAGGGGTGGGGCAAAGAGAGTCTTAGAGGCGAAGCCTATGAGGGAGGGTGGGTATGGGAAGCAAGACAATGACCTTGACGCTAGTAGCCCAGTCGGTTAAGATTGGTGGCTGGGAGACGAGACGTGTCCTATTCCACAGTTATCTACACCAAAAAAGACCATGTCGGCTACATAACCCTTAACCGCCCTCAAGCCGGTAACAGCATCAACCTCAAGCTGGCTGAAGAGCTGGAGGATGTTTGCCTCAACATAAATCAGGACGATGATATCTATGTTGTCATTATTACCGGAGCTGGAGATAAAGCCTTCTGTAGTGGTAGCGGGCCTGAGAAATCCGGCACTAGGTATAGTCCTGCCCGAGCTATCGCCGGTATTGAGAAGCCGGTTATTGCCGCCATAAATGGGGACGCCCTGGGGCAGGGGCTGGAGCTAGCCCTTGGCTGTGATATAAGGCTAGCATCAGATAGGGCGAAGTTCGGCTTCCCCCAGCTAGCTCAGGGGCTTATACCCTTTGATGGTGGCACACAAAGGCTGCCGCGCATCGTGGGGCGGGGCAAAGCCCTGGAGCTAATCCTCGGCGCTGAGATTATAACCGCTGAGGAGGCGCTCAACATTGGGCTGGTGAGCAGGGTGGTCAAGGGGGCAGCTCTAGCCGCCGAGACTGAGGCTTTAGCCCGAACCATGGCCGCTAAAGCCCCCATCGCCCTCAGGTTTATCAAGGAGGCGGTGAATAAGGGGCTGGACCTGACTCTAGAACAGGGGCTCCGCCTTGAGGCTGACCTTTATTTCCTGCTCCACACCACCGCTGATAGAACAGAGGGCATTAATGCCTTCCTCAAGAAGAGACCGCCCCAATTTAAGGGAAAATGAGCAATTTTGAGACCATAATCTACCAAAAGAAGGATAGTCTAGCCTATGTTACCCTCAACCGCCCCCACGCCCTGAACGCCTATAACATCAAGATGAGGGACGAGCTTTACCAGGTGCTGGGCGCCATAAGGGATGACCCTGAAGTAAGGGTGGGCATATTTCAGGGTGCCGGGGCAAGGGCGTTCTGCGCCGGCGCCGACCTCAGTGAATTTTTAAGCGCCCCCTCCCCCATAGTTGCCCGGCAGGCGCGCTGGGAGCGGGATATCTGGCGGCTTTTCTTGAGTATTGCCAAGCCTTTTATTGCCGCCCTTCACGGCTATGTGCTGGGTTCGGGGATAGAGATAGCCCTCTGCTGCGATATCCGCCTGGCATCAGAGGATGCCCAGTTCGGTCTGCCCGAGCCGGCCCTGGGCATAATCCCCGCCGCCGGCGGCAGCCAGACCTTGCCCCGAATAATAGGCGGGGCTAAAGCCCTGGAAATACTGCTCTCGGGGCGGTGGCTTGGGGCTGAGGAGGCGCTATCTCTTAAGCTGGTTAACCGGGTGGTACCCCGAAAGAAATTAATAGCCGAAGCCGAGAGGCTGGCTAAAAGAATTGCCCAGTTTGACCCGGCGGCGGTAAGCCGTGCCAAGCAGGCGATTATCAGGGGGCTTGACCTCAGTCTGGGGGAGGGGCTGGAGCTTGAGGGGAGGCTTGCCGCCTCGTTATTATAGAGAGGAGCATACTATTGGTGGAACAGGACCTTGATATTCTTGCCCAAAAGGTGGCTGAGCTGATTATGGGCGCCAGGAAGCTGGTGGTCTTCACCGGCGCCGGCATCAGCACCGAGTCCGGGATTCCCGATTTTCGCAGCCCCGGCGGCATCTGGAGCCGCTTTGACCCCGATGACTTCACCTACCAGAAGTTCGTCGCTGACCCTGAGGCGAGGCGAAAGCAGTGGCAGATGATCGGGGAGGGACATCTGACTAATCTGGCTGAGCCCAACCCCGCCCACTACGCCATCACCGAGCTTTATAAATTGGGCAGGCTTGATTGTGTCATCACCCAGAACGTGGATAACCTTCACCAGAAGGCGGGGGTGCCTGCGGAAATGGTCTTTGAGCTCCACGGCAACCTGCAGCAGGCAATTTGCTTGAGCTGCGGGAAGCTTTATCC
>Ga0315541_1001542_pt1 | contig 21078 bp, 16 predicted proteins | sample SalMarSW160190MG_FD_203095 | JGI IMG/M metagenome (GOLD analysis project Ga0315541, IMG submission 203095) | Salt marsh sediment microbial communities from the Plum Island Ecosystem LTER, Massachusetts, United States - Salt Marsh Sediment SW1601-190 ...
CGGGTGTGAGAAAAAAGAGTGAGATACTCGCTCCCGCATTGTGTGAAAATAGAACCTGTGAATAAAAGTGTGAGTGTGAGAGCTGGTGTGAGAAAAAAGAGTGAGATACTCGCTCCCGCTCCCACTCTCACTCTTTTTTAGCTCCCCAGGCTGGACTCGAACCGGCGACCCACGGATTAACAGTCCGTTGCTCTAACCAACTGAGCTACTGAGGAATTTGTTTTACCTGTTTTAATTGGCGTGCCAAAATTACAGGCTTTTACTGAATTTAACAATATCTTTATCGAAAATTTTATCTATGAAACATATCCTCGGCATCGGAAATGCCCTTGTTGACGTGATGACAATCATTAATGATGATAAGATCCTTGAGAAATTCTCCCTGCCAAAAGGCAGCATGACACTCGTTGAAACTCAAAAATCTGTAATGATAAAACAAACTACATCAGGTTTTGAGAGAGCTTTTGCCTCGGGTGGCTCAGCTGCCAATACAATACACGGGCTCGCAAAGCTTAATATAAATGCAGGTTTTATAGGATCAATCGGCAGAGATAAAACAGGGGACATCTTTGAAGAGGATATGAAAAAAGCAGGGGTGAATAACATACTGTTCAGACGTGAATCGGTAACAGGAACCGCTGTTGCACTTATATCTCAAGATTCACAGAGAACCTTTGCCACACATCTTGGTGCTGCCGTTGAGCTTGAAGCGGAAGACCTTAAGGAAGAATATTTTAAACCATACGATATTCTTTATTTTGAAGGATACCTGATAATTAATAAGCCACTTGTTGTTAAAGCCTGTACCCTGGCAAGAAGCAATAACATGGAAATAGCAATTGACCTGGCAAGCTATAATGTTGTCGATGCATGCAAAAAAGATTTAATCGGAATTATTGAAAAATATGCCGACATTGTTTTCGCTAATGAAGACGAGGCAAAAGCGCTTACAGGCCGGGAACCAGAAGAAGCATTGAAAAAAATTGCAGACATGTGCAAAGTTGCTGTTATCAAGACCGGCAAGGAGGGCTCACTTATTCAACGCTATGAAGAATTAATCAAGGTTGGAACGCTGCCAATCAAATGTAAAGACACCACCGGCGCAGGCGATCTCTATGCTTCAGGATTTTTGTTTGGTTATGCAAATGACCTGCCACTTGATAAATGTGGCTCTCTCGGAGCCCTTCTTGCAGGTAATGTTATTGAGATGGTAGGAGCCAGAATCCCTGATAACAAATGGCCGGCTATAAGAAAAACAGCCGCAAAAATTACTGCCGAATAATTGTATCACTTGAGATTATTCCTGTTTATCTTCCTTATATTATTTGACAGATGTCTCCTGTACTTCGACGAATAGTATAATTTATTTTTTCCAAGATGTGAAAGATCACAGGATGAATCAGCTCTCTTGATTATCTGTTGTACCTTTCTCTCGGAAGCACAACCTGAACCGGTAAATAGAATCGTGAGAAAAATAAAAATGGCCAACTTCATTAATCTGGCTAACATACTCTCAGGAAAGTTGATTCGACAGTAAAGATACAATTATTTAAAAACAGAAAGATACTTATTGATGGTGAATTAATTGATATTCAATATTATTGTTTTCTGCTTTTACAGCGATTAATTCCTGATTCACCGGAGTATTAATAATGCATATCTTTACCTGATTTTTGAGTTGAACCTGATGGATAACAAATTACATTTTTCAGGAAAGCAGATCTTCTATATTTTTCTTATAATCTGGGGTATCCTCAATCTGGTTCAGGCCTTTTTCACTCCCCTTCACAATGATGAAGCTTATTACTGGATGTTCTCAAGATATCCGGCATGGGGGTATTATGATCATCCGCCAATGATAGCCATGCTTATCGGTGCTGGTTATTCAATATTCTCAAATGAGCTTGGGGTAAGACTACTGGTCGTTTTAAGCCAGACAGCAACATTATGTATAGTATGGTTTTTACTTGATGATGAAAAGAAAGAATCACCGGGAAATGCACTTTTAATCGTACTGGTTATTGCTATACTTCCGGTAGTGAATATCTATGGTTTTCTTGCCACTCCCGATCCCCCATTACTGCTTTTTGCTGCACTGTTCCTGTTTCTTTACAGGAGATTTCTGAAAAACGAAAACTGGTTAAATACAATAATATTGGGAATCACAATGGCCGGACTAATGTACAGCAAGTATCACGGGGCAGTAATGCTGCTTCTTGTTATTCTGTCAAACCTCAGACTGCTTAAGAATCTAAAATTCTATATCGCCTCACTGTTCGCACTTTTATTGTTTCTTCCCCATATTCTATGGCAGGTATCAAATGATTTTCCATCGATACAGTACCATCTTACTGACAGGGTTTCAGGATTTGATCCTTCAAATCTAATGGAATACCTTCTTAACCAGCTTCTTATACATAATCCTTTATTACTGCCATTGTTTCTTTTTGTAATGTATAAAACCAGGACCGATGATATTTTTGAAAAAGGATTAAAGTATATCGTAACAGGATTTTTTGTCTTTTTTCTTGCAGCAAGTTTCCGGTATCACATTGAACCGCAATGGACTGCTCTTATAACAATTCCGATGCTTATCCTGGTACTTAATTCCGATCTTATATATAAAAAGTACAAATATGTTAAAACAGCTTTTTTAATACTGGTTCCGGTTTTTTTATTTGCCCGATCAGCCCTGATAATTGACTTCCTGCCAGTGTCATTTCTCAAAAAAGAATTCCACAGGCACAGAAAATGGGCAGCAGAAATAGAAAATCTTGCCGGAAACCGACCTGTTGTGTTTACAAATTCTTACCAGGATCCTTCGGTATATGCTTTTTATACGGGACAATTTGCACATAGCCTCAATAATAAAGATTACCGGAAGACCCAATATGACATTTGGCCCTTTGAGGAGAAGATGCACGGGAAAGAGATTCTTTATGTTCCGCACTGGCTGAATGATTATTATAAGGAAAGGCTTTCTGTTCATATAAAGCCGGATGGTGACACTATGTACTACAGGATCTATAAAGATTTCCAGTCATTGCAGAGGGAATGTGTAATTCCTCATCATGATTCATGGTCATTTAGCAATACTGCTGAGAACAACCTTGATCTCAGGATATTCAATCCATATCCATATAATATAAATATAAAACATCCTGAATTTCCGGTAATTTTCCAGGTTGCTTTTTACAGGATGGATGGCAACATTGAAATGAAAAGGAATCTTGATATTCAACCCCAGCCGCAGATTTTGCATCCGGGTGACACTATATCAGTCACAGGTAATTTCAGGATTGACGGATTGCCCGAAGGAAAACACAGACTCGTTATATGCTCGGAAGCGGGGATACTGTATGATGTCTTCAGCAGCAAGTTCATGGAAGTGACCGTCAGCCGCTGAATGTAATATAGTTATTAGCAAGAAAATTCCATATCATCGTAACACCGATGGCAAAGAGCTTTGCAATATAAAACTGAAGCTTCTTTTCGAACAGGTACAGGAACAGATTATTGATTCCGAGTCCGATAACGGAAATAAATACAAAACTGCCATATTGCATTAAAATCCGGGGGTCACTGCTTTCAAAAGTCCAGATGCGGTTAAGAAAATAGTTGGATGTTGCCGCAACGATAAAGCCTGTGGAACTGGCAATATACCGGTGTATTTTTAGCTTTTCCTTGAACAGCCAGGTTATTGAAAAATCAATAACCATGCCTGAAAACCCTACAATCCCAAACTTTAAAAACCTTAATAACATATATTACCCTTGGTATCTCGGGAGGGTATAGCCGTTATGGTATTCGGGTGTTATCAGTTTGTTCGCCGTTCTGGATGTAAATAGCTGTCTGTCATTATTCCAGAAGACCTTTTCGCCCGTTCTGTAGGCAATATTCCCCATTTGCGCAACAAGTGCCACATTACGTCCGATATTTATATCAGCATGAAGCTTCCCGGGGGTATTATCCTTGAGGCAATCGAGGAAATTCCTGACATGAAGGTCGAGTCCCGAACCTACATTCTTTTGCAGGGGGACAGCCTCCATTCTCTGTTTTTCGGGGAATACCTCCCAGCCGCTTCGGTCGAGAACAAGTGTGCCGTTTTCTCCGGTATATGCCATGCCGTGAGGTCTCTTCCAGTTGCCAAGACCAATGCCGATAGTATGTTCCCAGATCATTGTAAAATCCTTAAAGTCATAAACAGCGGTCATCGTGTCCGGAGTCACCATGTCATCGTCGGGGAAAGCATATTTTCCTCCTGTTGCCATTACTGATTCAGGAACTGATACACCCATGCCGTATAATATATAGTCTATCAGGTGTACGCCCCAGTCAGTCATCAAACCATTACCATATTCCCAGTACCAGCGCCAGGTAAGGTGGAATCTGTTTCTGTTAAATGGACGCAAAGGTGCCGGTCCAAGCCAACGCTCATAATCAACACCTTCAGGTACCGGTGAATCGGGAACTTTTGGTACAGGACCTTTCCAGTCTACAAATGACCATGCTTTACAGGTACGAATACGTCCCAGCTTACCCGTTCGGAGAAAGTTAATAGCATCGACAAAATGAGGCTGGCTTCTTTGCCACTGTCCCACCTGGGCCATTTTGCCATGTTTCTTTATCGCCTTTTGCATAATGTTGATCTCAGCAATGGAATTACCGATAGGTTTTTCAACATATACATGATTTTTGTTTTCAACGGCGTCGCAAAATATCATACAATGCCAGTGATCGGGAGTTCCGATAATAACGACATCAATATCTTTATTTTCAAGCATTTTACGGTAATCAATGTAAAGCTTTGGTTTTGGACGTCCCATCTTTACAATGTCATCGGTTCTTTTATTCAGAACATTTCTGTCCACATCGCATAATGCCACACATTCGATTTCAGGATTTTTCAGGAATGACTCGAGATCACTCCATCCCATACTGTTTCCGCCTACAAGGGCTACATTAATCTTATCTGAAGGAGCCACACTCCTTCTGGCTTTTGCCAGTATGTTAAGAGGTAAAACAGATCCTGCAGCCAGAACAGAAGTTGTCTTGATAAAATTTCTTCGGGTAGAAGTCATGATAATATTAGTTTTTTTGAAAAATGAATCGAAAGGTAACATTTTATTGTGTTACGGTCAATTTACGTTTATTAAAAAATATTAAAAATCCCCGTCCCGCTTTAGCGGAACTGCCCCCCAAAGGGGGCTTAAAATCCGGATTATCAGAATATTAAGATATTGCAGGATTTTATAAAAGAAGAGTTGAAAAGGTGGTTAAAACAGGTTTTTCAACAGTCTCTATTGTAACAATAATAAGAAATACTTAAATTTATATTTCAATATCAAGTTACATTGTAATAAATGATCGCTGCATGAATATACTAATACAGATCCAGTTGAATTATTGTTCTATATATTGAATATATAATAATGAAAAAATTGAAGATTATTTTAACATTGGTTATCTGTGGATTTATTTTCACAGGAGGATATGCTCAGATTTCAGATCCGAATGATCCGATCCCGTCGGATCCTGCTATCAGGATAGGGAAACTTGATAACGGGCTCACCTATTACATCAAGTACAATCAGAAGCCCGAGCAGAGGATGGAACTCAGGCTTGCCATAAATGCGGGCTCTATTTGTGAAACTGACGCGCAGCAGGGGCTGGCACATTTTTGTGAACACATGTGTTTTAACGGAACAAAGAACTTTCCGAGCAACCGTATAGTAGATATGCTTGAAGAAATGGGTGTCAAGTTCGGAGCCGAACTGAATGCCTTTACCAGCTTTGATCAGACAATCTATATGCTGAAGGTCCCGACTGACAGTATGGAGTGGATCAACCGGGGTTACCAGGTGCTTGAGGACTGGGCTCACCAGGTAAGTATGGAGGATGTTGAGATTGATAAAGAGCGGGGAGTCATAGTTGAGGAATGGCGTTTAGGGCTGGGCGCCGAGGACCGTATGATGCAAAAATATCTTCCGGTATTGCTTAAAGGATCCCGGTATGCCGAAAGACTGCCAATAGGGAAAGTGGAGATAATAAAATCATTTCTTTATGATACACTGCGTGATTTCTACAGGACCTGGTACAGACCCGACCTGATGGCAGTTGTGGTTGTTGGTGATATTGATCCCGACCTGGCTGAAGGGAAAATAAAAGAATATTTCGGGAGAGTTCCAAAGATCGATAATGCTGAGAAAAGAGTGGAATATAGCGTACCCGATAATGCTGAACCGCTTATAAGCGTAGTGACAGACAAGGAAGCATCAGGCTTCGCAGTACAGGTAATGTATAAACAGCCAAAAGCGGATGCTATAACATATAATGACTACAGAAACAGCCAGATACGTACATTATACACAAGCATGCTGAACAACCGGATTCAGGAAATAACAGTAAAACCTGACGCTCCGTTCCTGTATGCCGGATCGGATTACGGTTCATTTATCGGGCGTACTATAGATGTTTATTCATTATATGCTGCAGCAAAAGAAAACCAGATAGAGAAGAGCATCGAAGTAATTCTTACAGAAAATGAAAGAGTAAGGCAGTATGGATTCACTCCTTCAGAGCTTGAAAGAGCAAAAAAGGATATTCTTACATTTTACGAAAATGGTGCAAAAGAAGCCGATAAAACTGTATCGGCAGTTTATGCAGATGAATTCGTCAGGAACTACATGACCCGTGAATGTATTCCGGGTTATGTAAGGGAATATGAAATTGTGAAAGAGATTATGCCCGGGATTACTCTGGAAGAGGTTAATAAGCTTGGGGGGAAATGGATTACTGAGAATAATTTGCTAGTCCTTATAACTGCCCAGGAAAAAGAAGGAGTGAAAGTCCCCACTGAAGAAGAAGTTGCCGAAATAATCAAATTTGTCAGGTCAAAAGAAGTTGAGGCTTATGTCGATGAAGTCAAAGATGTTCCATTGCTACCCGAAGAGCCGGTTTCTTCGCCGGTGATCAGTAAAACTGAAAACGCCGGTTTTGGTTTTACCGAACTGACCTTTGGCAATGGAGTAAAGATGATCCTTAAACCCACCGATTTCAAAAATGACGAAATACTGGTGGCTGGTTTCAGTCCCGGCGGAATATCCCTCTATCCTGACCAGGATGTTATGTCAGCAATGCTTGCTGCTACAATAATAACACAAAGCGGACTGGGTGAATATGATCTTACAGGATTGCAGAAAAAACTATCAGGAAATACAGCAAAGTTAACTCCTTATATTAATGAACTGCGTGAAGGAGTCAGCGGTAGCTGTTCACCAAAAGATCTGGAAACAATGCTTCAGCTCAATTATTTGTATTTCACCAGAATACGAAGAGATGAAGATGCTTTTAATTCATATCTTTCAAGGCTTAAAAATATGATCAAACCAATGAGAGCAGTACCGCAGGTTATCTTTTCCGATACACTTTCGAAGATCATTACGATGAATTCTCCACGGGTAGTTGCGATCCCCACAGATGCGCAGCTTGAAGAGGTCAGCCTCGACAGGATAATGGATATCTTCAGCGACCGGTTTGCTGATGCCGGCGATTTTACCTATATAATGGTTGGAAATTTTAATAATGAAGAGGTAATACCTTTACTTGAAAAATATATCGGTGGGCTCAACTCAACAAACAGAAGTGAAACATGGCGGGATATGACACCGGATTTCCCTGATGGCAGAGTGATTGTTGATGTACCAAAAAATTCCGAACCCCAGAGCCAGGTAGCTATGGTATGGGATGGTGATTTCAAATGGAAACTGAAATACCGTCAGGGATTTGCAATGTTGATGAATATCCTCACTATAAAATGCAGGGAGTCGATGCGTGAAGATCAGGGTGGTGTTTACGGGGTGAGTATAAACGGAAGTGCTTCAAAATTACCAACACCAAAATATTCAATAACCTCTACCTGGGGTTGTAATCCGGATAATATTGAAAAACTGGCACAGACTCTGTTGGAGGAGATGAACAAAATCAGGGAAAACGGTCCAACAGAAACCGATCTTAATAAAGTGAAAGAGACAATGATAAGAGAACGTGAAACACAGGTAAAAGAGAATAGCTTCTGGTTGGCATATCTTCAGAATCATTACCTCTACGGGAACAGAATACTAACTCTTGAAGAATATAAGGATCTTGTTAATTCATTCACAATAAAAGATATAAAAGCTGTAGCTAAGAAATACCTTGATACTGAAAATTATGTCAGAGTGGCACTAACCCCTAAAGAAGGAGTCGAAGCCAAATAAATTAAAATAATCCGTGAAGCTCGGCATTGATCTTGTCAATAACCTCGCTCAGATGATCCTTGTTATTCGGGAAATTATAATGATCAGCCTCGATAATAAGCATTTTACCAAGGTCATAGGTCTCAATCCATGCCTCATATCTTTCATTAAGTCTTTTCAGGTAATCGAGACGTATTGAACTTTCATATTCACGACCTCTTTTCTGGATCTGATTCACAAGTGTCGGGACAGATGCCCTTAGATAAAGGAGAAGATCCGGAGGCTGGAGCAGCGAGCTCATCATCTTGAAAAGTGAGGAATAATTATCAAAATCGCGTGTCGACATCAACCCCATCGAATGGAGATTTGGTGCAAAAATATATGCGTCTTCGTAAATTGTTCTGTCCTGTATGATGGTCTGGTCCGATTTCCTTATTTCAATAATTTGACTGAAACGGGAATTAAGAAAATATATCTGCAGGTTGAACGACCAGCGTTGCATGTCGTCATAAAAATCGTTGAGGTAAGGATTGTCATCAACGTCTTCATAATGAGCTGTCCACGCGTATTGTTTGGCAAGAAGGCCTGCCAGCGTGGTTTTGCCCGATCCTATATTTCCTGCGATAGCTATATGCATTGTTTCAATGTTACAAATAATGGTTTTTAAAAGTAATAAAAATATCTTCAATATACTCACGGGTATTCGACAACCGGGGAACCTTGTTCTGTCCGCCAAATTTGTTTTTTGATTTCAGCCAGTTATGGAAGGTGCCTTGCGGGACAAATCGTATTACCGGCTTCACCAGGTTAATGTCCTTAAACCGTTTTGCTTCATAATCAGAGTTCACTGACTGGAGAGTCCTGTCAAGTATTTCCGCAAATTTTTCCGGATCAGAAGGATCCTTTTCACATTCAATTATCCACTCATGAGAGCCTCTTGAGTGTGCATCCATGAATACCGGGCCGGCGGTGTACTCCGATATTATTGCACCTGTAGCTATACATGCTGCCTCAAGTGCCTTGTCGGCATTATCAACGATAACCTCCTCTCCAAATGCATTAATGAATTGTTTTGTTCTTCCCGAGATCCTGAACCGGTACGGATCCAGACAGGTAAATACAATTGTGTCGCCGATCATATACCGCCAGAGGCCTCCATTGGTTGAGATGACAATGGCGTAATTCACATCTTTTTCAACTTCGTCGATTGTATATGCCGGAGAATTATCACTGTCTGTTTTATCAGCAGGGATAAACTCGTAAAAAATTCCATAATCAAGCATCAGGAGCATGTCGGTCATTGAAAGATCATCCTGGATGCCGAAAAATCCTTCTGAGGCATTGTATGTTTCAATATAATGCATCTGGTCGCCCGGGATAAGCTTCTTATAAAGCTCATGATATGGTGTGAAGCTTATACCTCCGTGGAAAAATACTTCAAGATTGGGCCATACCTCAAGGAGATTTGATTTACCGGTATAGGCAAGGACATATTTTATCAGGGTAAGGTACCATGAGGGAACGCCTGAAAAACTTGTAACATTTTCTTTTACAGTTGTTTTTGTGATCAGTTCGAGTTTCTTTTCAAAATCGTCAATGAGAGCAATCTTCTGCCGCGGCACCCTTATCAGTTCAACCCAGGACGGGGCATTTTCGATGAGTATGGCCGACAGGTCGCCACTCAGAGATTTATTTTTGAACTGGTCAATCCTGTGACTGCCGCCAAGAGTGAGAGCTTTCCCTGAAAAGATACAGGTGGAAGGATTGTTTGAAGCGTAAATTGCCAGAACGTCCTTTCCGGCTCTGTAATGACACTCTTCAAGAGCCTCTTTAGTCATGGGGATGAATTTACTTTTTGCAGAAGTTGTTCCGGATGATTTTGCAAACCACCTTATTTTACCCGGCCACAAAAGATCTGACTCATCATTTCCAAGCCTTTCGACATATGGAATAAGTTCTTCATATGTCTGAACAGGTACACGCGATTGATAATCTTTAATTGAAGATATGGAAGAATATTTATATTTTTTACCCCATTCGGTCAAAGAAGCCCTCTGCAGTAACCTGTCAAGGGTCTCCTTCTGCACCCTTACAGGGAATTTTTTAAAATGCTCAATCTGGTTTATGCGATTGATATTAAACCGGTTAACAATGGAAGTAATGATTGGCATTTAAGAAAAAATTTAGCTTTAAAGATAAATAATTTAAGGAGAAATTATCCGAAAACCTCTTTCAGAACTTTGAGCGACCTGATCTTTTTCAGCCCCGGCAAATGTATTGAATAATACTTTACCAGCATTTCAAGGACTTCGTTTCTCTGTGCCCCCGAAAGTGATATATTCATGCTTTTATCATATGATGTTGAAAAAAAAGCCGCCAGTATATCGGATATTTCCTGATTTGTATAATTGTTATGGAAAGGGGGAACGGCGACAAATATTCCATTGATCATATCGAAGAACAAATCGTTTTTTGCTGATCTGGGGCCCGGTTCAAAACCCAGGTAACTGCTGAGCCCCGCAAGAAATGCGATGTGAAAATTAGCGAAATTATCACTGCGCTTATCGAAATATATTATTGAATTCTCAATGAATCCGAAAAGCTTTTCATTAGGGGACTCCTGCCTTAATATTGAAGTCAGGACTTCTCCAAGAAAAATTGCAACACTTGTTTTTTTTATGTCTGAAAAAATATCGGCTGGCGAATAAGAAACCGAAAACTCTTTTATCAACTGCATTTCCCTTGATTCCTTATAATAAATTTCAAGATCAAGTATGAACATTGGCTGGAACAGGACATTATGTTTGCCGGTTTTCCTGCGTCCCATTCCCCTGACAAGGAAAGAAAGCCTTCCGAATTCCCGGGTATACATCTGTACTACTATATCCGTATCGGTATATTTCAGCTGATGCAGGACTATTCCCCTTGTCTTTTCGATCATGGATTTTGAAATCTTTATCAAAGATATTTATAATAAAATGATGTTAGTCCAAAAACCTCCTTTGTATTCTTAGTACGAAGTGACACAAAGGAAGTCTAAAATAATATATTAGGAATTTATTATATTTACTGTTCAACATTTCGGATATGGTTGCAGCGAATAATGAGGAACTTGTAAAAAGGATCGCAAAGCTTGCCAAGCAAAACCAGGAACTTGAAGAATATATTAAGAAGCTGGAGAAGCAGAATGAAAAGCTTTCAAGGGATTATGAAAAGATAAAGACTCTTTATGAAAAAGTATCTCCCGAAAGTCTGAAGGAAATAACCGAAGGGGAAAAGAAAGAGAAGTCGCTGAAATTCAATATGGCGACTGTGCTTTTCTCCGATATACATGGTTTCTCGAAGCTGGTGGAAGGAATAGATTCATCTGCAATCATGGATGAGCTTGATGAGATCATTTATGAATTTGATGAGATCGTAGCAAGGTATAAGATTGAAAAAATTAAAACCATCGGCGATACTTTCATGTGTGCAGGCGGGATCCCGGTAAAAAACATCACCAACCCTATTGATGTTGTTATGGCTGCCCTGGAAATGAAAAATTTCCTTGGAAATTTCGAGGTTAGAAAGAGAGGTGCCGATAACAGGATCTGGGATCTTAAGATCGGGATCCATACAGGACCGGTTACAGCCTCAATAAGCGGGAAAAAGAAGGTCAATTATGACATCAAAGGCGATACTGTCAATACAGCAAGCCGTGTTGAGGCAGTTTCGCAAAACGGGATGATACTTTTTTCGGTGATGACCTATGAGCTTGTAAAAGAGTTTTTTGACTGTGAGTACTTTGGTAAACTACCGGTGAAATATAAAGGTGACCTGCAAATGTACAGGGTAAAAGGCCTTAAACCTGAATTCTCCATTGATGGGGATGGAGTTCTTCCTAATGAAGCCTTCAGAATCAAATTCGGGCTGATACAATTTACCGATATCCAGGAAATAATCCTCGACAAACTGGAAAAAGAACTGCCTGAATATCTGTTTTATCATAATGTTAAGCATACTGTTGACGTAGTTACCGAAGTGGAACTTATAGGCTGGGCCGAAGGCTGCTCAGACGAAGAGATACTTGTTCTCAAGACAGCAGGTCTCTTCCACGACGTAGGTCACACTGTTGCGTATGATGATCATGAATATCACGGGACAGTGATAGCAAAAGAAATGCTGCCGAAGTTCAACTATTCTCCCGAACAGATAGAAAAGATCTGTTCGATCATTATGTCAACAAAGCTTCCGCCGCAACCGAAAAATCTTCTTGAGGAAATAATCTGCGATTCTGATCTCGACTATCTTGGAAGAAGTGATTTCATTCCTGTTTCAAATACGCTGTTCGAAGAACTGAAAGCACAAAACAAAATGGGTTCTCTCAATGACTGGAACAAGATACAGGTTAAATTCATATCCGGGCATCAGTACTTTACCAAGACGGCAAGGAGCCTCAGGGAGGTGAATAAGCAGCTGCAGATCGAGAGGATACAGAGTTTGATTACGGAGTAGGATTCGGGGATTTTTTCTGTTGACAACTAGTTAATTACCAGAATCTTGGTTATACACGATTTCGACCCATCGCTGCTGGCGCAGAAAACAAGATATACACCGGTTGCAACACGACGTCCGTTATAAGTTTTGAGATCCCACGAAGCCTGCCCTCCGTCAGATATTGTTTCAAAGACAAGGTTTCCGCTGATATCGGTAATTTTTACCTGTGTATCTCTCATTAGTCCCGTTATTGTGATATTACCTGTGAAATCCTCCCTTACCGGATTCGGAAAAGAATATACTCCGGTAAATTCTTCTTTGCCCATAATTGCTTCACCCCTTATTGAGATCACTCCATCTGATGTGGCAAACCACACATCACCGGTCAGATTATCAACTGAAATATCAGCGATCAGGTCGGATAGTATAGGACTGTTCTGCATATTATAGTTCTTCAGGAGAATTGTTCCGTCAGGGGAAAGCAAGTATGCTCCCGAGCTTTGAGTGCCGAGCCATTTCCTGTTGGCCCCGTCGACAGCAATAGCAGTAATTGCTTCGGTAGCCAGCACATAGTCGGCAAGTCCTGAGCCATCATCGCGCGGTATCTTTATCCGGAAAGCCCTTATATCCTCTTCAAATATCCTGCCGGGATTGTAATATATAAATGGTCCCTGGTCGGTGCCAACCCATATATTACCGTCAAGGTCTTCGGCAATACTGTAGACAAATGTTATCACTTTGCCATCAGGGTCGGTTACGAACATCTGTTTGTAAATGTCATCGTCAGAATATTCAGGAGTATCATTATCATTAATGATGAGCAGGCCATTCCCTCTCGGGAGAACGATCCACTTATGACCGCTGCGTGTAATTATAATATCACCGATAGTTGCCACACTTGCAGTAATCGGATTAAAGATCCATGTTTTGTCAGGTTTCAGAACTTTTACTGATCCGGGCACCTCGCTTTGTGTGATCCATAGATTCCCATCCTTGTCCATTGCCATACCACAAATTCTCACATAGGGGTGACCAGTAATGATTGTTTGTAAAGGGGAATTTGAATCATTATAAGTGTTTATCAGTTCATTATCCTTATATTCAAGCAGTCCTCCGCCCCATGTGGCAATGAAAAAATGAGTGTTATCCGCAGGATCTATGAAGGCTCTTATTGGATCACGGACACTACTGTTTTTTATATGTGTCCAGGTATTGTCTTCATATATGGAAACACGAAAAGGTCTCCAGAGATTGTTCCATGGAACATCAACTCCGCCTCCGCAGATTATAGTTTTTCCGTTGTATGATGTAACACTGACTGCATTGTTTGTTGAGGGGCCCGGGAGAGTGAACAAGGAAAAATCTGAATTGTATTCACATTTTACAAGTCCTGAACTGATATCCGCAATCCATATATCGCCGTGGTCCTCAACTGACTGTACAATGTTTGGAGTTCCCCACGGGTATGATGAAATAGTCTTATAAAGCGAACCATCTTTATGGTAATACCTTGCGGAGCTCCCGGAGGAAACAATAAAACCATCGGATGCCTCATCAAAAGAAGTATTAAATCGACCGGTAACATATGAAAACAGTGCGGTTTCATTGTCGATGTAATAAATATAATCACCGGGGAAAAGGTTACCTGTATGGTTAACATAGAGCCGGCTGCCTGAATAAACAGCGGCTGTGTATTTTCCCTGGGGCTCAGGCAATGTGCTGATTATGGACCAGTTACCAAAATATGCAAGTCCGGGATCTTCCAGGTCTCCGGAGTATACTCCTTCACTCGTTGCAGCAAATACCATATCACTGCCAAAGGCAATATCCCATATTTCGGGATCGTCGGAACCATTCCCCGGTTTCCAGGTATCATGAATCTCGTTCTTGATGAGATCAATAACCACTATACCAAAGCTGCATGCCAGGTATGCATATTTTCCGCGGATCCGTATCCTGTGTATCTCTTTTTCCCCCGGAATATATTTCATGCTGATATCCGGTATATTATCAATAGTATTGTTTTTCAGGATGTCGATATTTGTGCTTGAGTATGCAATAACAAGAATATCATTTTCTTCTGAAAAGGCTATTGTGCTTATAGCAGTTTCAGAAAGGCCGTTTACGCGCGACAATTTCCGGAGTTCTGCATATTCCTTATTATATACAAATAATGAAGATCCTGTGGAGGCAAAAATCTCCTCTGATCCGACTGCAATGTTTTTAGCTGTACTGTAAACCAGGTGATCGGTCCAGGTTCCGACTGGAGTTTGCCCCCATGTTTGACAGGCGGTAAGAAGCAGGCAGATGTAAAGCAACAATCTTCTCATCAGGGAATTAAACAGTTAATCAACCTCTTTTATTGTCCGGATTATCATATTGAAGAAGAAAATTCCGCAGCTTCCTGAAAGCTTTAGCCCGGTGTGAGATCCTGTTTTTTTCTGCAAGGGGCATCTCGGCAAAAGTCAGATCCCGGCCCTGAGGGACAAAAACCGGATCATAACCGAATCCCTCTTTTCCCCTTCTTTCACTAATGATCTTTCCCTTGATAATCCCCTCAAAAAGATATTCCCTGTCATCCATGATCAGGGCAATTACTGTCCTGAACCTTGCCATTCGGTTGGATGTGGAACCCATCATTTGGAGAGCTTTGTCAATATTTGCGTCAGAATTCTTACTCTCCCCTGCAAACCGGGCCGAGTTAACTCCGGGCAATCCGTTCAAGGCCTCTATTTCAAGACCGGTATCGTCAGCAAAGACATTCATATTCAGGAGCCGGTGAATATAACGGGCTTTCTGAAGTGCATTGCCTTCAAGAGTCGTCTCATTTTCAGGAATATCATCCCTGATGTTCAGATCACCCAGGCTTAACAGGCTGAAGCTGTTACCAAGGATATTCCGTATCTCCCTTAACTTGTTTTCATTATTTGTGGCAAATACTATTTGCATAATCTTCACGTTTCTTTTGCGCGTAAAAATACTTAAAAATGATCTTTCCTTTTGAGCAGTCTGTATTAAGTGCTACATTTGGATAGAATAATTCGGAATTTTATGGTTTTATTCAGGTGCCTGAATATTAAGACCTCAATTTTCTCCCTGTTGTTCCTGATCATAGGAGTGAATTCTGTTGATGCTGTATTTTCAGAGGATGAAAAACCTTTCCTTGAACGTATAATAATAAACAATGATTCTATCATCATCCCCGATGATTTATCAGGATCCGCGGAACTCTCTTTTACAGAATCTCTGATTTTTGATTATAAACATAATAACCTGTTGTTCGAACTATCCTCCCGTGATACCCTGGGATACTCATTTTTTCTTAATGGCTTTGATGAAAAATGGGGAGAGTGGCTCCCGGGCAACTATAAGGAGTATACAAACCTGCCGGCAGGAAATTATGAGCTGCATGTCAGGTACCGTGATATGGAAGGCAATGCAGAAGAAACTGCAATAGTCAACTTCAGGGTCCTTCCCCTGTGGTATTTCTCTGCTTTGGCTATTGGTTTTTACATCTGTCTGGTATTGCTGATAATCTGGGCTCTGTATGCACAGTTGACCCTGCGGTTTGCAAGAACCCAGTATATGCTTGAGCAGATAATCAACAAGAGGACAGAGGATCTTATAATAGAGAAAGAAAAGACCGAAAATCTCCTTGCAAATGTGCTTCCAAAAAATACAGCCAGCGAGATAATGGAAAAGGGAAAAGCAACAAAGATCAAGTATAACTTTGTTACAGTGTTGTTTTCAGATATTCAAGGATTTACGAAAATTGCAGAGGAGATGAATCCCGAGGTTCTTATTGATGAGCTCGATAAGTTCTTTTTTTACTTTGACTCGGTGGTAGAAAATCTGGGTATTGAAAAAATAAAAACAATAGGTGATGCTTACATGTGTGCGGGAGGTATTCCGGAGAAGAACAGGACAAATCCCGTTGAGGTTATCCTGGCGGCACTCGAGATGCAGGTTTACATGAAGGAGCTGAAAGAGGCATCACAGGTGCAGGGTATGAAATACTGGGATATAAGAATCGGCATCCATACCGGAACAGTAATAGCCGGTGTGGTTGGACACAAAAAATTGTCGTACGACATCTGGGGTGATACAGTAAATACAGCCAGCAGAATGGAATCATCGGGGGAAGCCGGTAAAATAAACATATCGGGAACGACTTATGAATTTGTAAAGGAATTTTTCATCTGCGAGCACAGGGGCAAGATGCCTGTAAAATATAAAGGTGAGCTGGATATGTATTTTGTTAATGGCATTGTCCCCGAACTAAGGGATGAGGAGGGAAGACCAAACAGGAAATTTATCCTGAAGATACAGATGATAAAGCTGCAGGATATAGAAGATCTGATAATCAAAATGTTCGATGATGAAGCTCCTCCGGATCTTTATTTCCACAATTCATCCCTGGTTAAGAGCATCACCAATCAGACCGAACTTCTTTCTACTGCAGAAAGCCTGCCGGAGGAAGAGTTCATAAACCTGAAGCTTGCTTCGCTATTCCTTTTTGCGGGTTATATTTCTGATTATGAGAAACCACTGGAAGCTTCATGGCAGCTCGTTGAGGAAATACTGCCCAAATATGGTTTTGACAAGGCGAATATTGATGAGGCGAAAAGGATTATCGGTAACTCATTCAAAAACATACAGGAATCAGATTCCGACAATATTCTGCACGATGCAAGATATGATTACCTTGGGCGCGTTGATTTTCTCATGCTGTCGGAAAAGCTGCTGAAAGAAGAATCGGAAAATGGCAAACCGCATAACATTAAGGAATGGACAGATCTGCAAAGGAAACTTCTTATAGATCATGAGTTTATTACAAACACAGCAAAGCTTTTAAGAAGCGTGTCGGTTGAAGATCAGATCTCCAGCCTCCTGATGAATACCGGGTGATCAGGTTTCAGTCAGGAAAATTTGAGGATAAACATTAAAAATGTACTTTTACCACCCTATATTAACAAAATAATTATGGAGCTGTTTGACTGGAAAAATTTACCATTTGGCTATATAAAGACCGATTTCAATGTCCGGTGTAAATATAAGGACGGCAAATGGGGAAAACTGGAAGTATCAACCTCGGATTATATAGATGTCCATATAGCTGCCACCGGTTTGCATTACGGGCAGGAAGCATTTGAAGGCCTTAAAGCTTATATGGCTAAAGACGGTAAGATCAGGCTATTCCGCTGGGAGGAAAATGCTAAAAGGCTCATTCTTTCTGCAGAAGGTATAAAAATGGCTCAGGTGCCGGCTGAAATCTTCAGGGAGGCAGTTTTTCAGGCTGTAAAGTTGAACAGAAAATTTGTTCCACCATATGGTTCGGGAGCGACTCTTTATATCCGGCCTCTGTTGTATGGCAGCGGACCTGAAGTTGGTGTTAAACCGGCTGCTGAATATACATTCCTTGTATTTGTAACTCCTGTCGGACCCTATTTTAAGGAGGGGATAAAGCCGGTTAACATGCTGATATGCAGAGACGTAGACAGAGCTGCGCCTCTTGGCACAGGTATTTTTAAAGTAGGAGGCAATTATGCAGCGAGCCTCAGGGCACTAATGGCAGCAAAGGCTGGCGACTATGCAAGTGCAATTTTTCTCGATGCCAAAGAGAAGAAATACATCGACGAATGCGGCCCGGCTAACTTCTATGGAATAAAAGACAATACATACATTACTCCTAAATCGGAATCCATTCTGAATTCGATAACAAACAGGAGCCTGATTGATATTGCCGGGACTATAGGTTTAAAAACTGAAAGACGTCCTGTACCGGTTGAAGAACTTGCAACATTCACCGAAGCCGGAGCATGCGGTACGGCAGCAGTAATAAGTCCGATAGGCAAAATCGTGGATCCTGACAAAAACATAATATATGAATACTGCAAGGATGGTAAACCAGGTCAATTGACAATGAAGTTATACAATAAGCTGGTTGCTATCCAGAACGGTGATGAAAAAGATGAGTTCGGGTGGATGACGGTGGTGAAATGAAAAAGAACCAAAACGGGACATCGAAGACAAAGCTGCGGAGCTCTTATGTTACACTCGTTGTCAGTGTTTCACTCGTTCTGTTTCTTCTTGGGATACTCGGGCTTGTACTGATAAATGCGAAGGAGCTGTCGGATTATTTTCGTGAGAGCCTTTCATTCTCTGTGATACTGGATGATGACGCAAAGGAGGCAGATATCAGGATGTTGCAAAAAGACCTTGATGCCAAGTATTATGTAAAATCCACGGAGTATATCTCAAAGGATATGGCAGCCGCAAAGATGCAGGAAGACCTGGGTGAGGACTTTATAAGTTTTCTCGGGGATAATCCTCTTCCATCATCTATTGATGTGTACCTTGTTTCAAATTATACAAGTCCTGACAGTGTGACAAAAATTGAAAAATATATTCTTGAATACCCTTTTGTCAGAGAGGTTTATTATCAGGAGTCACTTCTATTCCTCATCAACGAGAATATAAGGAAAATAAGTCTTTTTCTCCTGTTAATCAGCGCCTTTCTTTTTCTTATTGCGCTTACAATAATCAATAATACCATACGGCTGGCAGTTTATTCAAGGAGATTTATAATAAGAACAATGCAGCTTGTGGGTGCAACAAGATCGTTTATACGAAGGCCCTTTATTATGCAAAGTGCATTTCACGGGTTTCTGGCGGCACTCATTGCCATGACCCTCCTGATGATCCTGCTTTACCTGGTTGAACGGGAATTCTTTGTCATGTTTACCCTGGAAAGCACTAAGCTCCTTGTTCTCCTTGGTGGTGCAGTAATCATAATCGGAATACTGATAAACATGGTCTCAACATTTTTTTCGGTGAACAGATACCTTGATATTTCTGAGGATAAACTATATTATTGAAATAACATGGCAACAAAAAATGAGAAAAAAGAAAAATTGAATTTTGCCCTGGGACGCGAAAATTATAAGCTGCTGGCAATAGGCTTTGTAATTATAGTCATTGGCTTTTTGCTTATGCTGGGCGGAAGAACGAAGGATCCCAACGAATTCAGTTATGATATATTCAGCTTCAGAAGGATAACTCTTGCTCCAATTGTCATTCTGGCAGGATTCATTTTTGAAATCTGGGCAATAATGAAGAAACCGAAAACAAAAAGTCAGAAGTCAGGTGACCGAAGTCCGGAGCAAAAATGATCTCTGCAATTATGACTTCCGACTTCGGACTTCCGACTTCGGACTTCTAACTCATTTATTAATAATCTATTCCTAAAGTAGAATGAATTGGTTTGAAGCATTGATCCTTGGCCTGATCCAGGGGCTCACGGAGTTTTTGCCCGTGAGCAGTTCGGGACATCTGGAGATAGCCAAATCACTCTTCGGAGTTAATCCTGAAGCAAGTTTTTATTTTACAGTGGCTGTTCACGGGGCAACTGTGCTGAGCACTATTGTGGTTTTCCGGAGAGAGATAGTGACACTTGCAAGGGGGACCCTGAAATTCAGAATGAATGATGAGACCTCATATGTTCTTAAGATCATTGTTTCAATGATCCCGGTTGGTATTGCAGGACTGTTGCTAAAGGAACCTATTGAAAGAATGTTCAATAGTAACATGGTATTTGTCGGATTAATGCTTCTGATCACTTCTTTGTTGCTGGCAGGTGCTCATTTCATCAGGAAGAGAAACAGGACAATTTCTTATCTCGATGCCTTTATTATTGGTATTGCACAGGCTTTCGCGGTTATTCCGGGGATATCAAGGTCGGGAGCCACCATCGCTACCGGACTAATGATTGGAAACAGTAAAGATAAAATAGCAAGGTTCTCTTTTCTTATGGTCCTGGTACCCGTTATAGCTGCAAACCTGCTGGAGATAGTAACGGGAGAGATAAGTAATGACAGTTCAGGAATTGGTATAATATTGATCGGATTTTGTGCAGCCTTTGTTGCAGGCTATCTTGCCTGCAAATGGATGGTAGAACTGGTGAAACGCAGTAAACTGATCTGGTTTTCAATGTATTGTGTAATTATAGGCTTGCTGGCTGTGTTACTGGGTTAACATGGAAGATGAGAGGAAAAACATATTTGAAGAGGGGCAGGTTCTCTTTTTTGATAAACCTCTTTACTGGACTTCCTTCGACCTTGTAAACAAGGTGAGGATCATGATCGGAAGCATGTTCGGTATTAAAAAGATCAAAGTGGGGCATGCCGGGACCCTTGATCCTCTTGCCACCGGTCTGATGATATTATGCACGGGAAAAGCCACAAAAAGGATAATTGAATTTCAGGATCTTGATAAGGAGTATATTGCCACACTCCATTTTGGAGAAACAACTCCTTCGTTTGACCTGGAAACAGAAACTGACGGACATTACCCGACAGACCATATC
>Ga0315541_1001543_pt1 | contig 21069 bp, 24 predicted proteins | sample SalMarSW160190MG_FD_203095 | JGI IMG/M metagenome (GOLD analysis project Ga0315541, IMG submission 203095) | Salt marsh sediment microbial communities from the Plum Island Ecosystem LTER, Massachusetts, United States - Salt Marsh Sediment SW1601-190 ...
GAAATTGGCCGAGGCTGCCAAAATTATTTCCAGTCAGCCTTCAGCTCTACAGCTTCGCTATTTGCAGACATTGGCAGGCATTGCCACAGAGAGAAGCAACGTCATTCTGTTTCCTTTGCCCATGGATTTACTGGCTCCCCTTTTGGGCAAGATTAGTGGGTCAGAGAAAAGTAAATAGTATAAAGTTGGACGCCGAAGAATCTCTAGACACCGTCCTGAGCTATGCCAAGGATTCTTGGCGGAGCCTGTCCTGAGAATTCTGAATGATGCTTCCATTCTGTCATTGCGAGGCACGACAGTGCCGAAGCAATCTCCCCCCTCGTGTCGTTGCGAGGAGCCGAAGGCGACGAAGTAATCCCGGAGATTGCCACGCACCTTTTAGGTGCTCGCAATGACAAAAAGGTGCTACTTGGATCTGAGGAGACTTCACTGGGCAAATTTTTTTAACTCAGGGGGGCGGCTGTGGCCAGTATAAAACTAAGCAAGAGCGATACCGATGAGCTCGGTTAGATTTTGAACCCCATTCTGCCTCATGAAACTTTCTATTCCCTCTAATACATCGAGACCAAGTTGAGGGTTAGTCAAACTGGCTGTGCCAAGCTGCACAGCGGTAGCTCCAGCCATAATAAACTCCAGAACATCCTCAGCACAAGCAATGCCGCCACATCCTATCACTGGAATACGGACCACCCTGGCTGCCTCGAATACCATATAAAGAGCCACAGGCTTGATAGCGGGACCAGAAAGTCCGCCTACAATATTCCCCAGGCAAGGCTTTCTCTGGTCTATGTCGATTGCCATGCCCTTCAGCGTGTTAATCAGGGATATGGCATCAGCTCCAGCTTCTTCCACGGCTAAAGCGATTTCCTTAATATCGGTTACATTGGGGCTCAACTTAACGATAAGCGGTAAGGTAGTGGCAGCTTTAACCGCTGAAGTTACCCGAGCGGAAAGCTCGGGGTCGACACCAAATTCTATCCCTCCTGCGGAAACATTGGGACAGCTAATATTTAGCTCGATGCCGCTGATCCCGGGCACACCTTCTAACTTGCTGGTCACAGCCACATATTCGTCTAGTGTTTCCCCGGCAACGTTAACGATAACCGGAACCCGCCATCTTGCCCATACAGGCGCTTTTTCTCCAATCAGTGCCTCAACGCCGATATTTTCCAAGCCTATCGAATTAAGCAGACCACCAGCGGTTTCCACCAGTCGTGGTTGGGCATTACCCTCTTTGGGCATAAGGGTTGTTCCCTTACAGACAATGGCGCCCAACTTTTGTATATCAGCAATTTCAGCATACTCCCCGCAATAGCCAGCTATGCCAGAGGCTATCATCACAGGATTGGACAGGATTAGTCCCTTAGGATGCCGGGGGGCTAATTGCACACTGAGGTTAGGCGAGTTTATCATTGCTTAAAACTTTATCACTGCTCGGGGCAAAAAAGAAAGGACTACTCCAACCTGGTTAATATTTAGACAAATTCATCGGCATTTGCGGGGTCCCCATGAAAAAGAGCGAAACGAATTTTTCATGGGGTATTAGCCAAGGGGCACAATTTTCACCCTGCCCCAGACACCCATTTGGTCGCCCACAATAATAACCACACCGCGTAGCCCCTCGATACTGCGGGCTTTTTCAATCGCCTCAGGAATATCCTCGGCGGCCTTGACTATATTGCCCAGTGCTGTGGCTGCGGCATCGGCTAAGGCCGCCGAGGATGAAAGGGCAATAACGGCGTCAGCGCTGCCCAGGCTTAAAGAATGTCCTACGGTTCCTGAAGACGTACCTATGCCCAGTGGTGTTTCCTTGGGCATGATTTCCAGGGCAATTTTTTTGGTAAAAGATGATTGCCCGGCGTAGATACCTACCAGCCTCTTTTTAGATATTTTCAGAAAAATATCGCCACCATTTTCCACGATTACCTCCGGCGAGAAAGCGAGTAAATCCCTGCCTACCGCTTCAGCAATGGCGCCAGCTACCGCTGCCATAGGACCGACACCTGTTAATTGAGATACCCTGGCCATTTCCTTGACGATGGCCGGGGCTTCAGCTTCAGCTTCATAACTGTCCAATGTAGTCAGAAAAAGAGGATGACGCTCAATATATGCCTCTAGAGAGCCCCGGTGCTTTAGCACGGAATTAAGAGCTTTATCCTTCAGATTACGCCGAGAGCGGATGTATAGGTCTGTCTGCTCTACCACTACATCAAAAGAAATTAACCCGCTGTCCTTAATCCAGTGGCGGTAGAAGCGTGGCTCATGCATGGGATTCTTCCCCTTCACCTCATTCAGGGTCAGAAATGCAATATCATCGCTCGAGGAGGACAAGCCTTGACACATAGTCCGCAGACAACACACTTATTGTGGTCAAAGAGCACTTCCCTAGTTCTTGGCTCCAGAGAAAAAGCCTCAGTGGGGCAAATAGTGATACAAGCTCCACAATGAGTGCACCGGGATTCATCTCGAACTACATCCTGGCTTAAGGACTGGATTTCCACCCCGGCCTCGGTGAGGTATTTGACGCCCTTCTCGTAGTTTTTCTGCTCACCGCTTAGCTCCATAACCAGCAATCCTTCCTCTCCCGGCGATACTGAAGCTTTGAGGATATTGAAGGTGAGGCCAAAATCCTTAACCAGGCGGTAAACGACCGGCTGCCCTGTTATATTGGGCGGGAAGTGAAGCACTATTCTTCTGGAGACGTCCATTTTCTTAATTACTCCCCTATTGGTCTTTCCTTAAGTGGCTTAAAGGTTATGCCTGACTCCACTCCGGGCAACGGAGCCACAAGCTCGGTAAGCAAAAACTCACCCTTTTCTATCCATTTTTTCAAGATACTGGCAATTTCCATCGCTTTGGGATAGCTAGATAAAGAACCAGTCGGGACATCTTTGCCCTGAACCTTTATACGACCGCTCTTGAGTTCAGCGTAGCTAACCTCCCCCAGGATATCCGGCTTCAACTGGGGATAAGCCTCGGAATAGTCCACGACGGGTGCCAGGATGCCAGCATCGCTTACCGTAGTGTAGCGTAGAATCTCCTCGGAAAGTATGGGTATCGGGACACCTATGCCTACAGTTAATGTGCAGCCGTAACCGAGCATGCTTGTCCCGACTAGCCACTCCGGCTTCATCTGCTTCAAATCTCCAATCACGGCCAGTGTCCCTGCCCCTCGCCGCGGCACGCCATTGTCTCCCCTGAGAGCAGTGGGGTTATGCTGCGTACCATGCCAGGCCACATAACCTATTCCGCCGCCCAGGAAAATCTTCGTCCCGACACCTATGGTCTTATAGTAGGGGTCATTAAACAGCGGTGAGAGCTGCCCCGCAGTAGAGTAGTGAGCATTTCCCAAATTCGGCTTAAGCACCCCCATATAAGTATATATAACCTTATCGGAGAGGTTCACCGCCACATTATAGTTCTGGTAGGCATTTCTGAGATTAAATAGAATTGCCTCATTTATGTCCTTAATGTTAATCAGGGTCTCCAGCTTTTTCCGGGGGTAGCAGTCCGTTCCAAAAGCGGTGGCGGTAAGTCTTACGTCTTTCCCCGCTACCAGTTCCTCGATTACATGTCCACCGCCATAATTGAATTCCCCGGGGTAGAACTTGTTCCTGGGGTCGTCATCGGGAAGGGCAGTCGCCCCGAGGAAAAAATCCACAGCAGCCATCCCGGTATAGACCGGAACATCATTAAGGTAAACCTTGCCGCCGCCAAGTTTTATCCTCGGCCTGGAGTGTCCGATATTGAAAAAAGCACCAGACCCGCACATGGGGCCGAAGGTACCGGTGGTAACCACATCGATTTCCTCGGCCGCCCTGCTTACACCCTTTTCTTTAGCGATGCCGATCACTTCCTCGGCAGTCACCACAACAGCCTTACCTTTTCTGATCTTCTCGTTGATTTCAGCTATTGTCTTTGCCATAGCAAATTTAGCCTTATTTAAGCAACTCCATAGCTACCCGAGCAGCCTTTTTACCGGATAAAAGCATGCCACCAAAAATTGCTCCCATCCTCGGGGAACCAAAAACGGCGTTCGCTGTCATACCGGCAACCACTAATCCGGGATAGACTTCCCTGGTGTTTTCCAGTATTTCTCTTTCCCCTCTCTCAGCCCACATGGACTTCTCCCCCATAACTTCCCCCGTCTTTGTCCTTAACTTCGGACCTATCTTCCCTACCACGATACGGCAGACTTCAGCGTCATGCCCGGTGGCATCTACAGCCACCTTGCACCTTACAGTTAGAGGGTCCACATGCAGCTTTGACCAGGAAACAGCGCTCCAATTCAAAACAAGCCCGGTTATCCTGTCATCTTCCCGAACCATGACATCTTCAACGTGAATCAAGTTGAAAATCTTCGCCCCGGCTTTTATAGCCCTTGAGCAGATAGTTGAAATAGCCTCCAGCGAATCAGCGACATAGTACCCCTTTTCGTATTCCTTGGCTGGAACCTCAAACTCATCCAATATCCGCTTGCCTTCCTCCTGAACGACGATGCGGTTAAACATCATCCCTCCTCCGGACATGCCGCCGCCAACACGAAGCTGCCTTTCAAGCACTACCACCTTTATGCCCTCTTTCGCCAGGGAGTAGGCAGTGACAAGCCCAGCCGGCCCTGCCCCAGCTACAGCAACATCCACCTCCATCGCCTCCATGAAGTCTTTCATGTAGCTTTCAACAATGGCATGGGAAATAATAACTTCATCCATCCTTAGTCAGCCTCCCTTTGGCTACTGGAGCGGCGGCTTTGAAGACGTGCGAGCTAGTATACCTCTATCGGCAGGTAATGTCTAGCCACTTGAGGCTTTTGTCGTTGCGAGCACCTGAAAGGTGCGTGGCAATCTCAGAGATCGCGGAGCCTGTTCCGAAGTGTAAGCGAGGAATCTCGGCTCCTCGCAACGACAGGTGGGGAAGATTGCTTCGGCTGACTTCGTCAGCCTCGCAATGACAAAGGAGGTCACCCAATAAACTGGGCTTCACGATTCCTAGCCTATCTTGAGCATCTTGTCCACGGCAGCTTTTGCCCTGAGCCGAATTTCCTCGGGAACTTTCACCTCAGTACCCATCTCCTCCAGAGACCGCAAAACTTTCTCCAGGGTAATCAGCTTCATGTCGGGACAGATTGCTTGCTCGGAAACAGGAATAAACCTCTTACCGGGATTCTCTTTTTTGAGTCGGTGTATTATCCCCACCTCCGTACCCACAATCATCTCCCTGACTTCGTCTCGCTGGGCATATCTACACATCCCGCCAGTGCTGAGCACTTCGTCGGCAAGAGCGATTACTTCCGGCGTGCACTCTGGATGAACTACCACCTTGGCTTGAGGATATTCCCGCTTCAACTCCTTTATCCTTTCAGGCTTTATCCTGACATGGGTAGGGCAGAAGCCAGGCCAGAGAATCATCTTTTTGCCCGTCCTGGTCGAGACATAATGCCCGAGATACTGGTCGGGGACAAATAATATCTCTTGAGCATCCAGGCTTTCTACGACCCTGACGGCATTGGCGGAGGTACAGCAGATATCTGATTCCGCCTTGACTTCGGCTGGAGAGTTAACGTAGCAGACCACCACTGCCTGAGGATGCTCCTTTTTCTTCGCCCGTAATTGTTCGGCGGTAATCATGTCTGCCATGAGGCAGCCCGCGTTCACATCAGAAAGCAAGACCACTTTTTCCGGACAGAGGATGGAGGCTGTTTCCGCCATGAACCGGACTCCACAAAACACGATTACACCGGCCTCGGTTTCGGCAGCCCTCTGACTCAGGTCCAGGGAATCGCCCACAAAGTCGGCTATATCCTGAACCTCACCCGGTTGATAGTTATGGGCAAGAATAACAGCATTCCTTCTTTTCTTAAGGGCCGAGATTTTCTCTACTATTTCAGCATCCCTATTTTCCATCCGTGGCTATCCTCCACCAAAAAAAACTACAATGTCAATCTGGTCTCCATCTTTCACCGGGGTAGTTAGCTTCTCAGGATAGGTGGACTCGGAGTTAACAAGAATTTCACAATAACGGCGTAGCTGCCCTCGCTTATCACGAATCATTTGTTTAATAACAGGGAACCGACTTTCCAGGTTCTCGAGGCATTCACCAGTGGTATGACCGGTCACTTCAACCACTTCTTGCCCTCCAGCAAGTTTTTGCAGAATCGGATGAAGCCTTACCTTGATGCTCATTTTTAGACATCTTTTGTCCCGCAGACCTCGCAATTTCGGTTTTTTACCAGGTTACGGAATGTGAAATCCATCGTTTCACCATTGAAATATAACATCTTCCCTGTTAGTAAAGACCCAAACCCGGCAAGGAGTTTAATCGCTTCTGTCACTTGTAAGATGGCAATTAAGGCCGGCGTTACCCCAAAAACAGGCAATGATACCTTCCTATGGGGAACTTCGGGAAAAATACAGGCCAGGCAGGGCGTCCTCCCCGGGATTATAGTGGTAACCTCGCCAAAGAACCCATGGACACCCCCATGGATGAAGGGTATTCCTTCGGCAACACACGCCTTGTTAATAATAAATCTGACCTTGAAATTATCCATCCCGTCTATTACCAGATTGGCTCCTTTGATAATCCCTCTGGCATTATGTTCAGTAATCTTCTTGAAAACAGGAGTAACCTCTATTGAAGAATTTAATTTGGCCAGCTTCCGTGCTGCGGAAATGGGCTTTCCCTCTCCAATATCTTCCTCGTAATGAAGAATCTGCCGGTTTAAATTAGAGAGTTCCACACGGTCACAATCTATTAAGGTGAGATGGCCTACGCCGGCACACGTTAGATATAGAGAGGCGGAGCATCCCAGTCCACCAAGTCCGGCTACCACTACGTGAGACTGTTTAAGTCTTTTTTGACCCTCCTCACCAAAGCCTGCATACAAAATCTGGCGTTCGTATCTGGTCAAATCGTTCTTCGTTAATATAGGCATAGCCTGTTCCATAAAATCTAGAATCCGCATTAGCCCCACCCGCAATCACATATACTTATTATACACAATTGGCAGGTGGTATTCCTTTCTCAGGACCAGGATAGTGCCCCAACTGGTAATCGAACCCGCCAACTATCTACCTCCGGTATATTGGAGCCGTGGCCGGCTATACTGCGGCCTAGTTTCTCACTTATATGCCTTCACCGTAATGCTCAGAAGCTTCTCTTTTGTCTGATTTGCTTTGTTCTCTATATAAAATTCCCGGCTCGATACTACCTCTACATCCCCAAAGCCAGCTTTCTTTATCTTTTCCAGGTATCCTTGCTGCTCCAAGGCCCCAGCGATACATCCCGCCCAGGCATCGGGGTCATCCTTTATTTCATCGGGGAGTGCTCCCTCGGAAACTATATCGGAGACTATGAGCCTGCCCTTTGGATTCAAGACTCGATAAGCCTCCTGGAAGACCTTAGATTTATCCGGGGAAAGATTGATGACACAGTTGCTTATAATGACATCCACAGATTCATCCCCGACGGGAAGCCTCTCCATTTCTCCCAGGCGAAACTCCACGTTACGGTAGCCATGACTTCTCGCGATTCCTTTTGCCTTATCTACCATCTCCCTCGTCATATCAACCCCGACAGCCTTACCAGTGGCACCAACTTTATTAGCGGCCAGGAACACGTCTACCCCGGCTCCTGACCCTAAATCCAGAACAACCTCACCCGTTTTGAGCTCTGCTAAAGCAGTGGGATTGCCACACCCTAGACCCATAATCGTCTCTTCCGGGATATCTGCCAAATCCTTACTCAAATATCCCACGGCTTCAGCTCGGACCAAGGGACTGACCCCACCTCCACAACTTGAGCAGCAGCTCTCCTGGCCTTGCTTAGCTAGTTGGGCATATCTGCCCTTCACCACTTCTTTGATTTTCTTCTCTTCCATAATTCACCTCCTGACATTTGCACAGCGATAGCTCCTTCATTAGAGCTTCGCTATCAATGATTAACCTGGCTAATCTAACATCCGTAAGCTTGTAGTAAACTTTCTGAGCTTCCTGCTCGTCTTTCACGATGTTACATTCCTTAAGAGCTCTAAGGTGGTGCGAAATGAGGGATTGCTCCTTATTCAGAACGCTGGCGATTTCACCGACGCACTTCTCGCCTTCAGCCAGCAGCTTAAGTATCCCGAGCCTTGTCGGCTCCCCAATGCACCTCAAAAATCTGGCCTGATCTTCTTCTATTGTCATATGAACCTCCGTTTATATGAATTATAGTTCATATATAAAATAAAGTCAAAGGTCTCAAATGGGATAGTGCGACATATCTAGCAGGATGCATAAAATGACAGGAAAACGAAGGGGGATACATACTTGGGGATTATCGTGAAATTCAGGCGCTAGGTCTGCTTCTTCAGTTTCTGGTGTTCTAAGTAGTCCTCAATCGCCGACTTAAGCGCATCCTCGGCCAGGACCGAGCAGTGCATCTTGACCGGCGGCAGCCCGTCTAAAGCTTCAGCTACTGCTTTGTTGGAGATTTTCAGCGCTTCCTCGATTCTCTTCCCCTTCACCATCTCAGTGACCATGGAGCTGGTGGCGATGGCCGCTCCACAGCCAAAAGTCTTGAACCTAGCGTCAACGATGATGCCGTCCCTTACCTTAATGTAAAGCTCCATGACATCGCCGCAGACAGGGTCCCCGACACGCCCCACACCATCGGGGTTCTCAATCTCCCCGACATTCCGGGGATTCTTGAAGTGCTCCATTACCTTCTCGCTGTACAGTGACCAGGGATCAGTCATTTGTTCCACTCCTATTTTTGAGTTTTCAAAAGCGGGGACATGGCTCTCAACCTGGCGACAATTCCGGGCAAGACCTCCAGCACCTGCTCCACGTCTGCCTCCGTGTTTTCTCGCCCCAGGGTAAACCTGAGCGAGCCGTGAGCTTGCTCGGGGGGGACCCCCAGCGCCAGAAGAACATGGGACGGCTCAAGGCTTGCCGAGCCACAAGCTGAGCCGGTAGAAGCACAGACGCCCTCCAAATCAAGACTTAAAAGCAGGGATTCCCCTTCAACAAAATCAGCACTTACATTGACATTGTTGGGCAGCCTTCTCGTGGGATGACCATTTACGCGGATGCGGTCAATCTTCTCCACGAGACCTTTAATTAGCTTATCCCGAAGATAAGCCAGCCGTTCTGCTTCCTTGTCCATCTCCTGCCCGGCAAGCTCCACCGCCTTGCCCAGCCCCACGATAGCAGGAACATTTTCCGTACCAGCCCTGCGCCTCTTTTCTTGCCCTCCCCCATGCATAAGGGAAACTAATTTGGTGCCTTTCCTGACATACAGCGCTCCAACTCCTTTAGGTCCGTAGAACTTATGCGCTGAAATGGCGAGCAAGTCCACCTTAAGCTTATCCACATTCACCGGGATATGCCCCACTGTTTGCACGGCATCGGTGTGAAAATAGACCCCTGCCTCTCTGGCAATTTTACCTATTTCTTCCACAGGCTCTATAGTGCCTACTTCGTTGTTGGCATGCATGACTGAGATAATGATGGTTTTATCGGTAATAGCCTTTTTGACATCGTCGAGGGCAACCAGTCCGTACTCGTCTACTGGGAGGCGAGTTATCTTAAATCCCCTGCTCTCCAGAAACTTGCACACCTCCAGCACCGCATGGTGCTCAATGGAGGTGGTGATGATGTGATTCCCTTTACGCTCATTAGCATAGGCAACGCCCTTCAGGGCATGGTTATCCGCCTCCGTTCCTCCGCTGGTAAAAATAATCTCCTCGCTCCGGGCGCCGATAAGTTCCGCCACCTTGGTTCTGGCTTCTTCTACAGCTCCCCTTGCCTCCCGTCCGTAAGAATAGATGCTCGAAGGATTGCCAAAGGCATCGATAAAATAAGGCAGCATGGCCTCCATCACCTCGGGATGAGTTGGCGTGGTGGCAGCATGGTCAAGATATATCCTGCGCATCTAACCCTCTACTAACCCCGGCCCGCTACAAAATTGCCACATCTCCATAAATCCCGACAGAATTTTAACATTTAGCTATCTATTACTCAAATATCTGTCCTCGTTCAGTCCAGAGGCGTGAAGGGGTCCCTTCCTTCATGACTATTGCGAGCCCCGACTTGTCGGGGCGTGGCAATCGACGCAATTAAATTCTAAATCTCAACAAAGTCAAATATTAAAATGGAAAAGGCAAAATGACAGAGCAACAGTAAGTAAAAAATTAAAATGCAAAAAGCAAAGATGCGAGGAAAGGTATAAGCTTTTTTAAGTTTTGCATTTTGAGTTGTCATTTTGATTTTTAACCTTTGATTTTTGAATTCCTATATTGTTTGGGACTTTCCCCTTCGGGGCTTGTCCCCGCCCCTTTTTGTAGTTGCCTGATTTGTCAGGCTACTCTGCGCTTCCCTTTCAATATGGTAGAATAATTCCGACAACTTAGATTTAGCGCGGGAGAAATGAATAAGAAGAAGAAAGTGGCTGCCTTGAAGCATCGGCGACGCCGAGAGAAGCTCGAGGAAAAGAGAAAAGCCCAGGCTCCGGCAAAGGAGCAATGAAAAGAGCCCTCCTGTTGACCGGCAAGCCGGGCACAGGTAAAACCGCTCTCATCAAAGAAGCCCTGGCCAGGACAAAAGTCAAGGGGGGTGGCTTCTATACCGAGGAGATACGGACCGGGGGAATAAGGCAAGGGTTCAGGATTGTTACCCTCGATGGTCGGGAGGCGATATTAGCCCATGTCAGCATCTCCAGCCCCTACCAGGTAAGCAAATACCGGGTGGACACAGATAGCCTGAACAGAGTTGGCGTTTCTATTCTGCGCCAGGCGCTCAAGGAAAGCGATTTTATAGTCATTGATGAGATTGGCAAGATGGAGCTTCTGTCGCCCCAGTTCAAGGAAGCCGTGACGCAAGCAATAAACAGTGGCAAGAAAGTTTTGGGCACTATTATGCTTAACCCCCATCCCTTCGCCGACGAAATCAAACGCCATCCTGAAGTCGAAACACTCCTGATAACCAGAGACAACCGCACTGAGGTAATGAGGAAAGTCTTAAACTGGCTAATGGAAGGGGTGAACTGAGGCCCCCGCTCAGAAAGCAGCCGAACCAAGCAGCAGACCATGGTCATGACCTGACAAAAATTCTTGACTTTCCTGCTATCGCTCCAAATATTGAGTATATACTCAATATTTGGAGCAAATAACATATGCTACAGTCGCATTTAATCGCTACAGTCAACCAAAAAGTGCTAAGCCTGCTGGCAAAATCCTCAGACCAGGAATTCTATGAGCGAGAAGTAGCTCGTACACTTGGGATTTCGTACGGCTCAGCAAACCGGGCATTGAACGAGCTATATTCGACCGGGGCTATCACACGCAGGAGAGAGGGGAAAATGTATTTCTACTCTATTGATTCCTCGACTGCCGCCCTCACGGAGTTCAAGAAAATGGTAAATCTCATGCTGGTTGAACCGCTAGTAGAAGAACTGAAGAAGATGTCAAGCCGCATAATATTATACGGCAGTTGCGCTCTTGGGACAGATAATTCGGAGAGTGATTTAGATTTATTCATCGTTTCTAACAGCAAGGAAGACGTGTCAAATGTTATCAGCACTTTCAATTTCCCCAGGGGATTTGAGAATATTCATATTCAGTCAGTGATTAGAACGCCTGTCGAGCTATTGGAGGGAGGAGAGTCAGAGCAGACTTTCATGGAAGAAGTTGAGCGTGGCGTAGTATTATGGGAAAGGGCTGGTAGTGAATCAAGAGTTTAAACAGTGTCTCGAAAGCAAGAAGATTGTTTCCTTCGCCAGAGGCAAAAAACTGGTTAAGAAGGAGCTCTCAGTCGCCAGAAGTGACTTGTCAGATGCAAAAGCAGGTTATGGAAAATTAGCGTTACAAGTGGTCAACTATACAAGGCTATTACGCGATGTTTCATGCTGCCAGAGCGATTGTCTACTCCCAGGGCTACCGTGAAAAGAGCCACTACTGCCTGGCTGTAGCTTTGAGGGCACTATTTGTGGACGAAAATAAAATGGACGCTCAGTTAGTTCGGGACTTCCTCAATGCCATGAACCTTCGGGAAGCTGCCGATTATGAGGCTGAATTCTCTCAATCTGGAGCTAAAGCGGTTATTGCTTCAGCAGAGAAGTTCATAGAAAAAGCATCTGCTATCTTAGATATTATCAGTGGGTAGTTTGTGGTGTCCCTGGAAATCTCCCCGGCAAAGTCTTATTGACTCCCGGATAATCGTTCTGTAAGATTGAAAACTGGTTACCAGAGCTTTTGTTTTCGTATATTTGAAAGATAAGAATGCATTGAAAGTCCCAAAGTCTTTTCAAATTGAAAGTCGAACCGTTAGGTACACTCTCTACACTCTATTTGGCATAATAGTTGCGGACGGACTGATAACCCAGTTTTTGGTGACAGGTGGACACGGATTAGAAGTGAATCCTTTCCTGAGCGCTTGGGTAAGCCATGGGGCGTTTCTGGCTATAAAGGTGTCAGGTGCGTTTTTAGCCACGTTATTTTTATGGATTAACTATAATGCAAAACCCAGACTCATATATACAATCACGGTGGTATTTTTGGCATTTTATACAATCGTCGTTTTCTGGAACTTGTTTGTATTTCTTTTTACTGCTTAATCAACCTGTCTGAACAAGGGCACCGAGATCACACAAATGTCAGGATTGTGTAGACGTCGAAAGTCAATCGCTGCTCTTCACCGTAAGGCTCACTGGAACTGAATAAATGCAGGCTGCCTAGTATCGGATGTACTCTTGAGTCACCAGTAAAGTGCCCTTGAGGTAAATCAGTCATATCGTATAAAATACGGGAACAGCTATGCCCTCGGGAATTTATAGAAGATTTGTCTGGGTTGGTGCCATCCTGATAGCCATCATATTGATAGGCATGGTGGGTTACTGGTTCATTGGCGGCGGACAGTACTCATTTGTGGACACTCTCTACATGACGGTCATCACTATTACAACAATTGGCTTCGCCGAAATCATTGACCTATCGGGCAATGTCGGGGGCAGGATATTTACCATATTCATTGCTATTGCTGGAGTCGGTGTCATGGCATACATTGTTACTAATATTACTGCTCTGTTAGTTGAAGGAGAATTGACAGACTCCTTCAGGAGGAGGAAAATGGAGAAAATAGCTGGTAACTATAAAGACCATTACATTGTATGCGGTCTCGGTTCAGTGGGTCTCTATATAGCCAATGAGCTTCACGATACCAAGAGGCCCCATGTAATAGTGGATGTCCATAAAGAGAATATAGAGAAGAGCCTGAAATCACTCCATGATGAGGTCTTCATAGAGGGTGACGCTACAGACAGCACCACCCTTTTGAAAGCCGGTATCGAGAGAGCAAAGGGACTATTCGCCGTAACCGGGGACGATAACCAAAACCTGGTAGTAAGTCTGACAGCAAAGCAGCTTAACCCCAGGCTCAAGGTAGTGGCCAGTTGCGACGACATGAGAAACAGCGAAAAGATGAAGAAGGCTGGCGCTGATGCCGTAGTCTCACCAACCGCTATTGGTGGGTTGAGGATGGCTTCCGAAATGCTGAGACCCACGGTAGTATCATTTCTAGACACTATGCTGCGGGATAGAGAGAGAAATCTGCGGGTTGAAGAGTTACCCGTGCCCGAATCATTTGTCGGCCAACCCATATCGGCGCTGAATCTGAAGAGATGCGCCCATACCCTGCTGCTGGCGGTTAAGACAAAGGAGGACTGGATTTATAACCCGTCAGAAAGCTACGTTATTGACCAAAAGAATACCCTGGTGTTCATGACCACGCCTGAGGGAAGAGACGAACTAGCCGGATTTTTTAAAGAATAAATATGCCGATGAGGCGATTGAAGTGAAAGTCAAGTTTCTGGGGACACATAACGCGGAATCCAAACACACGAGACTCGTGTCCTTCCTGATTGACGGGGTCCTGGCGGTAGATGCCGGAAGTCTGGTTTCAGAACTGACCTTCCCCGAACAGAGGGAGATAAAGGCGATATTGCTTTCTCACGGCCATTACGACCACATCAGGGCGGTCCCCGCTTTTGCCTTCAACAATTCTGACCGCACTACCAGAGTTATCGCCACACCTCGGACCCTTGACATTCTCTCATCTCATTTAATTGACGGTGTCGTCTACCCCAAGTTCACCAGCGAAGCCTCATTCCTTCAAAAGGCAACCATTAAATTAGTCCCGCTGGAACTCTTCAAGCGGCAAAAAATAGAAGGCTACGAGGTCATGGCTGTGCCGGTGCGGCATCCACTTGACGGCGTGGGCTTTGAAATAACTTCTGGAGATGGAAAGACCCTATTCTATACGGGCGATACCGGTCCCGGGCTTTCCTCTATTTGGGGCAACATATCTCCGCAATTGATAATATCTGATGTAACTTGGCCTAATAGTCTCGCCAATTCAGCTAAGGATGCAGGTCACCTTTGTCCGGAGATGCTCAAGGAGGAATTGACTGAGTTCCGTCGGGTAAATGGTTATCTACCAAAGGTGGTTGTAATTCACGTGAGCCCCCAACATGAACCCGAGATAGAGGAAGAAGTCAGAGAAGTAGCCAAATTGCTGGGGACCTCAATTGATATCGCCCACGAGGGTGAGGAGCTTATCCTGTAGTAGAAATATGCAGCTATCCGTAGGCTGTTTGAGAATAAAAAGGGCGACCCTTTAGTTAAGCGGCTATTTCTCTTAATCCTGGGCCTCTGTCCAGTAACCAAAGGCCGATCCAAGCTTGTCCTGCAATTGTCTGGTCTTGATGAAAGCTTCAAAAAAAGTCTTGCAGTCATCAAGCATTGTCTGGGCATACACTATGGATTTGGGCAAGTCTTCATCGGGTGTACTGGATGCTCTACCATGACCGGGATAAATCTGCTTAATCTTCAGATTACTCAAACGCCGGACCGAATTCACATAGTCGCTGACATTACCGCCTACAGCTATCTCCGACAGAGTGCCTCCAGCAAACACTGTATCGCCAGTGAAGAGCAATCCAGCTCCTGGCTCATATAGGCAGATGCAACCCGAGGTGTGCCCCGGCGTATGTATTACCTGAAGTTCATAATTTCCGAGGTCAATTATAGAACCGCCCTCCAGCCAGACATCTACCCAGAAGGGTTTACTAGATTGATCACGGTATTTGCTGAAGGTGACAAAGTCATCCTGTAACTCCAGTTTGTTGGCCGCTGAACGATGTGCTGCTATTACAGCAGTCCGGTGGAAGAAGGCGGTAGCACCAATATGGTCGTAATGTTCATGTGTCAATATAATCAAATTTACGTCCTTTACATGCAGGCCTAATTCAGTAAGCCGACGTTTTAAAACGGGGAATTTGCCGGCAACCCCGGTATCAATAAGAACATTCTTGGTATCGCCCTTGATAAGATAGACATGACTTCCGGGCTTTTCGCCACGAAGTTGGTAGATTCCCGGCACCAGCTCAATTACTTTGGATGGCTCTGGTTGCACTTCAGCCTTAGTCTGCACCCGAGGGCTAAGTGGCTTCTCTTTCACGGTGAGGCTCCTTCAGGGGATAATCGTTTATCCATGCCCCGTAGTCTCTGACACAAAGTGTGCATGAGACTGAGGGCGAATTCTGGCTGTTGTCGCACCATAAACAAGAATCTAGCCCTATCCATAATAATTAACTCGGTGTCGTCCTCAACAGCCGAGGCAGTAGCTGACCGTGGGGAGTCATCCACCAGAGCCATCTCACCGAAAAAATCACCGGGATTCAGAACAACCATCGGGACCTGTTGAGCTTCGCTCTGCCGAACCGAGAGCAGTACCCTCCCACTATGAATGAGATACATTTCACTGCCAGTGCTTCCTTCTTCAAAGATGACCTCGGATTTCCGGTACCTTTGCCGGAATTTGGGTAAGGCTGCAGTCTCGTCTACTCTGTCCTCTGTCATAGTCATATCCTGTTTAACACTATGAGAAAGGTTACTTCTGTTGCGCTAGGTCTCTTTCGCTCCCAAGATAAAACTTATTGACATGCGGATTGTACCAGAGTATTATGCAGTGTAATATGGTAATTTAGTCCATTGGGACTAATGTACCATCCAATGTGCCACCATCTAATGCCAGTAGAATTATCGCATTAGTAGCTAAAAAAGTCAAAATTAGCTGAGGAGAAATTATAAGTCGTATATTAGAACAAGTAAAGCATTGCAGATAAACATTAGACACCCTTAGAAGCCTATGTTAATGATAAAACATTCTCGGCACTTAGAGGAGACCTGCTATGCGTAAGAATAAGAAACTGTTGCTAATAGTTATCGTAGCTATACTTGCTGTGTCTATCCCAGTGACCTTAGCTTTGATTCACCGGGGTCAGGAGCCATCAAACGGAGGGATACCAGAGGAGCCAACAGATACGAACCCACCTGAAACTCCACCCACCACCCCTCCTACGCTCACTATGCTTTCAATAACCAAGGGGGATGTATTTGTAATGAAGGCAGGTACGGACAGTTGGATAGAAGCGCGGGTCGGGATGTCTCTGGAATCGGGAGATATTGTCAAGTCGGGTGATAGTTCCAGCGCCGAAATCACTTTCTTTGATGGCAGCACTATCGAGTTACAGGCTGGCACCGAGATCGAAGTTGTTTCACTAGATATCTCCGACACTGGCTCCACAACCATTAGCCTTAAACAGGCAATAGGGAATACCATAAGCCGCGTGACAAAGCTTGTTGACTCGGCATCTTCCTACGAAGTTGAAACATCCGCTTGTGTGGCGGCAGTCAGAGGCAGTAGTATGCTTGTTCAGGTCATTGCTGATGACACAACCTGGGTAACAAACCTTGAGGGGGAAATATGGGTCACTGCTAACGGTGTTGAATTGCAGATCCCTGAGGGGCGAAAATGCATTATTATATCCGGTCAGCCACCACAGCTCGTAACAGAAAAGAGTGGCGGCGGGGGTGGTGGAGGCGGTGGAGGTTTTTCACCGAACCCCGATATTGCAATAACCAAGATGCCTGACTTGATGCAGGCCCATGAAGGCGATGCCATCACCTATACCTATACCATTACCAACCCCGGTAATGTACCATTGTCACGCGTGTCAGTCACTGATGATATGATTGAGGATGTTGCCTACCAGGGCGGTGATACTAATGGAGATGAAATCCTTGACGTCGATGAGACCTGGGTATTTACCGCAACCTGTAACGTAACTACCGACGACGTTAGCCCTCTGGTCAACAACGCCGCGGCTGCCGGTACCTATACCCGGTCCCAGACAATAATCGCTTGGGCTACCGCCAGTGTTGATATCCTGCGACCATCCATTGCTATAAATAAGACAGCCGAACCAGCACAGGCCCACGAAGGCGATACCATCACCTATACCTATAACATAACCAACCCTGGCAATACGCTTCTATCTGCTATCTCAGTAACCGATGATAAGGCCGGAAACATTACCTATGAGGGTGGTTATCAAAGCGGCGATACCAATGGAAATGAAATCCTTGACGTCGATGAGAGCTGGGTATTTACCGCAACCTATAACGTGACTGCCGAAGACGTTAGCCCCCTGGTCAATACAGCTACTGTATCCGGCACCGACGCCCTGTCCCGGTCAGTAGAGTCTGAAGATACCGCCAGTGTTGATATCCTGCAACCAGCCATTGCTATAAATAAGACAGCCGAACCAGCAGAGGCTTACGAAGGCCATACTATCAACTATACCTACACCATAACCAACCCCGGCAATACTCCTCTATTTGCTATCTCAGTAATCGATGATAAGGCCGGAAACATTACCTATGAGGGTGGGTATCAAAGCGGCGATACCAATGGAGATGAAATCCTTGACACAGATGAGACCTGGGTATTTACCGCAACCTATAACGTAACTACCGACGACGTTAGCCCTCTGGTCAACACCGCCACAGCAACCGGGGCCGATGCCTTAGCTCAGACAGTAACAGCCCAAGCTACTGCCAGTGTCACTATCATCAAACTCGAAGTAGAAATAACCAGTCCCGAGGATGGTGATACCACAATTTCTCGGACCATTACCGTGACCGGTACAGTAAGCGACCCCACCATAACTGAGGCGACGATAGATATTAACGGTTCCTCTCATAACATTGCCGTAGATAATGGTAGCTTCAGCAGCGATGAGAACGTTTCTAGCGGCGTGAACGTCATCACGGTTACCGTCACCAATGGCGTGGTCGTTGCCAGCGATATGGTGATTATTACTGTGAATATTCCTACCTATGGTATAAGAGTTGAACTGACCTGGAATACCAGCGCCACCGACATGGATGCACACCTTATCCGCCCATCAGGACAGTATTGGGCTATACCTGATGATTGCTACTGGCAAAACAAAAACCCTGATTGGGGACTCAGTGAAGTGACCGAAGATAATCCATCTCTTGATCAAGATGACACCGATGGTTATGGTCCGGAGAACATCACACTGGAACAGCCTTACGAACAGGGAGTATACCAGTATAAAGTTCATTACTGGAACGACTATGGGCATGGCCCTGCCATAGCCACCGTTATAGTTTGGATCAACGATGTTAAGGTAGCTGAGTATAGTAAAGAGATGTCTAATAATGAAGTATGGGATTGTGTTTCCATAGAATGGCCATCAGGTCAGGTAATCTTAACTCAGGAGTGAACTGGCTCCAAGCTACCCTGGAGGATTTCCATACAGGTATTGGCTTCCACGTGGATGTAAAGCATAGAGCGGGTAGTATTACCCTTTATCGAGAAGGCGATAATTATATAACTGAGGGAACAGCAGACTTCGCGATAAATATAGAGGTACAATTAAGATCGCAATTGGTTCTTCAGTCAGAGGCAGAACAACTAGACGCCAACGCAAACGCCTTTATCATGTTTTAGTACTCATAGGGGTGGGCTGCCTCTTTACGCTTGTGGTTTTACTGGTTCAACCATTCTATAGCATCAATCTGTGGGTTTCAGACCAGCTTTTCATCTCGGAACCTCCTTCTCCTAATATCGTTATCGCTGGTATCGACGACAATACCCTCGAAGCTTACGGTCTATGGGCAGAGTGGCCACGCAGTCTCCATGCCCAGGCTATCGATAACCTAAGCCAGGCTGGAGCCAAGGTAATCGGGTTCGATGTCATCTTCACCGATATTTCCGCCGATGATGAAATGCTGGCGGCAGCAATAGCCGAAGCGGACAATGTTGTCCTCGCCGCCGTGGGCACTCAACCTGTCTCCCAAGACGGACCTGAGATTACCTATGATGATTTCCTGCTGCCCGTAGATTCTCTAGAACAAGCCGCCAGCAGTATCGGACATGCTAATGTGGTCCCCGATGGCGATGGCACAGTGAGGCGGCTGCCGTTGATTGTCAAGTCAAGCTCAGGACAAATCTATCCCTCATTGACCCTGGCGGTGCTTCACAGATTGTTTTCTATGCCTCTACCGCAAGAATATCCGCTCGAAAATGGCGCCATTAACTTGTTGGCTCGTGATATTCCGGTTGATGCCTCGTACTTTCTACGCATCAACTTCGCCGCCGATAATGATGAACGACCGTACGTCTCTTATGGCGATGTTATCAGCGGCAACTTTGACCCGTCGCTAGTCAAGAACAAGATAGTATTGATTGGGATGACCGCTACCGGTGAGCCCGATACCTGGGCCATCCCCACCTCAACCAGCAAGGCTCCCGGAGTTTTTATACACGCTGGTGCCATGGATACTATTCTCACACAGCGTTTTTTAACAGAGCCTGGCATCATCATCACACTAATGATTATGCTGCTGCTAGTTGGCATCACTGCCTTTGCCTTGCCCCGGTGTGGGACCCGTCACTGGACGGATATAGCTAAGGGAGTGGGGATAACCGCAGGCTTATTTATTGCCTGCCTGGTAGGTGGCTTCTTTGCTTTCGACAGAGGATATGTCCTGGACCTATTTTATCCACTGCTGCTATTACCAGTAATCTATGTCAGTAACATCCTATACATCGTCGTTATGGAGCAGTCGGATAAACGGTTTGTCAAGGAGCTTTTTGGCCGATATATTTCGCCTCAAATAGCTAAAGAGATAGTTAGCCGAGCGGATGCCGGGGACCTTCGCCTCGGAGGCGAGCAAAGGGAGGTAAGTGTGCTCTTTGCCGATATCCGCAACTTCACTACGATAAGTGAGCAGTTGGCTCCTGAAGCTGTAGTGAAAATGCTTAATACTTATTTATCAGTTATGGCCGATGCAGTAGTACAGCATAACGGTATAGTTAACAAGTTCGCCGGCGATAGTATCATGGCAGTATGGAACGCGCCGCAATCTCAGCCAGAGCACGCATTGCTGGCAGTAAAAGCTGCCTGGGAAGCACAGCAGAAAGTTGCTGAATTAAAGCAAAGCGATAGCCAGCTGTTCCCGGTGCAATTCGGCATTGGCATTAATACCGGTATAGCCTTAGCTGGCAATGTAGGCTCGGCCGGACGCAGCGAATACACTGTCATCGGAGATTCCGTCAACACCTCTTCACGTATCTGCAGCAGCACCCCCGGCGGGGAAGTCTGGATTGGTGCCGAGACGTATAATCAAACAAAAGACTATATAGAAACCGAGAAACTCGAGCCACAGAGCCTTAAGGGGAAAGCAGCACCCGTTACGGTATATCGAGTAACTGCGTTGCGCCCTGTAACCACTCAGAGCAAAATTGGGCCCTCACCCTCCTGATGTCCACGCACTGAGTGAATACCATTGCATATTTGTCAGGATTATGCAATCCCCCTTTGTCATTCTGAGGGAGTGGAGCGAACGAAGAATCCTGGAAATTGTTTGCCATGGTATTCTGGGGACGTGATGCCTGATTTATAGTAGGCTTGATCCTTCACAAGGTGAAGGATGGTATCCCTGGAATCCAGGAGTCACCAAACGCTAATTTGTTTAGTGGCTACTCGACAATATACTTCTTCGTGACCTTCATTTTCAATAGCTTCGTACTGTAACAACAAAATCTAAACCGCACTGCTTAGCATATTCCTCGATTGCATCTGCAATCTGCTCAGGTGGTAACTGCAAATCCGTCTCTGTTGATTGCCCTATATGCAACTCATCACACCAGAAGACTGACTCAC
>Ga0315541_1001545_pt1 | contig 21028 bp, 16 predicted proteins | sample SalMarSW160190MG_FD_203095 | JGI IMG/M metagenome (GOLD analysis project Ga0315541, IMG submission 203095) | Salt marsh sediment microbial communities from the Plum Island Ecosystem LTER, Massachusetts, United States - Salt Marsh Sediment SW1601-190 ...
TAGCGGCGGAACCTGTGTCCGCCGAGATGAAGAACATCGGACATGGAGTCCGACACAACATTCTTATCTCTTAGGAAACCAGGAATTCAGGAAATGATTTGGCTTTCTGGTGTATCGTTCCTGGCTTATTGCCTTCTCATGGCTTCCTCATAATAAGTTTGCCGTAGCGGCGGAACCTGTGTCCGCCGTGAATGAGAACGTCGGACATGAAGTCCGACGCTTGTCCTCGACGAAGGAGAACCTGGGGGGTGTAATAAGTCCCAAACCGGTTATTACACCCCCCAAGCATATAAAGTGCGACGCTACAGGGCTGACCGCTCCTTCACTTAATAATGGACACGTAGCCCCACGCTGATGACCGTCGCCCGTCATCGTCGGTGACAGTAAGGGTAACTGTGAACCGGCCGGTCTGCTGATAGGTGTGGCTCACCCGTATGCCAATAGTGCTCTCGCCATCCCCGAAATCCCAAGCATGGCGGATGATCGTTCCTTCAGCGGCACGAGAGAAGCTCCCATCAAGCTCGATTGGGACACCGACTCTCCCGCCTTGACAGGAAGGCAGTCCAGTGATTACAGCAAGTGGCAGGTCGCCATAGTCTCCGCAGGAACCCCCAGGGCATCCGCCGCTATTCTCCTGCACGCTGATGGCATGGTGCGCTTGACCCGTCGCCCCCTCATTGTCAGCGACGGTGAGAGTGGCAACGTAGTCACCATCTTCCATGTAGGTGTGACTAGTCTCAACACCGCTGCCGGTGTTGCCATCGCCGAACTCCCAGGCGTAACCGATAATCTCGCCGTTTGAGTCGTAGGCCTCGGAGGCATCGAACATCACAGCCTCACCGACAGGGGGTAGATCGTGGCTCACCTCAAAGCTCGCCACCGGTGGGGGGTTTTTAACTATAATTGCCATCTTTTCGTAGTCCATCTCACCTTTGTCGTCTGTAACGGTCAGCTTGACGAGGTAGGTTCCGGGGAGGGTATAGGTGTGCGTCGCCTCGATGCTTGACAGCGGCACAGTGTCATGTGGATCGCCGAAGTCCCAGCGGTAGGTGGTGATCGTTCCATCGTCGTGAGAGTAATGGGCATTAAATTGCACCGCCAGTGGAGCATCCCCCTCCCGGGGAGATGCGTCGATCACCGCTTCTGGAACCTGGTTTACCAGGCCGCTCATGATGTCATTTAAGCTGCATCCAGTCAGGAACAGTGGCACAAGGAGGAGCAGGGCAAGAATCGTTTTCTTCATCGGCAACTCCTTCCTCCTCCTGGGCAGACGTCGGCGTTACAGGGTGGCCCGCCAAGGATGCTTATCGCTTCAACGTATTTTGTCTTTCCGCCGTCGTCGTCAGTGACGGTGAGGACGACGTTGTAGGTGCCCGCGTAGAGGTAGCGGTACTCTACAACCTTGCCAGAAGCGGTCTCCCCATCGCCGAAGTTCCAGTCGTAGGCGACAACCTCACCGTCGTCGGTCGATTCCGAGGCGTCGAAGGTGATCCACTCAAGCGTCCCCACGATGTACTTATCCTCCATCCTGCTCTTGGGGCTGTAGGAGAAGGTGGCCATTGGCGGAGGGTTAAGCGCCTGTACCGCAAGGGAACTCGATCCTGAGATTCCCTGGTTGTCGATCACGGTCAGTAAAACCGTATACTCTCCGTCCTCCTCGTAGACGTGTGCGGCCTGTGGCCCCTCACCGGCGGCGCCGTCCCCAAAGTTCCACAGGTAGGAGACGATCCGTCCATCGGGATCGTAAGAGAGGGTCCCGTCGAAGTTGGCCGTGAACGGAATCATGTGCTCCACCGGCGAAGCGGTGAACAGGGCCTGAGGTTCGCCCGATCTCACCCCAAGGCAACCGGTAATGGCGACAACGACGAGGAGGATCAATCCTGAAAGAAGGTAGAACCTCGCACTCCTCATAACATCACTCCTTTCCCCCTTCAGGGGTAAGATCAATGAGCAAGGAGAAGGTGAACTGCACAGTGATTCCACCAAGATCGACCTTCTCCGGGGTACCGTTTCCATCTATATCTAAACTGTTTCCCTCCTGGTCTCTCATCCCTCCTAGCGTAAGGGAGCGGTAGAAGAGCGATGAGCCAACCACCAACCAATCGTTGATGGGAAAGGAGAGTGACAGACCCCCCTCAAACCCAAGACTGGAACCGCTATAGCGGCCCTCGCCCTCCGGGGGGAGCCCTGATATGGCATCCGGATACTCCGGGGGGATCTGGAAGGTGATCGCCCTATTGAAGCCGGAGTAGTAATAACCGGCTCCCAGCTCGGCCGAAAGGATCACACCGGCATTGAGGAAGTCGTAGCGACCGCTCAGCAAGAACCCGACGGCGTAGCAATTAAGGTCGATCGAGACCTCGGAGTCCACGGTTGAGACATAGGTGCCGGCGGTCGAGGTCGATGTCCGGAAGCCCTCGAGCTTTCCACCGAGGGCGAACCGATCAGACAGCCAGAACCTCTCCCCTGCCTGGTAGGCGATCCCACTGCCGATACTGTCCAGTTCCTCTACCTCACCGGTGATGATCTCCGGCAGAAGGGCAATGTCATCGTTAAGTAGAGTAATGATCGCGTTTATTCGATCTTTGATCGCGTTGATCTCATCAAGGGCGACCGCAGACGGGCCCCCGCTAAAGTAGACTTCGACTGGTCCTGCGGTGAGCATGGCTGCCCATAGGATCAGAACAGCTAAAGCAGTCACTAGCCCCTTCATCATCTCCCCCTTTTCCACAGTCTGGGAGTTAGGGGAGGGCATCTCCTCTTAAGGAAGCACCCTCACCACCCGGTAAGGCTAGCCTAAGGGCTTTCTTCCGTAGAGCGTAGCCCATAGTTCTCAAGGTAAGTAGATCTATCTCTTAACTTGTGCGGACCTATGTCTTTTTAAGGGATGACTTGAGGGCTAAAAGTGCCTCCTCGATGTCCTGGGCCGTCACATCGAGGTGGGTAACCATGCGCATCTGATTAGGATCGCTACCGAGGGGATTGGCAAGTACCCCCCGTGTTCGCAGGCGCGTGGATAGTACACGGGCATCAAGTGAGGGGTCTCCCACCGCCGCCCCGTCGACCTTAAAATAGACGAGGTTTGTCTTTACAGGCTGTGTGGTATCACCCTCTGCCCCACAGGTGAGTCCATGGAGTGCGTCGATCCCTTCGGCAAGGCGGGAAGCATTCTTGTGGTCCTCTGCCAGTCGGTCGATGTTATGCTCTAGCGAATAGACCCCCGCAGCAGCGATGATCCCAACCTGGCGCATTCCTCCCCCGACGATCTTTCGCATCCGTTTTGCTTTAAGGATGAACTTGCGCGACCCACACAAAAGGGAACCAACCGGAGCACCCAATCCCTTGGACAGACAGACCATCACCGAATCGACACTGCGGGTCAGTTTCAATGGCTCGATTCCCAAGGCGATGGCGGCGTTGAACAGACGCGCTCCATCAAGGTGAACGGCGATCCCGCGGCTGCGAGCAAGCTGGCCGACCGCGTCGCAGTACTCCGGCGTGAGGATCGTTCCTCCACAGCGGTTATGCGTGTTCTCAAGACAGATCAATCGCGTGCGGGGAAAGTGGACGTTATCCGCGCGGATCGCCTCCTCGATAGCCTCAACGGGGATCGTTCCATCCGGTCGGTTTGAAAGGGTATGAGAATGGATTCCTGCCAACCCGGCCGCTGCACCTCCCTCGTAAAGGAAGGTGTGTGACAGGCTCCCCAGGATCATCTCATCGCCGCGTCCGCCGTGGGTGAGAATGGCCACAATGTTTCCCATCGTTCCACTGGCGACGAACAGGCACGCTTCCTTGCCGAGCATCTGGGCCGCCATCTCCTGCAGGTGGTTGACCGTGGGGTCCTCGTCGTAGACATCGTCACCCACCTTCGCCTGCACCATCGCCTGACGCATCTCTTGAGTTGGCTTGGTCACGGTGTCGCTACGAAGATCGATGAGGTGCATAATGGCTCCTTTCGCTTTAGATCTTAACATGAAATGAAGGCGTAGGTGGTTCTTGTTGGGTTCCCTAAATCACGCATTTACGAACTCCACCCCTCTTTCCCGATCAAGGGAACAAAGCAGCATGCCCCCAGGTCGTGTTGCTCAACTGAGGAACCGACCTTTTTCACCTGCAACAGGCGCTGCAAGGATCTATCCCCCACCGGTAGAACGCAGATTCCGTCTGGGGCGAGCTGGTCGAGGAGCCCCTGGGGGAGACGGGGGAGGCTCCCCGTAGCGATGATCCGATCGAACGGCGCCTGTGCGGGAAGGCCCAGAGTCCCGTCCCCCACAACAAACTGAATATTCTCGTACCCGAGATCTCGCAGGCGCTGTTGCGCCGCAGAAGAGAGGGTGCTAGAACGCTCAACCGTAAATACGGTGTTCGCCAACTCCGCGAGGATGGCTGTTTGGTAGCCGGAGCCGGTCCCTATCTCAAGAACCTTTGCCTCTCCTGTCACACAAAGAGCCTCGGTCATCAGGGCAACGATGTACGGCTGGGAGATCGTCTGTCCCTCCCCGATCGGAAGCGGGTAATCCGCGTACGCTTCCTCGCCCGGGGAGAAAGGAACAAACAGGTGCCTGGCAACCCTTTCCATCACGGTAAGAAGGTCCTCATCCACAATCCCACGGGCGCGTAGCTGACGTTTGACCATCACATGGCGCTTCGTCGCAAACGGGTCACTCTCTTGGTGGTGGCTCTCCATAACACGAATTGTAAGACAACTACTAGAGAAGAAAAATGGCTCCCCACTGTTTCAAGTGGGTAACCTGAGGTCAAACTGGCTTACAATCTTATCATAAGGAAGCCAGGAAGCCATGAGAACTCAGAGACAAGAGGTAAAAAATGATGATCTTTCTTGGTTCCTTGGCTTCCTAATAGTTTCAAAGGCCTTCGGTTCAAGTGGGTAGTCTGAAGTTGAGATTGCCCACACGAGAGCACCAGTTTACCCATACCGAATAGCGAAGAGCCAGAAAAATAGCGTTCCTCTTGTGGGTCCTGACCGCTTGCCACTGAGTACTAATAGCTCTCCTACTCGTTCGTTGGTTCCTCGAAGTATTCGGCGATGATCTCCTTGGCGCGAGGAAGATCGCTCTCGCAAACCATAATCCTCACCTCGGCAAGGCCGTCGACCGTCATTGGATAAACGGAAGGAGGGACGTGGCGGAGGAGGTTCACAGGGATCCCAAAGTCCTCAAGGAGCCCCTTGATCAGCATCGCCTTTGGCTCGCCCCACACCTTGTGACAACAAACGAGGTCGGCCTGATCCTGTTTGCGCTGTCGGTCGAGGAGGTAGTGAACGATGGTGATGCACTGACTCGCATGCAGGGACTGCTCTCCCAGGGAAAGGCGAGGTAGATCGGCGAGTATCTCTTCCTCTAGAGCTGTGAACTCGAGGTGATCGGAGAGGAAGAAGGCGGGATCCTCCGGCAGTGAGGCGGAGTCAAACAGGTCCCCCTCTTCGCAGAGGACGACTGGGTGGGCTCCCACCTGATACAGTCGGTCAAGGGTTGCACTGAGATTCCCGTGGGAAATGTAGATCCCTGGGGTGCTCTCCACCTCTTCGTCACTCAACTTTTCTAAAGCGTGCTTTAGCAGTGCACCGGTCGACCGCTCATCCGGGTTTAAGTGCCTAAGCTTCTCTCCGAGAAGCCGGACCTTTACCTTATTCTGCAACAGGAGGGTCACCTCAACGTCGTGGCGCAGCTCGTGTGAGAGAAAGAAGGCCGCCCCGATCGCGCGGCAGAGGAGGTCCATCCTCCCCGCACTTCCGGGGAGGTCGTTCAGGTTAAACTGCGGCGTTACCGCCGCCTTATGACCGAGAATCACAAAGTGCCGCATGTTAAGTAGTCTACCGGGAAACCCACCCCGCGCCAACCGCCCCCTCGTGAGAGGGAATCGATGTCAACCCCCAGAGGGACCGTTGCTGGTTAAGCAGGTGAGCTATTTCCCCTCCGGCTTGGTCGGAGAGTGTAGAGGTCAGTGGGGTTTACGGGATAGGGTCAGAAAAGAACAAAAAGGGGCTTAAAAGATGCGCTTGACACGCAGGAGCTTATTGTGACCACAGTGAAAGGGGGTCTCAGGTGAGTTACCGCATCGTAGTTATTGTGAGCTTATTTGTGTTTCTGGGAACGACAGCCTGCCTGGCCGTGGAACCGTCGTTTACGGGAAGTTGGAATGTAGAGATTGGACTGTCTCCCCAGCAGGCTATGCCCTTTTCTTCCTTTTCGTCGACCCTTGAGGTCGGTTTGCGCCTTGCGTTCTTAGAAGTATCGAGCACCTCTGATTTCCTCTTTAGCGGCTGGCTATGGCAGGAGTTTGGTCTTTCTGCCTCGTTGGGGTGTGTTGGCTTCGACGGGATGATGCTCTTTGAACCACAGACCGGCTCATTTCTCTATGCGCAGGGTGTATTAAGGTTTGATTTTTCAGCGCTTGAGATGAAGCTCTACTCGGCCATGGTGGGGCCGAATGCCCCCGGAGGCTTCAAGAACGGGTACGTGCTCGATCTTTACGGGGAGCTGCCGGGAGGATTTGCCTCACTCGAGGCTGCCATCTTCTTGGGAGCAGACTTGAGCGGAATTACGTTTACCGCTTCACAAACGGCTAACCAAACCCCTTCTTACACCGTATGGAGCTTGCTCACGAAGACGTACACGACGGATCCGACCATTTCCTCCTGTGACATCTCGTTCTCGGGAGCGGAGTTCACCTTCAAGGCCAACGCCTTTGCCAGCGTTGAGTTGACGAGCGTTACTAGCTTCACCTGCGCAGGCTTTGAGTCCCAACAGATCGAGCTATCGTTTATACACCTGTTCGGACTTCCACTGAACATAACGCTGGATTATTACTTCTCCATCCAGACGGCAAGTCATACGTTTATTCCCTCACTGGAAACCGATTTCGGTTGCGTGAAGATATACACCAAAATCTTGCAAGATGGGGCAAAGCTCACCGGGATTGAGATCTACGGGATCGCGTTCCAGGCGACCTTTGCCGGAGCGACCTTCACCAGCATCTCGAATCTGGACACGAGCGAGTACGTCATCACGATCCCTGAGTACGGCTTGATCGTTGAGCCACTGACTGAAGCCCTAGAGGAAGACCACCTCTACTACCCGCAGGAATACTGGGAGATCATCTCTCTGGTAGTAGAGATCCCACCTGCTGGATGTGGCTCCACCTTCTCCGTCGATACCTTCTTCTCGACCTCGACAGGGCTTCTATTCGACTGGGGTAGAAGTGAGATGGAGGCAACTCTCAGTAACGGTGGGTTCTTCTCGGTGACAAGTGGTGTGGTTATCGATACCTCCGGTTTTACCGAGTGGAAGATCGGGATGGCACTAACCTGGTAGTCAAAGTTATCCCGAGTCTTTAATTCCTTTAAGGAAGAGCTTGCCCGCCCAGGAGCCTCTTTCTACACTTTAGTCTATGGTCTCCTCACTTCTCATGGCAGTGCTACCCTCTCTTGCCGTCACGATTGTGGGCGCCCTTTCGATCCTCCACATTGGAAGAGCGTGGCCACTTCGGGCTGCGGACGACGGTAGGCCGATCGGCGGCCCGGTGCTCCTTGTTGGCATACTCGTGGGGATGATCCCGGTCTTTAGCGATTTAAACCCGTTTCTTGCCGCAGGAGCCGCGGTGATCGTAGTCGTTGGCCTAATCGATGATCGGATCGACCTTTCTCCCTGGTATAAGCTCCTCGGGCAGGGTGTAGCAGCGACTCTTGCGGCGATCGGCCTTTCCTCACTTCATTTAATCTCCCTTGGCACAGCGGTCTATCTAGGAAGCGCTCAAAGGGTTCTGACCTTCCTGTGGGTGGTTGGCTTGATGAACGCGGTTAACCTGATCGACGGGCTGGACGGGCTGGCCATCGCCACACTGTTCCCACCGCTCACCGCCCTCATCATCATCGCTTCCTCTCTGGGAAGCTCCGTGGGGGCGATCCTCGCTGCGGCTACACTGGGGGCGCTTGTCGGGTTTTACCCCTTCAACCGGCATCGCGGCCGGCTCCTTTTAGGAGATACCGGCGCCGAGCTCCTCGGATACCTGCTTGCGATCCTTACATTGATGATTCTCAACCGTGGCCCAGAGGGATGGTCAATCCTGCCAGCCTTGTTCTTCGCAGCAGTTCCGCTTAGTGACACCGCCTTTACCGTCGTTCGCCGCATCATCCGCGGCCAGTCGATCTTCCAGGGCGACAAGCGCCATATCCACCACCGGTTGGCCATACGCTTCGGGACGAGGAAAGCCGTCGCCATCCTGGCCGGAACCAGCATCGTCTCATCCGGGATCGCTTTTCTTCTATGGCGGGCCGGCCTCTAGGTCAACTGGGTGAGGGCTCGTGCCCTTTCGTCAAAACGAAAAAAGGACACTTATCAAACAGGAGGAAAGAATGGAGGCGAGCGGATTCGAACCGCCAACCTCTGCGATGCGAACGCAGCGCTCTCCCGATTAGAGCTACGCCCCCTTATTTGATGTAACAACTAGCGGCGCAGGGACTCGAACCCCGAACCTCTCGGATATGAGCCGAGCGCTCTTGACCGGTTGAGCTACGCCGCCTTTCTGGTTGCGGGGGCCGGATTCGAACCAGCAACCTCCGGGTTATGAGCCCGACGAGCTTCCTAATTGCTCCACCCCGCGATCTCTTGTGCCGGGAGCGGGACTCGAACCCGCACGAGGAAACCCTCAAAGGATTTTAAGTCCCTTGCGTCTGCCTATTCCGCCACCCCGGCAAACATCCTTGACTTCCCAGCTTTTTTTACAAAGAGCGGGAAACGGGATTTGAACCCGCGACCCCTGCCTTGGCAAGGCAGTGCTCTACCTCTGAGCTATTCCCGCGAAGGCTTAATCATTATAGCGGGAAATGCAAGCAACCACAACTGCGAAGGGCGGGACTCGAACCCGCACGCCCGAAGGCACTAGCTCCTAAGGCTAGCGCGTCTGCCTATTCCGCCACCCTCGCGTCTTTTTTAAGGGTAGCGAACGCCCCCCACCCCGTCAACTGCAATGAAAACCGGGGGACGACTTTTGCCATCCCCCGGTTGGTGGAATTTAGTAGACGTCTGTCTATGGGCTCGCGATACGATAGAACACGCCGAGCCAGCCGCCTTCCTGCAAACGGATTGTAGTACACGTGGACTCATCAAACGCGTTCCACGTTTCGGTCCCCTCGTTATATTTCGCCCAGAACTGGAAGACGAGCGGTTGCTGATCGGAGGTGTAGAGCTGTTGTTGCGTGCAGATCGAGAACGTGGTGCCGGGCGGTGCGCACAACGTGAACTCCGTCCTCTGGCTCTGGGTTCGGTTGACGGTCATGGGCGCCGAGAACTCCACCGGGCCCGCGAGATACTGCGGCGTTCCCGGCTTGTAAGTCGGCGTAGTTGTAGGTGGAGCCTCGGGGGGCAGGTAGAACGCGCTCACCTTGACGCACACCTCTTGCGATGGGGGTGGCTGTGGAGTGGAGCCTGAAGTCGTCTCGCAGTGGTAGAACGCGGCGATCCACGCGCCGTCCTCAATCGTCACAGCTGTGCAGTTCGATTCGGAGAACGGTTCCCAAGAATGCTCCGTCTCGTCATACGCTGCCCAGTATGCAAAGACGCGTTGGGATTTGTCTTCGGCATACACGCCCTGCGGTGTGCACACTATAAACCGCGTCCCCTCTTCCCCACAGTATTCAAACTCCGTTGAGTATCGCACGTTGTTGATCGTCATGGTGGTGGAGAACTCCGTGAGTCCACCTGTAAGAAGGGTGAGTAGAGAGATCCGCTGTTGCGGCACGCAGAATGAGCTTATTCTCACGCAGCCTTCTTCCGGTTCAGGGGGCGGTGTGACTCCCGGCGTCTCTCTGCCGGAAGCGTTGATCCACACGTCCAAGGTTCCGACCGGGCACTGCTTGGCGTCGATGAACCCGTAGAGGACGTGGTAGGCGCCTGCAGGAAGGATGCCGGAGAAGGCCGCGGTCCACGTGGTCGTACTAAGAGTCATAGAGCCCGAGGGCAGAGTGTTCGTGATCTCGTAGCTGCTTAAGATATCGAACGGCTCGAAACTTGCCCGGATATCGGGTGGCAGCGTCGATGATCTCATGCTGTAAACACCTGCTTGTACGTCTCCCAACTTCCAGGCCTGATCCTCCGGCTCGGGGCACCCCTCGGGATACGTCGGCTCGCCAGGTTCAGGACAAGGCGGGCACGGCTCGTACTGCGGGCAAGGAGGACAAGGCTCGTATTCCTCGCACACAGGCTGGAGGCACTCCGGATCGATAAACGCCTTCAACGAAGTCTCAATATCGGGAACCACTCGTACAGAAGCGGACGCTGATGTGGCCGCACTCGCTGCGGCTTCGGCCGTTGCGTGGGCAAGTGCTAGAGCTGTTGCGGTCGTCTCCGCTGACGCGGATGCTCTCACCTGGGCATCAGCGACGGCCTCGGCCGATGCTTCCGCGGCGGCAAACGCTATTGCGCAGGCTTGAGCTGCGGCATAGGCATCGGCTTGGGCAATCGCCAGAGCCCCTGCTGCGGCGTACGCCTCAGCATGCGCTATTGCCAATGCTCCAGCTGCGGCATACGCGGCCGCGGCCGCATCCGCAAACGCCGCTGTAGCTGCTTCTACCCCTACAGTGACGTGCGCTTCCGCTGCAGCCAGTGCCAATGCCGCTGCATGCGCGGAGGCTTCCGCCTCGGCCTGCGCTTCGGCAATAGCCAGGACACCTACAGCAACCTGAGCTTCAGCGTTAGCCTGGGCCAGTGCTGCAGCCAGCGCTTCGGCCTGTGCTTGCGCAGATGCTTCAGCGATTGCCTCTGCACCTGCAGACGCCGCGGCTTCGGCTTGAGCTTGCGCGGACGCACACACGTGGGCCGCTGCCTGCGCCTCGGCGACGGCTTCGGCTACCGCTTGCACTCCGGCGGCGGCGGCGGCCTGTGCCGCGGCGAACGCGGACGCGCACGCCTGGGCTGCTGCATGCGCTTGTGCGGCTGCGAGGGCCGCGGCCTGGGCGTGAGCAAAGACATCGGCGGAGGCTATCGCCACCGCGGCTGCGAAGGCCTGCGCGTAGGCTTCACCGGTTCCGACTGACGATGCGCTGGCCTCGGCAGATGCAGAGGCCTGGGCGGCTGCCTGAACACACGCTGTAGCTACCGCCTGTGCCTGCGCCGCTGCGGTTGCGCAGGCCGCAGCTTGAGCCTGTACCTCGGCGACAGCTATGGCGACCGCACCGGCCATGGCGCTTGCTTCACTTCGCGCCTCCGCATACGCTGATGCCGCCGCTTGCGCACTGGCCGATGCATGCGCCTCGGCCTGCGCAATTGCGCTTGCCATGGCTTGTGCATGGGCTGTTGCTACCGCACAAGCATCGGCCGCTGCTTGGGCGCTTGCTTGCGCTTGGGCCCTTGCTGTGGCGATTGCTCGCGCCATTGCCCTGGCTGCTGCCGTCGCTTGGGCACACGCGGTGGCGACCGCGTCGGCCTCCGCTGATGCCGTGCTGTATGATCCAGCAATCGCCGTTGCTGCGGCCTGGGCAGCTGCCCTGGCTTGCGCAAGAGCGGTCGCCACTGCATTGGCTTGGGCTTGCGCTTCGGCATACGCTACGGCGATCGCACTCGCTGCCGCTTCGGCTTCCGCTATGGCAAGAGCGTGCGCCTGGGCAACCGCTAGCGCTGAGGCTTGAGCGTGGGCGAACGCAAATGCAGCAGCTTCCGCTTCGGCCTTTGCTCGAGCATAAGCCGCCGCCGCCGCCTCTGCCGATGCACTGGCTGAGGCTGCTGCAATGGCTGCCGCCTGCGCGGATGCGTCCGCGGAAGCGCTGGCCATTGCCACGACATCAGCGATTGCCTCGATGACTCCACCCACCTCGGCAACAACTGTGACACATGGTACGGACTGTTTTATCCTCTGCGTAGTGAGTTCGATCGTTGATCGAGCTTGGTCGGATGCCGTGGATGCACTTCGCGCGTGGGCCTCTGCCCGTGCCAGAGCTGCGGACACTGCCAGGGCATACGACTGGGCCGAGGCCGACACCTCGGCGACCGCCTCGGCCTCAGCCTCGGCCGTCGCCACCGCGAAACTTGCTGCGGTCACCTGGGCGTGTGCAACCGCTACTGCTTCGGCCAGCGCCTCAGCAACCGCAAATGCATAGGCATCAACCTCAGCAGCCGCAGCCGCACACGCGCGAACGCTCGCCTCGGCCTCGGCCTGCGCGGAGGCGATCGCTGTCGCGATCTCTTCAATCGCCGCCGCGGCTTTCGCTTTCGCTACGGCGCACGCAGTCGCAGATGCTCCAGCATGGGCTTCAGCGCCTGCGCAGGCGAGGGCGAAAGCCGCTGCCGCTGCGTCGGCACGAGCTGCCGCGCCTACGCACGCTTGGACGCTTGCCTTGGCCTGGACTTGAGCCTGGGCACACGCTATCGCAAACGCGTCGGCCATCGCTAGTGCGCGTGCCTCGGCATCTGCGATCGCCAGGGCAGAGGCCTGCGCGTCAGCGCTTGCTGCGCTGGCTTGGCTCAGGAGTTTCCCCACGTCGAGCGAGTCCAACAGCTCCTGGGCTTCGGTGGCGATCGCCTCAGCCTGGGCCTGTGCTAGCGCTGCTGCCTGGGCGGCCGCCTGTGCCATAGCAACGACATCGGGAAGGACCGGTGTGACCTCCTCCTTGGCCATCCCGCTTGTCAGTGCGAGCAGCATAACCCCCAACAAGACCAAAAATACCCTAATCCTATTCACAAGTACCTCCTTGATATTCTATATCCGCGGTTAACGTCGCTTTACTCTTTTTCTCACGCACCTTCCTGCAAGATCAATCGTCAAATCCTCTACGGGCAGCTAGAACAACACGGCCACCGGAAAAAGAGGTGGCAACAGGGTTGTTCTTCCTCAACCCATACCAGGCTTGTCCGACAGCAACAGCTGGTGATCGTTGACTGTGATCCGCATCCGCAGCGGCTCCAGCCACAAGAGCTCCAGCCCCAACAGCAACCACAGCACGGGTCATACAAGTAAAAACACCGCGAGAGGGTCCCCACCGAGGTGTCCACGTAGAGTGTGTAGTAGCCCGGGGGAACTGACGCCCCGGAAGCGTAAGCCGACGAGGTCGATGTCCCTGCTGCAGAAGATGCCTGCGCCGTTGCTGTGGCGCTTGCGGCTGCTTGCGCAGACGCTTGAGCCGCCGCTGCAGAGGAATTGATCTGTGACCAGCTTCCCTGCCAGATGGATGCCGGGACCGGTGCGTCATGGACCACTGTGTAGATCGTCTGCCCCGAAGAGCTAGCGATATGCCAACCGAGGATCTGCGTCTCGCTACAGGTACACTGACAGCAACACCCCCACCAGCCCCTGGGCTCGTCCTCGACTTTGAACAGGATCGTCTCTCCCACCCTGTACCGCCCATACCAAACGCTTGACGAGGTCGATGCTGCGCCCATCACAGCTACGATAACTAGGAGCCCCACCAGGACAACGCCTGGCCACACAAACCGCTTTTTCACATCTCTCACCTCCATTGCTAATTATCCATTATACACCGGAAGCGTGCGCTAGTGTCACGGTTCAAGTGAAAAGGTGCCTTGGGAGTGGAGCTATCACATGCAGGAACAGGATTATGAAAGGCAGTTGATCTTCCGAAGAAGAAAACGTAGCGGCGAGAGGAAAGGAAAAAAGACACGCTTCTAAACGCTCACGTTGCTGGTGCTGCGCTGCACAAGAACAGCATGATTAAAGGTCAAGGTGGGCCAGAACACGTTCCGGATTGCAGAGGCTCAAACGAGATGAAACCTCCTACGCCCGAGAGGACTCGAACCTCCGACCTGCGGTTTAGGAAACCGCTGCTCTATCCGACTGAGCTACGGGCGCGTTTCTTAGAACTCCTCCAACATCAAGTATAACTGTTTTGCCGCTGCCTGCTCAGCCTCCTTCTTGCTGCGACCGCGGCCGACTCCACGGTGCCCGGCCACAGCGACCTTCACCGTGAACTTCTTGCGGTGCTCCTTTCCACTTGCTTCGGTAACGACGTATGCCGGCCGACAGTCGAACAGTCGCTGCGCCGCCTCCTGTAATAGGCTTTTATAGTCCCCTGTCGCTGACTGTTCAGCGAGGAACCGCTCGATATCCTCTTTAAGGTAACGCACGACGAACTTCGCTGCGTATGAAAATCCGCGCTCGAGAAAGATAACCGCCACCAGGGCCTCAAAGGCATTCCCCAAATTGGAGGCTCGCTTGCGGCCATTGTTTGCTTCCTCTCCCTTCCCCAAACGAAGGTAAGCAGAGAAGCCTAGCGCTTCTGCCTTCTCGGTCAGCATCGGCCGGCTGACAGCGATCGACTTCGCCTTGGTAAGACGGCCCTCATCGGCATCCGGATACTGTTTGCATAGATAGTTCGTCACGGCAAGGCCGATTACCGCATCGCCCAGGAACTCCAGCCGCTCGTTCGAGCCACGCGGGTCGCCACGCTCGTTCACATACGAACTGTGGAGGAAGGCCCGCTCCAGCGTCTCCGGCGCGATTTTCAAGCGAAGCTTCCTCGCCAGTTCCTCGATTGGTCTTTCCTTCATACTTAAGTGTTAGGGCGGGAGGATTCGAACCTCCGATCACGGCTCCAAAGGCCGTTGCCTTACCGCTTGGCTACGCCCTAAAATGTCAGATCCTCAGTAGGAATATCCGCAGATAGTACCGCCTGCTCCTCCTCCACAACCTCCTTGTACTTATCAAGGATGATCTGTTCCATCTTTAAGCGGAAGTCGTTGTCAATTGGGTGGGCTGTGTCGCGGAACTCGCCGTTTTTGATCTCCCGGCTGGGCATGGCGACAAACAGGCTTTCTTTCCCCTGAATGACCTTCACACTATGGACAATGAACACATCGTCGAAGACGACCGAACAAAACGCCTTTAGGTTTCCCTCGTTGCGCATCGGCCGGATCTCTACCTTGGTAATCCTCACGCTTGAAACTCTCCCTATTTGGTAGACTTAGCGATTCATGTTAACGAAAAGGCTTAATCCTTTCAATCTTCCTCAGCGATGAGTTCGAAGAGGGTCACCCCTTCCCCACCCTCCCGCGGCGGCGCCGGGCCGCAGGATCCGACGAATGAACAAGAAGAAAGGTAGCTGCGCACAGCATCCCGCAGTGCACCGGTCCCCTTCCCATGCAGTATGCTCGCCTGCCTGACATCGGCTAAAAGAAGCCGGTCGAGGTAGGATTCAACCTCACGCAGTGCCTCAGTGACCGTCATCCCGCGTACGTTTAACTGTAAACTAACCCTCCCAACGAACGGCTGCAAGGGCAGCGGAGAGTGGGACTTGACCCTGTGCTCCTGTCTAGTCGGTGCTAGATCGAAGCGCTCGGTGAGCACCCGGATTCCCTCAAGATCGATCGTTACTCTCCCCCCCTGGGCGAGCTGTACGATTCGCCCGTCGGCATCCAAGCTGCGTACGTGGACAAGGCGTCCGACCTTAAGCTCCGCTGCGGAGATCCCCTCTTCCCCACGGCGTGAGAACAACTCTTCCTGCTTGGAAAGCTCCTTGCGCAGCCCGGCGAGTTCACGGTAGGCACCCTTTGCCCCTTCCACGGTGGGACTGGCATTCATCTCGGCAAGAAGGTGCTCCACCCTCTCTTGGCCACGACGGAGGAAGGCTTCCAATTCCTTTAGCCTTGAGGAAAGTTCTTCCTCTTTTGCGCTCTTGAAAGCGGCGAGTCGCTCCTGGTAGGACTCTTCCAGCTTTTTGGCCTCGGAGAGCTCCTGTTGCGCCTTTCTTCGATAGTTAATCATCGTCTGGCGTTCGCGCTGTAATTCCTCGATGATATCCTCAGCGTTGATCTCCCCTTCCGAGAGGAACGAGCGGGCGCGCTTGACCAAGGGGGCAGAGAGACCGAGCCCGCGGGCGATAACAAAGGCGTTGCTCCGGCCCGGTATTCCTTCAACCACCCTAAACGTCGGCGAGAGGGTCTCTACATCAAACTCCACAGAGGCGGTCTTTACCGTAGGATGGCGAATGGCGAAGTACTTGAGCGGGGTGAGATGGGTAGAGGCAGCGACCAGCGCCTCGCTTGATAACAGGTCCTCAAGGATCGCCAGCCCGAGTGCCGCACCTTCCTGCGGGTCGGTCCCGGCACCGAGTTCATCGAGCAGTATCAACGAGTCGGCATCCGCCTCTTTAAGGATAGAGACTATGTTTCCCATGTGGGAAGAGAATGTAGAGAGGTTCTGCTCGATCGACTGCTCATCGCCAATGTCACTTCGCACTTTTGCAGCGATCGCAAGCTCGGAGTCCGGGGAGGCGGGGATGGGAATGACCGACTGGGTCATCAGCGTCAACAGCCCAATCGTCTTTAAGGTCACCGTCTTCCCACCGGTGTTGGGGCCGGTGATTACGGTCATCCGGGTGTGACCGCCGAGGGAGAGTGAGATCGGCACAACCCTCTTCTCCGGAAGCAGGGGATGACGAGCATCCCTTAGCACAATAACACCTGAGAGGTGAGGAAACGAACAGTGGTGGGCAGCCGCGTAGGTGGCACGAGCAAAAAGGGAATCAAGGTGAGCCAAGATCATCCGGTCACGCAGGAATGCAGGCTCCGCTTGTTTAAACGCATCTGTCAGCTCGCGCAGGATGTGCAGCCTCTCCTTACGAATCTCGCTTTCTATCCCAACGACTGCGTTGTTCTCCGCCACAAGCGAGGTCGGCTCGGCGTACAGGGTCTGACCGGTTGCCGAGCGGTCGTGTACCACGAACTCCATCGCCCCTGTTGCTCCGCTCTTAATCGGAATCACTAGGCGTCCGGTGCGGCGGGTCACCAAGGCTTCGCTGATCAGTTCAGGATTACGCTCGATCAGCGCGTGTAGCTTTTTCTCGATCCGCTCCTCAAGGGTTCGCCGCTTGCCCATCAATTGCTTAAGGGTGGGCGAGGCGTCGTCACGGATCTCACCAGCTTCATCGATCGTTCGAGTGATCCTTTTTGCAAGTTCACTCGCTTCAGAGAGGCGCTCGGCGAACCGTCGAAGGAGGGGTAAATCCTCTTTTGAGGTAAGCGTGGCCCGAATTTGGTGGGTGCTCTCGATCGTTTGAAGAACGAGGAGAAACTCCTCACCATCGAGGAGGGTCCGTTCCTTGGCATGGTCAAGGAGAGGAGCAAGGTCGTGCACGCCACCAAGCGAGAAGTGCCCTCGCTGCTCCAGAAAGCTGATCGCTTCTTTAACCTCGGCCATCCCCCGCTCAATCGCTGCCTGATCGGCAAGCGGAGTAAGAGCATCGATCGCCTCTTCTCCAAGGGAAGAAGAGACAAACCCCTTGAGTAGGTGTTTTAGCCGATCGTACTCCAGGTCACGCAGTGTCTTGTCGTTAGCAACTGCCATCCAATTAAAGCTTCCCCTCCTGCAGCAGTTCCGCAGCTGTTCTCACCATCTCCTCGATGATCGCCTCCACCGGTTTGATTTCATCGATCAGACCAGCGATCTGCCCGGCCATCAAGGAACCATTCTCTGTGTCCCCATCGTAGACAGCACGACGAAGCCCACCCACGGCCAAGCTTTCGAATTCCTCAAACGAGCGATGTTCCTGTTCATAACGGGCGAACTGTTTGGTCATCCGGTTGACGATCGTGCGCACCGGCGCGCCGAGGCTGCGCCCGGTGACGATCGTCGAACGATCGCTTGCCTTCAAGACTGCCTGTTTGTAATCCGAATGGACCGGTGCTTCGGCCGAGGCAAGAAACCTTGTCCCCATCTGCGCTCCCTCTGCACCAAGGGCAAGGACAGCCGCAAGACCGCGGCCGTCGGCGATCCCACCGGCGGCGACAACCGGCACGGACACCGCATCAACTACCTGCGGCACGAGGACAATCGTCGTCACCTCGCCGACGTGTCCACCGGATTCGGTCCCCTCAGCGATGATACCGTCGGCTCCGGCCCGCTCCATTCTGCGGGCGAGCGCGGTCGCCGGAACAACTGGAAAGACTCTGATCCCGGCTTCTTTGAGCCTGCCGATGTACTTCGCGGGATTTCCCGCCCCGGTCGAGACCATCGGGACATCCTCGCGCAGCACGACCTCGACCTGCTCTTCGATGTTTGGGTCCATCAACATCAGGTTCACCCCAAACGATCGGTCGGTCCTCTTCCGCACCTGCGCGATCTGTTCAACCAGAATATCGGGCGGCATCCCACCAGACCCAATGACCCCCAAGCCGCCAGCGTTGGAGACAGCAGCTACTAGCGGCGCGCGCGACACGTGTGCCATCCCTCCCAAAAGAATAGGATAGCGAATATGAAGCATCTGACAGATTCGATTCTGACTAAACACTGTGGAGCCAGACAAGACAACCTCCTAGATTATGTTGGCAGGAAGACTTTACCGTGACAAGATCTTAAAGTAAACCGCGCCCTGTTACGGTTGCAGACCGGGGATCCTAATGATGCGGTCAAGCGCGCGGTCAGTACGTGCCGCATAGGGGATAAAGCCCGCTGCCTCAGCCCGCGCCCGGTAGTCACGGATGCGATCCAAGTTACCGCCCCGGTAGCCTGTTCCGTCATCCACATAGTCGATAGAAAGGACGAGCTTACCTTCAGCCGCGATCTTGAAAAGATAGGAGAGGCGACAGTCTGTTTCCTCCTGTGGTTGAGGCTCGGTCTCGTCGTACCAGAGGTCCTCAACCCCGATCCCAGAGATCGCGGCCAGATACGAACGATCAGTATCGAAGTCGAGGATCCGCTCGCCGTTTTGAGGAATGATGTTAAAATAAGATCGCACCTTCTCCTCCCTGCAATAGCGAGCTATCTCTTTCACAAAGGCGATCATCCACTGTGCAGCGAGTTCTTCACTGGGGCGAATGGACTCACCGTTTTGAGGATCGGCCCAGTACTCGAACGCGTCGATGACATCAAGGTAGACTCCAGCAAAGCCCTGCTCAAGAACCCGGTCTAAGTAAGAAAAGACGATCCTCTGCCAACCCTCTTCCCAGTAACGGGCCTTGTAGTTCCCCTCCCAGCCAGGGTTGGCCCGTCCAAGCCAGGACGGAGGATTCTCCTTCCAAGAGGACTCCCAGTAGAAGCGGTAGTCCTCGGCTTCGCCGATGCTCAGATAGCAGATGGGGATAACCCCACAAGCCACGATCTCACCGATCTCCTTTTGCGTATAGCGTGCCTCATCAGAGCCGTCCCTGGAGTAGTCCATAACCACAAGGTCAAACCCGGACCGCATGACAGTTTCAGCCTCGGCATCTTGAAGGATGCAAAGCCAGCTTCGCGGGCTAAGGACAGGCTTCTCACCATAACCCACCCGGATTAAACCGAGCGAACAGACGAGAATGCCCACCAGTGCCACCAAGAGGAATATAGGTCGCTTACTCACTTTGCTCTCCTCACGCCCTCAAACCACGTGTTGCCACTATTAAGCAATAGATTACAAACCAGTTGCGAAAGTAAGCAATGATGAGCACAATGCACCCAGCACACCGCGATAAACAGGAAGGTACATCCATGCAATCTTACAGGAAGACCGCTATCGTTTATCTCGCCCTCTTCTCGGCGATGCTTATCTGGGGCCTTTCCTTCCTGGCAATCAAGGACGTGGTAAAGACAGTCCCCATCTTCACCCTCCTCTTCCTCCGCTTCATCGTAGCGGCAATCCTACTTGGGATTCTCGGTGGAATCCAGGGGAAGCTGCGCCTCCCCGGCAGGGAACTTGTAACCCTGGCCGCATTGTCACTCTTAAGCCCTGTTGGCTACTTCCTGTTTGAGACGTTCGGCGTTTCCTATACGCAGCCGAGCCACGTGTCGGTGATCATCGCTACCATTCCCACTGTCGTTTTCTTGATAGCTTTTTTTCGTCGGCAAGAGCGGGCAACGTGGAACAAGGGATTAGGGATTGTCGTTGCCTACATAGGTATCTTCCTCATCATCGGCTCGGGACGCCATGAGAGCGGAGCGAGCCTTACAGGCGACCTTCTCATCCTCGGTGCCGTGCTCTGCGCTGCCACACGGACCGTCCTCATCGTGGATGTACTGAAACGCGTCACTCCACTTCAACTCACGTTCTATCAGTTCTTCTTCTCTCTTTTCCTGTTCGGCCCGCTTGCGGCAACCGACAGCCTGCGCTGGCTCACACAGGTCACCCCTACGATCGTATCGGAGATTCTGTTCCTGGGCGTCCTCTGCTCGGCTGGTGCCTTCCTCACTATGCACTATGCCCTTGTCCATCTCTCCGCTACAAAGGTCGCGGTCTCGGCGAATTTCATCCCCATCATCACCCTGTTTGCCGAGGTCCTCCTTATGGGAGGAAGCCTCACTTTCTTCAAGGTGCTGGGAACGTTAGCAACGATCGCCGGAGTGGTGTTGACGCAACTGGATAAGGTGAACCTAAAAACGGTGGTCGAAGGGATCGAGGAGGGGTAGTGTGACGAAGGGATGGGTTGATCATTCGTACACCCTCTGGAAGAGGATGAAGCTTCACCCGACGCGCTCACGCGCGGTGGTCCGTCTCGCCTACCCAGTGGCATTAGGGATGCTCTCCATCACCCTGCTGAGCGTCGTCGACACGGCGATGCTCGGGCGCCTTGGCGCGGTCCCGCTTGCCGCCGCTGGAATCTCCGGTGTTGGATACTTTGCTATCGTCTTCTCGTTGGCCGGAATCGGGGTCGGCGTCCAAACCCTCACCTCGCGCCGCTACGGCGAGGAGAACTACGCGCAGTGCGGCCACATCCTCAATGCGGGGCTACTATTGGCCTTAATCGGTGGGATCCCATTGGTTGCGGCAGGACCCTGGGTCGCCGCAGCCTTTGCTCCGTTACTATCCGGTGAACCGCAGGTTGCGCACTTTGGGGAGCTTTACTTGCGGTACCGCTTCCTTGGAGCGGCGTTTTTGCTCCTTAATATGGTCTACCGCGGATTCTTCAGCGGAGTGGGAAGCACTAAGCAAGTAATGACTTCAGCAATCATCGTTACTGTCATCAATATTCTCCTAGACTACCTGCTGATCTTCGGCCACGCCAGCCTACCACAAATGGGAATCGCGGGCGCGGCGATCGCCTCTACAATCGCCACCGGAATCGGGACGACCTACTTTGTAATCATCAGT